>ERZ827423.80-NODE-80-length-122656-cov-56.956191_pt1 | contig 122656 bp, 111 predicted proteins | sample MGYA00519775_ERZ827423 | MGnify/ENA primary metagenome ERZ827423 (study PRJEB31778, sample SAMEA3449296) | human gut metagenome | biome: human gut; feature: human-associated habitat; material: faeces | place: United Kingdom | collected 2010/2012 ... | reverse complement strand
CGAGTCTCTCCTTCTGCGCCAAAAAAGGAAGTATCGTTTTTCGATACTTCCTTTTTTGATGTAAAGAACAGAGAATCGAACAAGGCAATTCGAAGAATAGAAACAGTCCAGTGGACTGTTTCGGTGCCTGCGTGCGTGCCGAAGAAAGCTTTAGCTTTCAATGGGCGAGTCTCTCCTTCTGCGCCAAAAAAGGAAGTATCGTTTTTCGATACTTCCTTTTTTGATGTAAAGAACAGAGAATCGAACAAGGCAATTCGAAGAATAGAAACAGTCCGGTGGACTGTTTCGGTGCCTGCGTGCGTGCCGAAGAAAGCTTGCTCACTTGTTCATCGTCTCTGCCCCTGCCCTTATTGTTTTTCTGTTTGTAAATCTGGAAACAGTAGTCAAATCTGACGATATACTTTTTTCCGTGATTTTTAACCTAAGTCAAAAATGACAACAAAAGTTGTCTTAAATGACTACTATTTTCTCTGCGTTTGTGGTACACTATAAATAGATAAAGTTAAGGAGGCAAACTTATGGGAAATTTGAAGAACAATATTGACCATTATATGAAATTAAAAGGGATAAAGATGTATAGTCACTTGCTGGTTAATATTGCACACGAATTAGGAATCAAAGGACAAGACGCATATAAATTTGCAAATAAGGAAAAATCAAATTTTTCAAAAATGTTAAAAGACGAACGACCTCTGAAATATGAGTTTATTATTCCTCTTGAAAAAATATTCGGTGTTTCACTGGCAAGGTTATTAGATGAAGATTCATATAAATTGCCGACAGAAAAAGATAATGTGCCGTTTAATAAAGGTTTCAGATATTATGCATACCTTGATAATCCGAAACTATATAAAGAAGAATTCGATCTTTTACTTGCAAAGGATGGAAAATCAATCCTTACTCAAACAGACGAATTTGGAAAAACATTCCTTGATTATGTAGTTGAATATAGTTCATTTAACGGTGTCAGATACCTTCAGGAAGAATATGGAATAAAACTCAAATGGCATTATAACAACTTTGAGTTCAGAAAAGATTCCGGCATAACTTGGATAAACTTTGATAATTGTATTGCGTTTGCTCGGCTTGTTGCAAGTATGAACGACGCAGAACTGTTCAATTATATTTATGATCCTTATAATATGTTTTTAACACAAGGGCATTATGTTACAAATGATACTATTTTTTGTCAAAGTGAATTTTTAGAAATAATGTTAGATAACGATACTTTGTTCAGTTCAATATTTGAAATAAGACCATATGAGTATGTGTTGGCGGGAAGTCGTGTCAAGCGAAAAAAGCAAGTTGATTCTATTACATATTATTCAATTAACCCGATAATAAATAATTGCCTAAGATATTCATTGGAACACTTGGAAAAATATAAACACAGGGCAATAGATATATTAAAATTCGGAATAAAGCATAATACAGAAATTATAAATAAGGTTGGTGCAGATACATATTGCATTTGTAATGAACTTGGCGGAGTAATAGATTTTGGAAGAACGGATTGGTTTAGTTGTGATGTTGATAATATTGCCGTTTATGTTGACATGGAAGTAAATGACGAAGTAAACGACGATGAAATAAAAGCTTTAATAAAACAACTGCCAAAGTTCAAAAAAAGATACTAAGAAACGGAGGAACAAGTATGTATCATTTTCAATATGTCTCGAAAAATGAAATCGCACCGCTAAAAAATCAAGTGATAGAATTAATTGGGTTAGTACAAGACGAAATTAGAAAATATTTTACATTTCAATATGAATTTATCGGTAGTGTAAAGCGAAATATGGTAACCTGCGATGCTAAAAGTAATATCGGTTTTGATTTTGATGTGAATATTATGGTCAATGACGATGATGAAGATTATTCTGCCAAGGAAATCAAACAGATACTTATGAAGGCATTTAACAAATACGCATACAAATATCATTATGATTTTTGCGAGGACAGTACACGGGTGTTTACCATTAAAGTCAAAGACAGAAAAAATTCTCAAATATTGCATAGTTGTGATTTTGCAATCGTAAACAATTACGAAGACAATCGGCAAGAGTATATCCGATTTAACAAAAAATCAAATTCATACAATTGGGTGGAGCAATCGAATGGGTTTTACCTTCTGCCGGAAAAAGTAGAATTTTGCAAAGATAATTATTTATGGACAGAAGTCCGAGAGATATACATAGAAAAGAAAAATTGTAATACCGACAAAAATAAAAAATCAAGGTCAATTTTTGCTGACGCAATACATCAGGTTTGCCAACAAAACGGGTACTTTGAAGAATAAGAAGAAAAGAGGAAATCGGAATGGAATTAACAACTTGTCCCAATTGCGGAAGTCCTAATTCGACTGTTAAACGAAAGAAGAATAAGCATAAAGGTGTAATTATATCCATAATTGTGTTTGCTCTGATTGTTGTCAGTGCATTAGGAATTGGCATTTCGAAAAAAGCAAAGGAACTGGAATATTATTCAAATATGGAAAAAGTATCTTTTACAATGCTTGATGGAGCCGCCAAAGCGGAAAATGCCGGAAACCTTATTAAGAACGTGTGGTACAATGCTATTTATGAAGAACGCAATAGTGAAACAGACCAATATACTATGAAAAACGGAAAGTTTGTCGATGATTTTAATGATGCACTTTCTGAGCTATTTGCAGATGAAAATTTCAGCAACAGTATTTCTGAAATAGAAACCAACCAATACGAAGTTGCCAATTTAATGAAACAGTTGAAAGAACCACCGAAAAAGTATGAAGAAGCATACTCCGTGTTAAAGGTATACTATGACAATTATTTGAAAATGACAAAAATCGTTACAAGTCCTACTGGAAGTCTTAATACATTTTCAGAGGATTTTAATACCTATGATAATAATACGGTTGATTCATACGAAAAAATGAAACTATATTTAGATTAACAATCAGGAAGGAGATACTATTTATGGGTAAACATTTTTTTGATTATGAAGATGACGATTTTGCTTGTTCAATCTCTGATAATATAGCAATAGATTCCGATGGAGATTTATTGATTCGAATGGGAGATGATATGGCAATGGATATGGATTCTGGAGAGTTGCACATTATATCCGGTTGGTCCAACGATGAAGATGACGATTAAAATAATGGCGGCAGAGAGAAGGTGGGTTCCCTTGCCGCCATGTCCACATATACCGATAAACTTATTTTCTTCAACGGGTAAGATGAAATTGGGCAAATAATATAGCCTCTCCCTTTTTCTCGTACTGTGAACTCAAAAACGAAAAAACGCTCTACAGCTCGGTAACATCTTGAAATATGTTTTGCATTTGTTGTAAAATGTATTTGCGTTTGAGAAATGAAAGAGTTTTTTGTGAATTATGTTGCTAAATAAAAGACGGATTGATAAATTTCAATCTGTCTTTTATTTTTCTTGAAATTTATACATATTATATTGTATAATAATCGTTGGTGATTAAATGAAACAATTTTTAGAAGTGGGTAAAATTAATAATACTCATGGCATTAAGGGCGAACTAAAAATGCAACTTTGGTGCGACGATATAAATTATTTAAAGCAATTTAAAACCTTGTATTTTGATGATAACGGGCAAAAGAGCGTTAATGTTTTGTCAGTCAGACCTCAAAAAAATCTTGCTATTATCAAATTAAAGGGGATAGATACGATAGAGCAGGCAGAGGAAATTAAGGGTAAAATACTTTATTGCAATCGTGATGACGCTACTATTGACGAAGAAGTAAATTATATTGCAGACCTTATCGGCTGCCGTGTTGTTGACATTGACAGCGGCAAGGAATACGGCAAGGTTGTTGACGTTCTGAATTATGGCTCGTGCGACATTTATGATACCGTTTCAAGCGGTAAGCACATTTTAATTCCTGCCACACCCGATATTGTTAAAGAAATTAATACACAATATCAAATTATTAAAATTAAGGCAATGAAAGGGCTTTTTGATGAGAATTGATATAATGACGCTTTTCCCTGATATGTGCAATGCCGTGTTGAGTGAATCAATAATCGGCAGAGCACGTCAAGCAGGCAAGGTTGAAATAAATTGTGTTGATATTAGAAATTATACTCTTGATAAGCACAGACGTGTTGATGATAAGCCATACGGCGGAGGAATGGGTATGATTATGGCTCCTCAGCCGATATATGATTGCTATAAGGCAATTTGCGAGAATATGGGCGCCAAGCCTCATTTGATTTATCTTACTCCGCAGGGCAAAACACTTACTCAGCAAAGAGTTAAGGAACTTTCAAAACTTGATAACCTTGTGCTTCTTTGCGGTCATTATGAAGGAATTGATGAGAGGGTTATTGAAGAACTTGAGCCGGAAGAAATTTCAGTCGGCGATTACGTTTTGACCGGCGGTGAGCTTCCTGCTCTCATTCTTGCCGATTCTGTTTCAAGAATGCTTCCGGGTGTTTTGAGCGATGATGAATGTTTTGAAGAGGAAAGTCATTTTAATTCTCTTCTTGAATATCCTCAATATACTCATCCGTCAAGCTGGAACGGTAGGGATGTGCCTGAAATACTTCTTTCAGGTCATCACGCAAAGGTTGATGAGTGGCGCCGCCAAAAATCGCTTGAACGTACATTTAGACGTCGCCCCGATATGCTCGAACGTGCAAAACTTGATAAAAAAGACGAAGCGTTTTTGTCGAAACTTGAAAAAGAATAAAAAATTATGTGAAATATGCACAAATACGGCGAATAATTTTTATTTGAAATTAACAAGTCAAACGAAGTTGAAGTTTAATTGTTGACCGATTTCAATTTGGTGGTATAATATGTAATAAAGAAATGAAAACACTTATATTAACCACAATATATTGTACTTTTTAATTAATGAGAGGTTTTAGTTATGTTCGTTAAAGATGTTAAGGTAGAAAATCAGGTTGGTCTTCACGCTCGTCCTGCAACTTTCTTTATTCAGAAGGCAAACGAGTTTAAATCATCAATTTGGGTTGAAAAAGAAGAAAGAAGAGTAAACGCAAAGAGCCTTTTGGGTGTTCTTTCACTTGGCATTATGGGCGGAACAGATATTCGCATTATTGCTGACGGCTCAGATGAAGAAGCAGCAGTTGAAGGTCTTGTTTCTCTTGTAAAGTCAGGCTTTACTGAATAATAGACTGTCGACAAAGCGGATAAAACGCATAGATATCTTAAACATTGTAGGGGCGACCGTTGGTCGCCCCATTTTTTTGTTTCTTTGTATGAACTTTTTTAAATCAAATACTTGATAATAAATTGCTTGTAAGATATAATTAAATTGAAATATGATATGTCATATTAAAAACATTTTTAAAGGGGATTTAATTATGAAAAAGATTTTATGCGTGCTTTTAAGTTTAATTATGAGCGTAAGCCTAATTGCAATTCCGCTCAGCGCTCAGGCAGAAACTAAATATTGGGTGGATATGAATTTCGCTAAAAACAATATTGAAGGTCTTAGAAATTATATAAAAACAAATGGCAAAACTAATAGTGACGGCGATAAGTATATTCAATATGTATATGAAAATAAGTATAATTATTTGATAATTTATGAAACCAAGACGGGCGCTCTTGATTTTTGGGCGGAATTTGATGATGGCGAATATGTAGATATGTATTACGCATATCCTAACGTTAATCCTGAATTGTTAGTTGATTTAGGCTCATCATACGTTTTGGCAAATGCCAATTTTGATGTTAACTATTATAATTATCAAGATATTAATTTGACAGTCACTAAGTCAAACGGCGGTTATTCAAACGAACAGGTGCAATATTACGGCAATCTTTCTCTTAAAGCCGCAATTGAGGGTTGGAATAACTGCCTTGTTAATAACACTCCGTACACATTAGCCTCAATCGGATTTAATTCTTTGTGTAATCATAATTTGACGAGGTCGTATTATGCCGCAACGCTCAGCACCGACGGTACAATTGAAGATTATTGTTATAAATGCGGCTATCACGAGGATACAGATATTCCTTGCGTTTCTCAGGTGAAGCTTTCTAAAAAATCGTTTACTTATAACGGCAAGGTGCAAAAGCCGAGAGTAACGGTTATTGATTCTAAGGGAAATGTTGTCAGCGCCGATAATTACAGTGTAAGCTATTCTAATTCGGGAAGTAAGAAAGTCGGTTCTTACGGTATTTATATTTCTTTTATCGGTTCTAAATATTCAGGCTCGATTTCATACGTTTATAAAATAATTCCTAAGTCAAGTGCAATTTCTTCTCTTAAGGGCGCTAAAAAGAAGATAACCGTTAAGTATAAAAAGCAAACCTCGCAGACAACAGGCTATCAAATTCAAGTGGCAACCGATAAGGCATTTAAGAAGAATAAAAAGACAGTTACTGTTAAGAAAAACAAAACAACATCTGCGAATGTATCATCTCTTAAAGCAAAGAAAAAATATTTCGTTCGTGTTCGTACTTACAAAACAGTAAACGGTAAGAAAATTTATTCCTCGTGGTCAAAGGTAAAGACAATTAAAACTAAATAATTTATCAGACTTTGATAAAGCGGATAAACCACGCCAAATAATAGAAAATAAACCTTTTTGCCTCCCTTGCAAAGGGAGGTGGGTGCAACTTGTTGCACTCGGAGGGATTGGAAAAATGGCAAGGACATCGAGTCCTTGCCATTTTTGGCGCTTTCCGTCTTTTGCTCGGGGGCAGTACCCACGTACAGCTCCCACTCGCAAAATACGAAATTTATCTCACTTTCTCGAAGTCTGCCGACATTTTAAATTTTTTTGTTCGAGTTTTCTGTTCGCTTTATTTTTTGGCTTATTTGTGTTATACTTGTAAAAAACTTAGGCAGGTGATTAAATGACTGAAAAAGAGCTTCGTAAAAAGGCAATGGCTTTGCCACTTCAGCCGGGCGTATATATAATGAAAAATAAAGATAAAAAAATTATATATATCGGCAAGGCAAAAAAGCTTAAAAACCGTGTTTCTCAATATTTCGGCAGTCATACCAATCATTCGCTTAAGGTAATCAAAATGGTTGAAAATGTTAACGATTTTGATTATATTCTTTGTGACAGTGAATTTGAAGCACTTGTTTTGGAATGCTCGCTGATTAAACAGCACCAGCCCAAATATAATATTTTGCTTAAAGACGATAAGGGTTATAACTATATTAAAATTACTAAAGAGCAATTTCCTAAAATCAGCGAATGTAAGCAAATTGCAGACGACGGTGCAATGTATATAGGGCCATACACCTCGAACTTTTCTGTTAAACAGGCGGTTGACGAAACACTTAGAATATTTAAACTTCCACGTTGTAATAAAAAATTTCCAAAGGATTATAAAAAAAGCAGACCTTGTTTAAACGGCTTTATGGGTTTGTGCTGTGCTCCTTGCGCCGGCAGAATATCGCTTGACGAATATGCCGATAATATTAATGACGCAATCGCTTTTATTAAAGGCGGCAGTGTAAAGACCGTTAAGAAAATGGAGGAACAAATGCTTGAATGTTCCGAAAATCTTCAATTCGAGGAAGCAGCTAAGCTTAGGGACAGAATTAAGGCTATTAAAAATCTTGAGGAAAAGCAAAAGGTAGTTTCAATCAATGTGCCTGAGGAAGATGTGTTCGCCCTTGTAAACGGAAAGAAAAAGGCTTGTTTTGAGGTTATAAGATTTGAACACGGCAAGCTTACGGATACGGAATTTTGGCTTATCGACTCTGTTGATGATTTGCCGCAGGCAAGATTTGAATTGATTGAACGCTACTATTCAATGCGTGACAGAGTTGCCTCTCGTATTGCTGTTGACGGCGAGATAGAGGACGAGAAGCTTTTAAAAGAATTTCTTGAAAAAAAGAAGCAGAAAAAAGTTGAATTTATCCACCCTCAAAAGGGCGAGCATCTGTCGATAGTCAATATGTGTATATCAAATGCCAATGAGCATTTGGCTCAGCAGCAGGGCAGACTCGGCAGGGAAATTGCAACATTGGAGGAACTCAAAAATCTTTTGGGATTGGATAAAATGCCTGAATATATTGAGTCTTACGATATTTCGCATACTTTCGGTGCGGATAATGTTGCAGGTATGGTTGTATTCCATAACGGTAGACCGATGAAAAGCGCATATAAACGTTTTGCAATTAAGGGATTTGACGGTCAAAATGACGTCGGCTCTATGCAGGAGGTTTTGACTCGTCGTTTTAATCATTATTATAATGACGAAGATGGCAGTACCTTTAAGATTTTGCCTGATTTGATTTTGCTTGACGGCGGTGAGCCACAGGTTAGGGCGGTTTTGCCTGTTGTTGCGTCAATGGGACTTAATGTTCCCGTTTTCGGTATGGTTAAGGACAGTAAGCACAGAACACGTGCAATCGCTGTCGGCAACGGAGAAATAGAAATTAATTCCCACCGCCAGGTGTTTACTCTTGTATCAAACATTCAAGAGGAGGTGCACCGATTTGCGATATCTTATCACCATAATAAGCATAAAAAGAGCACACTTTCAACCTCACTTACAAAAATTAACGGAATAGGCGACGCTAAGGCTAAGGCTTTGATGAAATATTTTAAAACTATTTCCGCTATTAAAGAGGCTGACGTGGAAAAATTGCAGCTCGTTTCCGGAATTTCGGAAAAAAACGCACAAGAAATTTATAATTTTTATCATAATTTGTAAAAATAATTTTAATTGACTTGACTATTATTTTTGTAATTTGTATAATGATAAATGATTTATTGAAAGGGTTTCGGCTTTTTTAATTAAAATGTAAAAGGAAATTTGACGTATGATGCGAGTGATTACAGGCGTTGCACGTGGCAGAAGGCTTGAAACTTTGCCGGGTGAGGACGTCACAAGACCTACAACGGAATCAGTCAAGGAAGCTGTTTTTTCTATGATTCAGTTTGAAATCGAAGGCAAAAATGTGCTTGACTTGTTTGCCGGCTCAGGTCAGCTTGGCATTGAGGCGCTTTCAAGGGGTGCAAAGAAATGTACCTTTGTTGAAAACAACAGGCAGGCTTATAAGGTCGTTGAAGAAAATGTTAAGCATTGCAGGCTTGAGCAGGGCGCAAGAATAGTTATGAGTGACGCTTATGCGTTTCTTTCAAGAAGGGACAGTTTTGATATTGCTTTTCTTGACCCGCCGTATAAGCAGGGAATTGTTGATAAATGCTTGCCGCTTCTTTTGCCTATGATGAGTGATGACGGCGTAGTTATTTGCGAAACCTCACGTGATGAGGAACTTCCCGAAAAGCTTTCGGGCTTTTATGCTGACAGAGTAAGGAATTACGGCAAAACCAAGATTACCCTTTATCGAAGGGAGTCATAGTATGAAAATTGCTATTTGTCCGGGTAGCTTTGACCCGATAACTTTAGGGCATAAAGATATTATTGAAAGAGCATCACAGCTTTTTGACAAGGTTATCGTTTTGGTGCTTAACAATAGTTCTAAAAAGCCTGTCTTTTCTCTTGAAGAGAGAATGGATTTTATTAAAAGATGCGTAAATGCGGAAAATGTTGAGATTGATACATACTCCGGTCTTTTGGTTGATTATGCAAGAGAGCATAATGCAAGTGCATTGATTAAGGGGCTTCGTGCAGTGTCTGATTTCGATTATGAATTTCAGCTTGCACTTATTAATAAAAGTCTTTATCCTAAGATTGAAACCCTGTTTTTACCTGCTAAGGGCGAAAATATGTTTTTGTCCTCAAGTATGGTTAAAGAGGTTTGTTCGCTCGGCGGCGATATTTCATCGTTTGTTCCGCAGGAAATTCTAAATGATATTTATAAAAGATGTAAAGGAGACGGCAAAAATGACTAATACAGATATTTTACTTGAAGATTTAGAGGACGTTCTTGATGACGCTACCTCAATCCCTTTGAGCAAAAAGTATGCAGTTGATGTAGACAAAATTAAGACTATTATTGAGGATATTCGCCTTAATACCCCTCAGGAGACAAAGCAGGCTAAGGCTATTGTTGATTCAAGAAACAATATTCTTGAAGAGGCTAAGAAAGAAGCTGCCGACATTATTGCCAAGGCACAGGAAGAAGCAAGAGAGCTTGTAGCACGTGACCAGATCACTCAAACAGCTCAGGCTGAGGCTGCCGATATTATTGCTAAGGCTAAGGAGCAGGGTGATTCTTATATTGCCGACGCTCAAAATCAGGCTTCCGATATTCTCGGAAACGCTACAAATCAGGCTAACGAAATGGTTACCACAGCGCAAAATAAATCAAGAGAAATGCTTACTGCTGTTAATAACTATGCCGACGATACTCTTCTTTCAATTGACGATTCTCTTTATAAGGCACTTGCAGATGTCCGCAGAATCCGCAAGGGTATCGAAGACACTCAGAACAAGAATAAATAATAATTAACGTAGGGGCGACCATCGGTCGCCCATTTCTCAAACACGGAATTTCTTTCGACGTTGTAGGGGCGAACATTGTTCGCCCTTTATTTTTTTACAAAAAACTCTTGACATAAAGTCAGCTTTAGGTATTATAATGCAAATAGAAAAAATTCTGTTAAATATATCTTGAAAGGAAATGAAAAATGTATCTCGAAAAGATTAATTCTCCAATCGATATTAAAAGTTATTCACTTGATGAAATGAAAGAGCTTGCAAAAGAAATGAGAACGGCTCTCCTTAAAAAGCTCAGTATTCACGGCGGTCATTGCGGCCCAAACTTCGGTATGGTTGAGGCAACAATTGCACTTCACTACGTTTTTAATTCTCCGGTTGATAAATTTGTGTTTGACGTATCTCACCAAACATATCCTCATAAAATGCTTACAGGCAGAGTATACGGTTTTCTTGATGAAAGCCGCTATGACGATATCTCTGGCTATAGCTCACCTGAGGAAAGCGAACACGATTTTTTCACCTTAGGTCACACCTCGACTTCTGTATCTCTTGCTTGCGGTCTTGCTAAGGCGAGAGATTTAAAGGGCGAAAAGTCAAACGTTGTTGCAATTATCGGCGACGGCTCTCTCTCCGGCGGTGAGGCATTAGAGGGTCTTGATGTTGCCGCAGAGCTTGGCAGTAACTTAATTATCGTTGTTAATGATAACGATATGTCAATTGCCGAAAACCACGGCGGAATGTACCAAAACCTTAAGCTTTTGAGAGATACCGACGGTAAGGCTGAGTGTAATCTTTTTAAATCAATGAATCTTGATTATGTTTTTGTTAAGGACGGTAACGACCTTGAATCACTTATCAATGCCTTTGAGAGAGTAAAAGATACCGATAAGCCTGTTGTAGTTCATATTGTAACTCAAAAGGGTAAAGGTTTCGCACTTGCAGAAAAGAATAAAGAAACTTGGCATTGGTGTATGCCTTTTGATATTGAAACAGGTAAGCCCAAGTTTACCTTTGACGGTGAGGATTACAGCAGCGTTACACGTGATTATCTCCTTGATAAGATGAAAAAGGATAAGGACGTTATTGCCATCACTTCCGCTACTCCTGCCGTGTTTGGCTTTGATGAAGAAACAAGAAAAATTGCAGGCAAACAGTTTGTAGATGTCGGCATTGCCGAGGAAACAGCAGTTGCTCTTGCTTCGGGTATTGCCGCAGGCGGCGGTAAACCTGTTTACCCTGTATATAGTACTTTTATTCAGCGTGCATTTGACCAGCTTTCTCAGGACCTTTGTATTAATAATAATGCCGCAACACTCATTGTTTTTGCCGCATCTGTGTTCGGTATGAATGATGTAACCCATCTCGGCATTTATGATATTCCCATGATGTCTAATATTCCAAATCTCGTTTACCTTGCTCCTACAACAAAGGAAGAGTACCTTGCAATGCTTGATTGGAGTGTTGAGCAAAACGAGCACCCAGTAGCAATTCGTATCCCTTGCTGTGAATTTATTTCAAACGGTGAAAAAATCACTAAGGATTTCAGTAAACTTAATAAATATGAGGTTGGGCAGCAGGGAAGTGATGTTGCATTTATCGGTCTTGGCTCATTTTATCCTTTGGCTAAAGAGGCGGCAAAGCTTTATGAGGAAAAGACAGGCACTAAGGCAACCGTAATCAATCCTTATTATATTACAGGTGTTGACGAGGAACTTTTAACCTCTCTTAAATTAAATCATAAAGCAGTTGTTACTCTTGAGGACGGTATTCTTGACGGCGGCTTCGGCGAAAAGATTGCAAGATTCTTCGGCAACAGCAACGTTAAGGTTCTCAATTTCGGTCTTAAAAAGGAGTTTATTGACCGCTATAATCCTGCCGATATTCTTAAGGAAAACCATCTTACCAAAGAGCAGATTGTCGATGATATTCTTGCATTAAATTAATACATATCGTGGATAATAAAAAGGCTTTACGAACTTGCTCGTAAAGCCTTTCTTTATACCTTTTAACTTCCCCTTGAAAAGGGAGGCGCACACGAAGTGTGACGCAGAAACTTCTTTTTTATTTACTTTCCTTATTTCTCTTTTCAACAATATGGTTATGAACAGTGTCTGCAAGTTCACCGTGAAGCTTGAATTTCTTTGAAAATACAATAAGCGAAATCAAAATAAGAATAGGCGGAATACCGAAGCATATAATTCCTATTCCTGATTTTGTGCCGTCATTAATAACCTTTGTGGCACTTGTGATTTGCTTGTTATATCCCATAATTGCAAGGCCGCCGAAAAGAACGATTGTCTGAATGGTATAAGCCATTTTCTGCAAAAAGCCTTTCATAGAAAATGTGATTGACTCGTTTCTTTCACCGTTCTTGTATTCGCCGTAGTCAACAATATCTGCAAGAAAGATTGTTTGACCTACAAACATTGCCGCAATACCTGTTGAAGAAATAATGTAGGCAATGTCAAGCGCAATTGTAATTTTAAGCACAGGACCGAAGATATACATAAGTACATATCCTATAATGGTTGCAATAAGCGAAATTTGATAAATCTTTTTCTTGTTCATCCATTTTGAAAGAACAGGGATAACAACAAGACCCAAAACCGAGCCGACAGCACCGATAGTTTGGAAAAGGCTTTGTGCCTTAGGTTCGCCGAGTACGTCGGAGAAATAATAAACAGCCGTGCCTGAAGTGAGATACCAGCCTGCGTTTGAAAGCATAGCAACTACCATAAATACTACGAGCTGGTCGTTGTGTGCAATAACGGAAAAAATCTTTTTGAATGAAAACTTTGCCTTTTCGCCGTAAACAACATTCTTTTCCTTTGTTGAAAGAACACATATAGCTGAGAAAATCACAAGTAAAATTCCGCATATTCCTGCCCAACGTGAAAATCCTGTTGCGCTGTAGCCCTTGTCCGTAGTCATACCTGTTGAAAGCATAGGTAATATGATAGGTGTTGCAACAGTAATGATGCCTTGACCTAAGCCGCTGAAGGTTCTTGCAACGGTTGAAACAAGGTTTCGATCATTAGGGTCAGACGTAAAGGACGGCACCATGCTCCAATACGGAATATCCGCCATTGTGTTTGTCATACCCCAAAGGATATACATAACGCCTATGTATATGTAAAGCTTTGTTCCGCTCATACCGAAGCTTGTGAACAGTAAGAAAAGAACTACTGCGTTGCATATAGCGCCTATAAGTATCCAAGGTCTGTATTTGCCGTGCTTTGTTCTTGTGTTGTCAACAATTGTGCCCATCATAGGGTCGTTAATTCCGTCCCAAATTCTTGCAATAGGGGTGAGAAGAAGTAAAAATGCTTCTTTAAGACCAAGTACGCTTGATAAATAGTAGCTTAAAAACGAATAAAACATTCCGTAACTTAAGTCAAGCCCTATTGCGCCCACGCCAAAGCAGATTTTTTCTCTCCAAGAGGTTTTGTATTCCTGCATATTCTGTCCTCCGAAAAATTAATGTTTATCTATTATAACATATATTTATACATTTGCACAATAACATTTTTGTGTTTTTGTTGCAAATTTGTTTTTTTAATGATAATATATTAAAATGAAATATGTATTCTGACTCAAAGGGATTGTGAAAAGGTCAAGGACATTGAGCCTTGACCTTTTTTACGCCCTAAAGGTTACAAAAGTGTTACAAATATTAAAATTTAGTATCGAAGCAATTTGTACTTGACAATACCTTTACACCCTTATATAATGTAATCAATGGTGTTAATTCCATCAAAATCCCATTGATTTCAAGTTAATCCCATTAAATTTCAATCAAAATTCACGAAAGGAGCAGAAATTATGCGTTTGTTTGTCGGTACTTTAGACGGTTATAAGCTTGATTCTAAAGGACGTCTTTCTGTTCCTACTAAGTGGAGAGAGCGTCTTGGCAAGGAATTTTATATGGTTGCAGTAACCGTTAGGGGTTGCAAATGCCTTACTCTTTATCCTGTTGAGCATTTTGAGGCTACGTATGACGCAATGCAGCAGGGAACTGAAAATCAAAAATATGACGCTACAACAAGCTTTCTTGATAATGCCGAGGAGGGCGTGCTTGACGCTCAGGGCAGATTTACAGTCAATCAAAGGCTTAAGGAGGCTGCCGCTCTTACTAATGAATCAACTGTTGTATTCAAGGGTAAAGGCGAGGTAATCGAAATTTGGAATACAGATGAGTATGAAAGAATTTATAATTCTTACGACCATACGCAGGGTATTTATGACTTGATGGATAAGGTCAAGGGGAATGAGCAGTAATGGAGTTTGTTCACAAAAGCGTGCTTTTTGACGAAGCAATAAAGGCACTTGATTTAAACGAAAATAAAATAATAGTTGACGGCACGGCAGGCGGCGGAGGTCACAGCGGTGAGATTGCAAAAAGGGCTAAAAGAGTAATTTCTATTGACCAAGACCCCGACGCAATCGCAGTTCTTAACGAACGCTTGGGTGACAAGGAAAACGTAACTATTGTTCACGATAATTATTCAAATATAAAAAATATTATTTCAAATCTTAATATAGAGAAAATTGACGGTCTGCTTTTAGACCTCGGCGTTAGTTCGTTTCAGCTTGATACTGCCGAGAGGGGATTTTCATTTCATAAGGACGCACCGCTTGATATGAGAATGAGCAAAAGCGGGCTCAGCGCTTATGATGTTGTAAATAATTATGACGAAAGGCAGCTTGCGGATATTATTTACAGATATGGCGAGGAAAAATTTTCACGTCGAATTGCCGCAAATATAGTTAAGGCAAGGGCAGAAAAACCTATTGAAACCACTTTTGAACTTGTCGATATAATCAAATCTTCAATGCCGCAAAAGGCAATGCGTGATGCTCACCCGGCAAGACGTACTTTTCAGGCTATCAGGATAGAAGTTAATGCAGAACTTGATGTGCTTAAATCAACACTTGAGGATGCATTTGATATTCTTGCACCTAGCGGCAGAATTGCAATTATAACGTTTCATTCTCTTGAGGACAGAATTGTTAAAGAGCAATTTGCAAAGTGGTGCCAAGGCTGCACCTGCCCTAAGGAATTTCCTGTTTGTGTGTGCGGAAAAAAGCCAAAAGGAAAGACCTTTAAATCGATTTCACCTTCTAAAGAGGAACTTGAGGAAAATCCTCGTGCAAGGTCGTCACGGCTTAGAATTTTTGAAAAATTTTAGTTAATAAAATATAGGAATTGAAAAAGTTAGGAGGAGTAAAAAATGACTAATACAGGCGATTTTAGGCGTTATTCATACGGCTCTGATGCGGCTTATGCCGTTCAGGCATTTAACTACCAGCGCAGCTCTGCGGCTCCGGCTTATATTCCGAAACCCGAAAAAGAATTTAAGGTAAGGCAAAGAGGGCAGCGAAAGAGCAAGGCTCAACTTGTTCACGAGCAAAAACTCAGTTTAAAAAAGGCTTTAAGCATTGCAACAGTGGCGGCATTGTGCCTTTCTATGCTTTTTGCCGTTCTTTATACCAATGCAAAAACAAATGAACTTACCTTTGAGATTTCAAGGCTTGAAAAAAATTATTCTACCGCTCAAAGTGAAAATACACGTCTTAACAGTGAACTTGACAGCCTTGTGTCAATGAGTATGATTGACCAATATGCAGTCGAGAAGCTCGGTATGACTAAAATGAAATCAAATCAGATAAAATATATTGATGTTTCGCAGTATAAGCAAAAACGTCTTGCTGCCGCACAGGCAGTTTTAAAGCAAAAACAGGCAAAATCCAAGGCTGAAAAAACGTCTGTTGCTAAGTAATAATATATATTATTTAAGCGTAAGATTAATGAGAGTTAAGAATATACTTAACTCTCTATGTTATTATTAAATAAGAGAACAATTGCGAGGGGATGATTAAAAGTGAATACTTCAAAAAGAATGCTCAAAAGAATTCTTATTATGGCAGTCGTAATCATCTTTCTTATGACAACAACTGTGGCAAGAGTTTTTTATCTTACAATTGTACGTGGCGAGGAACTTTCCGAAAAAGCTGAAACACAGCAACTTAAGGATACGGAAATCACGGCAATGCGTGGAACGATTTATGATTCAAACGGTAACGTGCTTGCTCAGTCGGCTTCGGTTTGGAATGTATTTATCGACCCGCTCAACATTAAAGACAAGCAAAGAGATTTGATTGTTGATGAATTCGCAAATCTTTTCGGTTATGACGCAGATGAGAAAAAAGAGTTTTACGACAGAACAACTCATCAAAATCATTATGAACTTGTTGAAAAGAAAGTCGAAAATAACATAAAAGAGAAACTTTCAAAATTTGTGTCGAAAAACGAATTGGGCGGCTGTATCGGTACAGAACAAACAACAAAAAGATATTATCCTTACGGCACACTTGCATCAAGCGTTATCGGTTTTACAGGCGCAGACGATCAGGGCCTTTCGGGTATCGAAGCTTATTATGACGAACAGCTTACAGGCACAAACGGAAGAATAATTACCGCAAAGGATGCTAAGTCTAACAATATCGCAAACGACTATGAAACAAGCATTGCCGCAACAGACGGCGATTCAATAGTTCTCACAATCAATCAAACCATTCAGTATTATCTTGAAAAAGGCTTGAGAGAAACGATGAACGAATATCAGGCTAAGGGCGCTTACGGTGTTGTTATGAATTGTAACACAGGCGCTGTGCTTGCGATGTCATCTCTTCCTGATTACGATTGCAACGAGCCTTATAAGCTTACATACAGCAAGGATAAAAAAGCAATTAAAAAGCTCAGCGATAAAACAGCAAAGCAAGAGGCTGAAAGTGCTGCTGTTCAAAATCAGTGGCGCAATTTTACAGTATCCGACACATACGTACCCGGTTCTGTTTTTAAAACATTTGTCGCTTCTGCCGCTTTGGAGGAAAATGTTGTAAATTTGAATACAACGTATAACTGCACAGGCTCTATCCAAGTTGACAAATACAAAATGAAATGCCACTATCACCCAGGCCACGGAACACAAACTCTTACTCAGGGACTTGAAAATTCCTGTAACCCGTTTTTTATCACAATCGGTCAAAAATTAGGCGTTCATAATTATTTTAAATATTTTGATGCCTTCGGCTTTACACAAAAGACAAATATCGACCTTCCGGGTGAGGCTTCTCCACAATATTACAAAGAGGACCAATACGGAATAGTTGAGCTTTCGTCTGCTTCTTTCGGTCAGACAAACTCGCTTACTCCTATTCAGGTTTGCACAGGTCTTTGCGCTATCGCAAACGGCGGAAAACTCTTACAGCCTTATCTTGTGTCAAGTATTGCCGATGCAAACGGCAAAACGGTTAAAAAGACTCAAACCAAGGAAATAAGGCAGGTTATCAGTGCAGACACATCCGAAAAAGTCAGAAAAATGATGAAATCGGTTGTTGATAACGGTACAGGTAAAAACGGCTACGTTGCAGGTTACAGCGTAGGCGGTAAAACAGGTACTTCAACAAAGCTCGGTGAGTCTAAAAATGGCGAGGGCGATAAATATATTGTATCGTTTGGCGCAATTGCTCCGAGTGACGACCCTGAGATTGCAATGCTTATAATCGTTGATGAGCCAAACCAGGATTTGGGCGGCGGTGCTCTTTGCGCTCCTATTGCCGCACAGGTTACTCAAGAGGCTATGAATGTTCTCGGTATTGAGCCTAAATATAATGACTCTGAAATGAAAGACCTTTCAAAGCAGACTCCTAACGTAGTCGGCAAAAGTCTTGACGAAGCTAAAAAAACGCTTGAAGAAAACAATCTTAACTTCGTTGTTGTCGGCGATGATTCAACCGTTACAAGGCAGTGCCCGTCGGGTGCAGATACGATTCCTAACGGTGGAACGGTTTATCTTTATACCGATGATTCCGAAAAACAAACGGTAAATGTTCCTAATTTTAGCGGGCTTACCGTTAACGAGGCTAAGGACCTTGCCTCAAGCAGTAATCTTAATATTCAAATCGCAGGTAACAGTATGTCAAGCGGAACTGTTGTGGCATACAGGCAAAGTGAAGAAACGCAGGCAAAGGTAGAAAAAGGAACGGTAGTTACCGTCACATTTAAAAATACACAGTCTGTTTTAGACTAAAAGATATGGGGTTTTAATATGAAGCTTAAAGATTTATTAAAGGGAATTGACGTTAAAAACGATTTTGAAAACGTTGACGTTTTGGACGTTACGCAGGATTCACGTCTTGTAAAAGACGGCTCACTTTTTATCTGCATTAAAGGAGCTGCCTTTGACGGACACAGCGTTGCGAAAAAAATGCTTGAAAGCGGTGCGGTTGCAGTGGTCGTTGACCACGATCTCGGTCTTGACAGTCAAATTATTGTTGAAGATTCAAGAGCCGTTTATTCTCCTATTTGTGCTAATTTCTTCGGTAACCCTGCCGAAAAATTAAAGCTTATTGGTTTAACAGGCACAAACGGAAAAACAACTACCACATTTTTGATTAAGCAAATTCTTGAAAATGTCGGGAAAAAAGTCGGACTTATCGGAACTGTTCAAAATATGGTGGGCGATGAGATTTATCCTGCTAAATATACAACTCCTGACCCGTATGAGCTTCAAAAGCTGTTTTCGCTTATGGTAAAAGCAAATTGCGAATACTGCGTTATGGAGGTTTCATCTCAAGCACTCGCACAGGGAAGAGTAAACGGACTTCGATTCACTCTCGGAGCATTCACAAATCTTACTCAAGACCACCTCGATTATCACAAAACTTGGGAAAACTATTTCAATTCAAAGCGTAAGCTTTTTGAAAATTCCGATATCGCAGTAACAAATGCAGACGACGAACACGGCTTAAAAATTATAGACGGTCTTAATTTTGATAAGGTTGTTACTTATGCAGTTGATACAAATAATGCAACATATACCGCAAAAAACGTTAAGTTTAAGCCAAGCGGTGTTGAATATGAAATTGTTTCAAATGATTCTATAGGCAGATGTATTTGTCCTATTCCGGGCAGATTTTCGGTTTATAACTCTCTTTGCGCAGTAACATGCGCTCTTGCACTCGGTATTGATTTTGAGGATGTTCTTTTGGCAGTTGCAAAATCAAAAGGAGTTAAGGGCAGAATTGAAGTTGTACCAAGCGGCAGAGATTTCACAATCATTATTGACTACGCTCATTCACCTGACGGACTTGAAAATATTATTACCTCGCTTAAGGAAATTGCAAAGGGCAGAGTAGTAACCCTTTTCGGTTGCGGCGGAGACAGAGATAAAACAAAGCGCCCTAAGATGGGTAAGATTGCCGCAGAATTATCCGATTACTGCATTGTAACGTCAGATAATCCGAGAAGTGAAAATCCACGTGCAATCATTGATGATATTCTTGTAGGTATGCAAAATATCAAAACGCCTTACACTGTTATTGAAAACAGACACGAGGCTATTGAATATGCAATTACTCATGCTAAAAAGGACGATATTATTCTCCTTGCAGGTAAGGGTCACGAAACATATCAAATTTTGCCTACAGGCACAATTCATTTTGACGAAAGAGAAGTTATTGCCGAGGTTCTCGGTAAAATGAAATAGATTATGGAAGCTTTAACATTAAAAGAAATTGCAAAAGCGTTAAATACTAAAACGGATTTTGACGTTCAAATAAACGCTGTTTGTATTGATACAAGAAAAATTACAAAAGGTTGCCTTTTTATTTGCATTAAGGGCGAACGCTTTGATGCACACCAATTTGCAAACGAAGCATTGAGCCTTGGCGCCGCCGCTGTAATGATTAGTGAGGATATTGAGGTAAACGGAGCGTTTGTAAAAGTTGAGAATACTTCAAAAGCACTTCTTGACCTTTCAGCCTATTATCGTTCAAAATTTGATATCCCTGTTGTTGCACTTACAGGCTCGGTCGGCAAAACAACTACAAAGGAATTTACCTATCTTGTAGTTAATTCAGAGTTTAACGCAATCAAAACTCAAGGCAACCTAAATAATGAAATCGGCTTGCCCCAAATGCTTTTTCAAATTGATAACAGCACCGAGGCGGCGGTTATTGAAATGGGAATGAATCATTTTGGCGAAATCCACCGACTTGTAACTGCTACTAAGCCTACCCTTGCAATGATAACAAATATCGGTGTGTCGCATATTGAAAATCTCGGCTCACGTGAGGGCATACTTAAATCAAAGCTTGAAATTCTTGACGGCTTAGAAGCAGGCTCACCGTTTATCATTAATGTTGATAACGATATGCTTAAAACAATTCTTGATAAAGACGAGATTATGGAAAAATATGACGTAATCACGTTCGGTATTGAAAGCGAAAGCGCAAATTATAAAGCGAAAAATATCAAAGAAGAAAACGGCTCAACCTCATTTGACGTTGAATATACAATCACAAAAACAATTCCTGAAATCGACGGTGTAACAGGTAAGTTTTACTTATGCTCGCAACATATTGTAATCCCTACTATCGGTATTCATAATGTATATAACGCTCTTGCGGCTTTTGCTGTTGGTATAACTCTCGGCATTGATTCTCAAAAATCGGCTGATGCTCTTTCAAATTACGTTCCTGCCGGAATGAGGCAAAAAAGCGTAACCGTAGGCGGCATAACCTCTATTGAGGATTGTTACAATGCAAGCCCGGATTCAATGAATGCGGCAATCAAAACTCTTGCCAATACAAAGGCAAATAAAAAAATAGCGGTTTTGGGCGATATGCTGGAACTTGGCGATTATTCAAAAAAAGCTCATTATGAAGTCGGTCAAGCCGTGGCAGATAATAAAATTGATTTTCTTTTGGCTTATGGCAATGATGCAAAATATATTGTAGACGGCGCTAAAGAAAACGGAATGAAAAGCGCATTTTATTTTAATAATAAAGAAGAACTTTCAAATAAACTTTTCGAGCTTGCAAACAAAGGTGATGCAGTAATATTCAAGGCATCAAGAGGTATGAAGCTTGAGGATGTAATAAATAACGTGTATGACAGGTGGGAAAAATAAATGAACAGTACAGCAGCATTAATAATCAGCGTTGTAATTGCTTTTGGCATAACCGCAGGCTTAGGCTTTGTAATTATCCCGTGGCTTCGCAAGTTAAAATTCGGTCAAACAATTCTTGACATTGGTCCTAAGTGGCACAAATCAAAGCAAGGCACACCTAATATGGGCGGTCTTATGTTTATTATCGGTATCGTTATTTCATTTGCTTTGACTGTATTGATTTATCACCTTTCAGGTGGTAATCTTGAAAGCGAATATTCATCAATAATGAACGGGCGTGAACTTGTTCTTTTGCTTGCCGGCTTAATTTTGGCACTCGGTTGCGGCGCAGTTGGCTTTATTGATGACTTTACGAAAATTAAACTTAAAAGAAACGAGGGTTTGTCACCTAAACAAAAAACACTCGGTCAACTTATCGTCACCTTGGGATATATAGCAACTCTTTGGATGTCTCATAATACAAGTTGGTATATTCCTTTTATCGGCAGAGTTAATTTTGAAAAAAACATATTTACTGCTGTTGTATTTTGGATTCTTTCAATATTTATCGTTTACGGCTGTGTAAACAGCGTTAATCTTACAGACGGCATTGACGGCCTTTGCTCAAGCGTAACGTCTACTGTTGCAATTGCGTTTATAGTTTTGGGCTATATTCAGGGCTTTGCCGGTCTTACAATTTTCTCAGGCGCTCTTTTAGGCGGTGTTTTGGGATTTCTTTGCTGGAATTGGAATCCTGCCAAAACATTTATGGGCGATACAGGCTCGCTTTTCCTCGGCGGAATGGTTGTAGCTCTCGGCTATATGTGCAAATGCCCGATTATACTGCTTCCAATCGGTATTGTTTATGTTTGCGAAACTATGAGTGATATTATTCAAATCGGCTATTTCAAAATCACTCACGGTAAGCGTGTGTTCAAAATGGCGCCTATTCATCACCATTTTGAAATGTGTGGTTGGAAAGAAAAGAAAATCTGCGTTGTATTTTCACTCGTTAATGCAATCGGATGCGTAATCGGTGTTCTTCTTCTCTATTTCGGAAATTTCGCAAAATAATATAAATTAAAAAACTTGAAAGGAGTGTTCTTATGCCAAATAATAATGAGCAAATAGTGGTTAAGCCAAGCAAATGGAAAAGCTTTAAGGATACCTATTTTTTAACCGGCAGCATTGATATTCCGTTTTTAGGCTTAACAATAGCACTTTTAACAATAGGTTTAATAATGCTCTTTTCAGCATCTTATCCGTACGCATATTATTATAAGGACAGTTCATATTACTATTTTATTCGCCAAATCTTGTTTGCAGTCGCAGGACTTGTTGCAATGCTTTTGATGTCAAAAATAAATTATAAAATATTAAAAGCAATATATAAACCTGTATTCGTTGTAACGATAGCGCTTTTGGTAATTGTTCTTTTTCATCATACAAATGTTCAGAATTTCAAACGCTGGATACCACTCGGACCTGTTACCATTCAGCCGTCTGACCTTGCTAAGTTCACGATTATATTAACCCTTGCGGTTTATATAAGTAAATATTATAAAAAGATGAAAACAATGAAATACGGCATATTAATCCCTATCGGAATAATTGCAATTTTTTGCGGCCTTATTTATCTTGAACATCATCTTTCATGCACAATATTAATGTTTTTTATCGGCGCTTGCCTTATGTTTGCAGGCGGAAGCGATTGGAAGCTGTTTGCATTCGGCTTGGCGGTAATTGTTCTTTTAGGATTCCTTGTCGTCAGTTTTCCGACACTTATTGAAAATTATGCGGGCAAACGAATTGTTGCTTGGCTTGATAAAGACTATGACCCTTTGAACGGCAGATGGCAGACAAACAATTCACTTTATGCTATCGGTTCGGGCGGTTTCTTCGGCGTAGGACTCGGCAATTCAAAGCAAAAATATCTCTATGTATCAGAACCGCAAAACGACTTTATTTTTTCAATCGTATGCGAGGAGCTTGGTTTCTTAGGCGCTGCAATAATTATTGCACTTTTTGCCGCACTTGTTATCAGGGGCTTGATTATCGCTTCAAGATGTAAAGATAAATTTGGCTCGCTTCTTATTATCGGCGTTGTTGCCCAAATAGGACTTCAGGTAGTGTTGAATATTCTTGTTGTTACCGATACTCTTCCCAACACCGGCTTCGCATTTCCGTTTTTCTCCTACGGTGGCACGGCAATTTTTATGCTCTTGTTTGAAATAGGAGTAGTTCTATCTGTTTCAAGAAAAACAAATCAACAAAAGGTATAGGTGTCAAAAATGAAAATATTATTTGCAACAGGTGGCACTGCAGGCCATATTAACCCGGCTCTTGCAGTAGCGTCATATATAAGAGAAAAATATCCGGATAGTGAAATTTTGTTTGTCGGCACGGCAGACCATATGGAATCACGCTTAGTTCCAAACGCAGGCTTTGATTTCAAAACCATCAAGATTTCAGGATTTCGCCGTTCATTTGCGCCAAAAGCAATCGTGCATAATATCAAAACCGTTTGTCAGCTGGTGACTTCAAACAGCGCCTGCAAGAAAATAATTAAGGATTTTAAGCCTGACGTAGCAGTCGGTTTTGGCGGATATGTATCGGGTCCGGTACTCCAAACCGCCGTAAGTATGCATATTCCTACTTGTATTCACGAGCAAAACGCTTATCCCGGCATTACAAATAAAACCCTTGCAAAAGAAGTGGATAAAGTAATGCTTACCGTTGAAGATGCTAAAAAGCATCTTGAGCCTAAAAATGAGGTCGTTGTTACAGGGCTTCCTGTTCGTGGCGAACTTCTTAAGGCACGCAAAGATATTTCAAGAAAAAAACTTGGTATACCAAACGGAAAATATCTTGTTCTTTCTTTCGGCGGCTCACTCGGTGCAAAGCCGCTTAATGACGCAATGTTTGATATTCTTCTTGAAAGCGCAAATAACGATAAATATTACCATATTCATTCAGTCGGAACTAACGGCGGTGAATTTCTTGAAAAATTTAAAGAAAACGGTTTTGTCGAAGGCAAAAAAGGCTTGGTAAAGGGAAATGTTGAGGTTAGGCAGTATATTGATGATATGGATACCTGTATGTCGGGCGCTGACCTTGTAATCGGCAGAGCAGGCGCTTCAAGCCTTTCTGAAATTGAGGCACTCGGTAAAGCTTCAATACTCATTCCGTCGCCTTATGTTGCAGAAAATCATCAGTTCCACAACGCTATGGCGCTTGTAAACCGTGGCGCAGGCTCAATTATTGAGGAAAAGGATTTAACAACCGCTTCACTTAAAGAGGCTATTGAATCAATGCTTTCAAATCCTGCAAAACTAATTCAAATTGAGGAAAATGCCAAGAATATGGCAATAACCGACGCAAGAGAGAGAATTGCAGATATCATCATATCCCTTGCAAAATAACTAAATAACAAATTAATCGCTTTTGCATAGAATATCGTGCAGAGGTGATTAAATGGAATATTTTAAAATAAGCGGCGGTAAAAAGCTTTCAGGGCAAATTTCTGTCCACGGCGCTAAAAATTCTGCCTTGCCAATCCTTGCTTCAACACTTTTAATCAAGGGTGAAAGCGTTATACATAATTGCCCTGATTTAAGCGATGTAAGAGTAACTCTTGATATATTAAAATCTCTCGGTTGCAAAGTCAAAAGAGAAAAAAGTACCGTTTTTGTTGACGCAAGCGTGGTTAATAAAAACGAAATCAGCGAACACACTATGCGCACTATGCGCTCGTCAATAATATTTTTGAGTGCTCTTCTTTCTCGGCAAGGCTCGGCGTCAATCTTTTATCCCGGCGGCTGTGAAATAGGCACAAGGCCTATAGACCTCCACCTTAAAGCGTTTCACGATTTGGGTGCAGATGTCAGCGTAAACGGTTCGTCAATTAATGCTTGTGCGACTTCAATTATAGGCACTAAAATAATATTGCCTTTTCCAAGTGTCGGTACTACGGAAAATATAATTATTGCCTCGGCAATTTCAAAAGGAAAGACAATTATTGTAAATCCTGCACGCGAGCCTGAAATAAGCGACCTTGCCGATTTTTTAAACCATTGCGGCGCTAAAATATACGGCGCAGGGGAGTCAACCATAGTTATTGACGGTGTAAAAAGGCTTGATGCGTGCGAACATACAATTATCCCTGACAGAATACTTGCTTCAACGTATATGTCACTCGGAGCTGTTTGCTCAAAAGAACTTACTGTTAAAAATATAAGACAAAGTCATTTATCTCCCGTTTTCCCTGTGTTTACAGAAATGGGTTGTAAAATATATTTGTCGGATAATTCATTGACTCTTGTTTCACCCAAAAAGTTAAAGCGGGTAAGAAGTATTAAAACAATGCCTTATCCCGGCTTTCCTACCGATTCTCAATCGCCTGTGGCAGTTGCTCTTGCACTTGCTAAAGGGACATCTATTTTGCAGGAAACAATATTTGAAAATCGATTCAGATATGTGAGTGAGCTTAACAGATTCGGTACAGATATAGAAATTAAGGATAATATCGCCGTTATTAACGGTGTTGATAAGTTACATTCGGCAAACGTTAACGCAACTGATTTACGTGGCGGAGCCGCACTTGTTGTTGCAGCTCTTTGCGCAAACGGGGAAAGCAATATATATGGTATAGAGCATATAGATAGAGGATATGAAAATCTTGAAAACGCACTTTCATCAATAGGTGCTGACATTAAGAGGAGTAAAAATGAAGGAGAAACCAAGGCAAAAGCAAGCAAAAAAGAAAATGAATAACAGAAATTCAAAGCCGTCAAAAATTGATGATGAATTTTTTGATTTGGGTATTGAACCTCCGAAACTATATAGGGAGTCTCAAAACAAGATTATTCAGGCTCAGCAAAAAAAATCACGTCAAAGTGAAAAATACGGTATGACGAGGGTTGAACGGCGCCAAAGGGAAACAAAAAGGCGTGAAAAGAAAAATAAGCTCAGAAAAACGCTTAGTTGGATAGGTGCAATTCTTGTTATTATTGCTATCGGAGCAATACTTTGCTTGACGGTTTTTTTCCAAATAAACAATATAACAAGCTCAGGCAGTAAGATTTATTCAAAGGATAAGATAATATCACAATGCATTATTCAAAAGGGTAAAAATCTTTTTACAATTGATACCGAATCGGCGGCACAAAGGATTGAAGAAAACCTGCCATACGTCTACAAGGCTGAAATCAAAAGAAAGTTACCCGATACAATAGAAATTATAATAACCGATGCAAAGCCTTCTTATTCGCTTTTGTGTGATGATAATACATATATCTTACTCGACGATAACTTTAAGGTACTTGAAAAAGGTGCTCAAATGGCGACGGGTATAGTTATTAACAAAACGGACATAAAAAGCGCTGTTGCGGGTCACAAAATAGAATTTAAAAATTCCGATGTCGGCACTTGTCTTGCACGTCTTGCAAAAAGTATTAAAGAAAATAATTTTACTGAAATTACTGCTATTTACAGTAAAAATATAAGCGAAAACTACGTTGTTTACGATAATAGAATTACGTTTAAACTCGGCAACAGCAAGGATTTAGACAGTAAGATTATGAAAGGACTTACGGCTTGCGATAAACTTAATGATTCAAATCCTAATGCTACGGGTACAATGACAATAACAACTGACAAGGCAATATACTTTACAGAAGAATAGCTGTGAAGAAGTTAGCTTTACACTTAACGTGAATATTGTTGGAATTTGTGCAAAAACAACAAACAACATAAAATATAACTATAAAACATTGTCAAAAACTTTTAGAATAATTCAAAAAAAGTATTGCAATTTAATTACAATATTGTTACAATATGATAGTAACAAAAGCCTATAGGGGAATATAGACTAAGAATAATAAAATTAAGGAGAATCTTGCAATGGGACGTTATGAAATCGATACAGATGACTCAAAAGTAGTACAAATTAAAGTAGTAGGTGTCGGCGGAGGCGGCGGAAACGCAGTCAACCGTATGGTACACTGTAATATCCAAGACGTTGAATTTGTAGCAGTTAACTCTGATAAGCCTGCTCTTGCAAAGTCAACAGCAACACATAAAATTCTTATCGGCGAAAAAGCTACTAAAGGTATGGGTGCAGGTGCAAGGCCTGAAGTAGGTACTCGTGCCGCTGAAGAGAGCAGAGAAGCTCTTACAGACGTACTTACAGGCGCAGAAATGGTATTTATCACTGCCGGTATGGGCGGTGGAACAGGTACCGGTGCAGCCCCTGTAGTAGCTAAAATCGCAAAAGACCTCGGCATTCTTACTGTAGCAGTTGTTACAACTCCTTTCGCTTTCGAAGGTAACAGAAGAATGAAGCAGGCACAGGAAGGTATCAAGGAGCTCGCTCAGTACGTTGACTCTATCATGGTAATTCCTAACGAAAATTTAAAATATGTTACTGAAGAAAAGATTACTCTTCTCAATGCATTTGAAATCGCTAATGATGTTCTTCGTCAGGGTGTTCAGTCAGTGTCTGACCTCGTTAATGCAACAGGTCTTGTAAACTGCGACTTTGCCGATGTAACTGAGATTATGAAGGATTCAGGCTATGCTCATATGGGTGTTGGCCGTGCTAAGGGTAAGGATAAAGCAGAACTCGCTGCTCAGCAGGCTATTTCTTCACCTCTTCTTAATACTTCTATTGATGGCGCACGTGGTATTCTTATCAATATCACAGCTTCAACAGATATCGGTCTTGAAGAGATTGATGCTGCTTCTTCAATCGTAAGTGCTGCAGTTCATCCTGATTGTGAAATCATCTGGGGTGCTAACTTTGATGAAGAACTTGAGGATGAAATGATTATCACTGTTATTGCTACCCGCTTTGGTGACGAGGGCCCCGGCGCTCCTATCAAGTCAACAACTGCAAACAAGGAAGTTGCTCCTCCGCAGCCTGTAGCTCCTATCGCTGCTCCGGTTGCTCCAGCTCAAAGTTCAGCAGCTGCTACTTCTCCTGTTTCAACATTCAATGATAATGATGATGACGCTTTCAGCGAAATCGTTAATTTCTTCAAGAAATAATTATTAATATATAATAAAAACGCACTTCGTTTTGAAGTGCGTTTTTTTCATTTATTTGTGTTTTTGTCAATATGTATATTTTATCAAACTCTTGTCTTTTAAGTGGAAAACTTTTCCTGTCAAGTAAAATCCTTTACATTTTTAACATTTTCCACATAGTTTTCAACAATTATTTATATCAAAAACGTCACTTTTCCACATTCTCAACAACGTTTTCCACAGCGTTTTTAACAATTCAAAATTGTAAAGCAAAATGCCATTACAAAAAGCAGCGATTAAATATACATTTTTTGTATATCTAATCGCTGCTTTAAATGTTTACCATTCGCTTTTTGTGTATGAACGGATAATATTGGTTATAATATTATCTCTTAAAAAGCCTTTTCCTTTGCCGCCGTTTCTTTGGTCTTGAATTTTACCTGCACGGATTGTTATCGCCTCTGTTTTATCGGTGATTTTGTCAATCGGAGGAATTTTGCCGAAGTCATAATTATCCTCAACAACGTCAATAACATTTTCTGCAATATTGGTAAATTCTTCCTTTTGCGCCGAACTCATTGCAAATATAACTAATTTGTTATTGTCTGGAAAACGCAAAATCTTTTTATTCTTAACATTGAGCGAATAAAGATAAATTCTTGCTTTTTTTACGATATTGCCCTCAGGGTGATGAAGATGAGTAAATTCGTATCCGAATGCTGTTTCGTCATCGGTATGAGCCGTCTGATTTAAGCCGTACATATCCCATTTACTGTAAGGTGCAGTCATTGATTTGAAATTGACTTTGTATTCTTTTCTGTCAATTTTAAATGTTGCTACTATATCTTCCTCGCTTACCGCTCCGGCAAGAATATATATTTGATTATATTTTCCGTCAAGTCTGATTTTTTGACCTCTGCAAGCTACTGCGTCAAATCTTGGAGTTTTTCCTTTGCTGTTGCCGTGAGGAATGTAAAAATCAATTCCGTTTACTTTAATGTTTTTGCTGATTAAATCAATCGGCAAAGAGTATCCACCGCCCTGAAGTATGTTGTACTTCATATTCTTGTAGTTTGTAAACGCTTTAACGTTGTAATTAAGTCGCATAGGGGAGTAAGCATTGTTGAACTTACACTCCGGTGCTTTTGCAAATTTAATTTTCAATGTCATCGTTTCAAATGGCTTTAATGAAACTCTGATTGTTTTCTTTTCAGCAGGTGTATGCTTTCTTATAAATTCTTCGCTTGTGTTTACTTCGTCAACTTCTTCAAATTCTCTGTATACACTCAGCGCCGCATTTTTCTGCTCAATAGCCGTTGCATTATTAAGCCTTACAATTAAAGCGTCTTTGTCATATTCGCTGATTTTTACAGCTCTGATAACAATATTGTCGTGCGATAATTTTAAAAGACTGGCAACTTGAGAAAATTCGCCCTTTTCGCTCTGCTTTTTTACTTCACAGGTGATAAGCTTTCTTGCAAATACCATTGATTCACGGTTAGTCCCGTTTTCAATGTCACCCTCGTGACCGAAAATACCAAAGCTAAAGCAGTTTCTGCCGAGGTCTTGTAAATCTTGCCTTGTTTCCTTTGTAAATGCTCCGACAGGCGTGTGAATGCAGGTGAGCCTTAACGTGTTGTCGTTAGGCTTATCCCAGCCGTGCTTGCAGTCTGTAAGAATACTTACTCCGAAATTACCGCTTTTGTCAGTTATGTCAGCCCATTTTTGAGCAGGCACTTCATAAAGATTTTCGCTGTTGTTTTCTCTTTGCGTGTATCCTAAACCCGAATCATATTTTGCAACATAATTTGAACTTGCAAGAGGGAATACAGCTTTAAGAAGTGTTCTTCTTGTTCTCCAATCAATTTCGTTGTCAAATCTGATAACCTTGCTGTCAGGATATAGAGAAACAATTTGATTAATCGTTGAGTATTCAGCCTCTCTTGTAATTTTTATTGCAATTCGTGCAGGCCCGTTTTCAATTATTTCAAATTTAGGAGTGTTTGCATAGCAATAAGCATCCTTGTCGATATCTTCTTTTCTTAATTCCCAAGACGGATAAGCAAGCGAGCCTGTATCGTGAAGCATCGCAAGCTTAATAGGAGAGGTGATAAGCTGCCTGTTTAGTTCTTTGTCAAGCAAGAATGCAAGGTCGCCGTTCTTGTTGAAAATAACTCTATATTTGCTGTTTTCAAGGGTATGACCGCTAATTTTAAGGTCAGTTTTTATTTGGCATTGCTCCTCACTCGGAACAATAGCATAAATGTGAATTGCAAATGACGGCACGTCAGCCTGAAATACTATTTCAAAATGTTTGCCTGTTTTGTTGATAATCTGGCTCGGCACTTCCTTTTTTTGCTTGTCAATGACCTTGACAAAAGGGGTGTTTACGTTGAGCTTAATCTTGGCTTCAACGCTTTCACGTCTTCTGTATTGCGTAGGGTTTGACACTGAAACTGCAACTGCGTTTTCAGGAACCCAGCTTGTGTCCATATTTCTTGAAATTGCTTGTAAAGACGAGGTCAGTTCGCCTTTAAATTGAGCTATAGACGAATAATAATCATCCCAAGCGTCATTGTAAACTTCCATTAATGATGTGCCTGTAATGTCATCGTGGAATTGATGTTTAATTGAACGCTTCCAAGCCTTGTTAAGATTTTCCTTAGGATAATCATATGTACCGCAAAGTGAGGCAAATGAACAAGTGAATTCCGCACTGTGCGCTATTTGTTCGCTTTGATAATCAAGTCTTTTGCTCTGCGTACGTGAGGTGTAACAGCCGGCGCCGTGATTTGTCATAAGCATATCGCCTTTGTATCTCGGAATGAATACGCCGTTTGCACCGTTGTTGTACCTTTTAAGCTTCGTGAAAACCTTATCGCTTCTTGCACTTATTACTTGGAATAATTTGTTGTCTTTGTTGGCTCTTACACTTTCGTCAACGTTTTTTACACTTTCCTCTGTCGGTGAGCCGCCCCAGTCGCCTGTTCCGTAAAGGTGATTAACCCACGGAAGCTTCATATTGGTTTCAACATAAGCTTTGTTAATTCCGTCAATAACACTTAAGTCTGCTCGAACGTCGTCGTCAAGCTTGTATCTGTAGCTTTTTGCATTAAATGACGCACCAATCTCATTTCCGTCGGCGCCGACCCACATACCTAAATCAAACGGTATTGGGTAAGCCGAGCCCCAAGACAGTTTTTGCGTGCTGAATCCTAAAAGACCGGCATCATTGATAATTTGTGGCAATTGCGCACCGAAACCGAAGCAGTCAGGCAAAAATATATCCTTACTTTTTTTCTTGAACTTTTCATAAAAATAGTTATTTCCAAGAAGAATGTTACGTGTGATAGCCTCCGGTGAGGGAATATTTACGTCGCCGTTTTCGTATTCCGCACCTGCAGGATTCCACCTGTTTGTTTTAACGTATCTTCTGATTTGGTCAAATGCCCTTGGATAGTATTCTTCTATAAGCTCGTATCTGTAAGCACCCTCAAAGTTAAACATATAATTTGGGTACTTCTCAATAAGGACAAAGTTTTTGCTTAATGTGTCCGGTATGAATTTTTCAACCGTATCGGCAATTGTCCATCTCCAAACAGTGTCAAGATGTGCCGTTGCAACCATATAAGCTGTTTTAGTCAACATAATTATAATACCTGCTTACTTTTCAATAATTTCGTATGTAAATTCGTACTTCTCTTGAAGAGCCTTAACCTTATCCTCGTTGTCCTCAATAAATGTTTCGCTGTAAACACTTTTTCCGTCTACAGAATAATCTTTAACGATTTGGTTGAGCGCTTCCCAAGCCTCAGCCTCCTGTGCATATCCGTCCTCAAATTTAATAAGAAATTCTCTGTGTTTTGGTAAAATAACCTTCATTGTGTTTTTCCTTTCATCTGTAATTATAATATACAAACTTATTATATTATTTTTGTTTATTTATTGCAAGAAATATTTATATCTTTAATAACTATTTTAGCTTTTTCATATAAAAGCTTTTCGGCGTTTTCTATTGCATATTGGGCACTTGTGTTTTTATCGACAAGACTGTACATTTTATCTGCGAGTTTAACATTTTCAATATCTCCGCTTAAAATAATGCATTTTTTGTTATACTTTTTGCAAAGCTCACTTATTTTATATACGAGCTTTCCCATAAGCGTTTGATTGTCGGTTTTTCCTTCGCCTGTAATTACAATATCGCTTTCCTTTATTTTTTTCTCAAGGGATGAAGCTTCGCATAGTATGTCAAATCCGCTTTTTATTTCTCCGCCGTAAACGGAATAAAGACCGCCGCATATACCTCCTGCCGCTCCTGCACCCTTAACCTCTCTTATATCTCTTGGAAGAAAAGCATTAAGCATTTTCAGTCCGTCGTCAAGTTCTTTTATTTGTTCGTTATTTGCGCCCTTTTGTTTTGCAAAAACATAAGCCGCCCCTTTTTTGCCAAAAAATACATTGTCAACATCGCAAGCATATGTAAAGTTAATTTCCTTTACAACACCTGTGAAGCCTGCTCCGTAAATATTATTTAAATCTTTGCCGGTTGGGTAATCAATTTCATATCCTTCTATATCTCTGAAAACAGCACCGAGCGCACTTAGCGCACCTGCTCCTCCGTCACAGCATCCGCTGCCGCCCAATCCGAGTATAATGTTGCTAAAACCCTTTGATACAGCGAACTTTATTAACTCACCCGTACCATAAGATGTTGCATTCATAACGTCTTTTTTCTTTTGAAGTCCGCTTGCGGTTGCACTTTCTATTATGGCAGTATTTTCATAAGTATATATGTGACCTTTCATACCTCTTAAATATATGTCACTGCAACGAGTGTAAAGTATCTCGCCATTACAAAAGCTACTTAAACATTCGCCGAATCCTTCGCCTCCGTCTGCAAATGGCAGGCAAGTAATATTATGATTTTCAACGCTTTCTATTCCGCTTTTTATACTTTTGCAAACTTCCTTTGACGACAAGCTGCCCTTGAAGCTGTCAGGCACGATTAATATGTTCATTAAGTATCCCTCTCAGTGCTTTTTCAAATTTTTCGTCTTGCTCAGCCGTTCTTTTTGACGGACCTTTCAGATGTTTTCCTGCTCTTCTCGCTTTTTTCGCAAGGTGACGTGATGTTAAAAGTGTATCTATGTTAAAATCGTTAATAATTAATCCGTTTTGATTGATTATTATTGCGCCTTTTGCAAGAGCCATAGCCGATAAGCCGTAATCCTGACTGATGACTATGTCACCGCTTTGCACTTCATTTACAAGTGCAAAATCTGCGCTGTCAGCACCTTTTCCAACCGTTATTACTTTAACATTCTTGATATTAAATTCGTGGCTTGTGTCGCAAAAAATAATGCTTTCTACGCCGTATTCGTTTCCTATTTTGACGGCTTCCATTGTTACCGGACAGCCGTCTGCATCAATTAAAATTCTCATAATGCTATAATAACATAATTGTAAAAACTTATCAAATATGTTAATATGAACTCGGTGATATTTATGAAACTTATTATTATCCGTCACGGTGACCCTGATTATGAACACGATACATTGACCGAAAAGGGTGTTCGTGAGGCAAAACTTTTAAGTGAACGTATTTCTAAGCTTGACGTTAAGGCTTTTTATTGTTCTCCGCTTGGCAGAGCACAGGATACCGCATCCTATACTCTTGATAAAATGAATAGAAGTGCTCAAACACTCCCTTGGCTTTGCGAATTTGAAGGAAAAATCTTGTCAGGCTTAAAATATATTTCCTGCTGGGACAGATTGCCGAGTGAATGGACAAAATATCCTGAGCATTATGATTATAACGAATGGTATAACTCTAAAATAATGCGCCATGGCAATGTTGAGCGTAAATATAAAACGGTATGCAACGGTATTGACGAGCTTCTTAAAAAGCACGGTTACGAGCATCAAGGCAATATTTATAAGGTTAATAATTCTAACCACGATACAATTGTTCTTTTCTGCCATTTCGGCGTTGAATGCGTTTTGCTTTCTCATATTATGTCTTGCTCGCCTATGGTTTTTTGGCATAATTTTGTTGCCTTGCCTACTTCTGTAACTACTCTTATTACCGAGGAAAGGGAAAAGGGTATAGCCGCTTTTCGCTGTCAGCAGTTCGGCGATATAAGTCACCTTTATGCAGGAGGGGAGGAGCCGTCGTTTGCTGCTCGCTTTTGTGAATGTTTTTCAGATGAAACGAGACATTAATTGGAAATTCTGTTTATTTTCGTATTTTTGTATTAATTATGCTAATTATAGTATTGTAAAAATCATTTATTTATAGTATTATAATTCTGTGAATGTTCACTAAAATAAGAGATGGGATTGTAAATTTAATATGAAAAACGACAAAATTGTTAAACCCTTTGGGTTTAAAGACAAAATCGGCTATATGTTCGGCGATTTTGGTAACGACTTGACCTTTTTGCTTTCGTCAAGCTTTCTTATGAAATTTTATACCGATGTTATGGACGTTGACGGCTATATTGTTGGTATTATTATGATGATTGCAAGGTTTGTTGATGCATTTACGGATGTAGCAATGGGCAGAATTTGCGATAAAAGCAAAATGACTGCCGCAGGTAAATTTAAGCCGTGGATCAGAAGAATGTGCGGTCCCGTTGCAATTGTTTCGTTTTTAATGTATCAAAGCTCGCTTTCAGGGCTTCCTAAGCCTGCTAAGATTGCATATTTGTTTGTAACTTATATCCTTTGGGGTTCTGTATTTTATACCTCAATCAATATTCCTTACGGCTCTATGGCTTCTGCTATTTCCGATAATCCTAATGACAGGCAGTCGCTTTCAACATTTAGAACAATGGGCGGTATGTTTGCCGGCGCTATTATTATGGCAGTTGTTCCTCTTATTATTTATAATAAGGAAAACGGAAATGATGTTATAAGCGGCACTAAGTTTACTGTTGTTGCAGGAGTTTGCTCCTTGCTTGCTGTCGTTTGTTATCTTCTTTGCTATGCTCTCACTACCGAGCGTGTAAGGGCACAGGCTACCGATGCTCAACTTGAGAAAAATAACCTTGGCGTAATGCTTAAAAATGCAGTTAAAAACCGTGCGCTGATTTCTATTATCGTGGCATCAATCTTTATGCTTATTTCGCAGCTTACTATTCAGCAAATGGCTAACTATGTATTCCCTAATTATTACGGTAATGCAAAAGTCCAAAGTCTTTCTGTTGTTATGATGGGCGGAGGTATGGTTATTGCCGCTGTTATCGCTAAGCCGCTTGCCGCAAAGTTCGGAAAGGCTGAAATAAGCGTTGTTTCTAATATGGTTGCAGGTGTTGTAAGCTTGCTTCTTTACTTTGTCAGACCTCAAAACGTTTGGGTTTATGTTGCATTGCAATTCCTTTGCTGGTTTGGCTTGGGCGTTTTCTCGATGGTTGTTTGGGCGCTTATTACCGACGTCATAGATTATTCCGAAATTAAAAACGGAATACGTGAGGACGGCTCTGTTTATGCTCTTTATTCTTTTGCACGTAAACTCGGTCAGGCGCTCACTTCGGGTCTTTCGGGTGCGCTTCTCTCAATGATTGGATATAAAAAGTCAACCGCTTTTGAATCGCAGGTTAAAGAGGGTATTTTCGATATCTCAACTCTCGTTCCGGCAATAAGCTTTATTTTGCTTGCACTTATACTTTGGTTTTGGTACCCACTTAAGAAAAAACTTGTTGATGAAAATGTTGAATTTCTCAGGAAAAAGCATAATAAAACAGAAGAATAAAATTAAAGCGTTGGAGAAAAACTCCAACGCTTATTTTTTGCCTTTATAAATTAAATTTGATTATATTTTCGCAATCTTTTTAATTGCTTCAAAGCTTTCGCTTGAAATAATATGCTCAATTCTGCACGCATCCTCGGCTGCGGTTTTAGCGTCAACGCCGAGACTTACAAGCCATTTTGAAAGGGTAGTGTGCCTTTCGTATATTTTTTCGGCAATCTGCCTACCGGAATCAAGCAATGTGATATAGCCCGATGAGTCAACCTCAATATAGCCGTTTTCTCTTAAATTTTTCATAGCAACGCTTACGCTTGGCTTTGAAAAGCCTAATTCGTTTGCTATATCGATAGAACGAACTGCGCCGTTTTTATTTTTTAATATCAATATTGTTTCGAGGTAATTCTCGGCTGATTCCTGAATTTTCATATTGCACCTTCGCTTGTTACATATTACACAATATATTATATCATTATTACGAATTTTTTTCAAGTTTTATAAAAAGTTATATTTTTTACTTGACAAAATAGTTAGTCAGTGCTAACATATAGGCGGTTAGAGAAAACTAACGATTGTTAGTAGCTTCTAACAATCATTTACTTAAACGGAGGATGTGTGTATTATGATGCCGATTACTTTAGCAAACGCAGGTGAAGAATTTATAATACAGCGTATTGCAGGCAAGCCGGAGGTTAAGGCTCATTTGGCTGATTTAGGTTTTGTTGTCGGCGGTAATGTAACTGTTATTTCTTCTTATTCGGGTAATGTGATTGTTAATGTTAAAGGTGCTCGAATCGCAATCAGCGAGGGAATGGCGCAAAAGATTTTTGTTTAAAATTAAATATAAATACAAGGAGGAAAGAGAATGAACACTTTAAAACAAGTAAAAGTAGGTCAAACCTGTACCGTAAAACGTGTCCACGGTGAAGGCGCATTAAGACGCAGAATTATGGATATGGGTATTACCAAGGGTGTTGAGATTTATGTAAGAAAGGTTGCCCCTTTGGGAGACCCTATTGAAATTACTGTCAGGGATTATGAACTTTCGGTTCGTAAAAATGATGCTGAACTTATTGAGGTTGAATGATAGGGAGCTAACCCTATTTTTTTTAGAAATGAGAGTTAGTGAAAACTAATAAAAATTAGCAAAAACTAACATAGCTTGATGATTAATTAAAATGAAAGGATATACATAATATGAGTATTAAAATTGCTCTTGCCGGTAACCCAAACTGCGGTAAAACCACTTTGTTTAATGCGCTTACCGGTTCTAACCAATATGTCGGCAACTGGCCCGGCGTAACGGTTGAAAAAAAGGAGGGTAAACTTAAAAAGCATAATGACATAATCATTACCGACCTTCCCGGTATTTATTCTCTTTCTCCATATACTTTGGAGGAGGTTGTAGCACGTAATTATCTTATTGATGAAAAGCCTGATGTTGTTCTTAATATTATCGACGGAACAAACCTTGAAAGAAACCTTTATTTGACAACTCAGGTTGTTGAACTCGGTATTCCGGTTGTTGTTGCCGTAAATATGATGGATGTTGTTAAGAAAAACGGTGACAAAATCAATGTTAAAGAGCTTTCAAGGCAACTTGCTTGCCCGGTAGTTGAAATTTCGGCATTAAAGGGCACAGGCGTTATGGAAGCCGCCCAAGCAGCTATTGAAGCAGCAGGCGGTCCTTCAACAATCCCTCAACACGAATTTTCAGGTGCTGTTGAACACGCAATCGCTCATATCGAAGAGGCAGCTCTTAACGATATGCCTGAAAATCAGCAGCGTTGGTACGCTATCAAGATTTTTGAAAGCGATGATAAGGTTCTTGAAAAACTTAACATTTCAGATGCAACTCTTGCTCATATCCAAAAGGATATTGAAGCAGCAGAAACTGAAATGGATGATGATGCCGAAAGCATCATTACTAACGAAAGATACCTTTATATTTCTTCAATAATTAAGGCTGTATATAAAAAGGCTCACAAAGGTAAGCTTTCAACATCAGATAAAATTGATAAAATCATTACTAACAGATTTTTAGGTCTTCCTATTTTCGCTCTTATTATGTGGGGCGTGTATTTTATCTCAATGCAGTGGATTGGTAAAATGGGAACTGACTGGGTAAACGATGTTCTCTTTGCTGAATGGGTACCGGGACTTCTTGAAAAATTCCTTGAACCACATCTTGCACCGTGGCTCTTCGGTCTTATTAATGACGGTATCGTAGCCGGTCTCGGTGCAGTTCTCGGCTTCGTTCCTCAAATGCTCGTTCTCTTCTTCCTTCTTGCAATTCTTGAGGGTTGCGGTTATATGAGCCGTGTAGCTTTCGTAATGGACAGAATATTCCGCCATTTCGGTCTTTCCGGTAAATCATTTATCCCTATGCTTATCGGTACAGGTTGCGGCGTTCCTGGTGTAATGGCTTCACGTACAATCGAAAATGAACGTGACCGTCGTATGACTATTATGACAACAACATTTATTCCTTGCAGCGCTAAGCTTCCTATTATCGGCCTTATTGCAGGTGCATGTTTCGGCGATGCAAGCTGGGTAGCAACCTCCGCTTACTTCGTTGGTGTTGCGGCAATCATTATTTCGGGTATTATGCTTAAGAAAACCAAGAGATTTGCCGGTGACCCTGCTCCTTTTGTTATGGAGCTTCCTGCTTACCATATTCCTACACTCGGCACAGTTCTTCGTTCAACTTGGGAGCGTGGCTGGTCATTTATCAAAAAAGCAGGTACAATCATCACACTTGCAACAATCCTCATTTGGTTCCTCCAAGGCTTCGGTGTAGAAAACGGTGCCTTTGGTATGGTTGAGGATATGGATAACTCAATCCTTGCAAAGTTTGGTAACTTGTTTGCTTGGCTGTTCATCCCACTCGGTTGGGGCGGTTGGAAACCTGCCGTTGCAGCAGTTACAGGTCTTATCGCTAAGGAAAACGTTGTTTCAACCTTCGGCGTTCTTTATCACTTCGCAGGCGAACTTTCTGAAAACGGTGATGAGATTTGGGTCAACTTTGGCAAAGACCTTTCAAATCTCAGCGGCGGTCATGCTGCTCTTGCAGGTTATTCATATCTTATCTTTAACCTTCTTTGCGCTCCTTGCTTTGCGGCAATCGGTGCTATCAAAAGAGAAATGAATAATGCTAAATGGACATGGTTTGCAATCGGCTATCAGTGCGGCTTTGCTTATATCATTTCACTTATTGTATATCAAATCGGTCTTGTTTTTGCAGGCGACATTAATGTTATCGGCTTCATTGCTGCTCTTATTTGTCTTGCAGGTATTCTTTATATGCTCTTTAGAAAGAACAAGTATGATGATAACAGACTCACAATCAACGCTAAGACTTCAAAAAAGAACAAGGTTAAGGCATAATTATTGATTATTTTCAGAAAGGAAGTATTTGTATGCTTGCGTTTTTAAAAGCAAATGTTTATAACATTATTGTAATTGCAATTGTTTTGCTTGTTGTTTTTCTAATTATACGAAAAATTGTTAAAGATAAAAAGGCAGGCAAGAGTGCAGTTTGCGGCGGTGACTGCAGTAAATGTCACGCAAATTGCAGTCACAAAAACTGACCTTTAAATAATTGTATAGAATTTTTCGCTTGTATCTGCTATAATGGTGCAAGCGAATTTTTCTTTTATGAGATGAAAGGTGTAATATGATTAAAACTGTTTTGCTTGATTTGGACGATACTATACTTGATTTTAAAATGAGCGAAAGGGTAGCTTTAACAAAAACCTTAAACGAACTTAGTATTGAACCGACTGAGGAAATTATAAAAAAATACAGCAAATACAACATTTCTCAGTGGAAACGTCTTGAACTCGGCGAAATAAGCAGGGAAGAGGTTAAGGTTAATCGCTATAAACTTCTTTTTGATGATATCAAGGTTGATGCATCACCCGAAAAAGCAACTGCAATTTATGAAGAAAATCTTGCACACGGTCATTATTTTGTTGAAGGCGCAAAAGAAATGCTTTACTCTATTTGTAATGATTATAATTTATATGTTGTATCAAACGGTGCTAAAAAAGTGCAGGAAGGCAGAATGAAAAGTGCAGATATAAGTCACTGCTTTAAAGGTATTTTTGTTTCCGAGGTTGTCGGTTTTGAAAAGCCAAACGTTGAATTTTTCAATAAGGTTTTCTCTCAAATTGAAAATTTTAATGCGGATGAAGCGGTAATTATAGGCGACAGTCTTTCATCGGATATCAAAGGCGGCAAAAACGCAAAAATAAAAACCGTCTGGTTTAATCCAAACGGTCTTGAATGTGATGATATTGTTCCTGATTTTCAAATCTCATCATTAGATGAAATAAAGCCGCTTCTTGCAACACTCTGATGACAAAGAATTAATGGGGGAAAATACGTAGGGGCGAACACTGTTCGCCCGTTTCTCAAACACCAAATTTTTTTTCGATTCCTGCAGTTAATTTTAATATAACCTTTTTTCAAGCTCCTCACAGCTAAGGCATTTTGCCTCTTTGAGGAGTTTTTTATATCTGTCCATATTGTACTGCGAATGTTCGGTTTCCTTGCTCCAAAGGTGAATAACCCAACTTTCTTCACCAAAATATGTAACGATTAAAACGCCCACTATCGCCATTTTTATTTTTGATAAAACATCATAATCATAAACAGCTGTAAGAAAATATTTGAATAAAAAGTACATTGCAATCTGCTCATTGAAGATTTCGTTTTCAATGGGTTTTTCTTTTTTGTTTTTTACTTTTTCAACCCATTGCTGATTTATTACTTCAGGATTGTTGAATACTTCAAAAAAGTCTATATCATCATCGCCCTCTTTGTATTCCTCTAAATCCTTTTGTATTTCTTTTCCGTATTCAAGAAGTTCCTTGAGCCTGTCACTAATGCGCTTATCTCTGTTTTGCACTATCTCATAAGCCTTTTTCCTTGCTTTTACAAGATAAAAATATGTCTGCGCATCAATCTCGTTAAGCTCAGGCAATCTGTCGTTTGCCTCGTCTTTAAACGTCATTTTTTCTTTTAAATTAAACATCATATCGCTTGCAACGGGGCATGAAAACGATACGCCCATTTCTTCCGTACCGCCAAAATCGTTGATAAACCTCGGAAATGTTCGGCAGGTGTAAGGCGTATGCTCTCCTCCTATCGCAATATGCATATCGCATAAATTTTCATTATTTAAAAACGGACAGCGCTTTTTATCGGCAAGCCTAAAAATTGTATTTCCAAACTCATCCTTTGTAAGTACGCTGTCTATTTTTTGCCTTATTTCGCCGGATAAGGTTTTGTAATATTCAAGCGATTTTTCATCTGCGTCAACTTCCCAACCCTGGCAGCAGGAGTCGGGGCAGGCGCCGGCAATGCATTTGAAATCTTTGTAAAAACTCGGTGTTCTAAGTATCATAATATTTTCCTCAACAATGAAATATATCTTTATTTTATCACTTAATAAAAAAAACGCAATATAATTTTATTGCACAAAATGAATATTAATGGTAATATATAGGTACTATTTTTATCGGGACTGATTATTTTGACAAAATTTTTAATTAAATATATTAGTGGGAAATATGACGTTTCTTCTGCACTCGGAAGAGAAAAGGTCGGCACAATGAGCGGTATTTGCGGCATTTTGTGCAATGCTCTTTTGTGCATAATGAAATTTGTTATAGGTACTCTTACCGGTTCGGTTTCAATTACTGCCGACGCTTTTAATAACCTTTCTGACGCAGCCTCGAATGTTGTCACTATCGCAGGAGCAAAGCTTGCAAATAAACCCGTCGATAAAGAACACCCCTTTGGTCACGGCAGGCTTGAATATATTTCCGCTCTTATCGTTTCATTTATTATTCTTTTAATGGGATTTGAACTCGGAAAAAGCTCAATAGAAAAAATTATTAAGCCTGAAGAGGTTAATTTCAGTATTGTTTCGGTTGTCGTTCTTGTTATTGCAATCAGCGTTAAACTTTGGATGGCTTTCTTTAATAAAAAGCTCTATAAACTTACCGATAACATTAACCTTAAAGCAGTTTGTCAGGATAGCCTTAATGACTGTATTGCAACAGGCGCAACTGTTATTTCTCTTCTTATTTCTCATTTTACGGGTTTTCATCATATAGACGGTATTGTCGGCTTGCTTGTCGCTTTTGCAATTATTTACTCCGGTATCGGTGTTTTGAAGGACGTTCTCGGTCCTTTGCTCGGTCAACCGCCTTCGGCTGAACTTGTTAAAAGTATTGAAGATTTGATTTTAAGCGAAAAAGAAATAATCGGCGTTCATGATTTAATCGTTCACGATTACGGCCCCGGCAGAATTATTGCTTCGGCTCATGCAGAAGTGCCGTCAAATGAGGATATTGTTCATATCCACGACGTTATAGATAACGTGGAAAAGAAAATTCAAAAGCAACTTAATATTATGATTTGTATTCATCTTGACCCGATTGATATTAATAATGAAGAAGTAAATAAATATAAAGCCATAGCACAAAAAATCATTAAGGGCTATAATGATGAATATTCGTTCCACGATTTCAGACTCGTAAACGGCGAAACTCACAAAAACCTTATTTTTGACCTTGTAATTCCTTTCGATAAAAATAACGATACAACGAAAATTTTAAACGATATTATGGCTTTGTTTAAGCAATATGACGATAAAATAAACGTTGTAATCACTATTGAACATTCATTTATATGAAAAGTTTATATTTATTTAATAATTTTGTTGACGATTGTCGCATTTGTTGTTATAATATTATCAATAATTAAAGGGGGATATTTTAATGAATGTTCTTATTTTCGGCGGTACAGGTCTTTTAGGCTCTGCTGCTGCTCAAATTTTTATTGACCGTGGTCATAAAGTTAAAACTATTGCTTTGCCTCCTCTTCCGGAAGGCGCTCCTATTCCTAAGGAAATGGATATCGAATTCGGTAACTTCCTTGAACTTAGCGATGAAGAGCTTGAAAAGGCAATGACAGGTATGGACGCTTTTGTTTATGCCGCAGGTGTTGATGAAAGAGTTGAATTTCCTCACCCTGTTTATGATGCTTATAAAAAGTATAATATCAACCCAACCGACCGTTGCTTAAAGATGGCTAAGAAGTGCGGCGTTAAGAGATGCGTTGTTCTCGGTTCATATTTTGCTTGGCTTGCTAAGGAAAGACCTGATATGCAGCTTTGCGAAAAGCACCCGTATATCCGTTCTCGTGTTGAGCAGGAGGAAGTTGCTTTCAAGTATGCCGATGACGATATGGGCGTAGCAGTTCTTGAACTTCCTTATATCTTCGGTACTCAGCCTGGCAGACGTCCTGTTTGGGTTATCCTTATTGAACAGCTTCAGAGATTTGAAAAAATGCCTTTCACTATGTATCCAAAGGGAGGTACTGCAATGCTTACCGTTCGCCAGGTTGGCGAGGCTATCGTAGGTGCGGCAGAGCAGGTTAAGGGCGCAAGAGCATACGGCATTTCTTGTTATAACTTGACTTGGAGAGAATTTCTTAAGATTGTTTACAGAGCTATGGACGGTATTCCTGACCGTAAGATTGTTGACTGCCCTAAGGTATTCTTCCAATTGTTCGGCCACGTAATGCGTAAGGATTATGCTTCCCGTAATGTTGAAGGCGGTATCGACCCTGTAGGTCTTGCTGATATTATGGGTATGGATCTCTTTATTCCTACCGATGATACTAAAGAGCTTGGCTGTACTCCTGATGATATCGAGGCTGCAATCTTCGATTCAATCAAGCTTTCTAAAGATGCATATGAGGGCAAAGCAAAGCTCCTTGGAATGAAGGGCGAGTAATTTAATATTACATATATTAAAGAGGTTGTTTCACTAAAATGAAACAACCTCTGTTTTTTTACTCAACCTTTATCTGCTTTTTTACTCACCCTTTATCCTTAGGTCGGCAGATAAGTGCCACTGCAAGGGCGCTGAGCATTGCGACCGTAACGCCGACTGCGCAGGCTTGAAGCGGACCTGCAACAACTCCCAAAAAGCCGTCCTTTTGTATCGCTTCCTTTACACCTTTTGCAAGGGAAGCGCCGAAGCCTGTCAGCGGAACTGTTGCGCCCGCTCCCGCAAAATCTATTAAATGCTGATAAATCCCAAGTCCGCCTAGCAGTACGCCGATACATACGAATAAAACAAGAATTTTTGCAGGCGTAAGCTTTGTTAAGTCAATCAAAAGCTGACCGATAACGCATATCAAGCCGCCTACGATAAATGCTTTTAAAAACATCATTTTATATCACCACTTATAATTTTTGCTTAAAATTATTAATTATTCAAATAAAATTTTATAAGCGCAAAAAATAAAGAATTTTGCGAAATTTTATATAGTTAATTTTCTTGATATGGCTTGACAAGTGTGATATAATGATAATTAAGAGAGGTAAGAAAGATATATCGGAGGGTTTTATTATGGCAATGACTTATGATTCAGTTGTTCAGGCAACAAGAAAGAAATTTTTAAACGCAGACGTTTCTTCTGTTTCAGGTACTCTTGCTTTCCAGATTAACCTTATCGGCAAGGTTGAGGGTATTTTCTATATTGAAATTAAGGACGGTCAGGTTCACGTTGAGCCTTATGAGTATTATGACAGAAATGCAATACTTACCGTTAATGCAACTAATTTTACAAAGCTTATTAACGGCAAGCTTGACCCTGTAATTGCTTTCACAACAGGCAAGCTTAAGGTTGACGGCGACGTTAATGCCGCTTTAGAGCTTATCAAGTTTATTAAATAAAATTAAAAATCGAGGACTGAGCTTCAGTCCATCAGCGTGTAGAAAAAGCCAAATTACAAATTTCTACACGCTGTCAGACTTCGAGAAAGTGAGATAAATTTCGTATTTTGCGAGCAGGTGCTGTTTTATTCACTTGCTACGAAACAGTACACTGTACTGTTTCTCCCAAATTCACACGTGAATTTGGAGCCACGTGTCTCTTGTGCTTTGCACAATTCACTCCTCCGAGCAAAAGACGGAAAGTGCCAAAAGCGGCTTGAAAACTATGTTCAAGCCGCTTTTCTATAAATGTATTTCTGATTTTATTTCGGCAAGAGCAAATCTGCGATTCGGCAAACCCTTTTGTCACTTTGTGACATTTCCCCTGTAAGGGGAATCTCCTTGCCCTACGATACGTCGAAAGAAATTCCGTGTTTGAATGAATTTCTTTGAAATTCATAATAAACACTTCGTTCCTTTCTCCTTTTCCCCACCAAATTTTTAATTTGTCGGGGTCCCCGAACGGAATTTCGTTTTATAGCACGGCACGGTTTAGCCGCTTTATCGACAGTCTGTGGACTGTTATGCAGTCCCTTTTTTATTGAAATTATAGTAGGTGATTTTATGTTTAAAGAAATTAAAGCGACTGATATTAAGGAAAATATCGTTGATTTGCTTAAAAATAATTGGGGTCTTGTAACTGCAGGCGACAGCGAAAAATATAATATGATGACTGTTTCTTGGGGTGCTATGGGCGAGCTTTGGGGCAAGGACAGCGTTACTGTTTATATCCGCCCTCAAAGATATACCGAGGAATTTATGAACGCTTTTGACCATTTTACTTTGAGCTTCTTTTCTCTTGATAAAAAACAGGCTGTTCACGGTATTTGCGGCTCAAAAAGCGGCAGAGATATAAATAAAACCGAGGCTTGCGGCCTTACACCAAATTTTGACGAGGCAGCACCATACTTTGAAGAGGCAAAGCTTGTTCTTGTTTGTAAAAAAATGGCTAAGAGTAAGTTTGACCCTAAGGAATTTATTGACGATACTGTTGAGGATAAATGGTATCCCGAAAAGGATTTTCATTATATTTATTTTGCAGAGATAGAAAAAGTCTTGATTTCTGAATAAAGATGTAGTATAATACTAACACAAAAGGTAGGGGTTATTCCTTATTTCATAGTGTAGCGTACGGGCCCTGTGCAACGGGATGCTACGAACCTTGTCAGGCGGGGAACCGAGCAGCAATAAGTGGATTATTCTGTGTGCCGCAGACAAGTCTGTGCGTTACATTATGAAATAAGCTGCTTCTGCCTTTTAATTATATTTATTTAATTTTGATTAGCGGGAGTGATGTGTATATGTATCAGGTGTTGTATCGTAAGTACAGACCTAAGGTTTTTGCGGACGTTTACGGTCAAGAGCACGTCACCTCTACGCTTAAAAATGAGATTAAAGAGGGCAGAATTGCTCACGCTTATCTTTTTACAGGCTCTCGTGGTACGGGTAAAACAACATGTGCCAAGATTTTGGCTAAGGCAGTCAATTGCGAAAACAGCGTTGACGGCGAGCCGTGCAATGAATGTGAGGTTTGTAAGGGGCTCGATAACGGTACTATTTATGATGTAGTAGAAATTGATGCCGCTTCAAATAACGGTGTTGATAATATCCGTGATTTAAGAGAAGAAGCTAATTACACTCCGAGTAGGGGTAAATACAGAGTTTATATTATTGACGAGGTTCATATGCTTTCAACAGGAGCATTTAACGCTCTTCTTAAAACTCTTGAGGAGCCGCCTGCTCACGTAATATTCATTCTTGCCACTACTGAGGTGCATAAGCTTCCCGCAACTATTCTTTCACGTTGCCAAAGGTTTGACTTTAAACGTATTCAGCCTGAAACAATGTCGATAAGGCTTAAACAGGTTGCCGAGCTTGAGGGAATGGAACTTAGCGACGATGCCGCAATTCTTATTGCCCGTATTGCCGACGGCGCTCTTCGTGACGGTCTTTCAATTCTTGACCAGTGCGCCGGCAGAAGTAAAAAAATTGATTCTGCGCTTGTAAGCGAGGTTGCCGGTTTGGCAGGCAGAGAAGCGCTTTATAAGCTTACCGACTGTATTAATAATCAGGACAGCTCATCTGCAATGTCAGTCATTTCGGAACTTTATCAAAACAGCTATGATATGGAGCGACTTTGCGTTGAAATGATTAATCATCTTCGTAATTTCCTTATTGTTAAAACTGTTAAGGAAAGCCGTGGTTTGATTATTTGTACCGATGATGAATATAATTCTATTGTTTCTTCGGCGGAAAACTTTACACTCGAAAATGTTATTTATGCGCTTGACCTTTTTCAGGACACCTTGACTAAAATTAAGTCGGGTGCTAATGCAAGGGTTGAGCTTGAAATGTCTTTTGTTAAGCTTTGCGAACCTAAACTTGATGTTAATATGGATTCGCTTATTGACAGAATATCTAAGCTTGAACGTGCCGTTTCACGTGGGGTTGCAGTTAAGCCTCAGCAAACGGTTGCACCTGTTGAAGCACCTAAGCCTCAGGAAAGTGAAGTTGTGCCAAGTGTTGCACCGTCTGCCGCTAAAGCAGAAGAACAAAAGGCTCAATCACCTGCACCGATTTCTCAGCCTGCTGCCCCAACCGTGGCTCAAAGTGTGCCTAAGCCGGCGCAGGAAGTGCCTAAGCAGGAAGTGCCTAAGCCTTCGCAAGGTGATAACGGTCAATATCTTTTTGAGCAGTGGGACGATTTTATGGACGTTATTCATAAACAAAACATCGCTTTGTTCGGTGTCCTTGCAGGTTCAAAAGGATATATAAGAGGGGAGTATTTCTTGATTGACAGCCCTAATCCGACTATTATTCAGTTTTTGAAAACCCCGACTTATTCAAAGGCGATTAGGCAGGCGCTTTATGACGTGACGGGTCAAAGTTATAAGCTTGGAATATTTAAAAAGAAAGCAACAGAAGCACCTAAAAGGGATTTGCTTGAGGATTTAATTCATCAGGCAGAGGATAATATTAAAATAAATTTTGAATAAAATATAGGAGAATTAATTATGAAAGCAAGACTTCCTCAAGGAATGGGCGGCGGACCGCAGAATATGCAAAATATGCTCCGTCAGGCTCAAAAAATGCAAGAAAATCTTGAAAACAAAAAAGCAGAGCTTGAAGAAAAAGAATACGTTGTTACTTCAGGCGGCGGTATGGTTGAAATTACTGCTAAGGGTGACCACACAATTAAGGCAATCGGCATTAACCCTGAGGTTGTTGACCCTGAGGACGTAGAAATGCTTGAAGATATGCTTGTAGCCGCTTTCAATGAAGCAATGCGCCAAATTGATGAAGAATCGGAGCGTGAGCTTGAAAAGGTAACGGGCGGTCTCAATATCCCCGGCCTTTAAAGCTAATCTTTTTGTGAAATACAGCGTCATCAATTGCTCGCAGTATATTTATACAGCTTCGCAATTTCTTCCTTGTCTTTCGCAAAAATCTTAAGCTTTTCGACACCGTAGGGGCGAACATTGTTCGCCTTATTATAAAGAACAAATCAACAGAGGTAATAAAATGAGTTTTGACCTTGCACCGCTTCAAAATTTAATAGACCAATTTGAACGTATGCAGGGTATCGGGCATAAAACGGCTCAGCGTATGGCTTTTTATGTTCTCGGCCTTTCAGATGAGCAGGCACGTGAATTTGCACAGGCAATTACCGACGCTCATACTAAAATCAAGCAATGCAAAGTTTGTTGTAACCTCGCCGATGATGATTTGTGCCCTATTTGTAAGAGCAAAACACGAGATAAAAGCACAATTTGCGTTGTTCAAGACCCTCGTGACGTTGCCGCAATAGAACGAACCCATGAATATAACGGTACATACCACGTTTTGCACGGCGCTATTTCACCTATGGATAATATAGGCCCTGACCAAATTCGTATTAAAGAGCTTGTTTCAAGGCTTGGAAGCGGAGAGGTTGAAGAGGTCATTATGGCAACTAACCCGACTGTTGAGGGTGAGGCAACTGCAATGTATATCAGCCGTTTGCTTAAGCCTATGGGCATTACTGTCAGCCGCTTGGCGTACGGCGTTCCTGTTGGCGCAGACCTTGAATATGCAGACGAGGTTACGCTTTCACGTGCTCTCGAGGGCAGAAGTTTAATTTAGTTTAAAAGGAGTGATAGACTTGGATAAAAATCAAAAGCAAATAATCGCAAATAATAAAAAAGCCTATCACGACTATTTTGTTTTGGAAACATATGAGGCAGGGATAGAGCTTTTCGGCACGGAAATTAAATCTATCAGAAACGGCAGAGTTAATCTTAAAGATAGCTTTTGCTCGGTTGATGACGGCGAAATGTTTGTTATCGGTATGCATATCTCGCCTTATGAGCAGGGCAACCGTTTTAACCGTGACCCTATGCGAAAAAAAAGGCTTCTTCTTCATAAAAAAGAGATAATGAAGCTTTTCGGCGCAAGCCAGCAGCAGGGGCTTTCGATTATTCCGCTTAGGCTTTATATTTTTAAAGGCAGGGCTAAGCTTGAAATAGGTCTTTGCAAGGGTAAAAAACTTTACGATAAGCGTGCAGTTCAAGCAAAAAAGGACTCCGACCGTGCAATTGAACGTGCAATGAAAGGCAATTACTGATGAAAATCAGGTGTGTTCAGTGCGGCAGGGAATTTGAATTGTCGCAAAATGAAATTGATTTTTATTACTCAAAGGGTCTTGATTTGCCTAAAAGATGCAAGTCTTGCCGTGATAAAAACAGCGGCAAATATATAGCGACGTATAGTGAAAAGCATAATATCAACTTGTTTTTCTCTGCTATTTTTTTGGCGCTTGCCGCAGCTGTTGCTTATTTCGATTTTGCGGCGTATACTTTTACAGGTGTTTGGCCTATAATAATTATGTCAGCCTCGGCTTTGATATCAATTATTTTCTTGTGCTGCGTTAAAACCTATAAGTTCTATGACGTATCGTTTAGCAATAAGTATAAATTCAATTTCTACGATGCCGAAAATTTGATTAATCATTTTTATAAGCATAAGAATGACGTAGGATGCCGTGACGTTGAATCTTATCTTAAAAAGGCTAACTCGGTCATTTTAGATAAAAAATCAATTCATAAAACTATTGCAAACGGCGATACAGTTTATTATAATAAAAAAAACGAGGATTATGTCGTCCTTGCAAGGGCAGGCTATATCCGCAGTTACTATAAGGCTTCGTATAACCATTATTTGAAACAATAATATATGGGGATGAAAGGATTTCGACAGATTTGGTGAGCCTTGGTCAGCGAGTAGAGGAGTTGCACCTCTATAAAAGTAACACTTTAAAATTAACTGACAACAATAGATCAGTAGCTCTCGCTGCGTAATTAGCAGCTTGCGTTCTCCCAAAGAGTGCCACGGCTTTGGACAGAGCGTCGACTTAGTGGCGAACATGAACGATAGAGTGCCTCGGCTCTCGTCAGGTATTAGAGGATACCGTAGCGTATAGGCTGTTTGTCGCCGATACGTGAGGGGATAACTTAAACGATAAACTACACTCGTAGAACCCTTGGTAAGCCAATTTTGGACGCGGTTTCGATTACCGCCATCTCCACCAGCAAAGAATAATCCGAAACTTGTTATCATCGGTAACAGTTTCGGATTTTCTGTTTATATAGACATAAGGCAGGGATAATCCCTGCCTTATTTTTATGCCTTGTTATTCGGACTTTTGTCATTATTCTCGTTCTCGTTTTGCTCGGTAATTAGTTCGAGAAAATAATGAGCAAGCTTTTCTAATTCATAATTCGGAATGTTCCATTCGCCTTTTGCTGCCATAAGGCAACACACTTATTTTGATTTTATATCTGCCTCCTTTAATTTATTTTACCTTTTGCTTTTGTGTTTGTTTTCATATTGTATGCCTCCTTTTCAAGCACACAATACGCTAATGTGTTTCAGAAGTCAAGTACTATATTTTGCACGATTTTTTGTTCACAGGCTTGCACAAATCGCCTGTAAGCTGTTTTTAGTTTTAGTCCGACGAGTTACTCTGTTTTTAAGTGAACTCGTCAATTTTTGCTCGCAGCGTTGCCTAATTTTTCATAAATAGGTTTATCATACCGAAACGCTCACGTGAATACGCAAGAACCTTGATTTTCTGCGAAAAACAGCCTTTACTGCATACGAATTTGGAATCATACGCAAAAGTATTACGATTTGAAAAGCCGACAGGCCTTGCCGGACGGCGTTTTCGGGCATTTCAATGCCCGAAAATCATACCCATTTATCCTGCTTTAAAATCGACGGCTTGAAATTCGCCTCAAAACCCACTCAAACGCCATCAATTTTCGTTTCAAAAATTATAAAATTTCAAAATCAAATCCTTTCATATCCTTTGCCGATAAATCCTAAAGCACGGTGCATTAAATCTTGTTGACCGTGTATAGATTGCGCACACGAAAACCTCCTTCCAAATTATTCGAGAGAATATTTTGCTGAATGAAAGCCAAAAAGAAAAACACCGTTCAAAAAATTCCTTCTACTATACGGAGAAAAATTCCCGTTTTGTTCGGGTGTTTTTCAAAATTCTTTACACCTTGTTTACATTTAATTTCACCATAGGAAAATACCCCTCTATAATACAGAGAAAAATTCAGGTTTTGTTGATGTGTTTTGAGAAAAAATTTATAAATTATTTTCACGCAAAAGAGGTTCGCCCCAAATTTTAAGGCGAACCTCATCTTTTATATTGTTTATCCATCAAAAATGCAAAGGTAAATATAGAAAATCGTGCTTGCAATGTCGCTTTGTTCAAGGTAACATACCACAACCTTTTAGGGCGACAATTTTGTTTTCATACTTTTCGGGTACAATATAATTAACACTTACTCGGAGGTAAATACAATGGAAGGACGAATTTTAACGGCAGGTATTATTGATGATTTTAGAAAAAATTTAGAGTTGCAAGAGAAAAGCACGGCAACGATTGAAAAATATATTCGTGATGTAAAAGCGTTTTCGGTTTATGCACAAGACGAGGTCATTACAAAAGAAATTGTTATCGCATACAAAAATCATTTGCAGGGAAGCTATGCTGTACGCAGCGTGAACTCCATGCTCGCAAGTATCAACAGCCTGTTTGCATTTCTGAATTGGTTTGATTTGAGAGTTAAATCGTTAAAACTTCAACAGCAAGTATTTTGCTCTGAAGAAAAAGAACTGACAAGAGCAGAATACAAACGATTGTGTCAAGCGGCAAAGCAAAAGAAAAACGAACGATTGAATTTAATTATTCAAACGATTTGTGCCACAGGTATTCGTGTCAGCGAGCTGCAATATATTACAGTTGAGGCGACAAAATGTGGCGAGGCAATCGTAAACTGCAAGGCGAAAACACGCTCTGTTTTTATCGTGAAAGAACTAAAACAAAAATTGCTCCGCTATGCAGCAGAGCAAGGAATAAAAAACGGTATGATTTTTGTAACGAAAAACGGCAAACCCATAAACCGCACGAACATTTGGCGAGAGATGAAAGCCTTGTGCAAAGATGCAAATGTCAATCCACAAAAGGTGTTTCCGCATAATTTACGCCACCTGTTTGCACGCACATTTTACGGTATTGAAAAAGATATTGCAAAGCTTGCCGACATTCTGGGTCACAGCAGTATCAACACAACTCGAATTTATATCATTTCAACCGGCACAGAACACCGCAGACGAATGGAAAATATGCACTTGATTATTTAGCATAAAAATAAAAAATTCGCCAAAATCGGCGGCGAATAACATAATCGATATAATGTTGTAAAACATACTTAATTTATTTTTGATTATATCATATTTCATATTTATTTACAATGCTACATATATTGTACGATATGAAAAGTACCAAAATCGTCACCTAAAACAAACACGAATAAGCCTTTTCAAGTTTTTTCTTGACAAGGCTTGGTTCGTCATACTCATTTTTAGCTTTTAGCATCTACGTTTGATTGTAGGTGCTTTTTTATTTTCTCTATACTACAACATAATATCGATTTTGTTGCAAAAGAGGGAGTCTTATTATGAGCTTTTACAATGTGGTTTTAGATGTGTTAAAACAAGATGAGCGTTTTTTTACAGATGACGGGCAGTTGCTTCGTAATGCTGTATATGAAGCGGCAATGCAGATGGACGCAAGGTTGATTAAAGCATTGTATGATAATGAAGGAACAAGAAAACACTTTTTTACTGATATTGACGGTATTGCCGTTTTTGATAAAATCGGATTCGGTTGGGTAATAAATAATCGTGAATTTTTGCCGGACTCCTATACCCGTTATAAAAACAAAATCGGGCTTGTAAATAATAGAGGCGAGTATATTTCCGCATCTAACGATGTAGAACTTGTTTTTCCATATAAAGATTGTGTGTTAGAGGGCGGACAGACAAAAGAAGATCAAAAACGCAGTGAAATTTTCTATAACGAAACGCTTGCACCTGACGAAGTGGACAGGCTTCTTTATCCAAAAGTATTTACAAACGCTAAAAGATATACCGCCGACGGTGTGCAAAATATTCATGAATTTTCAGATGATGACAACTTGATTATTAAGGGTAATAATTTGTTGGCAATTTCCTCACTTCTTGCAAAATACGAGGGAAAAATTAAGTTAATTTATATTGATCCGCCATACAACACAAACAATGACACATTTGGGTATAATGATAAATTTAATAGAAGTTCTTGGCTTGCTTTTATGAAAAACCGTTTGGAGATTGCAAAACAATTACTATCAGATGATGGTGCAATTTATGTTCAACTTGATTATCATCAAGTTCATTATGCAAAGGTACTTATGGATGAGGTTTTTGGCGAAGATAATTTCCAAAGAGAAATAATTTGGCGTATTGGTTGGATTTCAGGCTATAAAACGAAAGACAACAACTGGATTCGTAATCACGATACAATTTTATTTTACTCAAAAAATAATGCTACCCTTGATTTCAAAAAATATTATATTCCAAAATCAGATTTTAAAACTATTGCTAATTCAAATGCAGAGCGTTACCCAATTGAGGATGTTTGGAATGGCAACGAATATGACGATTTGAACAGCATTGCTATTGTTTCTTTTTCTGGAGAAACTGTATCTAAAATGTTAAATCCTGAAGAAGAAGTAAAGGGACAAAAATCCGAAAAATTAATTGAAAGAATAATAAAGGCTCATACCAATGAGGGAGATATTGTATTAGATTTCTTTGGCGGAACAGGTACTACAGCGGCTGTTGCACATAAATTACATAGACAATATATTGTATGCGAACAGTTGGATAAGCATATTGACATTATGCTCAGAAGATTAGACAAAGTAATTGACGGTGAACAAAGCGGCGTATCAAAACGTAATAATTGGCAAGGTGGGGGTTCTTTCGTATATTGCGAACTTGCAAAATTGAATCAGAATTATGTTGACGCCATTGAGAAAGCAACGACGAATGAAGAATTGACAAAGCTCTATGCCGATATACTTGAAACTGGCTTTATCAGTTACAAAGTTAACCCAATGGATATTGATACAAATTCAGAGGAATTTATTAAATTGTCTATTGATGACAAAAAGAAACTTCTTATGGAATTACTTGATAAAAATCAACTTTATGTTAATTACTGCGACATTGATGATGAAACATACGGAATTTCAGAAGAAGATAAAGCCTTTACAAAGAGCTTTTACGAGGAGGTATAAAAATGCCGTTCCTTTATGAAAAAATAGATACATTGCGTGAAGTGGGCGTATCTAAAGAGTTACCGAAATATATACCTGAAAACCTAAATCCGAATTTTGAATTGCGCCCATATCAGAATAACGCTTTTGAAAATTTTATTACATATTTTGAAAGTGATAAACTGTGCCAAAAGCCTACGCAGACGCTTTTTCATATGGCGACAGGTTCCGGCAAAACACTTATTATGGCGGGACTGATACTGTACTTGTATAAGCACGGCTACCGTAATTTTTTATTTTTCGTCAATCTCTCTAATATTGTTCAAAAAACAAAAGAAAATTTTTTGAATAACGGTTCAAGTAAATATCTTTTTTCGGAAGAAATTATCATTGACGGTGAAAAAGTGCCGATTAAGGAGGTTACAAATTTTCAGTGCTGCGATAATAATGCTATAAATATTTGCTTCACTACCACGCAGGGACTTCATTCGGATATGTGGGGAGTAAAAGAAAATGCACTTTCGATTGATGATTTTGTAAATCAAAAAATAGTGCTTATTTCCGATGAAGCACACCATTTGAATGCCGATACAAAAAAGATGAGCAAAGACGAAGAAGCAAGTTGCAAAAGCTGGGAATATACAGTTCATCATATTTTTAATGCCCATCGAGATAATGTACTGCTTGAATTCACTGCAACCTGCGATATTAAAAATCCGTTGATAAAGGCAGAATACGAGAATAAAATAGTTTTTGATTATCCGCTTTATAAATTCCGTTTGGACAGATATTCAAAAGAAATTAAAACGCTGCGTTCGGATTTGGCGGTTGAAGACCGCGCTTTACAAGCATTGATATTAAGCCAGTATCGATATAAAGTTTTTCAGGATTATCGTCAAAATGTAAAACCGGTTGTATTTTTTCAATCAAGATTGGTAAAAGAAAATGCTGCGAATATGGAAACCATAGTAAATATGGTAAAAACGCTTTCGGGAGAAAAAATCAAAAATTTGTTTGAGCAATCAACAAGTGAGATTATTGCCAAAGCACACAGATACTTTCTTGAAAACGGTATATCCTACGATGAAGTTGCGACTGAATTAAAAGACGATTTTTCGGAAGAGCACTGCATTTCTGCGAACGACAATCAAGATGTGGAAAACAAGCAGATAATGCTTAATTCGCTTGAAGATAAAACCAACCCATATCGAGCAGTTTTTGCGGTTGACAAACTCAACGAAGGATGGGATGTTCTCAACCTTTTTGATATTGTTCGTTTGTATGAAACCCGTGATGGGAAAAATGGCGTTCCCGGCAAAACGACAATGAAAGAAGCACAGCTTATCGGTCGTGGGGCTCGTTATTGTCCCTTCAAAATTACAGAAGAACAGGAAAAATATCAGCGAAAATATGACAATGATATAGATAATCCACTTCGAATTTGTGAAACACTATATTATCATTGTTGGAATGAACCTCGTTACATAAGCGAATTGCATACCGCTTTGCGTGAAATCGGTATCGACTTGGACAAGACTGTAACAAGAAATTATGTACTCAAGGAAGAATTTAAGCAAGATGATTTATACAAAAACGGATATGTTTTTGCGAATGATCGCCTTTTGAAAAGCCGAAATGAAGTTATAGGATTGTTGCCGTCTGTAAGAGATAAAATATTTAATGTTTCTATCGCTACCGGGCGTTCAGGCGAAGATGTTATTATGGATGATAATTCATCACTAGATAACAATCCGGACACTTTTACTTATAAAACTACAATAGGTAAAATTGCGGACATAAATTATGCGATTGTTTATAAGGCTTTATGTAAATACAGTATTTTTAAATTCAATATATTAAAATCGTATTTTCCAAATTTGAAATCAACTAAAGAATTTATTTATGAAAAAAATTATTTGGGAGATATTAAAATTCATATTATATCAAAATATAAAATTCCTAATACTGATGTTCTATACAATGCCTGTTTGAAGGTTCTCGGAAATATTGCTGAAAGCATATCGGGTATCGAGGAAACATATGAGGGAAGCAAGGATTTCACAGTAAGATATATTCACGATGTATTCAAAGACAAAAGATGCAATTATATAGACCCTCACGACGGCGGAATAGGAATATCACAAAACGACAGCAGTGTTCCTATAGCTTGGAAAATGGATCTATCAAAAGAAGATTGGTTTGCTTTTGAAGACAATTATGGCACAAGTGAGGAAAAGGCTTTTGTTGCATACTTTAAAACATATATTGATGATTTAAAAGACAAGTATGATAAGGTATATCTTGTTCGCAATGAACGTCAGCTTGCAATCTATTCATTTGACGGCGGTGAACGCTTTGAGCCTGATTATCTTCTTTTTCTGCATACACAAAAAAATGATAGTTATGAGCAACTACAAGTTTTTATTGAACCAAAAGGAGCACATCTTATCGACAAAGATCGTTGGAAAGAGGATTTTCTTTTACAAATTGAATCTAAAGCAATCCCTGTAACAAAATTTGCAGACGACAACAAATATAAAATTTGGGGGTTCCATTTTTTTAACAGAGATGAGCGCTCTGTTGAATTTGATAATGATATGATAAAACTATAAAACAATTTTATCAGCGATAACAGGTCTTAGTGTGTCCCTAATGAAGCGTTTGGCAGCATAGACACCCAAATACATTGTCTCCTGTTATTCATAACAAAGCAAAAGCAGCTTATTTGGACGAATTGCTTTGTGTTATGAATCTGGCAATTAAATTAAACCACAGCATTCTGATTTTTGTATGCTGTGGTTTTTACTATAAATTGTTTTTTGCTTAATTTAGGTTCAAAATAAATTTATTGTAATTATCCATATCTCGAATTGTTTGAGCTTGCACTTTGCTGGTCAGGATATGAAGGATGTAATATAAATTTTAATTTGTTTAATACATTCATCAAGTCATATTTTGATAATACAAATCTTGATACAAATGTTGACTGGGAGGCTTTGTATTACAGCAACAATGGCAGACTCGGTTGGCTTGAATACAACATCAAAAGAGCATTGATGTTTGAATGTGATAACGAGGAAGAACAACAACTGAGTATCAGTGAAGTCAAAGAAACTGTTGAGCATATCATATACTACGATAAAGTTAAAGATGAAATTTTGAATTATATTGCTATAACATTGTAATTTAACGATTTATATTAGTAAATAATATCAAAACTTGTAATTGTTTTATATATGTGATATAATTTTGTAAATAAATATCTGGAGAAAATAATTTATGGATAATTTTACTGTACTATCGATACCTGAGATTTCTAATGAAAGACAAATTTGGCTTATTAGAACTAATGGTGGTTTATATTATAATGATTTTACAACTAATAAATATGTTGCACTTGGTTGGGATGCCGTGTCAGTTGACTTGTTGTTAAACAGTAGTATTAGTAATGATGCAAAAAAAGAAAAGATTAATGAATTATATCCAGATGAAAAAAGGCCTGGCTTAATTTTTAGTCAACTATATAATTTCCATTGTGTAATGAATAATGGTGATCTAGTATTAATTCCTTCAGAGGGTACTAAGTTTATTCGTGTAGGAATTTTGGGTGAAACAGTGGAAGAAGTGTCCCATATAAATAATTCTAATGAAGAATATGCTGTTTGTTCTTATACACATAAAAGAAAAGTTAAGTGGTTCAGTGAAATAGATGTTAGTCGAGATATTTATTTAAGCAAAATAATGAAAGTTCAACAAACTATTTCTAACATAACCAAATATGCTGACTATATTTATAGAAATATTTACTCATGTTATATTGTAGATGATTTTATACATTTATCATTACAAAAAACAAGTTCATCAGATTTGGAAATGAAAAGTAATGTTGAATTGCAAGCTTCAATATTGGAGATTGTTGATATTTTTTATGAGTTATACGGAGAGGATGAATCTTATAAAAAAATCACAATTAAAACAGCAGTTGGTTCTCCTGGATTTATTGAAGTTTTACTTAATTGTGCGGTACCAACTACAGTTTCAGTTTTATTTATTGTGAATACTATTTTAGGAAAATTAAAAGATTCAGATGGTAGCACAAAAAATGGAATTATTGGACTAATTGATGAAATAAATAAATTGTGTAATGATCATATTGACAGAAAAAAGAAAATAGCCGAAACTAAAGTTATAGAGGAAAATATTCAATTAGATAAAAAGTTGAAGCAAGCACAAATTGATAAAATTAATGCGGAAACTAGAAAAATCAATGCGGAAGCTGACGCATTAGAACAAAGTTTGATACCTTCAAGCCAAAAAATAGAAAAAGCAGTTGAAGATTTGGAAAAGACAAGTAAAAAATTAAAAGATATTACAGACAAAAATAGTATCGAATGTCATAAAAATATAGACTTGGCAAGTTAATTGTTAAAGCAGTCCTGATTTCAGGACTGCTTTTTTATGACTTGACACCTTTGTTGCAAAGAGTTATAACACACAGCAAAGGAGGTTGATAAAATGACAGGAATTATATATGCACGATATTCAAGTGATAATCAGCGTGAAGAAAGTATTGATGGACAAATTCGTGAATGCAAGGAGTTTGCCGAGAAGAATGATATTCGTATAATTGATACATATATTGACAGAGCGTTATCTGCAAAAACGGACAATCGTCCGTCATTTCAGCAGATGATTAAGGACAGTTCCAAAGGTCTGTTTGATGTTATAATCGTTTGGAAACTTGACCGCTTTGCCCGTAATCGTTATGACTCGGCGCATTATAAAAACATTTTGAAAAAGAACGGCGTCAAGGTTATTTCTGCAACCGAAGCGATTTCAAGCGGTGCAGAAGGTATTTTGCTTGAGTCCATGCTTGAAGGCTATGCCGAGTATTATTCTGCCGAACTTGCAGAAAAAATCAACCGTGGCTTAACCGAAAATGCTTTGAAGTGCAAATATAACGGCGGCTCTGTCGCTTTTGGTTATATGATTGATGATGAGCAACATTTTCAAATCAATCCGACTCTTGCTCCTGTTGTTTTGAATATTTTTAATGATTATATTTCCGGTAAAACGCAGAAAGAAATCCGAGATGAACTGAACAACAAGGGCTTGAAAAATGCTAACGGTCGAGAATTTACAATAAATAATATTTCTAAAATATTGACCAACCGTCGGTATGTTGGCAATTATATTTATAAGGATGTTGTAATTGAAAACGGAATTCCTGCCATTGTTCCAAATGATGTTTTTGATAAGGTGCAGGAAATGATAGCCGTTAACAAGCGTGCGCCATCAAGGCATAAGGCGGTTGATGAGTACTTGTTGACAACTAAATTATACTGCGGCAAATGCAAATCGTTTATGGTTGGTGAAAGCGGAACTGCTCGTGGCAGAAGATACAGTTATTATAAATGTGTCAACACCAAGCGTAATAAAACATGCGATAAAAAGGCAGTTAAAAAAGATTGGATAGAAGATATTGTTATTTATCAAGTTATGAAATTCATAGATGATGATTCGCTTGTTGAATTGTTAGTGAACAAGATTTTGTCTATTCAAGGTAAAGAAAGCCCAATGTTGAAATCTCTTAAAAAGCAACTTTCGCAAACCGACACAGCCATTGAAAATATGCTTAATGCTATTGAGCAAGGCATAATAACAAAATCAACAAAAAAGCGACTTGATGAACTTGAAAGCACAAAAGAAAATTTAGAAATGGAAATCGCAAAAGAAAACATATCACATCCGTTATTAACAAAAGAGTTTTTATATTCGTGGTTTGACGGATTCAAAAACTTTGATGTTAAAAAACTTGAAAATCGAAAAATGCTTATAGATACATTTGTTAATTCCGTTGTGCTTTATGATGACAGAATAGACTTTTATTTTAACTTCAAAGATAACGCCAAAAGCCTGACATTATCAGAACTTAATACCGTTTCGGATTTATCATCTTCATCTCCACCAAATATTAAAACCCTACATAGTACCTAACTATGTGGGGTTTTACTTATGTTTGCGTACTACTCACTACTACATACTGTGTCACGGTTGGTAACAAGTTGGTAGCAGGTTGGTAACAAATAGTTTATGTTTGTTTTTATAATTATAATTATTATTTATCTGTATCTATATTAAAGTTGTTTTTTATCGACACAAATAACAGGTCTTGCAGAAATACTTGAAAATTTAGAATCTTTTGGAAAAGAACTTCTTATGCTCCCGTCATTTCCGACAAAATTTAACTGTTGATATTTATGCTTTGCATTTCCTATTTTTATTTCGGTGTAACTGTAATCACGTAACCACCAATTCGCTGTGCTATCACCATTGTAATTTCCGTATTCATTAATTGTTTGCTGCGTTAATTTTGATATTGCATCATTGCTTGTAACGAAATATTTTTCGCATTCTTCAGTACTTAATAAAAATATTGAATCATAAGTTTCTTGGTTATTAGTTTCATTCTTTATCGGAGTGATTTTTGCTTTTTCTTTATCACTAAATGCTTGATCATAAAAATCATTTCTTAGCCATTTTCTAATATTTGAATTTTTCCATATAAAAGTTGTATCACTAAAATCAATTTTTGAAAAAGAGTATTTTGAAATCAACAGTATTTTGTTTTCTTTTTCTTCTAATACAATCCATTCAATTGGTTCTTTTCCGTTTTCTATATTTCCGTCTTGTTCATAATTTCCGAAAGTAACAATATCACCTTTATGAGCGTTATGAATTGTATTTTCGTTGCTTTTAATAACAAATATTATTGCTGAAATTATTAATAAAAGCGAAAATATTAAGATTAATATTTTATATTTCCTTTTCATTTAATTGTTCTCCCTTAAATAATAAATTGAATATTAGCGTGATTGTATAAAATATATCACAATTTACCTACAACATATTTCATAGCACTAATCGGAACGTTAAAATCCTTAACTTGAGTGTTTACAACCTTTTTAACCGTACCGTTTAACTGCTTATTATCTTTGCCATAGGGGACGATAACCTTGTCGCCCGGTGATAAGTCAGCTTTTGAAAAGTAATAGCAGGAATTATTTTCATCGTCAATTCTGATCTGATAAGCTGTAATCATAGTAGTATCATTTTGGCTATTTGCGTGATATTCTTCAACGATTTCCTCGGCTTCAATATCATCGCTGTTGCTATCAATTATATCATTTTCTGCCTCAACTTCTTCATTCTCCTCTTCGGCGTCATCTTCATAATTTTCTTCATCTTGATATTTTTCTTCATCTTGATATTTTTCTTCAGCTTCCTTTAGGCTTTTGCTAAGCCTGGTTTCCGCCTTTTTAAGAATACGGTTGTTTTGTGCCGCTCTTAGTGCATGGGGCATAAAAACAGTGTCAATATCATACGCAAATTTGAAATCGTCGAAAGCATTGATATCTGAAATTCGGTCGCTGATAATTAAACAAGCATCATTGTTTCTTAGCTTATTGTTTTTTATGACAAGGTCAAAGGCTTCTTTTAAAAGCTCAATATTTTTAGTCTTAAAGCAAGAATTGAAAAAATTATCAATGCCCCAAATAGATTGAATTTTATATAAAATCATTTTTTGAGTCGAATTGCCCTTTGCAAAGCCGGCAACAAAAGCGTCTGAAAATCTATCGTCAAGGTTTACTATTTCCATAATGTCGTCAAAAAGATAAGTGCTTTCAAACTCGTCTATATCATTTTTGAACTGATAAAATTCCCGAATACACCAAATCCAAACATCAACGGCAAAGTATGCGCCACGAAGCTTAATAATTTCCTCTAAGCTCTTTTTAAGCTTAAATGCTTCGTACTTGTCAGGACTGGGTACAGTGATTTTTAGCTTAAATTTATCCCTTATTGCGGCAGGGTAGTAAAAGCCTTTTTGCGGATAAATATAATTTCTTATGTTAAATTCATTTGTATTTTTCTGAGCCTTTTGATGCTGAACATTAGTCTTTTGCGAAGTCTTTTTAGCCTTAGGGATGCTTTTGTCAGCCTTTTTAGGCTTTGGATTATCCTTTGCTTCCTTTATGCTTTTTTTAGCGTCGGTAAAAATGTCGTTAATATTTTGCTTTTTTGGAGCAGCTTTTTTATTTGTAATTTCTTTTTTTGCTTTTTCGTTTTCTTTTTTTATTTCATTTGAAATCAAATTGTTTAAAAAAGGAGTGTATGCTTCTTTGTAATCTCCGTCTAAATCATCAGTATAAATTCTTACGTTGACTCCGTAAGAACGCTTATTAAATGATTTCAAAGCTTTAATATAATCATTAAAATATACTTGTTTATTATAATAAAACAAATACCAACATGACAATAATTCATAAGGAACATTATCAATCCAACCGGAATTGTTTACAAGAGTATTTGAGCTAGATATGTTAATATTGTCAGATAGTAAAATTTCGAGGTCATCGATGTCATAAATATCGTCATCGCTGTAATCTGATCTGCTTGTATTGCGCTCGTCTTCATCAACAAGAGCCATATCATATAAAGTATCTTTAAAATCTATTTTTCCGTCATTATTCCAGTCAATGTCAAAAAGAGACATAGTATCACCTCAAGCAATGTTCTTATTTAATTATATAATAATAAAGAAATAACGCAATATTTTTTATGAAAATAATATTCATAGTTCCAAAAAAGGTACTTTGAAATAAAATTATTGCAATATTTATTTAAAATGTTATAGTATAATTAAAGTAAACGTAATGAGGATAAATTATGAATAGCGAAGAATTTAAAAAAGAGCTAAATAAAGAGCCTTGCCAAATGACGCCTGACGAAAGATTTGAACAGGCTAAAATGTTTGTTAAGCTTGATAATAAATATCAAAAAGGTCAGCAGTTTATTATTGATAATCAAGATAGTGTTCGTGGCAGATATTATTGTGCTCAAGGCTATTTTTTGGTGGCGTCGGCTATATGTGACCATTTTGGTCTTGAATATTACAAAGACCAAAACGGTAAAACAGAATATATTGATGCTTATCCGATTATTGAAAAATATATTGAAACAGACCCAAAAAAAGCAGTCGAAATTTGGGCGTGGGTTTTAAATGAATTCGGAAGCAATTTTGATTATGATTTTTTACCGTATCGAGATTCTTACACTTCAAAATTTTTTGATGATAAGCTTTACAGTAATATAGTTGAAAGATTTCATGAATTTGGTGACGCTTTTCTCGAAGAGGTTGTGAATGAGTGCGATAATTCAAACAAATTTTTATCAATGATTGTAAGCAACGGCACTTATAATTACGAGATAATATATGTTCTCGCTCCCGCAATTCACAATAAAAAATATCTTCTTTGCAAAGCGATAATTGATGCTGTAGTTAAGCTTGATAAGAAGGATGAAGCAAAAAGAGAATGTATTGCTTCAATACTAAAGAGAACCTCTCTTTTGCTTGCTAAATATGAATGTCTTGACGATTTTGATTTTCTTATTAATGCGTTAATACCCGATGCAATTAATAAATTTAATATAGAAAATGAAGATATTACAGCATTCGCAACGGAGAGAAAACGAAAGCTAAAAGCCAAGTTTGACGCAATAGAAAAGAAAAAGCAGGATGAGCAAAAAAGAAGGTAGGAAGCGGAAAAAGAATTAAAAAACAAAGAAGAAATTGAAAAATATAACAAAAAGCATAAAAGAGCAGTAATTATATTTTTTGTATTCATATTGCTTATATATATTTTCGGAAAAATTAATTCAACAGTTATGCCAAAGGCTTTGGTAAAGTCGGATATTGTTAAGCTATTTGAAGAATACGGCGCAGAAAGTGTTGATATTTCATTTGATTTAAAAGAAGACAGAACTTATATTACCGCCGAAATTGATAAGCTGCCAAAGTTGAGCGAATCAAATGTATCTCAGCTTAATATACAGCTGTGTGAAGTCTGTAATAAACGCTCAACCGGTAAATATGAGTTTAAATTCTTTTATGCTCAAGTAAAGCAAAAAATGAATGACGGTATATATTTTGATACTGAACATTCATATGACCGAAAATTTGAAACAACAACCAAAGCAACAACAGACCAATATTATGACAGCTATAATTCCGGCGGAATAAACCAAGATGCTGTTGACTCTGCAAAAGAGTGGGCAAATAGTCGAACAACTACAAAATATCGTAAGCGTTCATACAGTAAAACTACCTCAAAGGACCGTTATAATGCTAAAAAATACGGAAACGCTGAAGATTTTTATGATGATAATTATTACGATTTTGACAGCTACGAGGATGCAGAAGATTATTATAACGACAATGATTGATATAATATTAATGCAAGAAAAATAAGAATTAAATAAAACTATTGCCATTGCAATCAAAATTGTATATAATACAGTATCGAAAAATGAATAAAATGACAGATATTTATTTTTTATACAAATTTTATGATCGAAAGGGCTTATATGATAACTTCAAAAGAAATTGAGCATAATTACATAGAAATCGGTTATAACAAATGCAATATGAATATTGCAAAATGCTTTATTTTGGCTATTCTTGCAGGTATGTTTATTGCGTTCGGCGGGCTTAGTTCCTCCGTTGCGTCTTGTATGATTGAAAATTCGTCGCTTGCAAAGCTGATTCAAAGTGTTGTCTTTCCGGCAGGTCTTGCAATGGTTGTCGCAGTCGGCGCTGAGCTTTTCACGGGCGATTGCCTAATCACAATATCAGTGCTTGAAAGAAAAACAAATGCGCTTAAATTCATCAGAACATTGATAATTGTTTATATCGGAAATCTCGTTGGAAGTATTCTTGTGGCTTTGATGGCGGTATACGGTCATACATTGTCTGCTTTCAACGGTGCGCTTGCTCAGAATATAGTTGATATTGCTGCTAAAAAATGCGAAATAGGCTTTGGCGACGCAATAATCAGAGGCATTTTGTGTAATGTTTTGGTTTGCTCAGCTGTTTGGATGTCAATGACGACAAAGAGTGCAGCAGGCAAAATTGTCGCTTTGTTTATGCCGATTATGGTCTTTGTAATCAGCGGCTTTGAACATAGCGTTGCAAATATGTTTTATATCCCTGCAGGCATTATGGCACTTAAGGAATATGGCGTAGAAGCTGAAGGTCTTAATTGGTTTAACTTTTTTATCACTAATGAGCTTCCTGTAACTATCGGCAATTTAATCGGCGGAATTTCCTTAAGCGTGGCGCTTTGGTTTACTCAAAGTCAAAAAGCAAAAAAATAATATATAATAAAACACCTTTCGGCATTGCGGCTTGAAAGGTGTTTTGCTTTATGTTTATAAATCAATTTTGTTATGAAGCGTATATTTTTTATGATAATCTTTGCATTGTCTGTTTATACATATATTGACAATCGTATTATTTCCTGCTATTCTTTTAATACTAATAAAAAAGCATTACGAGGTTACGATTACGAAAAAGTTGTTTGAAAAGCTGAAAAATAAATTTATTAATTTTTGCAAATGGGTGTGGAGCGAGTGCAAGGATTGGCATACACTTGTGCTTTTTGCTATAGTTGTTGTTTTGATGTATGCTCCTGTTTGGCTCGGATATATCTTTTATTTTGTGTTTAAATCAAAATGGGCAATGGGCGTTGCAAGCGCTTATTTGCTATTTTGGGCAGGTCCGTTTACTCCGTATTTTCCGCTTTGCATTGCGATTACATTGAGTTTAAAAAAGCTTATTGAAAAAATTAAGGGCAGGGGAGATAACGATTCTGCGGATAAAGAGAATAATAGTGATGCTTAAAAGACTTTGAGAAAGTAGGCTAAATTTCGCATTTTGCGAGCGGGTGCTGTACGTGGGTACTGCCTCCGAGCAAAAGGCTAAAAGCGCCAAAAGAGGATTGAACATTATGTTCAATCCTCTTTTCTATGAATGTTATTATTTGATTGTGTTTTTATAAGAATATTCCTTTGTCTTATGAATTGTTTGAAATTTTAAAACAAACGGCGTGCTTTAGCCACTTTATCAATGTCTTTTGTTAACAAAATATGATAGAAAGCACTTGACAAGGGTGTTATTATATTCTTGTAAAAATAAAGGAGATGTTAAAAATGGTAAATAAGAAAAAACAAATTCCCGTTACTCTTTTAACAGGTTATCTCGGAGCAGGCAAAACTACTCTTCTTAATCACGTTCTTGCAAACCAAGAGGGATATAAGGTAGCTGTTATTGTTAATGATATCGGCGAAGTTAATATTGACGCTTCTCTTATCGCCAAGGGCGGTAATGTTACTCAAAAGGACGAAAATCTTGTTCCGCTTTCAAACGGCTGTATTTGTTGCACACTTAAGGTTGACCTTATGAAGCAGATTATTCAGCTTGCAACAAGCGGCAGATTTGATTATATTCTTATCGAGGCAAGCGGCATTTGCGAGCCGGGTCCTATTGCAGGCTCAATTTGTATGCTGGACGGAACAGATCCGAGAAGTGAACTTCCTGCAGTTTGTTATCTTGATAATATCGTTACGGTTGTTGACTCTCTTAGAATGGTTGACGAATTTCTTTCGGGTGACGCTCTTCTTAAAGAGGACAAGGACGAGGACGATATCGAAAATCTTCTTGTAGAACAGATTGAATATTGCACAACAATCGTTCTCAATAAGGTTGACCAAATCAGTGACGAGGATAAGGCAAAGGTGCTTAAGGTTATTAAAACCTTACAGCCTGAGGCTAAGATTATTGAAGCAACTTTCGGTGACGTTTCTGTTTCCGATATTCTTTCAACAGAAAGTTTTGATTATGAGAAAATTCTCAATTCACCGGGCTGGCTTAAGGCTATGGAGGGTGAAGAAGAGAACGAAGAGGAAGGCGAGAGCGAGGAATACGGTATCGGCACATTCGTTTACGAGTCGCTTCCTCCGCTTGACCAAAAGAAGTTTGAAAACTTTGTTTTTGCTCACTATCCTAAAGAGGTTATCAGAGCAAAGGGACTTTTCTGGATTGAAAATGACCCTCAAACAGCTTATATTTTCGAACAAAGCGGTAAGCAGAAAACCGCAACAGACGACGGTAAATGGATTGCTTGTATGCCAAAGCATCAGCAAGAGCAAATCCTTGCAATGAATCCTGATATCGCTGCCGCTTGGGACGAAAAGTACGGTGACAGGGTTAACAAAATTGTATTTATCGGTCAGAATATGGATAAAGAGGCTATCACAAAGGCACTTGATGCCTGCAAGGCTGAATAAGGATAAAAAAGTAACAGGACTGCGATTGTTTTTTCGCAGTCCTGTTTTTATGCGGATTTTTAATCGGGGTCCCCGAAAAGCGTTAGCTTTTTGGGGAAAAGGAGAAAGGAATGGAGTGTTTATTGTGAATTTTGCAAAAATTCATTCAAACACGGAATTTCTTTCGACGTAGTGTAGGGGCGACCATTGGTCGCCCGCAATCAGTTATTTATTATCTTTCAGCATTAATAAATACCCTGAGCCATCATGGCTTCTGCAACCTTTTCAAAGCCTGCAATGTTGGCGCCGGCAACAAGGTTGTAGCCAAGGCCGTATTTCTCGGCAGCTTCAACGGAATGTTTGTGAATGTTTATCATAGCATTGTGGAGCTTTTCATCAACCTCTTCTGCTGTCCACGAAAGTCTTTGACTGTTTTGGCTCATTTCAAGACCTGAAACGCAAACACCGCCCGCATTAACAGCCTTTGACGGAGCAACAATAACACCGTCCATATCCGAAAGATAATTGAGCGCTTCTTCTGTTGTCGGCATATTTGCAACCTCAATGTAGTATTTTGTGCCGTTTGCAATGATTTGCTTAGCCTCTTTAATACCGATTTCATTTTGAGTTGCGCAAGGCATTGCTATGTCTACCTTAACGCTCCAAGGCTTTTGACCTTTATAAAAAGGAACGCCGAATTTGTCGGCATAATCCTCACATCTGTCTCTGCCGGAGGCACGCATTTCAAGTAAATAATTTATTTTTTCCTCGGTAATAATTCCGTCCTTATCGTAAATATATCCATCAGGACCTGAAATTGTAACGGGAATTGCACCAAGCTCGGCAAGCTTTTTGCAAGCACCCCAAGCTACGTTGCCGAATCCCGAAACTGCAACTGTTTTGCCTTTCAGCTTGTCATTCTCGTGCTTTAAAACCTCACAAAGATAATAAACTGCACCGTAACCCGTAGCCTCAGGTCTTATAAGCGAACCGCCGTAGGAAAGCCCCTTGCCCGTTATAACGCCGTTTTCAAATGCGTCAGATATTCTTTTGTATTGACCGAATAAAAAGCCTATTTCACGAGCACCGACGCCGATATCACCTGCCGGAACATCAACGTTAGGCCCTATGTGACGATAAAGTTCTGTCATAAACGCTTGGCAAAATCTCATAATTTCGCCCTTGCTCTTTCCTCTCGGGTCGAAGTCGGAGCCGCCCTTTGCGCCACCCATAGGTAAGCCTGTAAGCGAGTTTTTAAATGTTTGCTCAAATCCGAGGAAATACATAATAGAGCTGTTTACGCTTGGATGAAAACGCAATCCGCCTTTGTAAGGACCGATGCTTGAATTAAACTGAACACGATAGCCTCTGTTAATTTGCGTTTTTCCTGCATCGTCAACCCAAGCAGCACGGAATGTAATAAGTCTGTCCGGCTCAGCCATTCTTGTAAGCAAATCATCTTCAACATATTCCGGGTGCTGCTCAATTACTTTTTCAAGCGAACGAAAAACCTCTTTAACGCACTGTATGTATTCCGGTTTTGCATTATCTCTTCTTTCAACGGTTTTGATTACATTTTCAATGTATTCATTCATTTTCATTTACCCCTTTTTATGAAAATTTACTGAGTGAGTAGCCACTCACCCTATATTAATATTAACATTAATAAATGAAAATTCAAGATGCTTTTTGTAATTCTGTTGAAAATATATAAAAATATTTATGAAACTAATGTAACGGCAAAAAAAGAAAGTGCCCAAATTAGGACACTTTCCAATACTTTATTACAGTTGATTTTTGTTCATATTTTGTGCAATTTTAAAATGCACCGAGTGCTTGGAGCAAAAGTATTGCAAGAAGCACAGGAGCAACTACTTTTACCATACCGATATAGATATATTTTCTGCCAAATTTCTCTCCGTTTTTCGTAACCTCATCAATAACGGTTTTTGGCTTTGCAACCCAACCGATAAGAATACATGTGAGAATTGCAACAACCGGCATAAGAATATTGTTGCTGACGTAGTCAAAGATATCAAGAATTTGACCTACAGCACCGGTAGGAAGCTTTAGTTCGAAGTAGAATACGTTGTATCCAAGGCAAACTATTATGCCGAGAACAACAGCATAAACCGTAACAAGAACAGCACTCTTTTTTCTGCTCAATTTGAACTTGTCCATAATACTTGCAACAATCGCTTCCATAATTGATACAGAAGATGATACTGCCGCAAAAATAACCATTAAGAAGAAAACTATGCCTATAACTATTCCGACTTTGCCCATTTGATTAAATACCTTAGGAAGTGAAATGAACATAAGTCCCGGTCCAGCGCTCATACCCTCTGTTCCTGCAAATACGTAAACAGCAGGGACAATCATAAGGCCGGCAAGTATAGCAACTACAGTATCAAAAATTTCAATTTGGTTAATTGATTTGTTGATATTTGTTTTGTCAGGAACGTATGAGCCGTAAGCAACCATAATACCCATGGCAACGCTGATTGAATAGAACAGCTGGCCCATAGCATCCATAATTACCAAGAAAAATTGCTTAAATGTAACTCCCTTAAAATTAGGAATTAAATAAAGCTTTAATCCTTGAAGTCCTGTTCTTGTGATTCCTGTTGCTTCGTCTGTATATTTAAGAGTAAGTGAAAAAATAGAAATTCCTATAATAAGAATAACAAGTATCGGCATAAGAACTTTGCCCATTTTTTCAATACCCTTGTCAACACCGCCGAGTACAACACCTGCCGTTGCGGCAATGAATACCAAAAGCCAAATTATAGGCTCACTTTTGCCTGAAATAAAGTTGCTGAAATAGCCGTCTTGCGCCGCAAGCGTACCTTTGCCGGAAATAAAATCTATGAAATATTTAAATACCCAACCGCCGATAGCACAGTAATAAGGTAAAATAATTATGGGTACGAGCGTTGCAAGTGAACCCAAAAATCCGAATTTCTTATTGATTTTTCCGTAAGCCGTAAGCGGACTTTGCTTTGTTTTTCTTCCTATTGCAATTTCGGTTATAAGAAGTGTAAAACCAAATGTAACTACCAAAATCAGATAACAGAAAATAAATAAGCCACCGTTATCCTTTGCCGCTAAATAGGGAAATCGCCAAATGTTTCCAAGTCCTACCGCACTTCCTGCCGCTGCAAGAACAAAACCGATAGAGCCTGAGAAACTTCCTCTCTTTTTCTCAGTCATAATTGTCTCCAATCAAAATATAGAATAATGTGTTTATTATACATTAATTAAAAATATTTATCAAGCCATCGCAGTAGCACTTTAAAGCGATAAATTAATAAACATTAAATAAAAGGAATTGAAAAGCGCATTAAATATGAATTTCAATTCCTTTTATAATTTTACGGTTTTATTGAATTTTATTCAAAGCTTTATTAATTTTCGCTGTTAGCCATAAGCTTTTCACGTTTTTCCTCAAGCTCTTTTTGAGCTTGTTCCTTAACCTTACCTGTGTAATTGTTAAAGAACATAGGAATGATTGTGAGAAGGAAGCCGACAGCAGGAACGATTGTAACAAGTGCTAAAAGCATCTTTTGAGTATCAACCGATTGCTGGAAGAAAATCTGTCTGCCTGCATTGTCAACAAGTGATTTGTCAACTGCCTTAAAGTCGGTGCCGTCAAGGATTTGACCGAATACAAAGGTTGCAACAGCGGCATTAACCTTTGAAAGGAATGTTTGGAATGCGAAGCAAACACCCTCCTGTCTTTCACCTGTTTTCCATTCAAGATAGTCAACAGAATCGGCAATGAGCGCATAGGTGATAACGTTGTAAATACCAAGCGGAAGACCCATAAGGAATAAGAATACCCAAAGAACATAAATATTAGCCTTTGTAACGTCCTGAGCCATAACAACATAGCAAAGAGCGTGAACTACAAGACCGAATAATGCTGAGCCGATATAGATTTGCTTGAGCGAAAACTTCTTTCTGAGCATAGGGAAGATAGCCATTGCAGGCACCATACCTACACCGATTGCGACCGTAAGAGTTGTTACGATAGTTCCACGAGGAATCCAAAAGTCGTAAGCAGCTGCTGCGTCAACATTAGGCACAAGCGTTGATTGAGCGCCCGGTAAGAAGTCTTGGAAAATTTGGGTAAAGTTTGTATAGTTTTGAATAATAATGTAGTTTCCGATATAGTCAGCGCACTGGTTTGCAGTTACCATTGTTGAACCTAAAATTGCGGCGAAAATAACAATGATGAGAAGTCTGTTTTTGCCGAGAACTACAAATGTTTCCTTAAATGAAGGAGTATGGTCCATCTTAGGTACTCTTTCTTTAGATACAAAGAAAATGAGTATTGAAAGACCGCAACCCAAAAGTGCAAAAATAACACCGCTTAAGAAAAAGCCTTTTGTGTAACCCATATTGCTTTGATAAAGAATAGGAACAAGAAGAGCAGGAAGTATTCCGCCGAATGTTGAGCCTAAACGAGCAGTAGAGATAAATGATGTTCTTTCACTTTCAAGCGGAGTGATTACTGATGAAAGTCCCCAGAAAGGAACGTCCTGAACAGTAAATGCCACACCCCAAAGAATGTATGTTACAAGAGCCCAAACAAAAGCTGCTGTTGAACCCTCTTTAAACGGGGCAGAGAAAAGAGCAATTGTTGTTATTGCAATCGGAATAGGAGCAAATAAAAGATAAGGTCTCATTTTACCCCATTTAGATTTTGTTCTGTCAACAATCATACCCATTACAGGGTCATTAAGTGCGTCAAACACACGTCCGATAAGAATAATTGTTGTGCCTTGCTTTAATGTAAGTCCCGCACCGTTTTGGAAAAATACGAGTGTGAACATTGACATAAGGGTATAAATACCCGAACGACCGAACGCACCGACAGTAAAGCAAATGCGCTCTTTCATAGTTAAATATTTTTTTGTTTCAGCCATTTATTTTCTCCTTTTAATTACTGCCGGCAAAATAACCGGTGCTTCCTCTTGAGCGTTTTGCATTTGCTTTAAAAGTAAAAACTTAAGCTCCTGCCTTACATGTGCGTACCTTGGATCTTTTATAAGATTGTTTTTCTCATTCGGGTCTTTTTGCAAATCATAAAGATAATTTTCAAAATAAACCTTAGATTTATGGTGAACATAGCCTGTTATAGCGGCGTCACGCACTTCATATTTGAATCTGTCAGTTCTGACTGCACGTGAATTTGAAGCCTCGCTAATTTGTATAAATACACAGTCACGCTTGTCATCGGGATTGTCTACCTGCTTGCCGAGGTCAACGCCCATATACGTTCTCGGAATAGGAATATTTGCCATAGAAAGAAGCGTAGGCGGTAAATCAATAAGTGATGATAGCCTTTCTTCTTTCTTGCCGCCGACAAATTTGCCGCCCTTAATAATCAAAGGAGTGTGAGTTGCGCTTTCGTGGCAGCTTCTTTTGTATTCCGGATTTCTTGTTTTAAAATGACTGCCGTGGTCAGATGTGTAAATGATAATTGTATCGTCATATATTCCGAGTTCCTTAAGCTTTTCAACAAGTCTACCGACATTGTAGTCAAGCCTGTTAATTGCAGAAATATAATCGGGATACATTTCTTTGTAATTACCCTTTAAAAATGTTAAATCATCCGGCAAAGGATAATCTTTGTATTTTTCAACAGTCGGCTTGTAGCCCTCATACGTGTGATGGTCGTTTTGATGATGTGGCTCTAATTGACTTACAAACATAAAAAATGGCTTGTCTTTATCCCTTTTGTCTAAAAATTCAAGCGCATAATCATTTATGCAGTCAGCCCTGTAACCCTTGAAATCAAGCTTGTTGCCGCTTTCGTCAAAGATATAGCCGTCATAACCGTGAGATGTGAATTCAAGAACATCAGCACCTCTGAAATATTGATATTCTCCCTGCTTTTCTCTCGGAATTGCAGTGCTTTCACAGTGCAATCCAACACCCGGAAGCCTGTTTGAAGCCAAGTGCCATTTGCCTATGTAAGCTGTTTGATAGCCTGCTTCGTTAAAATAATGTGCAAGCGGTTTAATATCACTCGGAAGCGGAATGCCGTTCCAATAACAGCCACATTGCGTTGCGTAAACGCCCGTTTGCAGGCAAGCCCTCGCCGGTCCGCAGACGGGCTGGCAGGTAAAGTTGTTTTCGTACTTTATGCCTTCTTTTGCGAGGGCACAAAGGTTGGGCGTTACCTCTTCATTAACCGTGTCCCAGCGCTGCTGGTCGGAAAAATAGAAGATAATGTTTTTCTTTCCCATAATTTTCCCCTTATATTTTTTATGCTATAAATCCGACAACTGCGTTGTAAAAATTAACAACTGCAATTGCGGCAACAACTGTTGTAAAAACAGTTTTAATTACTTTCTCATTTCCTTTTTTATTCATTTTAGCACCTAAAAGTCCGCCGACTACCGCACAAATAATTGCAACAATAAGCGTTGCAATGTCAAATTCTGGTATTGTGTGAGTAACTCCTAAGGTGATAAGTTTTGAAAGCTGGCTGAAAAAAATAGTGCCTACGCTGTAAACTGCTGCTTCCTTAACCGTCATTGAGAAGAAAAGAGCAAGAAATGCAACGTTAATCGGTCCTCCTCCTACACCTAAAAAAGAAGCAATAAAACCAAGCGCAAGACCTACAAGAATAATGCAAATAGGATTTTTAACCTTGAAGCTTTTTGCATTTTTTAAATTTATATAGACAACGGATGCAACAAGCAAAATGCCTAAAATTAAGCCTTGAAGACTTTTTAATTTACTGTTGTCAAATAATGTAAGAAGATAATCAAATAGCCTTGAGCCGAGTATTCCGCCTATAACAGCACCGGCAGATAATGAAACAATCAGCTTGAAATCAATTTTCGTTTTAGATTTAATATGCTTAATTGTAGAACTTATGCTCATACTGAAAACAGCACATGCTGAATAAAAATTAACAATGTTAATGGGGTCCTTTCCTATAAGGTCAAGAAGCGGCTTTATTATTACTCCTCCGCCAAGACCTACATATGCACCCATAAAAGTGGCAAATATAATAATTATACCATATAATACAGTTGTCAATTTGATTCATCTCACTCTTTGAAAAAATACGCTTTGAATATTATATAATAAAACAATTGTTAAGTCAATCGAATTAAAACATTATCAACTTATTACGGCATAAAAGTTGCTTTCCCATGCAGGAATGTAAACACTGTGCCTGAAATAAAGCATGTATTTATCATTTAAGCTTAATATTTTCTTTCCAAGTGCAAATAAATCCTCATTTCTGTGATAAGCGCAAACATAAAGCTTTGGCAAATATGTTTTTATGATTCTTTTTGCACCGTCAAGCGCTTTCATTTCCGAGCCTTCAATATCCATTTTTATCATGGTAACAGGGCAGTCAATTAACGAGTCGATATCGGTTACTTTTACGGGTACTCCGCTTGCCGAAATATGCGAATTTCTGCTTTGCTCCTTTGCAAAAATAAGGGTATCTTTTTCGTTCCAAGCGCCCATATTATAGGTTTCCAAATTCTTCATTTCAGCCGTGTTTTTGATTAACTTTTTATAGCTTTTTGCATCAGGCTCAAGCGCAATTATTTTGTTGTATTTTCCCTTTGTGTAGGCGGTAAATTCTCTTATTGTATCGCCGTCATAAGCCCCTAAATCAACGATTGATTCACTATCGTTCAGCCTTAATATATTCCTATAAATACTCTCTTTGTCACAAAAAGAATTTAAAAGATAATCCACCTTGCCCGACACCTTGAAATTGAGTATGTCAATATAGTCTTTTTTGCTTTTTTCGTCTGCTAAATGTTCGTAAACAAAATCAAAATCATCATTGTGTTCTTTAACATATTCTCTTGTAAAAAGTCCGCCGCCTGCAACGGGAACATCAGGAACAAAAACCTTGTGCTCACTGTTGATTTTTTTAATGTTTTCGATAACGTTTTCAAGGTGTGTTGCAAATGCCAAAACTACGTTAAAATCATCGTATTTTTCGCAAACATCGCTGTATTTAAGCACTTTGTGGCCTAAAAATGAATGACCTCTCACAAATTCATCGCTTGCAAATATCTCGCTTACCGTGATTTGGTAGGCGTTAAGCGTTGAAATTATTTTTTCAGCCCCGTTTCCCATTCCGTAAATCATAACGGGTTTGCCGTCTTTTTTTAAAAAATCCCAAACGTTTTCTTCTTTTATTCTTTCAATCATTGCTTTGCTCCGCATATATTTAATGCAATGATTATATCATAAAATATTGCTCTTTACAAATGCAAAAAAGTATTATATAATATTTTTTGATTTAAAAATAACTATTTTAAAATTTGAGGGGGAATATGCCTATATGGGCAGTGCCTTTAAAAATCTGTTTAAAAAAGAAAGTTCAACAGAGGATGAGATTAAACAGCTTGTTGAGGAAGATGAACAGGTAGGTCAGCTTGAAAAAAATCAAAGAGAAATGATTAATAATATTTTTGAGTTTGACGATTTGGATGCAGGGGACATAATGACCCACAGAATAGATATAAATGCGCTTGATTGCAATTTGAGTATTGAAAAAGCCGTGGAACTTGCTATTGAGTACGGCAATTCACGTTTGCCTGTTTATGATGAAGACCTTGACCGTATCTGCGGTGTGCTTTATGTTAAAGATTTGCTTAAATTTGTCGGCAAGCCTATTTCAAATGGCGAAAAGCTTTTGTCATATACAAGAAAGCCGCTCTTTGTGCCGGAGTCTATGCCTTGCGGCAAGCTTTTTGCCAAAATGACTGAAGCAAGAGTTATGCTCGCAATAGTTATTGATGAATACGGCGGCACGGCAGGCCTTGTTACTATGGAGGATATATTGGAAAGCATAGTAGGCAATATTTGTGACGAATATGACGGTGAGGAAGAGCAAAGTATAACTAAGATTAATGACAGTACATTCACTTTTGACGGCTTTGCGGATATTGACGATGTATCAAAAGCGCTTGGTATTCAAATTCCCGACGGCGATTACGACACGATAGCAGGCTTTGTTATCACTCTTTTGGGTTATCTGCCGAGTGAAGATGATAAAAAGGTACATACTGTTGAATATGATAATCTCGTTTTTACCGTTTTGGATGTAAAGGACAGAAGAATCGGTAAGATTAAAGTTGAAAAAGTAGAAGTTGAAAAATAAGGCGAAAATATGGCAGAACAAATTATAGAATTTGAAGCTATGGAACAGGCAGTCAGCCTATTCGGCAGCTTTGATGAAAATGTTAAACTTATTGAAAATGAATATGACGTTTCAATTATTTCACGTGGTTCTGAACTGAAAGTTATGGGAGACGTCGAAAATGTTGATAAAGCGGCAAGAGCCTTGCGTTCAATGCTTGCTATGATTAATAAGGGTGAAAGCCTGACAGAGCAAAATGTTCGTTATGTTTTAACTCTTGTTAATGAGGGCAATGAAGATAAAATAGCGTCAATGAGCAGCGGGTCGATTTGTATTTCGTCCAAGGGCAGACCCATTAAGCCTAAAACGCTCGGTCAAAAAAGGTATTGCGACGCTATATTAAATAACACAATTACATTCGGTATCGGCCCTGCCGGAACCGGCAAAACGTATCTTGCCGTTGCAATGGCAGTTACGGCTTTTCGTGCCAAAGAAGTGGACAGGATTATTTTAACCCGTCCGGCTGTTGAGGCAGGCGAGAAGCTTGGCTTTTTGCCCGGTGATTTGCAAAGCAAGGTTGACCCTTATTTAAGACCGCTTTATGACGCACTTTTTGATATGCTCGGCGCTGAAAATTTTCAGAGATATCAGGAACGTGGTGCGATTGAGGTTGCACCGCTTGCTTATATGAGAGGCAGAACTCTTGATGACAGTTTTATTATTCTTGATGAAGCGCAAAACACCACGCCTGAGCAAATGAAAATGTTTTTAACCCGTTTGGGCTTTAATTCGAAAATGGTTATAACGGGTGATATAACTCAAATAGATTTGCCTGACGGTAAAAAATCAGGATTAAAAAAAGTAATGCACATTCTTCGCAATGTCAACGATATAGCAATTTGCAAATTTGATAAAAAGGATGTTGTAAGGCATAAGCTTGTGCAGGATATAGTTAATGCTTACCAAAAATACGAGGAGGATAAGAACAATGGACGCAGTTAAAGTAGTAATTTCAAATGACCAAAAAGCAGTTAAAATTCCAACAGGAATAAGAATGTTAATCAGACGTTGCTGTCATGCCGTTTTAGAACTTGAAAATTTTGAAGGCTCGGCAGAAGTGAGTGTTCGCTTTGTTGATAACGAGCAAATAAGAGAACTTAATAAGCAATATCGCAATATCGATAAAGAAACAGATGTTCTTTCTTTTCCTCTCGGTGAAAACGGAGAATATGATATAAACCATGATACAGGCGCTAAGCTTTTGGGCGATATCGTTATTTCCGTTCCTAAGGCAGTTGAGCAGGCTGAAATGTATAATCATCCTCTTCAAAGAGAAATCGGATTTTTAACAGTCCACTCAATGCTTCATCTTTTGGGATATGACCATGAAAACGGCGGTCTTGAGGCTGTACATATGCGTGAAAAGGAAGAAACCGTACTTACACAAATAGGCTGGAAGCGAAATAACAGCTACTATATGGGAGACGAATAATGACAAAAACAGCTTTTGTAGCTATTGTAGGCAAGCCGAATGTAGGCAAATCATCATTGCTTAATAAAATGCTCGGTCAAAAAATTGCAATAGTATCATCAAAACCGCAAACCACAAGAACTAAGATTATGGGCGTGCTAACTAAAGGCGAAACTCAGCTTGTATTTACAGATACACCCGGCTTTCATAAAGCGCATAATAAGCTTGGTGAAAAAATGAACGAAGCAGTCGGCGACACAGTAGGCGGTGTTGATGCTTGCCTTTTTTTGACAGAGCCGAGAGGTGAACTTAATGAGCAGGAACTCCAGCTTCTTGAAATGTTTAAAAAGCAAAAAATGCCGGTTATTCTTGCTATTAATAAAATTGATATGATAAACGATAAAGAGGAACTTTTTAAAAGAATTGTTTATCTTACCTCGTTTTATGATTTTACGGCGGTCGTTCCTGTCAGCGCTACCGAAGGCGACCATGTTGACGAGCTTATTGACGAACTTGATAAGCTTGCTTTTGAATCGCCTCACTTTTTTCCTGACGACACCTTGACCGACCAGCCTGAAAGAGTGCTTGCGGCTGAAATTATAAGGGAAAAAATACTTCGCTTAATGGATAAAGAAATTCCTCACGGTATTGCAGTAGCGGTTGAAAAAATGCGTGAGCGTGACGATAAAGATATCCTTGATATAGATGCAACAATTTATTGCGAGCGTGAAAGCCACAAGGGTATGGTAATAGGCAAAAACGGCTCAATGCTTAAAAAAGTTTCTACCTATGCAAGGCAGGACCTTGAACGTTTTTTCCAAATTAAAGTTAATCTTCACTGTTGGGTAAAGGTTAAAGAAGATTGGAGAAACAGGGAAGGTCTTATTCATAATTTCGGTTTAGACAATAAATAATAAATTCCAAATTTTCACACGCTTATATTTATCATCGTAGTATAAAATAAAAAGGGTGATATTTTATGATAAACAGCGAGTGGAATGATTTTTGGAATTCGGGTAAAATCGACGATTATTTAAAATTTAAACAGACGGAAAATCAATATTACGGCATTAATTGGGAAGTGCGCAATGGCAAAGACGAAGGGACTTGTAATAAAAGAGCAAACAGTTGGGGAGAGTGACCGTTTAGTTACTCTCCTTACTGCTGATTATGGGCTTGTTAATGCTTTTGTAAGAGGTGCTAAGCAACTGAAAAACAGACTTGCCGCTTCAACCTCCCTTTTTGCATACAGCGAATTTTCAATTTATCAGGGCAAAAACGCTAATGTTGTTGACGGCGCTAATCCTATTGAAATATTTTTTGATTTGAGAAAGGATATTGAGCGCCTTGCAGTTGCGCAGTATTTTGCTCAGCTTGCTTTTGAACTTGCTAATGAAGGTCAGCCTGAGGAAGAAATGCTCAGTGTGATTTTAAATTCTTTTCATCTTCTTTGCAAAGGAGAAAAGGCGATTATTCAGATTAAATCTGTGGTCGAATTCAGATTGATGTCGCTTTCGGGTTATATGCCTAATATTTTAGCTTGCGCAAACTGCGGTACATATGAAACCGATATTATGTATTTTGATACGCTTGAGGGCTGTATTTATTGCGAAAATTGTCAAAAAATCGGTGCAATTGCCTGCCCTAAAAATGTTATAACGGCTGTAAGATTTATTTGTCTTACCGAGCCTAAAAAAATATATTCCTTTTCACTGAGTGAGAAAAATCTTGAATTACTTTCTAAAATAAGTGAGCAATACGTTTTGTCACGTATTCAAAAACGGTTACCCACTCTTGAATTTTATAAATCAGTTAAATTATAAAAGGTAAATACTTATGAATAAAAACCATAAAACACTTGAACTTGACTTGATTCTTGAAAAGCTTGCCGCCGAGTGCTCATGCGATGACGCTAAGGATTTGGCAAGAGGGCTTAAACCTGCAGGCGATATGGCAGAGGTTGAAATGCTTTTGCAGCAAACAGAGGACGCATTTTCACTTCTTGCCCGCTTCGGCGGTCCGTCATTTTCGGGTCTTAAAAATGCAAATAATTCTCTTCACAGGGCGGCAGCAGGCGGTTCGCTTAACCCTAAGGAACTTTTGGATATTGCTTATTGTTTGCGTGCATTAAGAACTCTTGATGAGTGGCGCAACCATTCAAGCGGGGTTAAAACAAGCCTTGATTTCTTTTTTGAAGGCATAACCTCCAATAAATATCTTGAAACTAAAATATTATCCTGCATCGTCAGCGAGGAGGAAATTGCCGATAAAGCGTCGGATACTCTTTTTGACATAAGAAAGAAAATCAGGTCAAAAGAAAACTCAATAAGGGAAAAACTTGATTCTCTTATTCATTCATCTCATTATCAGCAGTTTTTGCAGGAGGCAATTATTACCCAGCGTAACGGCAGATTTGTTGTCCCCGTTAAGGCTGAATGCAGGGGCAACGTTCCCGGTCTTGTTCACGATACATCGTCAACAGGCGCAACCGTTTTTATTGAACCTGCCTCTGTTGTTGACGCTAATAATGACATTAAGGTGCTCCAAGGTAAAGAGCGAGATGAAATAATGCGAATTTTATATGAACTTTCGGCTGAATCGGGCGATTTTGCCGAGTCGATTAAGCATTCGTATGAAAGCGCAATAAGGCTTAATCTTATTTTTGCCAAGGCTCACCTTGCATATAAAATGAAGGCTACTAAACCTATTCTTAATAACGAGGGCATAATCTGTCTTAAAAAGGCACGTCATCCGCTTATTGACCCTAAAAAGGTTGTTGCAACTGATATTGCGCTTGGCGACGAATACGATACACTTGTTATCACCGGGCCTAATACAGGCGGTAAAACCGTATCGCTTAAAACGCTCGGCCTTTTAACTTTGATGACTATGTGCGGGCTTCTTATTCCGGTAGCTGATAGGTCAAGAGTTTCCGTGTTTAATAATATTCTTGTCGATATCGGCGATGAACAGAGCATTGCGCAATCTCTTTCAACCTTTTCATCTCACATGGTTAATATCATTGATATAATGAAAAAAGCAGATGATAAATCGCTTATTTTAATAGATGAACTTGGCGCAGGTACTGACCCGGTTGAGGGTGCGGCACTGGCTGTATCTATTATTGAAGCACTTAGAGAAAAGGGAGCAGTTATTGCGGCAACTACTCACTATGCCGAACTTAAAGCTTATGCTCTCGATACTCCGGGCGTTACAAACGGCTGCTGCGAATTTGACATTGAAACGCTCCGCCCGACCTATAAACTTTTAATAGGTGTTCCAGGCAGGTCAAACGCTTTTGCTATTTTAAAGCATCTTGGTATGACTCAAGATGTTATTGATAATGCTAAGGCAATTGTAGGTTCCGATAATCGTGACTTTGAAGCTGTTCTTGAAAAACTTGAAGCCTCACGTCACGCTCTTGAAGAGGAACGCAAGGTTGCCGAGGAAATGACCGAAAGGGCAAGAAAAATTGAGGAAAAAGCGCAGTCTGAGATGGATAAGATAGAAACTCTTAAGGCTCGTGAACTTGATAAAGCTAAGCGTGAGGCGCAAAAGCTTATTGATGCCGCCGAACGAAAGTCAAGTCAATTTCTTCTTGAACTTGATAAACTGAAAAAAGAACAGACATCGTCTAATGCGACTGAAATTGCACGCAAAACACGCAGAGCGATTAAGGCACAAATGGGTGAAATGGACGACCTTATTAATCCTAATGAGCTTGCTGATAATTGGGATTATGACTATAAATTGCCACGCAATCCAGTACCCGGTGACAGAATTGTTATAAAAGGTATCGGCGAAGGTGAGGTTCTTGAGTTTAAAAATAATAATGTTTTTGTTAAATCGGGCTTGCTTAAAACACGTGTTAAGCTTTCGGATATTATGATTCTTGATAAGCCAAAGAAAAAGCCTGTTAAAACACAACATAATGTATATCGCACTTCTTCCCGTGCAGATGCCGATGTTAAAACGGAAATCGATATGAGAGGGGAAACTGTTGATGAAGCTTTATCCGAACTCGGACTTTTTATTGACAGATGTGTGCTTAATAATATTGAAGAAATAAGAATTATTCACGGTAAGGGTACGGGTGCACTCAGGAGCGCTGTTACCGATTATCTTAAAACTCACCCAAATGTGTCGGAATACCGACTCGGTCGATATGGCGAGGGCGAAAACGGCGTCACTATCGCTAAGCTTAAATAACGGAGAAAATTATGGCAGACGAGCTTGAAAATTTAACAGGTGTTGTTGAGGGCATCACTTACAGAAACGAGGCTAACGGCTACGCTGTCATCGAGGTTAAAACCGGTGACGAATTTGTTACCGTTGTGGGCGTTTTGGGTGATATTACTGTCGGGGAACAAATTGTCTTTCAAGGTGAGTGGACTATGCATCCAAACTTTGGCAGGCAGTTTAAATCTGTTCGCCTGACCCGCAGCCGTCCTGCCGATGCTTCTGGTATGCATCGCTTTCTTGCAAGCGGTATTATTAAAGGTATAGGTGAGGCAACGGCAACCAAGATAGTGGAAAAATTCGGCTCAAATACATTTAATGTGATTGAAAACGAGCCTGAGCGCCTTGCTGAAATTAAAGGAATTTCAAAATCTAAAGCTAAGCGGATAAGCAAGGATTTTAAAATGCAATTTGCCGCAAGAGACGTTATGAACGGTCTTGCAGAGCTTGGATTTAATCAGCAGGAAGCTTATGATATTTACAGCGTACTCAAAAGTGATTCGCTCGATATAGTCAACGAAAATCCTTATGCGCTTGTCTCTCTTGTCGGAAGTATTGATTTTGCAAGGGCAGACGAGATTGCAATGAATATGCAGCAGGCGCCTCCTTTTGATTGCAGGTGCCAAGCCGGTGTTACATATATTGTCAGGCATAATCTTTTTAACGGTCATACATGCTTACCGAGAAACAGCATTATAAAGCCGGCAATGCTTCTTTTGGAATGTAATGAGGACGAGGCTGAAATTGCGATTGACAATGCGATTGATGCAAAGCAACTTGTTGAGGAAAATATTGACGGTAAAGCGTTTCTCTTTTTGCCTGAAATTTACGAGGCAGAATCCTCAATTGCCGAGCGTATAAAGGTTATGATTGAATATCCGCCTGCTCCTAAGGAAATTTCACCTGCTGAAATTGACGCTTTTGAAAAGACTAATAATATCACTTTTGATGAAAAGCAGAGAGAAGCTATTGAAATTGCCGTTAATAAAGGACTTCTTATTTTAACAGGCGGTCCCGGTACGGGTAAAACAACGACGGTTAAGGGTATTATCACTCTTATGGAAAACAGAGGGCTTGATGTTGCGCTTGCCGCACCTACGGGCAGAGCCGCTAAAAGAATGACCGAGCTTACAGGTAAAGAGGCTAAGACCATTCACAGGCTTCTTGAGGTTGAATATAAAGACGGCGCCACAGAGCCAAGCTTTGCTCATAATCTTAAAAATCCGCTCGAATGTGATGCAGTAATTGTTGATGAACTTTCAATGGTTGATGTTACTGTCTTTTCAGCGCTTTTGGATGCTTTGCCGCTTTCCTGTCGCTTAATTATGGTGGGGGACAAAAATCAGCTTCCGCCTGTCGGTGCAGGAAATGTACTTGCGGATTTGATTAAAAGCGAGCTAATCGGTGTTGTAAGCCTTGATAAAATTTTTCGTCAGGCAATGAAAAGTAAAATTGTTTCAAATGCTCATAGGGTAGTAAACGGCGAGATGCCTGTTTTTGATAACAGCGTTGATTCCGATTTCTTTTTACTTCGGGAAAATTCAAAATATAATGCAGCGGGAAAAATAGTGAATCTTGTAACTGACAGAATACCTTCAGGCTATGGGCTTGACAGTGTACGGGATATTCAAGTGCTTTGCCCAAGCCGTAAAGGTGAGGTTGGAACTGAAAATATAAATGCACTTTTGCAGGCAAAGCTTAATCCGCCGTCTTACGAAAAAAACGAAATTAAATATAAAGGCTATACCTTGCGTGAAGGCGATAAGGTTATGCAAATTAAAAATAATTATGATGTTCCTTGGTTTAAGGACGGCGAAAACGGCACGGGAGTTTTTAACGGGGACATAGGAATACTTACACGTATTGACCGTGCAAACGATATTATTAATGTTCGCTTTGATGATAAAGAAGCTATGTATAGTATTGAAAATGTTAAGGAAATTGAACTTGCTTATGCTATGACAGTGCATAAAAGTCAGGGTAGCGAGTTTGCGGCGGTCGTTTTGCCAACTATTGCAACACCGCCCAAGCTTTCATATAGAAATTTGTTTTATACCGCTTTAACCCGTGCCCGTAATTTACTTATTATTGTCGGGAACGAGGCTTCGGTTAAGGCAATGGTTGATAATGATAAAAAAAGCAGACGTTACAGCGCACTTGTTCATTTTTTATCTGTTGACAATGTTGCTTTTTTTAAGTAACATAATATAAAGTTAAAAATTTGTAATTAATTAGGAATGTTAAATATGTTTGGTTATGATTTGGGAATAGATTTAGGCACAAGCTCTATAGTTATTTCTGTTGTAGGAAAAGGCGTTGTTTTAAGTGAGCCGGCTTACGTTGCCTATGACGTTAATAAGAGCGAAATGCTTTATGCCGGTAAGCGTGCTTATTACCTTGAAGGCAGAGAACCTGTCGGCGTAAGCGTTATTCAGCCTATTAAAAGCGGAAATGTAAGTAATTACGACCTTGCCTGCCAAATGGTAGAATATTTTATGAATAAGGTCCTTAAAAAGAATATATTTAAGCCGAGAATAGTTGCGTCCGTTTCGTCTGACAGCACAGACGTTGAAAGAAGAACGCTTATTTCAGTTTTGATTTCGGCAGGTGCTCGCTCTGTTTGCCTTGTTGAACAGCCTCTTTGCGCTGCTTTTGGCGCCGGTATTGACCCACTTAATCCCACAGGTGTGTTTGTTATTGATGTCGGTGCAGGTTCAACAGATATGGCAGTTATCAGCCAAGGCGCTATGAGCCAAAACGAAACAGTCAAAATCGGCGGTGATGATTTTGACGAAGCTATTGTAAAATATCTTAAAGAAAAGCATGGGCTTCTTGTAGGTCTTAGGACTGCCGAGGATATTAAGAAAACTGTCGGTTCTGCCGTAATGCGGGATACGGATGTTACTATGAATGCTAAGGGAAGGAATGTTCTTTCGGGGCTTCCAAAGGTTGTTGAAATAACAGGTAATGAAATTTGTGCTTGTTTTGGTGAACTTCTTGATGAAATTATGACAGTTGCCAAGTCTATGTTTGAGCGTACCTCTCCTCAACTTGTGGCTGATATTACAAATTCAAGCGTTCTTTTAACAGGCGGAATGTCACAACTTTTCGGTCTTGACAAGCTTATTTCTCAAACGCTTAATCTCGATGTAACAATTCCTGTCAGGGCTAATCTCTGCGTGTCAAAGGGATGCGAACTCGCTCTTAAAAAGATGCATATTCTTGACGGCTACGGTTATTCGTTTAAAACTAAGGAAGAGGTCAGAATCAGATGATTCAAATTTATTACGGCTTTGGCAAGGGAAAAACAACTGCCGCAATCGGGCAAGGTATGAGAGCTAAAGGCGCAGGAAATACTGTTACTCTTGTTCAGTTTTTAAAGGATAATAAATCAAGCGAGTTGTCAGTTTTGCCGTTTGACATTTTCAATGCACCCGATACTTTGCCGTTTAATCCGGGTAAAGAATATCAGGCGTGGGTTGACAGTGCGATTGACTATATAATAAGTTCAAAAAGCAATATGATTATCCTTGATGAATTTCTCGACGTTATTGATTCGTTTGTTCCGGCCGATAAAGCACTTGGTATTCTTGATATGCTCAACGGCAGGGAAATTGTTATCACAGGCCATAAGAAAGTTGAAAGTCTTTTTGAAAAAGCAGACTATATAACCTTTATGGATAAAATAAAACACCCTTATGATATGGGCGTTAAAGCAAGAAAAGGTATTGAATATTAATTTTGAAAGGGGAAGCGCTATGGATAAATTTTCAAATTTTAATCCTAAGGTTTGCTTTCTCTTTTTTGTTTTTGCCGTTTTGCTTATTCTTTTTAATTTTAATCCGATATTTCTCGTCATATCTCTTTTGGCAGGTGTTATTTATAATGCCATGCTTCAGGGCAAAAAGGCGTTTAAAACGTTTTTTGCATTTCTTTTGCCGTTTACAATTCTTATCGGGCTTTTTAATATGGCTTTTACGTCTTACGGAATTGATGTTCTCTTTTCAATTTCAAATAAGAATTTTACTGCCGAGGGGCTTGCCTACGGCTTGTGCCAAGGAGTTATGTTTTCAAGCGTAATTGTTTGGCTTTCAAGCTATTCTTATGTTTTGAGCAGCGACAAATTTATGTCTGTTTTTTCAAAACTTGCGCCTAATTTGACGCTTGTTTTGACTATGACGCTTTCCTTTATTCCACGTTTAAGAAAAAATGCTCAGGAAATTAATGATGCAAGGCTTAATGTAAATGCAGGTCAAAGTAAATTAAAAAAGAGCCTTGATAATTTTTCTGCGCTTGTTTCTATGACGTTGGAGGAAAGCATAGAGGTATCCGATACTATGCGTGCCAGAGGTTTTAATTCCTCACGTAAACCGTATTCTAAATACAGATTTAATTTTAACGACGGTGTTGTTTTAATAATTGTTTTAGGATTGAGTGTAGCTTGCATAGTTCTAAATTCGCTTGATAAGGCTGAATTTATATTCGATCCGGAAATTAAAATTCTTTCCTTTTCACCGATTTTTCTTATTTTATATACATTATATATGTTTTTACCTGTTATAATTAGTATTTCGGAGGGTATAAAATGGCACTTTTTGAAACAAAAAATTTAACATTTTCTTATCCTCTTTCCGATAAGACAGCGCTGAAAAACGTTGATTTAAAAGTAGAGCAGGGCGAGTTTATACTTGTAATGGGCAAAAGCGGAAGCGGCAAATCAACGCTTCTTCGTTTGCTTAAAAAGGAAATTGCTCCGGTAGGCAAAATCGGCGGTGAGATTAATATTAATTGCGACAGTATCGGTTTTGTCGGTCAAAATCCGGAAACGTCATTTGTTTGCGATAACGTTCGCTCGGAGCTTGCCTTTGCGCTTGAAAATGAAAAATATTCAAACGACGAAATAACCGTCAGAATAGGCGAAACTGCTTCGTTTTTTAATCTGAATTTTCTTCTTGATAAAAAGATTGATGAGCTTTCCGGCGGCGAAAAGGCAAGCGTTGCAATTGCTTCAGCGATAATAAGCGATGTTCAGGTACTTTTGCTTGATGAACCGCTTTCTCAGCTTGACCCTAAGGCGGTTACTACCGTTTCTTCTATGCTTAAAAGGATAAACGAAGAACTTGGTGTAACCGTTATTGTCGTTTCACATTCAAGTGAGGAGTTTGTTGATTTTTGCGATAGGCTTGTTATACTTGAAAACGGTGAAATTATTTGTAACGATACACCTTATAATGCAAAAAACAATGCTTCTCTTTTGCCTTATTTTCCTATTTGTACCCGTCTTTTTGATGAAAGGCCGCTTAATATTAAATCTGCCGTTTCTCTTGCAGATAAGCTTAAAGAAAAGCCGCTTGAAAATAAAAATGAAAACAAATCGGAAGTTTGCGTTAATTTAAAAAATATTACATTCGCTTATAATAAAAATCAAAGGGATATCTTATCTTTCCTTGATTTCAAGGCATATAAAGCTCAAATCAACTGTATAATCGGCGCTAACGGCAGCGGCAAAACCACTCTTTTAAAGGTGATTGCAGGTATTAAAAAGCAATATTCTGGCAAGTCGAAAATTTTAGGCAAATGCTCATATATGCCCCAAAATGTAAAATATCTTTTCACAAAGGATTTGGTGAGTGAGGAAATTGATGCTCAAACTGCCGAAAAACTCGGTATTGCCGATTGCCTTAATCAGCATCCGTTTGATTTGAGCGGCGGTCAGGCTCAAAAGCTTGCTTTCGGTATACTTCTTGAGCAGAATGCCGATATTCTTCTTCTTGACGAGCCTACCAAAGCGTTTGACGAATTTTCAAAAAATGATTTAAAATCGCTTCTTTTTGAACTTAAGGCACAGGGCAAAACAATAATTATGGTGTCGCACGATTTGGATTTTGTCGGCGATATTGCGGATAATGTTTCATTTTTAAGCGACGGCATTATTTCTAAAGCAGGCGGCAGGCGAGCGGTGCTTTCAAGCCTTAATTTCTATACAACTCAAATAAGAAGAATTACTAAAAGATATCTTGCTTTTGCCGTTTCAATGGGGGATATCTTATGAAAAAACTTTATCCCATTTTGGTTTTTGCCGCTTTAATATTTATAGTTTTGTGGCAGCTTTTTTTCAGCAATACAAATTATTATTTGGTTTGCGTTGCGGTTTTAATAATTTCCATGCTCCCTTTTTTCTCATCGTTTGAAGGGGGAGAGCATACGGCAAAGGATATCACCCTTATCGCTTCCCTGACCGCTCTTGCAGTAGTAAGCCGTGCGGTATTTTATCTTGTTCCTCAGGTTAAGCCGATTGCCGCAGTTGTCGGTGTAAGCGGTGCGGTCTTGGGCGTTAAAAGGGGATATTTAATCGGCGCACTCTCTATGTTTGCTTCAAATTTTATATTCGGCCAAGGTGCGTGGACTCCGTTTCAAATGGTGGCTATGGCAAGTGTGGGGCTTTGCTTCGGTTTGGTATTTCGCCGCATTAAGCCTACTAAAATCTCACTTGCAATTGTCGGATTTTTGTCAGTGCTTATCCTTTATGGGCTTATAGTTGATTTGTCCTCCGTGCTTTATTTCAACAGCGATATGTCGCTTAAAGGAATATTAGCCGTTTATGCCGCAGGAGTGCCGTTTAATCTCGTTTTCGCCGGTGTCACGGCAGTATTTCTATTTCTGTTCGGCGAAATATTTGTCAAAAAAATTGAAAGAATCAATATCAAATACGGTATTTGCCGTAATGATTAGAAAGGATATATAATTATGGATAACGAAGAAATTCAAACAAATGCTCAAAACAACAACAATAAAGATTCAAAGGAAAATCCCGATACAATCAATCGCCTTTGTCGCTTTGCTTTTATTATGTCAACAATCGGTGTTTTAACTATCGGTATTTGCCCTGCTTTCGGCGTTATGGGCATTGTTGTCGGCGCAATTTTTAAAAGCAAAAATTTTCCTCTTTCCGATTTGAACGAGGACAGAGTTAAAAAGGCAAAATTTCTCGGAATTGTATCGCTTTTTCTTTTTGTAATCGATATTGTAATTCTTGCAGTATTTTTGCCGAAGATTAAAGGATAGGAGATACTTATGAGCGAAATATTATTTGAAAATAAAAATGCAACAGTTAAAAAGGTTTCAAAAGAAACGGAAAACGGTGCGAAGGAATACGTTTACCTTGACCTGCTTGACGAAAACGGAAATATCAAAACTTCAATTCCTCTCAAAGAGCCAAAAAAAGAAGAACAGAAAAACAATAATAAATAAAAGTAACGAGCCGAATCCAAAGATTCGGCTCGCTCAGACTGTCGATAAAGTGGCTAAACCGTGCCGTGCTTAATTATCATAAAGTAATGATGTAGGGGCAGGGCTTGCTCTTGCCGAAATAAAATCAAAAATACATTTATAGAAAAGTGGCTTGAACATTACGTTCAAGCCACTTTTGGCACTTTCCGCCTTTTGCTCGGGGGCAGTACCCATGTACAGCACCCGCTCGCAAAATACGAAATTTATCTCACTTTCTCGAAGTCTTACAGCGTGTAGAAATTTGTAATTGGACTTTTTCTACACGCTGAACGAGCCGAATCAATTAAGATTCGGCTCGCTGTTTTTATGAAATGCTGTAAATATAAATCAAGATTAAAATCATTATTAAAGTGTAAATTACTATAAGAAATTTATTTGCCTTTTTGCTGATTATATAAAATCGACTGCTTGCTTTTTCGCTTTCGGAAAGTCTTTTTTGACTGTGTATAAACAAAAGTGCAAACGCATAATAGAAAACGGATATTAAAACAAATTTTAAACCGTAGTCGCTGAGAAATTCAAATAAATTTATTGCTCCTGAATCTAAAGTAAATAAAGGCGCTGTTATTGCTGCGCTGAGTAAAAATCCAAAGCCGCATATAAAGCAAATTACAGTCAATACAAATAAAAATATACTTCTCTTTTTAAACTTGTCGTTCATAAACTCACCCAAAAGTTTTGTTACCAAATAATGTTGTAAATTCTTGCACAACCGATTACAAAAAATAATAACCATATCAAAAACACTTTTAAAGACATTTGCTTTGTTTCTTTTATGAATTTTTCAGCATTGCTTTTATCGTGCTTTTTTATGTCACGGCAGTTATTAATCATTAAAATTTGAACAATTATATAAATCAAACTCGTAATAATTCTTAAAAATATGTAAAACAAAAAGTCGCTGAACCCTAAAGCTCCGTCAAGTGATGTTACGGCAAAAAGGGGATACAAAATGATGCCCAAAACAATTGATACTATAACGCCTGCAATTGAAATAATATAAAGTTTTGCCTGCTTATCGCTTATGTGATTATAATAATCATCCATAATGTATCCTCCTAAAATGTAGTTATACTTAGTATTATAATAACATAAATAAATGCTTTAAGCAATAAGAAGGCGTTGAAACATAAATCTCAAAATGATATAATATATAATAACTGTTTTTGGAGTGCTTACATTGAAAAATTTGAACGATAAGCAGAAAAAGGTACTCGGTTGGGTGGTTTTAATTGTATCTTTTTTGTGGAATACAATTTATTCGTTTTTTATATTTATTTTTGTTTCATTAGGAGAGATTTTTAGATATTTCTATAACGATTCGTTTTTTGGTATGCTTGACAGCGCTACATATCTTTTCCCCGATTTGGAAGTTTGGGGTTGGTATTTTATTATTTCCACGATAGCATTTTTGATTTTATATATCACTTATATAGTGAAATCTGCAAAATATCTTAAGGAAAACGGATTGACGAAAAGTTTATGCCAAAAAGTTATTTTGTTTACGGTTTTGTATTCCGTTGTTCAAGCTTTACCGAAAATAATCACAATGCTCGAATGAATAAAAAGAAATAAATCAGATCGTGACGCACTATATAAAAAATATATGCCTTTAAACTTTCTGAGTTTTATCTATTGGCGCAACTTTTTTGTTTATAATATTGCAAGTAGTTTTTTATTGTGATATAATACGCAAAACGGAAAAAATTATACTTTTGGGAGTAGGGTTAATGTTTAACAGTCTTCACGAGGAATGCGGTGTATTCGGCATTTTTGAAAACAAAACAACTTATGTGGCTCAGTCAGCTTATCTTGCGCTTTATGCACTTCAGCACAGGGGGCAGGAAAGTTGCGGTATTGCTGTAAATGATGACGGTGTGTTTAGGCATCACAGAGGCGACGGTCTTGTTCCGGATGTATTTACAAGTGATAAGCTTGATGCGCTCGGTACGGGCAATATGGCAATCGGTCACGTAAGATATTCAACCACAGGCGGAAAAAATGTTAATAACATTCAGCCTCTTGTTATTCGCCATATTAAGGGTAATCTCGCTGTTGCGCATAACGGCAATCTTGTTAATGCGCCTGATTTGAGAAAGACCTTTGAACTTAATGGCGGAATTTTTCACGGCACGTCAGATACCGAGTCTATTGCTTATTCTATTGTTTCAGCTCGTCTTACAAGTAAGAGCACCGAGGAGGCTATTGAAAAGATAATGCCTACCCTTAAAGGCGCTTATTCTTGCGTTGTAATGACTGCTACAAAGCTTATTGCTTTTCGTGACCCTAACGGTTTTCGTCCTCTTTGCCTCGGTAAAACAGAGGGCGGCGCCTGGATTGTATCGTCGGAAAGCTGTGCGCTTGATACCTTGGGTGCTGAGTTTGTTCGTGATATAAGACCCGGTGAAATTGTTGTAATCAGTACCGACGGCGTTAAGTCAATTGATACTCATTGCACCAAAAAAGGCCATATTTGCGTATTTGAATACATTTACTTTGCACGTCCTGATTCGGTTATTGAAGGCTCGTCTGTTCAGCACGCAAGAATGAGGGCAGGTAAGTTCCTTGCTGAGGAACATCCCGTTGATGCGGATATTGTTATCGGTGTTCCTGATTCAGGTCTTGATGCGGCACTCGGCTATGCAAATGCAAGCGGTATTCCTTACGGCATTGGTTTTATTAAAAACAGATATATCGGCAGAAGCTTTATTCAACCTACTCAAGGGCAGCGCCGTGACGCAGTAAGAATCAAGCTTAATGTTGTTAAGGAAAATATTAAGGGCAAGCGAGTAATTATGATTGACGACTCAATTGTTCGTGGCACAACCTGTGCAAGAATTGTAGGCCTTTTGAGAGAAGCCGGCGCTAAAGAGGTACATATGAGAATATCGTCGCCTCCTTTTAAACATCCTTGCTTCTTCGGTACCGATGTTGACAGTCAGGAAAATCTTATTGCATGTAAGTTCGATACTGTTGATGAAATCGCTGAGGAAATCGGCGTTGATTCACTCGGCTATCTTTCTGTTGAGGCTACCCATAAGCTTGCCGAAAATACAGATTTTGATTATTGCGACGGTTGTTTTACGGGTAAATATCCTATCGAAGTTCCTAAGGAACAACCAAAGGATAAATTTGAAGAAAAGCTGAATAAATTTTCAGCATATTATCAGGTTCTTGATTAATTTTAGAGAGGTTAATTATGAGTGACAGTTTAAATAAAGTTCTGTCAAAGCTTGTAACGTCCATTGAAGGTGTTAAGAACGAAAGGGAAATGCTGCTGAGACTCATTATAGGCTTGGCAGTATTTTTGTTGCTTGCTGTGTTCAAAAAGCAAATTTCAAAGGCTGTTGTTTGGCTTTGCACAAAAACTTTGGCAAGAAAAAGCGAACTTGCACAAAAAGCGCTTGTTGACGCTCTTTCAACTCCGCTTTCATTCTTTGTTTTAGTATTAGGAATTTATATCGGTACAGAAATTATTGCCCCAAGCGGAGAAATTCGCAATCCTGTTTTGCTGATTTTTAAACTTGGAATTATTTTCTCAATCGCTTGGTTTTTGATTAATTTTATCAATAGCGATTTTTCGTTCGTTTTAAAGGATGATGACTCCAAAACAAAAAAGACCGCAGTTAATTTTATCTCAAATTTGATTAAAATTATTGTTGTTATTATTTCGGCGCTTCTTATGCTTGAACAGTTCGGTATCAGCGCTACAAGAGTTTTTGCGGCTTTGGGTATCGGCGGCGTTGCCGTTGCTTTTGCTTGCAAGGATGCTGTTGAAAATCTTCTTTCGGGCTTCATTATTATTTATGATAAGCCGTTTGAGGTAGATGATTTTATTAAGATTGACAATGAGGTCGGTCAGGTTGAGGAAATTAAAATCCGTACTACGAGGCTTAGAATGACTGACGGCAGTCAAAAGATTTATCCTAATACTACGGTTGCCAACAGTGCTATTATCAATCTTTCCCGTATGTCGCACCGCCTTGTAAACGAAACCTTGGGCATTGAATATAAACATTCCGCAAAGGAAATTGACGCTTTTTGTAACAAATTAAGAAGTCTTATCAATTCTTATAAAGAAGTCGATAAAACAGATGTCCGTGTTAATTTTGTAAATTATTCCGATTCATCGCTTGATATAGAGGTGTTCTTTTATGCCGATATTGTACCTCTTGCTGAATTTCTCGACTTTAAAACGAAATTCAATTGCGACGTTAAGGCTCTTGCCGAGAGTATGAATATTGATTTCGCATTTGATTCACGCTCACTTTATTTTGCAAATGAACTTAAAATTAAAAATAATGAAAAATAAACATTGATTTTTTTGCTTTGATAAGTTATAATATCAAAGCATTAAATATGCAGATGTGTCCGAGCTGGCCGAAGGAGCACGATTGGAAATCGTGTAAGTCTTTAACGAGGCTTCTGGGGTTCGAATCCCCACATCTGCGCCAAAAATAAAGAGCCGCTTTTGCGGCTTTTTATTTTTGCTGTAAAGAGCGGGATTCGAACAGGGCAATCCAAAGGATAGAAACAGTCCGGTGGACTGTTTCGGTGCCCGCGGGCGTGCCGAAGAAAGCTTTAGCTTTCAATGGGCGAATCCCCACATCTGCGCCATCGTCGTCACGGACTTCATATCGTTCGTGATGACTTTTTTATTTACACGAAGTTGCCTTTAAAAATAAAAAAAGATACAGTTACGCAAGTATCAAATGACGTTGAAAACGTCCCTCAATCTTACATCCGAAACGAGCTTGCTTCTCCTGTATCTAATGACAATGTAACACAAAATAAAGCGTCTGTCAATAATACCAACACAAAATTTTTACTTGACGTTGACAGATTCTTAAACGATTAAGAAACGCTCAATTATGGCAATACGACGGTTATGAACATTTTTTCAAAGCAAAGGAACTTTATCAACAGAAAAGCGATATTTTTCTTTGCCACACAAAATAAAAACGAGACAGTCGCATTAAGCGCAAAGGATAAAATATCCAAAGGTCATAATAACAACGAACTGTCTCGCACAGATAATATAGCAAATAATGCTTCAAATGTCAATAATGCCGTTTGTTGTTTCGTTTATAGTGAATAAACACACAAATGAAATACAGTCCATAGATGTATTATATGTTGTAAACGCAAAAAAAGAACCAGCTGGGAGTTCTAAATCCCCGGAGGTTTCGACACCTCCTACTGGTCCTACAATTAGTATATCCAATTTGCTCGATTGTGTCAACAATTGTTTTCTCGTGATGTAGACTATGCCGAGGGTGTTTTACTTTTTGTAATAAAAAGTGTCGCAGAAAATAAATTTTATATCCATAATATGAATTTGCAAAATAAAAACGAGACAGTCTCACTGAACGCAAAGGATAAAAAATCCAGAGGTTATAATAGTTACGACTTGTCTCGCACAGATAATATAGCAAATAATGCTTCAAATGTCAATAATGCCATTTGTTGTTTCGTTTATAGTGAATAAACATACTAATGAAATACAGTCCATAGATGTACTATATGCAGTAAACACAAAAAAGAAGTAGCCGCTCTTGACGAGCCAGAGTTTCGACCGATAAACGGCACAGCTCTTACTACTTCTACAATTAGTGTATCCAATTTACTCGATTATGTCAATAATTATTTTCCCGATATACTTCCCGAAAGTGTACTTAACCATTATGGCTACAGTAGCAGACTTGAGGGAAATATCGGTAAAAGTGCATTGTTTTCTTGTGACGTAGACTATGCCGAATATACACAGCATATCGTAAGATTTTTAAAACAGATATTAGCAAATATTTGTGCAAAATAATGTATAATCTTTAATTTTGAAAAAAGTTCTTGCATTTTTGATAATCGTTTGATATAATTAAATCATCGATTTAGCGTGGCAAAGCGCTAATGTGAAAAATCGTGAAAGTAGGAATTAAAAATGAAAAAATTTTTATCGGTATTTTTGGCACTTGCTATGATTGCTTGTGTAGTGGCAGGATTTGCAGGTTGCTCAAAATCAGGAAAAGATGATGAGGTTGTGCCTTATTCATCAAGTAAGAGTGATACGACTGCTAAAACAGTTGCAGATCTTGATAAAGTTAAGGATGCTAATAAAATCGTTGTTGGCATTACAGATTATGAGCCTATCGATTATAAGGTTAAAGGAAGCGACGAGTGGGTCGGTTTTGATGCAGACCTTGTAAGAGCAGTTGCAGATAAGATGGGCATTAAAGTTGAATTTGTTGTTATCAATTGGGATAATAAGTTTATTGAACTTAATTCAGGCACAATTGACTGCATTTGGAACGGTATGACTGTTTCTGATTCGGTTAAGAAAAATTGTGATATTTCAGATGCTTATGCAGGTAACAGCCAAGTTGTTGTTATGAAAAAGGATGCTCTTTCAAAGTATAAAGATAAAGATGCTGTCAAAGCTGCTAATTTAACAATTGCTGTTGAAAAAGGCTCTGCAGGTGAAGCAGAGGCAAAGAAACTTTCAAATAATGTTGTTTCTCTTTCAGCCCAGTCAGATGCACTTAAAGAAGTTAAGTCAGGCACGGCAGACGCTTGTATTATTGATTCAACAATGGCTAATTCAATGACTAAAGAGGGTACGGACTTTTCAAATCTCGGTTATTCAATTTCTCTTACAACTGAGGAATATGCCGCTGGCTTCAGAAAGGGTTCAGACCTTACTGCCGAGGTAAACAGAATTCTTGCAGAACTTAAAACAGACGGAACAATGGACAAGCTTTCTGAAAAGTACGGTGTTAACCTTGCTAAATAAGGCACTTATATTTTAAACATTATAATATTTATCAGGCAGAGAGCGCAAAACGCTCTCTGCCTAATTTGCTGAATAGACAGCTTTGGTTTTTATGATTATTGGAGGAAATATGTATGGACACATCGTTTTGGGCGATAACGCTTGAGCTTTTTAAGGGCTTTTGGATAAACTTTAAGCTTTTCGGTATCACTCTTCTTTGCGCTTTGCCTTTGGGGCTTATTTTGAGCTTTGGCTCTATGTCGAAATTTAAGCCTCTTAAATATCTTGTTAAGGTACTCGTTTGGATTATTCGAGGTACTCCGCTTATGCTTCAAATTATTGTCGTTTTTTACGGCCCGGGGCTTCTTTTCGGAATGCAGGTCGGAAATGATTATCGTTTTAAAGCGGCGTTAATTGCGTTTATTATTAACTATTCTTGCTATTTTTCGGAAATTTATCGTGGCGGTATTGAAAGTATACCGAAGGGTCAGCAGGAGGCAGGTCTTGTCCTCGGTATGACTAAATCGCAAATTTTCTTTAAGGTTACGCTTTTGCAGGTGGTTAAAAATATTGTTCCGCCTATGAGTAATGAAATTATTACTCTTGTTAAGGATACATCTCTTGCAAGAACTATTGCAATTATTGAGGTTATTCGTGTAGGTGAGGATTATATTACAGGTGCGGGTCTTTTCTGGCCGCTCTTCTACACAGGCGCATTTTACCTTGTATTCTGCGGAATTCTTACTCTTCTTTTCGGTCAAATTGAAAAGAAACTCAGTTATTTTAATTCTTAAGGAGGTTGGGCTTTATGGCATTTTTAGAGGTTAATGATATTAAAAAAAGCTTTGGTAAAAACGAAATACTAAAGGGCATAAGCTTTGACCTTCAAAAGGGTGAGGTGCTTTCCATTATCGGCTCATCCGGCTCAGGCAAAACAACGCTTCTTCGTTGCATAAACTTTCTTGAATTTGCCGAATCGGGTACGATTACCGTAAACGGCGAAATGATTTATGACGGAGTTGTTGATAAAAAAATTAAGGAAAAGGATTTGAGAAAGAAAAGACTTCATTTTGGTCTTGTTTTTCAGGATTTTAATCTGTTTCCTCAATACGACGTTCTTCAAAATCTTACTCTTGCACCGTCCTTGCTTAAAATGGGAACTAAAGAGGAACTTGAAGTTGGGGCGAAAGAAATTATTAAAAAAGTAGGTCTTGAGGATAGAATTAATCATTATCCCTGTCAGCTTTCGGGCGGTCAAAAGCAACGTGTTGCAATTGCAAGAGCGCTTATGCTTAAGCCTGATATTCTTTGTTTTGATGAGCCTACATCTGCACTTGACCCCGAACTTACAGGGGAGGTTCTTAAAGTTATTAAGAGCCTTAAAACCGGCAACAGCACTATGATTGTTGTTACTCACGAAATGGATTTTGCAAAGAATGTTTCCGATAAGGTAATCTTTATGGCTGACGGCGTTATTGAGGAATACGGCGAGCCTAAACAGCTTTTTGAAAATCCAAAAAGCGATAAGCTTAAGGCATTTTTAAATAATGCACTTGATGTATGAATATTACAAAATAAATACAAAGTTATGCAAATTTATGTTAATTGTTGACGAATGATTATATTTATGCTTTAATATAAATATGTTTTACTAAGCGTAATTAAAACATACACAGGAGGTATAAGGATGGATTTAAAAAACATTATTGACAAAAAAAGCGACTATGCCGATTATATGCTCGACGAGATTACCCATATTTGTAAAGATATGGATAAGCGTGACCCCGGCTCACCGGGCGAAAAGCAGGCTTGCGAGTATATGGCTGACGTATTAAAAAAAGATTGCGGCTGTGAAAGAGCAGACGTTGAAAGCTTTAAGGAAAATCCCGGCTCATTCTTCGGCTGGATTTATTTCACAATCACATTCGTTTTAGCAGCAATTGTTCTCTTCTTCTTCTGTCCGATTGTTTCGGCAATACTTATTGTAGCAGGTCTTACAATTGTTTTGCTTCAGTTTGGTTTTTATAAAAAATGCGTTGACAGATTTTTCCCTGAAAAAACAGGTCATAACGTAACCGCTGTAAAGAAGTGTTCAGGCGAAGTTAAGCGCCGTATATTCTTTAACGGTCACCCTGACGCTGCTTGGGAATGGCCGGTAAACTATGCTTTGGGCGGCGTTGGATTTGAAGGTCACGCTGTTATCTGTGGTATCGGCGCAGTTTATTATCTTGTTATTTCTATTATTTCAACTGTTAAATATGGCGCATTCGGTATGATTAGCCATGATGTAACACTTTTCAAAATGGCTCTTTGGGGTCTTATCTTTGTTCCTTTCCTTATCGGTCTTTATTGGATGTGGAATAAGAACAGGATTGTTGACGGTGCTAATGATAATCTTTCAGGATGTTATATGGGTATCGCTGTTCTTAAGGCTCTTCACGACCAAGGTATTACTCTTGAAAATACAGAGGTTGGCGTTATTCTTTCAGGCAGTGAGGAAGCAGGTCTCAGAGGTGCTAAAGCTTGGTGTGAAGCTCATAAGGGCGAGTTTGACGATGTTCCTACAATCATTCTTTCTTACGACACAATTCACGACCCTAAATATCTTATGACTAATTATCGTGATCTCAATGGTACTGTTAAAGCAGATAAGGCAGTTTCAGATTTATTTATGGAATCTGCCGCTGACCTTAATATTCCTTGTAAAAAGGGTTGGGTTCCACCTCTCGGAGGTGCTACCGACTCTGCCGCTTTTGCTCAGGCAGGCTTCCGTGCAACAGGTGTTACGGGCCTTAACCATAAGCTTGAAGATTATTATCATACAAGACGTGATACTTATGATAATATGAACCTTAAAGGTCTTGCAGATTGTTTTGCAATCAGCGTTAAGGCTCTTGAAAAGTTCGATAACGGCAAGGAAGTTTAATATTTACTTATATGCTGAAAGGAATACTGATAATTATTATCGGTATCCCTTGTTTTTGTAATGTTGTTGTTTATATTTTGTTAAAAATTAATTTTAAGTCGGCTTTATGCTACTGTTAATGTAACTGATAATTTATATTATTTTTAATGGGGTTTTTATGAGATTTACGATTAAAGATATGACAATTCGTGATGAATATAACCGTCAACGAATTTTCAAAGGCGTAAATATTTGCTTTAAGGGCAGGGAAAATCAACACGAGATTTATGAGTTTTTTGATAAGTTTGAAAATGATAAAAGCTTTCGTGATGAGCAGTACGATATGCTTACTTCAAACGGAGTGAATTTGATTAGACTCGGCTTTACTTGGGCAATGCTTGAGCCAAAGAAAAATCAATTTGATGAAAAAATAATTTCATATTTAAAACTTTTTGTCGATGAATGTCAAAAAAGAAATATTTATATTGTTTTAGACCTTCATCAGGACTTGTTTTACAGCAACGGCAAGTACGGCGACGGCGCACCAAAATGGATAACTCGTGATTATAAAGAAAAGCAACCGCTTGCAATTTGGGCTGAAGGTTATTTTTATATGCAAGACGTTCAAAGAGCTTTTAATGATTTTTGGCGAAATAAAAACGGTATGCAGGATGAATTTATCTCAATGTGGAAAAGGCTTGATGATGAATTTAAAGGCTTTGATAATGTTGTTGCGTACGATTATTTCAACGAGCCTATGATAAACGATAATTCAAATAAGATTTTTTGCCTTTTGATAAATAATGCTTTAAAGCAGGGCTTAAATGTTGATTTTGATGCACAAAAGTACTTTGGTACTAAATTTGAAAGATTAGGCTTTTTTAGAATGGCTTTGGCTGTGCTTTTTAAAATTAAAACCGTTGGACGATTGAAGCTGCTTTTGAAAAATTTAGATGATTATAACGCATTTGATAAGGTGATTAACGGCGCACAGAAATATGTTAAAGAATTTGACGAAAAATATTATCAGCCATTTATTAATAAAATTACTTCTCAATGTTCGTGCAAAAACGGCTTTGATTTTTTTGAACATAGCTATTATTCAAACCTCGGTATTCCTTTTAGTATTGAATCACCCGATAATTCGATTTATTCTCCCCACGTCTATGATTTGTTTATAGATTCGCCGCTTTATAACAAGTATTCAAGTAACGAGCGAGTTCGGTATATTTTTGATAATGTAAGAAAAAATCAACTTAATATGAACGTGCCTGTAGTAATGGGTGAGTGGGGAGGATTGTGCCCGAAGAAAACGGATTGGTTTTCTCATATTGATTTTGTTTATTCATTGATAGAGCAAAATCAATGGTCAAGCATTTATTGGAATTATTATTTTGAAAATGACGAATTTGTCCGTTTAATGAACAGACCGTATCCCATTGCCGTTTGCGGCGATATAATAAGCTATCGTACCGATTCTGAGGGAAGAAAATTCTTTATGGAATATAATGTTTCTGATGATTATGTTCTTGCCGAAACGCAAATATATGTTCCGAATAAGGGCGTGCAAAAGTTTAAATCAAATTACGGTATAAATAAAATCGAAATTTCATATTGATATGTTGATGCATTTTTACCTAAAGAAAAAAATCACCGTTTCTTTCACGGTGATTTTTTTATATATTAACTTTTCTTGATTTAAAGCTTTTTGCCGTCGATGCTGATTGTTACAACTTGCCACGGTAAGAATTTTCCGCTTTTTTTGATTGCTTCTTTTGCCGCATGTTCAAGACCGCCGCAGCAAGGAACTTCTATACGGACAATCGTAACGCTTTTAATATCGTTTTGCCTGATAATTTCTGTCAGCTTTTCGCTGTAATCTATATCGTCAAGCTTAGGACAGCCGATAACTGTAATTTTACCACGCATAAATTCATTATGCATATTTGCGTAAGCGTAAGCCGTGCAGTCTGCCGCAATAAGCAGCTCTGCATTGTTAAAATACGGCGCATTAATCGGCACAAGCTTAATTTGACACGGCCATTGACCGAGCTGTGATTTGTTGACTGCAGGCATTTGCTCAATGCTTTCGGACGTTCTGTTAAAGGTATGCATTCTGCTTGACGGACAACCGTGGAATACTTCCTTCTTTTCTGCTTTTGCTTTCATATTCTTTTCAACTGCTTCTCTGTCATATTCAAGCGCTTCTCTTTCAACAAAGGTGATAGCACCGGTAGGGCATGTGGGCAAGCAATCACCGAGTCCGTCGCAATAGTCATCTCTCAAAAGTTTAGCTTTGCCGTTTACCATTCCTATTGCACCCTCATGGCACGCATTTGCGCAAGCGCCGCAGCCGTTGCATTTGCTTTCGTTTATATGAATGATTCTTCTAATCATTTATAACAACTCCTAAAATTAATTTAACACCTAATGTGCGAGGTGATTATATCAAACAAAAAAGAAAATTGCAAACAAAAATCATAAATTATTCCAAAGCAAGTTTTACCATTAAAGCGGCGATACAGGGTGAATGTTGTGGTCGTCATATGGGCTGAAATGCGAAAGCTTTGTATCAAATAATACCGTTCCACGTCCGATGCAGTAGTTTCCGTATCTGTCTTTTAAAGCGTCAACGGCGGTGTCGATTTTTTCAAGCTTTTCTCTTTTTTCAACCGTTTTTGAAAAATCAAATTGCGAACAATAATCAAAATCAAAATCCGTAACGCTTAAGCCTAAACTTCTTATCGGCATTTTCCAATCATAGTTTATAACAAATAAAGCCATTGCGCTTTTGATAATTTCACCGCTTACGTTTGTTGCGTTTTCTAATTTGCATTGCCTTACAAAGCTGCCGAGTTCCTTGTCCCTGACGTAGATTGAAAGGGTTGTTCCTTTTAAACCGAGATTTCTCATTCGTCTTGAAACACTTTCCGCCAAAACGGTAAATATTATTTTCACATCATTGTTGTTCACCAAATCTCTCGGTGTGGTTGTTGCGTTTCCTATGCTTTTTATATCACGCTCAATGTCCTTGTGCCGGACAGGAGTTTTATCCTCTCCACGTGCATATTGCCTTAGCAAAATTCCGTTTTTGCCGAGTATGCTTTTTATAAATTTCTCATCGCTTTTTGCAATGTCGCCTATTGTATATATTCCGTAATTATTAAGCTTTTTCGTCGTTGCAAGACCGACCATAATCATATCGCTGCATTTAAGCGGCCAAACGATTTTTTGGTAATTCTTTTTTGTTATGACAGTCATGGCATTCGGCTTTTTGTAGTCTGAGCCAAGCTTTGCAAACACCTTGTTATAGCTTACGCCCACACTTACGGTAATTCCTATTTCTTTTCTTATTCTCTCTTTTATTTCAAAGCCGATTTCCCGTCCGTTTTTAAACCAATCACCCGTGACGTCAATCCAGCTTTCGTCAAGACCGAACGGTTCTATCAAATCTGTATAATCTTCTAAAATTTTTCTTACTTTTTTTGAAAATTCAATGTAAACAGGAAAGTTTGGTGGTACGATTATTAAATTTCTGCACTTTTGCTTCGCTTTCCATAACGGCTCGCCAACAACAAGGCCGTATTTTGAAGCGATTTCGTTTTTTGTAAGTATAATTCCGTGCCTGCTTTCCTCGTTTCCTCCTACTGCAACCGGCTTTCCTTTTAATTCGGGATGTAAAAGACATTCTACACTTGCATAAAATTTGTTGCAGTCAATATGAAGTATTTGTTTTTCCATAATATAATTGTCCTTGATATTTAAAATATTAGAACACTTGTTCTAATGACTATATGATAAAACAAATGTTCTATAATGTCAAGAACACTTTTTCTAAAGCCCGCATTTTGTCACTTGACGTAAATTGATTATTAAGTTATACTTTTTATTGTTGTAGGAATAAATTATTAAGGTGAAAATATGATTTATGATATCGCAAATCTTAAAGTAGAAATAAAGAACGAAAAAGGCAGAACAAAAAAACAGGCAATTCCTTATCTTGCAAAAAATCAGGAAGAAAAAAATATTGATATAACAATTAATGTTGATGAAAAAAGAGTGCAAAACGCTATGAAAGCGCATCCCGAACTTGTTCAGGATGATTGGGAATATATGCTTACGGGTTCTGACTTTTATACGCAACTTATTAAGTATAACGGCTTTTTGCTTCATTCTTCTTGCATAGTTGTTGATAATGTGGCTTATGCTTTTTCTGCCGACAGCGGTACAGGCAAGTCAACCCATACCGAGCTTTGGCTTAAGCATTTCGGCAACAGGGCATATATGCTCAACGATGATAAACCGGCTATCAGGCTTATCGACGGTAAGGTTTATGCCTGTGGCACTCCTTGGAGTGGTAAGTATGACTATTCAACACCTCAAGTGGTTGAACTTGCCGGAATTTGCTTTCTTCAAAGAAGCGAAAACAATTGGATAAAGAAGGCTGAAACAAGTAAAGCTGTTTTTAATATTTTTTCTCAAACCGTTCGTAAGCTTGATGCGGTAAATATGGAAAAGCTTTTTGATGTGCTTGAACAGATTTTTTCAAAAATTCCTATTTATGACCTTGGATGTAATATTTCGGACGAAGCGGTTTTAACCTCATACAATGCAATGAAACCTAAAGAATAATAAATAAAAAAAGAAGCGAAAGCATGAAAACTTTCGCTTCTTTTTCTATATAAAAATCCACCCAGCCGCCGCCTGCTGACAATAACCTGCTCTCTTAGCAGGTGGGTTATGCTCTCATCACTTTGTGCTACCAACGTCCTTATAAATAAGGGAGGTCTGCATTCCCGTTTCAAAGAAGTCAAATCCCTAAAAAAACGTGTTCGGGTTACTAAAGCTGACGGTTGTCGAGAAGGGTAGATTCTATAAATTATTATTACTGCTCCGGCTCAAAATATTCAACGTCAAATTTTTCCTCAATCTTTTGCATAAGTATATCGGAAATTTGCTCGTATTCCATTTCATCTTCAATTTCAACAAGATATTCGTCGCCGTTGTCGTCAGTTTCAACCTTGAGGGTAATTACCTCATAGTCGCCGTCAACAATGTCCTCATCAGTCTCATTATATTTTGTAATGGCAACATAAACATCGTTGTCAGTTTCATATCTTTCCAATAGTTCAAAAAGAAGCTCATTGCCGTCATCATCAGTTACGCTGATAATGTCAGGCTCATAATATTCTTCGTTTTCAGCCATAAATTAACCTCCTAAATCAAATTACCTATAATATTATATATACTTTTTCTTGTTTAGTCAATAGAATAAACAAAGATTTAACAATTGTTTAATATTACTAAAAAAAATACAAAAAAATATAAAAAAACTATTGACAATTAACAATAAGCGTGCTATTATGTAGATGAACAAAAGAGATAGACACAAAGGCTTGAGAGTGAAAGGACTTGAGGTAAGGAAAAGCCAAAAATCTCTATCGCTTAACTTGTTTAGAATACGAAAGGAGGCTTGTCCAATGGATTTAGAACCAGGTCAGACAAGCACCCGAGAAGTAACCCAATAAAATAACGGAAACTAATGTATCGACAGAAGCAAAACGGAATTGCTTACGGGTACAAACTTTATGAAGGATTATTAAAATAGTTATTCGGCAGAATTGGTTAATTACTATCGGGTGCGAAAAACTAAATAGTAAAGGTATATATTTGATTATCCTGCCGATAATCTGTAGCGAAAGCTACATTATAAAATAAATTAACGAGGTACAGTCCAATGGGTTAGTAAGTTAATCTAAATGCTTAAAATTAATATAGGTATTTTAGAATAGGTCATTAAATATACGAGGTATAGACCAATGTACTAATCAATTATAAGATTTAAAAGTTAATATAAAATGATTCGAGGCGCTTAACCTACTAATAGGTTAAGCGCCTTATGTTATTAAATGATTTCATTTAAATTTATAAATTCATTTGGATTTCACGTTTCTTCATCTAAAAAAGCAATTCTTTTTATATCGCTTTCACCATAAATCTTAATGCCATGTTCAAAAAGCATTTGTGCAGCTATGCCGTTGCCGTATGTAAGCGTGCCTGAAAACGTTCCGTCATATATTTTACCGAAACCGCACGACGGACTTCTTTCTTTCAAAATTGCTGTTTGACATCCGGCTTCCTCTGCAACGTAAAGGGCTTTTTCCGCTCCATCATAAAACGCTTCGGTTAAATCCTCACCGTTTTTTGAATATACTCTGCCGTCCCTGATTTCGCTTGGTACTCTCGGAGTGGGCAGGCAAGCAAAAGTTTCAGGACAAATAGGAATTAATGTGTGCTTTTTCCCAAGTTTTATAACATTTTCATTTTTATTGTTGCCACCGTTGTATTTACAGTTCTCTCCAAGCAGACAGGCACTTACAAGAATTTTCATTTTTTTCTCCTTTTGCTTATAATTATAAAAAATCCTAAAACAAATAACACTAATATTATTGCAAAGATGAATACTAACGGCTTTGAAAGAAAGGGAATTTTACCCGCTAAGCCGATTAACCCTGCCAAAAGTAAAAATATAACTATAAATATGCTTACAATTATTGCGATTTTTTTATTTTCCATAATGTCACCTTGCTTATATTATCATATATTTCCCGATTAGTCTATACCTTTGTGTAAAGTGCTTTGCTTTACATATATGCAATATATACAAATATCATACCTAATATATGCCTTGTTTTTAATATAAACAAAGAAAATATTAAAATTTGGTGTCAAATTTAAAAGAATAGTTGCAAAATTTGTAATTTAGTAATAATATATACACACATTATTATTAAACATTATTTTCGGTGGTACAAAGTATGGATTCTTTAAAGCAGAAGATATTAAATGAAGGCGAAGTTTACGAGGGCAATATTCTTAAGGTAGACGGTTTTTTAAATCACAGAATTGATATTCCGTTTATGAGGGAAATCGCAAAGGAATTTCACCGCTTGTTTAAGGATGACGGCGTTAACAAAATCCTTACTATCGAAGCGTCGGGCATAGCTATCGGTGCGCTTGTTGCCGAGGAATTTGGCTGTCCGCTTGTTTTCGCAAAGAAAACAAAAACTAAAAATATTGCCGGCGATGTGTATACCTCTAAGGTTGAGAGCTTCACTCACGGCACTACATACGATATTATTGTGTCAAAACGATTTCTCGATGAAAACGATAAGGTCCTCATTGTTGATGATTTTCTTGCAATCGGCAATGCGCTCAACGGTCTTATCGCACTTGTTAATGACAGCGGTGCATCACTTGCAGGCTGCGGTGTTGTTATTGAAAAAGGTTTCCAGCACGGCGGCGATAAACTCAGGAGTAACGGTATTAAGGTTGAATCTCTTGCTATTGTTGAAAGTATGGACCATGAAACAGGCAAGGTTTATTTCAGAGATTAATCGTTTTTTTGTTTTGGTTATTCGGTGTCATCACCTTATAATAAATTGATTTATTTGTACGGAGGTAAGACAAATGAAACTCACAAAGAAAATTCTTGCAGTTGTTCTTTCAGTTCTCTTTGTTGTAGGCGTATTTGCCGGTTGTTCTTCAAAAGACGCAAATACAAAGGATACAACAACTAAGGCATCTGCATCATCAGACATGAAGGTAGGATTTATTTTCCTTCACGATGAGAACTCAACTTACGATAAGAACTTCATCACAGCTGCTGACGAAGCTTGTAAGACTCTCGGAATTGCTGATGAAAACAAGATTTACAAGACTAATGTTCCTGAAGGTCAGGAATGCACAGAGGCTGCTTTAGACCTTGTTGACAAGGGATGCTCAATCATCTTTGCCGACAGCTTCGGTCACGAGCCTTACATTATTGAAGTTGCTAAGAAGCATCCTGAAGTTCAGTTCTGCCATTCAACAGGTACAAGAGCTCATACAGAAGGTCTTGACAACTATCACAATGCATTCGCTTCAATTTACGAAGGCAGATATCTTGCAGGTATTGCTGCAGGTATGAAACTTAATCAAATGATTAAAGACGGCAAATTTGAAGCTAAAGATGCTAAAATCGGTTATGTAGGTGCATACACCTATGCTGAGGTTATTTCAGGTTATACTTCATTCTTCCTTGGTGCTCGTTCAGTATGCCCAAGCGCTACTATGGAAGTTCAGTTCACAGGTTCATGGTATGATGAAGCTGCTGAAAAGGAAGCTGCCAATACCCTTATTGCTAACGGCTGTAAGCTTATCAGTCAGCATGCTGACTCAATGGGTGCTCCTACAGCTTGTGAAACAGCAGGTGTTCCTAACGTTTCTTACAACGGCTCAACAGTAAGCGCTTGCCCTAACACATTTATTGTTTCTTCAAGAGTTAACTGGGCTCCTTACTATGAATATGCAATCAAGGCTGTTATGAACGGCGACAAGATTGATGCTGACTGGACAGGTACTCTTGCTACTAATTCGGTTCTTCTTACAGATGTAAACGAAAAGGCTGCTGCTCCTGGCACTCAGAAGGCTATTGATGAAGCTAAAGCTAAGCTTGAGGACGGTTCTCTTCAGGTATTTGATACTTCAACATTTACTGTTGACGGCAAAAAGCTTGATTCTTATAAGGCTGATGTTGACACAGATGATAAGTACACACCTGATACAGAAGTTATTAAAGATGGCGCATTCAAGGAATCAAAGTTCCGTTCAGCTCCATATTTTGACGTTAAGATTGACGGTATTAAGCTTCTTAACGAAAAAATGTAATTAAATAAATCTTAGTTATATTTTATAATTAAACCCGTGGCCGTACCCTAAAAAGTACGGTCACGGTAGTATTGTTTTAAGTGATATTAAATTTTTGCGGAGGAAAATATGAGTGATACTTTTGCAATTGAATTAAAAGGCGTCACCAAGGTTTTCGGGCAGATTGTTGCTAATAAGGACGTAAATCTGCAGGTTAAAAAAGGTGAAATTTTAGCCATTTTGGGCGAAAATGGCAGTGGTAAAACCACTCTTATGAATATGCTTTCCGGCATTTATTTCCCTGATGAGGGTCAAATTTTTGTAAACGGTGAGGAAGTAGTTATTAAATCACCGAGAGATGCGTTTAAATACGGCATTGGTATGGTACATCAGCATTTTAAGCTTGTTGATGTATTTACTGCTACCGAGAATATAGTTCTCGGTATTAAAGATAAAGAAAAATACAGTTTAAAGAAAGCTGAACAACGTGTAAAAGAAATTACCGACAAATACGGTTTTGATATTAATCTTGACAGCAAGGTTTATGAAATGTCTGTTTCCGAAAAGCAGACTGTTGAAATTGTTAAGGTGCTTTACAGAGGTGCGCAGACTCTTATTCTTGACGAGCCTACCGCTGTTCTTACACCTCAAGAAACTGAAAAATTGTTTGATGTTTTACGTCGTATGAAAAAAGACGGAAAATCAATTATTATAATTACACATAAGCTCCACGAGGTTATGTCGCTTACCGACAGAGTTGCGGTTTTGCGTAAGGGCGAATATATCGGAACTGTGGATACTAAATCTGCTACCGAGCAATCGCTTACCGAAATGATGGTTGGTAAAAAGGTATCACTTAATATAGAAAGAACGGCTCCTGTTAATCCGCAAAACAGAATTGAACTTAAAAATGTAACTACTCTTAATGCAGAGGGAGTTAAGGCTGTTGATGATATTTCATTTGATATCAGAAGCGGTGAAATTCTCGGCATCGCCGGTATTGCCGGAAGCGGTCAAAGAGAACTGCTTGAAACCATAGCAGGTCTTCAAAAACCTGAAAGCGGTGAGATTTTTTATCATTCCCCTGAGGGCGAAACGGTGGACCTTAAGGCTAAAACCCCTACTCAAATTAAAGAACTCGGCGTAAGGCTTTCGTTTGTTCCTGAGGATAGACTCGGTATGGGCCTTGTAGGAAATATGGACATTATCGATAACATGATGCTTCGTTCATATAAGAAGGGCAATTCCGCTTTTCTTGACAGAAAAAATCCCAAGAAACTTGCCGAAAAAATTATTGAAAGCCTTGAGGTAGTTACACCGGGTGCGACCACTCCTGTAAGACGTCTTTCGGGCGGTAACGTTCAAAAGGTACTTGTAGGCCGTGAGATTGCCGCTAATCCAAAGGTACTTATGGCGGCTTACCCTGTAAGAGGTCTTGATATTAACTCTTCTTACACAATTTATAATCTTCTCACAAAGCAAAAGGAAAACGGCGTTGCCGTTGTATTTGTAGGCGAGGACCTTGACGTTCTTGTTGAGCTTTGTGACAGAATTATGGTTATAAATTCAGGTAAAATTACCGGTATGCTTGACGGCAGAAATGCTACTAAAGAGGAAATTGGATTATTAATGACTAAGACAGAAAGGGAGGATTCATAATATGAGCAATAAACAAAAGGTTCACGAGCCTCTCTTTCATATAAGCAAGAGAGCGTCTATGCCTTGGTATTATTCGTGGCTTATTCGCCTTGTCTCAATTCTTGCCGCTCTTATCGTAAGCGGTGCTGTAACAATGCTTTTAACCCATCAAAACCCTATCAGCGTTTATGCCACTATGGTTGACGGTGCGTTTGGTACTTCAAGACGTGTTTGGAATCTTCTCCAAAGCCTTGCAATTCTTCTTTGCGTTGCGCTTGCGTTGACACCGGCATTTAAGATGCGATTTTGGAATATCGGCGGTGAGGGTCAGGTGCTTGTCGGCGGTCTTGCTACTGCGGCTTGTATGATTTGCCTCGGCGGTAAAATTCCTAATGTGCTTCTTATTATCGTAATGATTATATCAAGTATGCTTGCAGGTGCAATTTGGGCTGTTATACCTGCTATCTTTAAGGCTCAGTTTAATACTAATGAAACGCTCTTTACCCTTATGATGAACTATGTAGGTATTCAGCTTGTATCATACTTTGTTATGGTGTGGGAAGTTCCTAAAGGTTCGGGTAAGATAGGTATTATTAACCAAATGAGCCACGCCGGATGGTTGCCTCAGCTTGGAAATCAAGAATATTTGCTTAATATTCTTATTGTTCTTGCACTCACAATCTTTATGTATATTTATCTTAAATACAGCAAGCACGGCTATGAGCTTTCTGTTGTAGGTGAAAGTGAAAATACCGCTAAATATATCGGCATTAACGTTAAGAAGGTAATTATCAGAACAATGCTCCTTTCAGGCGCAATGTGCGGTATCGCAGGTCTTCTCCTTGTAGGCGGTACTGACCATACTATCACAACCACTACTGCAGATAACAGGGGATTTACTGCTATTATGGTATCTTGGCTTGCTAAGTTTAACCCTATTTATATGGTGCTTACTTCTCTTTTGCTTGTGTTTTTTGATAAGGGTGCAACAGAGATTGCAACCGTATACAGACTTAATGAATCATTCAGTGAAATCATTACCGGCATAATCCTTTTCTTTATTATCGGCAGTGAGTTCTTTATTAACTATAAGATTAATTTCCGCAAAGCGCATAAGGAGGGTAAATAATATGACTACATTAATTACTTTTATCCAACGTGCGATTATGCAGGGTATTCCGCTTCTTTACGGTTCGACAGGTGAAATCCTTACTGAAAAGTCAGGTAACCTTAATCTCGGTATTCCGGGTATTATGTATGTCGGCGGTATCAGCGGTGTTATCGGTGCTTTTCTTTATGAGGAGTCAATGGGCGTAAATGACCTTAACCCATTGCTTGCAGTTTTAATTCCGCTTCTTTGCACAATCATCGGCTCTCTTTTAACAGGCCTTATTTACTGCTTCTTAACGGTAACTCTTCGTGCAAATCAAAATGTAACCGGTCTTGCAATTACGACTTTCGGTGTCGGTTTCGGTAACTTTTTCGGCTCATCACTTGTTAAAATTACAGGAAGTGATATTCCGTCTGTTGCGCTTACAAGAACAAGTGCATTTTTCACTAAAAAACTTCCTATCGCTTCAACTACCGGTTGGTTTGGAAAAATATTCCTCGACTATGGTTTTTTAACCTACGCCGCTATTGTAATTGCTCTTTTGGTAGCATTCTTCCTTAAGAAAACACGTGGCGGACTTCATCTTCGTGCTGTAGGTGAAAATCCTGCAACAGCAGATGCAGCAGGTATTGACGTTTCTAAGTCTAAATATCTTGCTACCTCAATCGGCAGCGTTATCGCAGGTATTGGCGGTCTGTTTTATGTAATGGATTATGCTAACGGTGTTTGGTCAAACGAGGGTTTCGGCGACAGAGGATGGCTTGCAATCGCACTTGTTATCTTTGCAATTTGGAAGCCTGATTTCGGTATTTTAGGTTCAATTCTTTTTGGCGGACTTTATATTGTTTACCTCTTTATTCCCGGTCTTAAAATGAGCACTCAGGAACTTTTCAAAATGCTTCCTTACATTGTAACTATAATTGTTCTTGTAATCGTAAGCGTAAGAAAGAAGAGGGAGGACCAGCCACCTGCATCGCTTGGTCTTTCATACTTCCGTGAGGATAGATAATATTTTTTAGGATAGAATAAAACGGATAGGGATTTTCCTTATCCGTTTTTTATATGCACTGCTTGACATTTAATACTTTTTTTGCTAATATATTTGCATATTGTAACGGCTGTGAAAAAGAGGAGTAGCTTGCTTATTCTTTCAGAGAGTGCTCGTTTGGTGGAAGAGTGCAGATGCGGTAGGTGAAGGTAGCTTTTGAGCCGGCAAGGTGAAACTAAGTAGTCTTGTCCGTATATCTGCGTTAAGGATTTGAGTGGCATTATGTTTAATTAATGCAATTTGAGTGGTACCACGGAATTTTTCGCTTTCGTCTCAATTTGAGGCGGAAGCTGTTTTTTTATAAAATTATACCATATTATAAAGGAGAACGTTATGGCAAAAGAACTTGCAAAGCAGTACGACCCAAGCGAGGTTGAGGACCGTACCTATCAGTTTTGGTGTGATAAAAAGTATTTTCACGCTAAAAGAGAAAAAGGCAAAAAGACTTATACAATAGTTATTCCGCCTCCTAATATTACCGGCCAGCTTCATATGGGCCATGCACTTGATAATACGCTTCAGGATATTCTTATCCGTTATCACAGAATGGCAGGCTACGATACATTGTGGCTTCCCGGCACCGACCATGCTTCTATCGCAACAGAGGCTAAGATTGTTGAGGCTATGCGTAAAGAGGGTATTACTAAGGATGACCTCGGACGTGAAAAATTTCTTGAACGTGCATGGGATTGGAAAAAACAATACGGCGGCAGAATTATTGAACAATTGAAAAAAATGGGCTCGTCCTGCGATTGGGACAGAGAACGCTTCACTCTTGACGAGGGTTGCAGTAAGGCTGTAAGAGAAGTATTTGTAGGCCTTTATGAAAAGAACCTTATTTATCGTGGTAACCGTATGGTAAATTGGTGTCCTCATTGTAATACATCTATTTCAGATGCCGAGGTTGAATATGAGGAAAAGGACTCTAATTTCTGGCATCTTCTTTATGAAGTTAAGGAAACAGGCGAAAAACTTGAACTCGCAACTACACGTCCTGAAACTATGCTCGGCGATACCGCAGTTGCAATTAACGGTGACGACCCAAGATATAAGCATCTCCACGGCTGTCACGTTATTCTTCCGCTTTTAAATAAGGAAATTCCTATTGTATGTGACGAGCATGCAGATATGACTAAGGGTACAGGTGTTGTTAAAATTACTCCTGCTCATGACCCTAACGACTTTGAGGTAGGGCTTCGTCATAACCTTCCTATTATCCGTACATTCACTTATGACGGCCATATGACAGGCAAGGCTGATAAAGAGGCTGCCGATGAAATTATTAAAAGCGGTAAGGCTACTCAAAACGAGCCTGAGGTACTCGATTGCGGCAAATACGCAGGTATGACTACTCTTGAAGCAAGAAAGGCTATTCTTGCAGACCTTGAAGCAGGCGGATATATTAAAGAAATTGAGCCGCTTAAACACGATGTAGGTACTTGCTACAGATGCCACACTAATATTGAACCTATGGTTTCAAAGCAGTGGTTTGTTAAAATGGACCCTCTTGCAGGTCCGGCTATCGACGCTGTTGAAAACGGCGATATTAAATTCGTTCCTGAAAGATTTAAGAAAAATTATATGAGCTGGATGCGTGGCTCTCGTGATTGGTGCATTTCACGTCAACTTTGGTGGGGTCACAGAATTCCTGCTTGGTACTGTGATGATTGCGGCGCTACAACCGTTTCCAAAGAGGACCCTTGCAAGTGCTCGCATTGCGGCAGTGAAAATATTCATCAAGACTCCGACACATTGGATACTTGGTTTTCATCTGCTCTTTGGCCGTTCTCGACTCTCGGTTGGCCTGATAAGACAGAAGATTTAGAACATTATTATCCTACCAATACCCTTGTTACAGGCTATGATATTATCGGCTTTTGGGTTTCCCGTATGATTTTTTCAGGCCTCGCTTATACCGATAAAGCACCGTTTGATACCGTTCTTATTCACGGCCTTGTACGTGATGCTCAGGGCAGAAAGATGTCTAAATCTCTCGGCAACGGTATTGACCCGCTTGAGGTTATTGATGAATACGGCGCAGATGCATTGAGATTTACTCTTGCAACAGGTAATTCACCGGGTAACGATATGCGTTTTTCAGACGAAAAGGTTAAGGCGTCACGTAACTTTGCAAATAAACTTTGGAACGCTGCTCGTTTTGTATTGATGTATCTTACAGATGATTTCAAATATAACGGACTTCCAAGTGACCTTGCAGTTGAGGACGAATGGATTGTATCTAAGGTTAATACCCTTGCTAAAGATGTTACCGATAACCTTGAAAAATATGAGCTTGGAATTGCTATTCAAAAGCTTTATGATTTCATTTGGGACGTTTTCTGCGATTGGTATATCGAAATTGCAAAAATCAGACTTCAGGGTGATGACGAAAAGGCAAAGGATACTGCTAAAAGTGTTCTTGTTTATGTACTTACCGATATTCTTAAGCTTCTTCATCCGTTTATGCCGTTTATTACCGAAGAAATATATCAGGCTATCCCTCATGACTGCGAATCGATTATGATTTCAAAGTGGGTAGAATATGACGAAAACCTTTGCTTTGCCGAAAATGAGGCTAAGATGGAAATTCTTATGAGTGCTATCCGTGCTATTCGTAACCGTAGAGCAGAGATGAATATTCCTCCAAGCAAAAAAGCTAAGGTTTATGTTGAAACTGAGAAAACAGAACTTTTCTCTGCCGGTGTTGACTTTATTAAACGTCTTGCTTCTTCAAATGATGTTGAGGTTAAATCAAGCTTTGACAATCTCGGCAATACCGTAACAATCGTTACCGATAACGCCAAGATTTATATTCCAATGGGCGATCTTGTCGATTTTGAGGCAGAGCGTAAGCGTCTTGAAAAAGAACTTGCTCAGGCGCAGGATAAGCTTGACTTTATCAATAAAAAGCTTTCTAATCCGGGATTTGTTAATAAAGCGCCTGAAAAGGTAGTTAATCAAAACAAAGAGGACGCCGCAAAGCTTGAGGATAAGATTGCAAATATTAAAAATTCTATTGATTCTTTGGGGAAATAAATGAATTACGATAACGCTTTGAATTTAATACTTCAAAAGCAAAGCCTCGGTATTAAACCGGGGCTTACTCGTATTTATGAGCTTTTGAATAAAATGGATAATCCTCAGGATAAGATAAATATTATTCATATTGCAGGTACTAACGGAAAGGGCACTACTGCCGCCGCACTTTCAAATGCACTTATCAAATCAGGCAAAAAGGTCGGCCTTTTTACTTCTCCTTGGACTGAAGATTACCGTGAGCAAATAAAAATTAACGGCAATATGATTACTGAGGAAGAATTTGCATTCTATGTAGAAAAATATATCGATTGCGACGCTACCGAATTTGAACTTGTAACTGCTATTATGTATAAATATTTTGCAGACGAAAATGTGGATTTTGCCGTTGTAGAATGCGGAATGGGCGGTAAGGGCGACGCTACAAATGTTGAGAAAAAGAATATTTCGATTATAACATCGGTTGCAATTGACCATACAGCCTTTCTCGGCAACACTCTTGATGAAATTGCGGCTGAAAAATCCGGAATTATTAAGCCTGATTCAGTTTGTATTCTTTATCCTAACCCTAAATGTGAGCGAATTTTTGAAAAAGTGTGCAGTGATAATAATACAAAACTTATTAAAATCAATGATTTTGGCGATATTTTGAAAAATGATATTGCTTGTGCTCAGGCGGCTTTAAATGAAATCGGCTTAGATATTGAGGCTAAAAATCCAAACCTTCCGGCAAGGCAAAGTAAAATCGGCAATATCCTTGTTGACGGCGGTCATAATGAGGATGCGGCTCGTGCTCTTGCACCTAAAATTAATAATGAAGTTGCCGTTGTTGCAATGATGAAAGATAAAAATGTTGATGCTTATTTATCATTAATTGCACCTAAGTGTAAAGCGATTTATGCAACGCAGGTTGATAACGTTCGCTCAATGAGTGCAAGTGAACTTGCTTTAGTTGCAAAAAAATATTGTGATAATGTTTTTACGGTCGATAATGCCGAAAAAGCAATCACGCTTGCTAAGCAAAATAATCTCTCGCTTGTATGCGGCTCGTTTTATCTTTATCGGCAAATTAGAAAAGAATTAAATTAAATACAAATTTTGATAAATTATTCAATACCAATCTGTTAGTATTATCGCAGATTGGTATTTTTTTATTGGAGTGACAAATATGAACGTTACGATTGAAAGCAGCGGTAGTGTTGTTATTGCTTATCTTATCGGCGAAATAGACCACCATACGGCAGGCGAGGTTAGGGAAAAAATAGATGATACCCTTATGCTTGTAAAGCCGAAGACTTTAATTCTAGATTTTAAAAATGTCAGCTTTATGGACTCCTCCGGAATAGGTCTTGTTATGGGCAGATACAGATTGATTCAAAGCATTAATCCCGCTTGCCAAATCGAAATTAAAAATGTAACCCTGCAAACTAAAAAAATTATGGAACTTGCAGGTCTTTCATCAATTGCAAAAATTAAGGAGAATGAAAATGAATACAAAAAAGCTAATTAATGAATTTAAACTTACAATCGACAGTAAAAGTGTAAATGAAGCCTTCGCACGTGTTGCCGTTTCCGCATTTGTAACCCCTCTTGACCCAACACTTGAGGAAATCGCAGATTTAAAAACGGCAGTCAGCGAGGCGGTGACAAACTGCATAGTCCATGCTTATAAGGATACATACGGCAAAATATTTATATCGGGAAAACTTTTTGACGACAATACAGTAAAAATTGTAATAAGGGACAAGGGTTGCGGAATCGTAGATGTTTCTCAGGCAATGACTCCGCTTTTTACAACAGGTGAGGGTGACCGTGCAGGTCTCGGCTTTACTGTTATGGAAAGCTTTTGCGATAAAATAAACGTTAAGTCTAAGCTGACCTTTGGCACAACCGTAACCCTTTCTAAAAAAATTGAGGGCAAATCAAAATGGTAACAGACCGTGATAAAATGATTGAGAATAATATCGGCTTGGTTCATTCTATTGCCAATCGATTTAAGGGCAGAGGGGTGGACTATGACGATTTATTCCAAAGCGGTTGCGTAGGCTTGATTAAAGCAGTTGATAATTTTGACGAAAGCCGTGGCTTTGCTTTTTCAACTTATGCCGTTCCCGTAATAATGGGCGAAATCAAACGTATTTTTCGTGACGGCGGCGCAGTGAAAGTCAGCCGAAGCTTAAAGGAAAAGGCTATTAAGGCTCAATCACTTCGTGAAAAATTTATTAATGATAAAATGCGAGAGCCGACTGTCACAGAATTGTCTAATCTTCTTGATTGTCCGCCTGAGGAAATACCTGAAATTTTGGGCGTTATTGCTCCTATGGTATCGCTCAGTACTTCAAGCGATGACGGTGAATATACTATAGATGTACCAGTTGATGAGAGTGATGAGATTTTTAATCGCTTAATTGTTCACCGACTTTTTAAATTTCTTGACGATACGGAAAAGGCAATAGTTGATATGCGCTATTATAAGGGCTTCACTCAAGCTAAAACCGCCGCCGCACTCGGCATTTCTCAGGTGCAGGTTTCCCGCAAAGAAAAATCCCTCCTCCAAAAGCTTCGTAAATATGTAGAGTAAAATAAGACACTATGCTTTTTTAACATAGTGCCTTTATTTTTTGTATATTAATATGTCCTCAACTCTGCACTCAAGTATTTCACATAAGTCGTTGATAGTCAGCGTGCTTATTCCTTGATTTTTTCTAAGCCTGTTTATAGTTGAACTGCTTATTCCGTGCTTCTGTATTAATGTGTATGTGCTTATGTTTTTCTTTTTCAGCGTTTCCCAAAACGGATCATACGTTATCATTTATATCACCAATTAAATATTACGGTGTAGTCGCACTCTTGACAATAGTCGAAATTAAGACTATAATAATAGTATAGTCATAATAACGACTATAATATAAATAGGAGCAAAAGGAGATTTTTATGAAAAAATTAGTGAGCTTACTTTTATCATTTACAATGCTTTTGAGTATTGTATCGGTAGTTGATTTTTCAGCATTTGCAGATACTTTAACAACAGGCAAATGCGGTGAAAATGTTACATATTCTTTCGATGAAAGTACAGGAGTATTAACTATTTCCGGTACTGGTGATATGAATCAGTGGCCGGAAGATGACTCACCATGGTATGCTGATGCTCGTATCAAAACTCTTATTATTGATGAAGGCGTTACAAGTATAGGTGATAGAGCATTTCAAAACTGCAGTAATTTATCAAATATTCAGTTTCCAAACAGTTTAACCCTTATTAACGGTGATGCATTTTTAAATTGTACAAGTTTGGCAAGTGTAACAATACCTGATGGCGTTAAAAGAATACATAATTCCGCATTTGAAGGTTGCAAAAGATTAACAAGTTTCAGTGTAAATGAAGGCAATTCTAATTATTCATCTCAAGACGGCGTATTGTTTAATAAAGATAAAACTGAGATTATACAATATCCTATCGGAAACGAAAGAGCAACATATGATATACCAAACAGCGTAACAAGTATTGGTAATTCTGCATTTTCAGAATGCACAAATTTATCAAATGTAACAATACCTGATAGCGTAACACGTATCGGTGATTCTGCATTTGAAAGTTGTACAAGTTTAACAAGTGTAATAATTCCTAATAGTTTAATTAGTATTGACAATTCTGTATTTCAAGGTTGCACAAGTTTAACAAGTGTAACAATACCAAATAGTGTAACGAGTATCGGCAATTCTGCATTTGACGGTTGCACAAGCTTAACAAAAGTAACAATTGGAAATAGTGTAACAGATATCGGTTTTTCCGCATTTGAAGGTTGCGCAAGTTTGACAAGTGTAACAATACCTGACAGTGTAATAAGTATTAGTGGATCTGCATTTTCCAGCTGCACAAGCTTAACAAGCATAACAATACCTGATAGCGTAACAAGTATTGGTTGGTCTGCATTTTCCGGCTGCACAAGTTTAACAAGTGTAACAATTGGGAATGGTGTAACAAGTATAGATTATTTTCCATTTTCTGATTGTTCAAATTTAAATGAAATTAATTATAACGGAACTATATCTCAGTGGAAGTCGATTCAAGGTTATAGTTATGTATCAAAACCGGTAATTTGTACTGATGGTGTTTTCAAAAATATTGTTACGATTGATTCTTTTGAATATGAATTTAGCGATCATACGGCTTCAATAGTTGGATATACAGGCACAATAGAGAATTTGACAATTCCGGAAAGTATTTCTTACGAAGACTATACATTTGAAATTACAAGTATTGCCGATTCTGCATTTTCAAATTGCGCAAGTTTGAAAAGCGTAACAATACCCGATAGTGTAACACGTATCGGTGATTCTGCATTTTTAAATTGCGCAAGTTTGAAAAGTGTAACAATACCTGATAGCGTAATACGTATCGGTGATTCTGCGTTTGAAGATTGTACAAGTTTAACAAGTATTAAGATACCTTACAGTGTAACAAGTATTGGATTTTCTGCATTTGAAGGTTGCACGAATTTAACAAATATTGATGTGGAAGAAGGAAATACTAATTATTCATCCCAAAACGGTGTATTGTTTAATGATGATAAGACAGAACTTATACAATATCCTATCGGAAACGAAAGAGCAATATATGATGTACCAAACAGTGTAACTAGCATTGGTGATTCTGGATTTAATGGTTGCACAAGTTTAACAAGTTTAACAATACCAGAGAGTGTAAAAGATATAAGTGATTCTGCATTTTATGGTTGCGTAGATTTAAATAAAATATATTATAGCGGAACAAAATCGCAATGGAAAGCAATCAACATTGGCTCAAATAACGATAAATTAATTGAGAATTTAGTAAAATGTACTGATGGTTTTATACTTAACAAAACTGATGCTACCGATGCTGTTACTGATAATTTAAAGTACAAATTAAATTATGATGAAACTGCTGAAATAGTGGGTTATGAAGATTCGCAAAAAGAAATAACAATACCTGAAAGTATTTATTATAAAGGCTTTACATTTAAAGTTACAAACATTGGTAATTCTGCATTTAGAAATTGCAAAAATTTAATAAGTATAACCATTCCAAGCAGTGTAACAACTATTTGCGGTGATACATTTTCTAATTGCACAAACTTAACAAGTGTAGCAATTTCGGATAGTGTAACAAGCATTGAATACGGTGCATTTTATAATTGTAAAAATTTGGTTAATGTAACAATACCTAATAGTGTAACAGATATTGGTGCTCACGCATTTTACAGTTGCGACAATTTAAAGAATATATATTATAAAGGTTCGCAAGAAGAATGGAATAAAATAAATATTCGTGACAACAATAAGAACTTAACAAATGCAACAATATACTATAATTTTATTGCTTGCACGCAAAATAATCACAATTATTTTGGCGATTGGACCGTAGTAAAAGAAGCAACATGTACCACTTCCGGTTTAAAACAAAGAACTTGCAGTTACGATGGATATACTGAAACTATTGTAATTCCTGCAACAGGTCATAACTTTGGCAATAATTCTGCTAATTGCTTGGTATGCGGTACTGCTAATCCTAATTATGTTGCGCCGACACCTACTCCGACTCAGCCTACACAAACCTGTAAGACTGTAGCTAAGCCAAAGTCTGCTAAAATCAAAAAGGTTAAAGCGGCTAAGGAGGCTATAGCTGTAAAGTGGAAAAAGGTCAGCGCTGTAAAGGGTTATCAAATTCAGGTTGCAACAGACAAGAAATTCAAGAAAAACAAGAAAACCGTAACCGTTAAAAAGCAAAAGACAACAAAAGTAACAGTCAAAAAGCTTAAGGCTAAGAAAAAGTATTATGTTCGTATTCGTACATACAAAACAGTAAAAGGCAAAAAGCTTTATTCCTCTTGGTCAAAGGTTAAGACGGTTAAAACGAAGTAAAAAATACCCCCGACACTTGATTGTGTCGGGGGTATTACTGTATATGATATTATAACTGCGCCAAATCATACGGCGTTTTTTGATAAACAAAATAATTAAGCCAATTACTGAATATTATATTCGCTGAACTTTTCCAGCTCATAATCGGAACGGACTTGTCATCATCATTAGGAAAATAATTATAAGGCACGTCAATATCAAGACCTTTTTCCTTATCCCTAAAATATTCTTTGGCAAGTGTGTCTCTGTCATATTCGCTATGACCTGTTACAAAAAATTGCCTGCAATCCATATCGGATATAATATGAACGCCCGATATTTCGCTGTATGAAATAACCTGAAGCTGTTTAACAAGCGCAATATCCTGAAGCCTCGTCTCTGTATGCCTTGAGTGAGGAACATAGTAAACATCATCAAGTCCTCTCATAAGCGGATGGGTAATGTCAAGTGACTTGTGAGGGAACACGCCAAACATTTTCTTTTTTAGCGGATATTTCTTAATACCGTAATGATAGTAAAGCCCTGCCTGAGCACCCCAGCAAATATGAAAGGTGGAGTAAACATTTTTTTTGCTCCATTCCATAATCATACAAAGCTCTTCCCAATAGTCAACTTGTTCAAATTCAAGATGCTCAACGGGCGCTCCGGTAATAATCATTCCGTCATACTTGTTATCTTTTATATCATCAAATGTATTATAGAATTTTGCCATGTGTATTCTTGAAACATTTTTTGCCTTATGGCTTTTAACTTGGAGAAAATCAATATCAAGCTGCAAAGGAGAATTACTTAGCAATCTCAAAAGCTGCGTTTCCGTTTCAAGCTTTGTCGGCATTAGGTTAAGTATAATGATTTTCAAAGGCCTGATATCCTGCATATTAGCCCTTGACTTGCTCATAACAAATATATTCTCTATTTCCAAGTTTTGCTTAGCCGGCAATTCATCGTCAATACGAATTGGCATAATATCAGCCCCTTTCTTTAAGCGTTTATACATTATAACAAAACTTAATGCAAATTTCAATATCTATAATAATGTATATTAATATTATCTGTAACAATTATTTATTAATTCAATACTATATATTAATAGGCTAATCGTATATCTTGTGCTATTTGAAAATACAATATGTACCTTGAAATGTTACAAAATGATACCGTTTACATCATATAGTATCAAATTGTAGTAAAATGTGCACATAAATGTTGAATTTTGTTATAAATTTATGTCAATATCATAAAATACGTAAAAAAATCCGAAAAACCTGTTGACAAAGGAGAGAATAGGTGGTAATATGTGTAAGTCGCAACGAGAGAGCGACGAGCAAAAGTGCACAGCGAAGGTTTGGAAAACGTCTTAAAAGTTTTTTAAAAAACTTAAAAAAGGTGTTGACAAACGAAGAAAGTTGTAGTATAATTGCAAAGCACTTGAGAGAGACGAGCGAGAGCGAGTCGATTGAGAGTGTAAAAAATAGGACCTTGAAAATTAAACAACGACGAGATAAAAAGGAACCCGATAAGATTCAAAAGAGTTTTATCTGTACTCGTATCTTAAAGATACAAACAGTGATTGCGAACTAGTGTTCGAGAGAGCAAAAGTTCTTGAAATGATTAGAGCGTTCTTTTAGGAGAGCGAATTAATACAATTGTTTTAAGAGTTTGATCCTGGCTCAGGACGAACGCTGGCGGCGTGCCTAACACATGCAA
>ERZ827423.79-NODE-79-length-122895-cov-10.842755_pt1 | contig 122895 bp, 148 predicted proteins | sample MGYA00519775_ERZ827423 | MGnify/ENA primary metagenome ERZ827423 (study PRJEB31778, sample SAMEA3449296) | human gut metagenome | biome: human gut; feature: human-associated habitat; material: faeces | place: United Kingdom | collected 2010/2012 ... | reverse complement strand
GAATTCAGAGCATCCCTGTGGAAAACTATTTGATGAGCAAACAGAAAAAAGCTCTGCAAACACGATAAAATTTAGTCTACAGAGCTCATAGAACCTTTTATAAGGCCGATCTATAAAAAATATGACATTTAACAACCAGACAGATCACATCGGCCAGAAAGTCTTTGATTCGCCTTCAAACAAAAAATAATTTCTTTAGTTTTCCACTTGACAGGTTTTGGCTGACTGTGAATAGTAACCATTTTATGTGAAAAGAGGGCATTTCGCCCTCTTTCACGTCAGTTCATCAGCCATTGATCGCTTTTCTGCGCATGACGATCAGCGCACATGCCGCCATCATGCCCATCAGCGCGCTCTTTCCTTCATCGCGTTCAGTTCTTCGCTGACGATATCATATTGTTTCTTATAATTTTCCAGCTTCTCTTTCTCTGCCTCTACCTTGGCTGCCGGCGCCTTGTTGATAAAGCCCGGATTAGACAGCATGCCTTCACCGCGGCGGATCTCTCCCTGCAGCCGCTTTGCTTCCTTCTCCAGCTTGGCGATCTCTTCCTCAACATTGATCATCGCCGCTAACGGAGTAGACAGCGTTCCGCCGAGGACAGGACGCGTGACCATCTCTTCCTGGCTTTCTTCCTTCATGCAGGAAGCGTGGCACATCTTCATCAGGATAGCGTTGATGCGCTCATCGATCTGCTTTGCGGCGCCCTTTTCATCTCTGATGAACACCTGGATATCCATGGAAGGCTTGAGGTCATAGTCCTTTCTGATCTCTCGGACCGCAGTGATCATCGAGATCAGCCCTTTCACCTCGTTCATCTCTTCCTCGCTCATGGCGACCTCAGCCGGCTGCGGCCAGCATTCCACATTCAGGCTCGGCTTGCCGTGCGGAAGGCTCAGATAGATCTCCTCGGTCACGAACGGCATGAACGGATGCAGCATCTTTACGATGCCCTGCAGCACGAACAGCAGCGTAGATTCCGCGGCTCGCTTCGTCTTCACATCATCGCTCTGCAGCCCCGCCTTGCTCAGCTCGATATACCAGCTGCAGAATTCATCCCAGATGAATCCATACAGCTCATTGCCGACCAATGCGAATTCATATCGCTCCATGTTGGCCGTGACAGACGCGAGCACTTCGTTGAATCTGCGCAGGATCCATTTGTCGATGATCGAAGCGTCCTGCAGATCGATCTGCATGTCCATATCTTCGATCTGCATCTGGACGAAGCGCGTCGCGTTCCAGATCTTGTTGATGAAGTTCCAGCTGGACTCGATCTTCTTCGCGCTGAAGCGCAGATCCTGTCCCGGTGTGGAATTGGTCGTCAGGAAGAAGCGCAGCGCATCGACGCCATATTCATCGATGACATCCATCGGATCGATGCCGTTGCCCAGCGACTTAGACATCTTCCTGCCCTGCTCGTCACGGACAAGTCCGTGGATCAGCACATCCTTGAACGGACGGCTCTTCATGCAGTAACGGCTCTGGAACGCCATGCGGGCGACCCAGAAGAAGATGATGTCGTATCCGGTGACCAGCACATCGGTCGGGAAATAACGCTTGAGATCCTCGGTGTCTTCCGGCCATCCCAGCGTGGAGAACGGCCACAGCGCGCTGGAGAACCAGGTATCCAGCACATCCTCATCCTGTTCCCAGTTTTCGATGTCTTCCGGCGCCTGCTCTCCGACATAGATCTCTTTGGTTTCCTTATGATACCATGCCGGGATGCGGTGCCCCCACCAGAGCTGACGGGAGATGCACCAGTCCTCGATGTTCTCCAGCCACTGGCGGAATGTCTTTTCGAAGCGCACCGGGAAGAAATGGATCTTCTCCTCGTCGATCTCCTGATTCTTCAGCACTTCATCTGCCAGCGGCTTCATCTTGACGAACCACTGCTTGGACAGATACGGTTCGACGATGACGCCCGTACGCTCGGAATGACCGACCTGATGCATATGCTTTTCGATGTGATCGACCACGCCGGCAGATTCGAAATCAGCCACCAGCGCCTTGCGGCAGGCGAAGCGGTCCATGCCCGCATACTTTCCGCACAGCTCATTCATCGTACCATCCGGATTCATGCAAATCGGCATCGGCAGATCATATTTCTTGGCCAGCATGAAGTCGTTGGGATCATGCGCCGGCGTACATTTCATGACCGCGGTGCCAAACGACATATCGATGTAGTCATCCGCCATGATCGGAAGCTCTTCCCCGTTTGCCGGGTTGATGGCATGCATGCCGATGATCCCCTGATACCGCTCATCATCCGGATGGACGAAGATCGCCTGGTCGGCAAACATCGTCTCCGGACGGGTCGTCGCGATGACCAGCTGCTCGCCGTTCTCCACGATCTGATAGCGGAAATAATACATGGCGCCTTCGATCTCCTTGTGGATGACCTCGATGTTGGACAGCGCGGTCTTGGCTTCCGGATCCCAGTTGATGATCCGCTCGCCCTGATAGATCAGCCCTTCGTGATACAGGTCGGAGAACACCTTGCGCACCGCGTGCGACAAGCCTTCATCCAGCGTGAACCGTTCTCTGCTGTAATCCAGCGAAAGTCCCATCTTGGCCCACTGCTTGCGGATCGTAGACGCATACTCCTCCTTCCATGCCCACGCATGCTCCAGAAACTTCTCACGGCCGATGTCATAACGGGAGACGCCCTGTTCCTTCAGGCGGGCGTCGACCTTGGCCTGTGTGGCGATGCCGGCATGATCCATGCCGGCAAGCCAGAGCATGTCATACCCCTGCAGGCGCTTATAGCGCGCGATGATGTCTTGCAGCGTCGTATCCCACGCATGGCCCAGATGCAGCTTTCCTGTGACATTGGGCGGCGGGATCACGATGCAGAAGGGATCCTTGCTCTTATCGCCGGCCGTAAAATACCCTTCCTTCAGCCAGTCCGCATAATAATGCGATTCAACGGCCTTGTGATCATATTTGGCCGCCAGTTCTTTTTTCATCTCGACTCCTCCATTCCTCTTCGTTCAGCGAGTACAGCTTGACATCATGCTTCATGCCGTCCGCAAGCCATACATGTCGTCTCAGCAGTCCCTCCAGCCGAAAGCCTGCACGCTCCAGCACCCGCGCGCTGGCTGCGTTTTCCTTCACGCAGTATGCGCTGATCCGATTCAGCCCCAGCGTGACAAATCCTTCCTCAAGCAGGCAGGCCAGCGCCTCTGCCATCAGGCCGCGGTGACGATGGTCGGGATGCAGCGCAAACCCGATCTGCATGTGATGAGGAGACACCGGATGATGAAAGCCGATCGCACCGACGATCATGTCCCGCGCTTTCTCCACGATCACAAAGAGCATGCGCTGTTCTTGGACAGCGGGCATCGGGCTCAGCCAGCGCGCCGTCTCCTCAAGGTGAAACAGCGCCTCAAGCACAGGCTCATCCTCGCGAAGCGCCCTTCTGAGCATCAGCCTGTCCGTTTCCAGCCGGTGCATGGCCGATCCCTCCTCTCCACTAAAAAAAGCGCCCCAAAAGGACGCTTAACGTGGTACCACCTTTTTTCACATGCTGCGCATGCCTCAGGCACAGTAACGCCGTGCGCGCGGATCTTCCTACTGGGCGTTCAGAAGACCTGCTCCCAGACTACATGCAGGACATCCGCCTTCCCCTCTCACCCGCCAGGGACTCTCTGCGCACGGAACCGTCGCTGCACCTTCTGTTCTCTGCATTTGCTCTTACCCTAATATGATAAACAAAGGCGGAAGGAAAGTCAACCGAAAAAAAACGCAGGTCAAGCAACATTTACGCTGAGCTTTTTCCTTAGGTAAAATCAATGTAAGCGGTTACTTTTTCTGTTGACTTTTGGAATCTTGCGGAATATGATGAAGACAAAGCTGTTATGCCATCGAAGAAAGGATGTGATATACATGGCAGAAAAACAGTATCTTCTGGGCAGCGATGAACAGCAGGCGTGGATGCGCGACTACTTCTTTGCGCCAAGAGGGATCGGCTTCACTGAGCCGGGCACGGTCGGACTCGACAGTGCAGAATTCAGTGCATATAATGTGGCAAAATCATTCTATCAGAACTATCCGGAGGTCTTCAACATCGCGACGATCCAGGAAAAGACCGATCTGGCGGCAGAAGAGATCATCAAGCGCCTCAAGCGCATGTATGACGAACATCTCATCATGTTCGTCATGAACCCGGCAGTTGCCGTATATGGCTGGGGACTGTACTATTGGGTGGTCAAGCTGAAGGATGGCACCGATCCGAAGGTGAAGCAGCAGCTGAGCGAATGGTTCCAGAATAAAGATGACATCTGCACCGGTTATGAGACAAGCGGTGACTTCGATTACTTCAACGGCAATCATATGCGCGTACTGGACAACCTGCTCTATGATGTGATCGGCCCATGGAAAGATATGGACGAAGTGGAATATGTGCACCTTTGTCCGATCCGCCGTGACATCCGCGAATCCCATGTCAACATGTGGGATGCGCCAGGAGAGGGCTATCGGAAATATTTGTGGGGCGAAGAGCAGAAAAAGAAGATCCTGACCTTCCAGGATCGAATGGATGCCGCAGACTTCGCCATCATCGACGCCATCAACAACTGCGAAAGCGTCGGCGACATGCTCGATTATGCCGTGCTCGAGCGGCTGAGCGGACTGGACGGCGGGCAGATGAAGAAGGACTTCGTCGAGATCTGCGACAAACGCCGCTTCATCGTCCCGATGATCTACGTCAACTACATGAAGCTGGGCCTGACGATGAAATGCTTCCTCGTCCGCCTGTTCCAGAATGTGCCAAGCTGGCGCAAGGCGCAGATCGCAGACGAGCTCAGCACGAATAGCAACTTTAACAACATCTGGGAATTCAGCGATTCCTTCTATGATTATATGCTGACCAGCTACAACGACATCACGGATATCGACGCGCTGCGCGCCCTTCTGGAAGGCTATGCCGAAGTGGAAGAGATCAAGGAGGCAGACAGCGCCCGTCAGTTTCGCCGCTGGGTAGCCAGACTGGATGAGCAGAATGGATATTGGGAGGAATGCGTCTTCACTGACGACTTCCTGCAAGACCGCACTCGCAGCAGCGATGTGAAATGCTGCTTTTCCAAGGAGGTGAAATAAGATGAAAGTCGAACATGTACGTGATTATGTGGTAGAGCGGCTTCCTTATGCCCTGAATCCAAGGAGCATCGCCGTGGTCGGCGCCAGCCGCTACACCACCAAGGTCGGATACAAAGTCATCGAAGGGCTGAAAAACTGGGGCTATCAGGGAAAGATCTATCCGGTCAATCCCCGCACCTCGATGATGCACGGAATGAAAGCTTATCCGCGTGTCTGCGATATCCCCGATGAAGTCGATCTCGTCTTTATCGCCGTCCCGGCGCATATCGTCAAATCCGTGCTGGAAGACTGTGTGAAGAAGGAAGCCAAGATCGTCGTCATCGCCACCAGCGCATTCAAAGAGATCGGACGCGGCGAGCTGCAGAATGAGCTCACCCAGTATTGCCGCGACCACAAGCTGCCGCTGATCGGCCCCAACCTGGTCGGCATGGGCAGCCCGTATCTGAACTTCAACTGTGGCTTCATCCCTTACCTGCCGAAGAAGGGGCCTGTCGCCATGATCTCACAGTCCGGCGCCAACCTGCTGGCCGCGTTAGGCACATCCCAGAAAGACCATTTCGGCATGAGCTTCTTCGTCGGTCTGGGAAACAAGGCCGATGTGGATTTCTGCGAGTTCATCGCTTATGCAGACAAAGATGAACACACGAAGTGTGTCTCGGTCTATATCGAAGGCCTGGATTCTCCGGAAGCCTTTGTGGAAGCCTGCCGCGCGGTGAATAAACCGATCGTCGCCATCAAGGTCGGCGGCAGCAAGATCGGCGTCAAGGCAGCCTTTGCCCACACCGCCAGCGAAAACCCGAATGCCGACAGCTTCTATGATGAGATCTTCCAAGAGGCCGGCGCCATCCGCGCGACGACATGGCAGCAGTTCCTCGATATCTCTCTGGCGCTGGGCATGCAGCCGCCGTTAAAGGGAGACAATATCGTCATGATCACCAACGGCGGCGGAAGCGGGCTGCTCAGCTGCGATCACTTCGAGCGCTGCGGGCTGCCGCTGCATGAGCTCGCCGAGATCTCGCCGAATCTCGCACAGCGCATCCGCGCTTACATGCCGATGTTCGGCTCGCCGCTCAACCCGGTCGATATCAGCGGAACGGCGACGCCGATCCAGTACAAAGGCGCATTTACGCAGGCCATGCGCGATCCGAATGTCGACGGCATCCTCGGTTCCATCTGCCCGACTGCCGTCACTGATGTAGACGCTGTCGTCGACGTGGTCATCGCGATCCATGACACATACAAGCATCTGGGCAAGCCGTTCATCATGGAATGCCAGGGCGGAGAAGAATGCCAAAACGCCATCATGAAGCTGCGCGATCACGGCATTCCGGCTTATGCCACTGCCGAGCAGGCGGTCAACGCCATGGTCGCACTGCATCGATATGCGCAGATCCGCAAGAACAAATCAAACCAATGAGCATAAAAGGGACGTGCCAGGCACGCCCCTTTTTCATGGCAGCAGGACCAGCGTCTTTTCCTGAAGGGCCCGCTCATGATTGCATGCGCGCAGCGCAGCCTCATCCACATGATAGCGGGCCGCGATGCTCGCATACGTGTCCTGAGCCCTTGCCACCGCCAGCCTACACGTCGTATACGGCGTCGCATCATCCTCAAACAGATCCTCAAACGTATCGCTGAGCACGTCTGCTTCCTCATCCTCCTGGACGAGCGCACGCTCTTCCGGCTCTTCCTCCTGCGCTTGCGGCATATCCATTGCAGCATGTCCTTCTTCCTGCTCTTCCTTGATCCCGCTGATCTGCAGTTCGATCACCACATCGATCTGAGTGCCCTGCGGCTGAGCCTGCACTTCGCCGATATCGATGTGAAACTCCTCTTCGCTCAGCTTTTCCGCCGGAGCGAAGACATCCATGTCGATCAGCTCGCGGATCATCACCGGGCTGCCTTCCGCATCTGAATAGCTCCCGATCAGATAAAGCGGACCGATGGCGCGGATGCCGTCTTCTTCCTTTTTATACTGCAGGCCTTCAGAAACGGTCAGCTTTTCGATTCTGCTGACCTCTCGGTCCATCTGCAGCTGCTTTTCGATGTTCATCGTCTTCATCTTTGTCCTCCCATTTTCATCCTTATGCATGATCAACGCTGGATAGACCGGGAAATCGTTTTCTTTTCATGTTTCATTCAAAATAAAATATGGTATGATAATACCTGCGAAAGAAAGGGGTATTTGATGATCAAACTCACACACACCAGTGTCATGAATATGGAAAACGCGATGCGCGGCGCGCGCAATCCGCTCAACAGCTGGGCAAGGATGGACAGCGGCTACGATGAACAAGGTAACTTCGTCCTGGGAGAAAACGACCTGAGCCTGGCCAAGCGGCTTGCTCGGGCCGGAAGCGACCATCGGAAGTTCATCCGCCAGATCTTTGTCAGCGTGGACATCGAAGCGCCGATCTACTGGTGGAAAGAATATGATACCTATAAGATCGCCACAGTGGCCAATTCCACTTCTACCATGCATAAGATCGCATCCAAGCCTTTCAGCCTGGACGATTTCTCACATGAAGAGATGAACGAGACCGCACTGTCCTGCCTGAAGCAGACCATCCAGACACTGGAGACACTGCGGCTGGACTACCTGCAGACCAAAGACAAGCAGACCTGGTACAGCATGATCCAGCTGCTCCCCAGCAGCTATCATCAGCTGCGCACATGTTCCTTCAACTACGAAACGCTGGTCAACATCTATCATGCTCGCCATGCCCACAAGCTGACAGAATGGCATGTATTCTGTGACTGGATCCGCACGCTTCCTTATGCCAGAGAAATCATCATCATGGAAGACTGAGGAATAGAAAGAAGGTCATACATACCATGGGATTCATTCAGCAGCTGAAACAGGTGAAAAAGAAGAAGGCGGTGCGCATCGCGTTCTCGCTGTTCCTCATCCTGTGCTCTTCCCTACTGCAGACTTATGTCATCCAGTCATTCATCAATCCGGCCAATCTGCTTTCTGCCGGGTTCACCGGTCTGGCCATCCTGCTCGATCGGATCGCACAGCTTTACGGCGGCATGTTTCCGACATCCATCGGCATCCTCGTGCTCAACATCCCGGTCGCGCTGGCATGTTACCGCTCAGTCGGAAAACGGTTCACGATCTACAGCACGCTGCAGTTCTGCCTGACTTCCTTCTTATTGAGCGCGGTGCAGTTTGAGCCGATCCTGGACGATATCATCCTCAACGTCGCGTTCGGCGGATTTCTCAACGGGCTGGCCATCACCCTGGCCCTGAAGGCAAATGGATCGACCGGCGGGACAGACTTCATCGCGATGTATGTCTCGAACCGCATCCACAAATCCATATGGAATTACGTCTTTATCTTCAATGTGCTCATCCTGATCGTCTTCGGCGCCATGTTCGGCTGGGAACACGCTGCCTATTCCATCGTCTTCCAGTTCATCTCCACACAGACGATCTCGACGTTCCACCATCGCTATGAGCAGATCACCATCGAGGCGACCACCGGCAATGCGGAGCTGCTCAGCGATCACTACATCGAACATTTCCGTCATGGGATGACGGTCATCCAAGGATACGGCGCTTATTCCCATAAGCGTGTCTATATCTGCAAGACCGTGGTCTCCTCTTATGAAGTGCATGATGTGGTGATGTGTCTGCGCCAGGTGGATCCCGCCGTCATCATCAACACTTACCGGACCAACAGCTTTTACGGGCGGTTCTATCAGAAACCGATCGACGACATGTAACAGGGGCAGGCGCTCCTGTTTTTCTTATGCCCATAAAAAAGACCGCTGCGGATATCAGATCCACACAGCGGTCTGTCGTTCATATTCAGGATCGCCCTTCAAAGATCGGGATCAGGCATGCCCATACCTCATCGATCCCCTGTCCGTTTGCGGAAGAAAAAGCAAACAGTCTTTCATTCTCACGCAGCTGCAGATCCTTACGGATCAGCGAAAGCTGATGCTGCAGCTTGGTCTTAGGCACTTTATCTGTCTTGGTGGCGACGATCACGATAGGCAGTTCAAAATAACGGACATACTCCAGCATCGTATGATCATCTTCGCTCGGCATATGCCGGGAATCCACGAGGATGACCGCGCCTTTTTTCTGTTTCCGCTCATTGAAATACTCTTCCATCATCGCCCCGAACTTCAGCAGCTGCTGCTTGGAGATGTTGGCATACCCATAGCCTGGAACATCGACGAACATGTAACGGTCATCCAGGTTGAAAAAGTTCAGCAGCCTGGTCTTGCCTGGCGTATTTCCCACATAAGCGAGCTTGCGCCGCCCGCACATGGCGTTGATGAAGCTGCTCTTGCCGACATTTGAACGGCCGGCCAGCACGATCTCAGGAAGATCTGTATCCGGCCATGAGCGGCTGTCCGGTGCCGAGATCACCAGCTCTGCCTTCTGAAACTGCATCTCAGCGCACCAGTGCCACGTCCAGCACCTGTGTCACACGCTCTACAGGCACGAACTCCATGGACTCCTTTACTGATTCCGGAATATCGTCGAGGTCCTTGACATTTCCCTTCGGGATGATGACGGTGGAGATGCCGCTGCGGTGTGCGGCAAGCGACTTCTCTTTCAGCCCGCCGATCGGCAGCACATTGCCGCGCAGCGTGACCTCTCCGGTCATCGCCACATCGCTTCTGACCGGCGTATCGCTGAGGCAGGACACCAGTGCCGTGGTCATCGTCACCCCGGCGCTCGGCCCATCTTTAGGCACTGCGCCCTCTGGCACATGGATATGGATGTCCGTCTTCTCAAAGATCTCATTCTTGATCTTGAATCGTCCGGCGTTGGCCCGGATGTAGTCCAGCGCGATCGATGCGCTCTCCTTCATCACATCGCCAAGCTGCCCGGTCAATACCAGCTTGCCCTTTCCTTCGAATTTATTGACTTCGATCTGCAGGACATCGCCGCCAAATGACGTATAGGCCAGACCGGTCACCGTACCGACCTGATCCTTCTTTTCCCGCTTGCCGTATTCGACCTTTTCATTGCCCAGCCATTCGCGGATCAGCTTCTTCGACACCTTGATGCTCTTCTTCTTATCCTTCAGGATGGCAAGCACCGTCTTGCGGCAGATGGTCGCGATCGTACGCTCCAGCTGGCGGACACCGCTTTCCCGCGTGTAATAACGGATCAGGTAAAGGATGCAGTCATCATCGAGCTTCAGCTGCGAAGGCTTCAGCCCGTTTTCTGCCACCTGCTTAGGGATCAGGTGCTCTTTCGCGATATTCACCTTTTCCAGTTCCGTATAGGACGACAGTTCGATGATCTCCAAACGGTCGCGCAGCGCGGCCGGAATATTTTCCAGATAGTTCGCCGTTGCGATGAACAGCACCTTGCTCAGATCATAAGGCTCTTCGATGTAATGATCGGAGAACATGGCGTTCTGTTCAGGATCGAGCACCTCCAGCATCGCGCTGGCCGGATCACCCTTGTAATCGCTGGCCATCTTATCGATCTCATCGATCAGGAAGACCGGATTGAGCGTGCCTGCCTTCTTCATCGCCTGGATGAAACGTCCCGGCATGCTGCCCAGATACGTGCGGCGATGGCCGCGGATCTCGCTTTCGTCACGGACGCCGCCCAGCGAGATCTTCACGAACTTGCGGTCAAGCGCGCGTGCGATCGATCTGGCAAGCGAGGTCTTGCCGACGCCCGGAGGTCCGACCAGACAGATGATCGGCGCCTTGAGCGAATTGGTCATCTGCTTGACGGCCAGATATTCCAGGATGCGCTCCTTGACCTTCTTGAGCCCGTAATGATCCTCATCCAGAATGTCGCTGGCGGCCTGAAGGTCCTCGTTGTCCTTGGTCTCCTGCCACCACGGCAGTGCCATCAGCCAGTCGATATATGTCTTGATGACGCCGGTCTCCCCGCTTGCGGCAGGAAGCATCTCATAACGCGCGAGCTCTTCGCTCACCTTATCCTTGATGTTCTGCGGATACGGCTCTTCCGCAAGCCTGCGGCGGATGCTCTCCACATCCTTCTCTGTGTCTGCGACATCTCCCAGCTCTTCCTTGATGGCGCGCATCTTCTCACGCAGATAATACTCTTTCTGGCTCTCTTCAAGACGCTCTTTTACTTTTTCATTGATCTTGTTCTCGATCTCGCTGAGCTGCTTCTCATTCTGGATCTCCTGCAGCACCAGCGTCAGACGATCATTGATGCCGAGCGTCTCTAAGAATTCCTGACGCTTCTCCAATGAGAACGGAAACATCTGTGCGATCTGATCAGAAAGCTGCTGTGCAGATACGCCCTTGGCCAGCTCCGTGATCATCTCTTTAGGCATATGCGCCGTCACGGCGTCCATGTCCTCGAACTGGCGCGCGATCATCCTGACCAGCGTCACCTCTTCCATCTCATCCTGCGTGACATCATTCAGGATGAGCGCGGAAGCGATCTGGCATCCGCCCTCATCTGCAGCTGACTGCAGCTGAACACGGCTGAGGCCTCTGAATTTCACGCGCAGATAACCATCCAGACGGCGGATGTGACGGATCTCGCAAAGCGATCCTACGCTGTACAGATCGCTGACTTCCGGATCCTCGATCGTCAGATCCTTCTGAGAGACCAGCACGACCCGGCGGTCAAACTGCTGACGGGCATCCTCGACCGCCCGCATGGATCTCTCGCGTCCTACATCGATGATGACCTCCTGATTGGGAAAAACGATGACGCCTCTGGTGCAGACCAGTGGTGCCCTAACAATTGTCTTTGACTCGTTGTCCATATCGACCGCTCCTTTCAATTGGCAAAAAAGACGCACGAGCGTCTTTTTTTACTTACTTACCTGCTGTTTCCTTGATAAGTTCCAACGCTTTACGCTGACGTAAGTCATAAGAAACCGCGTCATGGGAAATCAGGTTTCTCACCTGTTCGATCTGCATGCTGTACTGATCGGCAATGGCCTTCAGCTCAGCATCGATCTCCTCATCGCTGATCTCGAACTGCTCTGCCTCAGCGACTGCCTCCAGGACAAGGCGCACCCTTACCTTCTTCTCCGCATCCTGACGGACCTCAGCGCGGATCTTCTCCTCATCCTGTCCGGTTACCTGGGCAAACTGCTCCAGCGTGAAGCCCTGTGCGCTCAGACGCTGTGTGATCTCTCTGACCATCTCATCCGTCTCACGCTCGATCATCGCATCCGGGATCTCCACCTCTGCGTTGGCTACGACCTTCTCCAGCAGCTCATTGGTGAAGTTTTCCTCGTTCTCGCGATCCTTGCGCTCGCTCAGGTTCTTCTTCACATATGCGCGGTAATCTTCCATTGTTTCCACGTCTTTGATCTTCGCTTCCTTGATCAGCTCATCATTGGCTTCCGGAAGCACTTTTGTCTTGATCTCGTGCACCGTCACCTTGAACACGACCGGCTGGCCAGCCAGCTCAGCGACCTGATAGTCTTCAGGGAAAGTGACGTTGATGTCTTTTGTTTCCTCTTTGGCCATGCCGATCAGCTGATCTTCGAAGCCAGGGATGAATGCGCCGGAACCGATCTCCAGCGGATAAGACTCAGCCTTTCCGCCGTCGAAAGCGACACCGTCCTTGAATCCTTCAAAATCGATGACCGCCGTATCTCCGCTCTCCACGTTGCCTTCTTCTTTAACGACCATATCGGCATAACGCTGCTGCAGGCGCTCGACCTCTGCATCGATGTCCTTCTGCGTTACGCGCGTAGCCTTCTTCTTGATCGGAAGGCCCTTGTAATCACCAAGCTTGACTTCAGGCTTGACCGCACAGATGAACTTCAGGATGACTTTTTCCTCGTTGATCTCATCGATGCGCAGCTCAGGGCGGTCCACCAGCACGAGCTTGTGTTCTTCCACACCGTCACTGAGCACATCGTTCGCTACTGCCTCTACAGCATCCATTAAGATATTCTGCGCAGGAATCTGCTTTTTAATCAGTGCCGCCGGAGCCTGACCTTTGCGGAATCCTGGAATGTTGATGTTCTTCTTGATTTTGTTGAATGCCTTTTTCTGCGCCTGTTTCCAGTCTTCTCCTTCGACAGTCGCAACCAGTTCACCCGTTGACTTTTCTTTTAATTCCCATTTTGAACTCATGTTCATACCTCCTGCATCTCTTATCCGAATGAGCATTCATGCCTGTTCAATAATAATTCGCAATCTGCGTCCGGCGGCAAAGCATGCTCCTGGAGGAAGCAGTCAAGATCGTCCTCTCTCTGCGCGGCGAGGAACACATGTTCCGCGACCGCCGCGGCGAGCATCAGACTCTCTGATTCATCTATATCCTCCGGCAGCCGCAAATATGCCTCCTGCATCAGCGTTTCGACACAGAGCGCCAAAAACGAGGGGTCTTCGTGCTCGAACCACTCCCGCAGCTGTTCGACCGCCTGATGAACGCCATCGCTCTGTGAAGGCAGCGTCAGCGCACAGGGAACGAAACGGTATTCGAGCCCCTCACGTTCGACCGTGAACTCCTCGCTCACCGACTGCTCGATCAGCGCCTCGATCAGAAACGCCTTGACCCAGTCGCTGCGCACCGTATGAAGCGCTTCCCGCACCTCGTCCGCATAATTGCGAATATTACTTTTTCTCAGCTGTTCAACCGCCTGAAACTGCTCATCGATGGAACCCCTCAGCAAATCCCCAATATCTTCCACTGCGCTGCGGCGCGGCTTTTCCTGCGCGCGCAGCTCTGAACGGCAGAGGTTGTATTTCGTGATGATACGCTCCTCATCCTCTTTTGGAATATACGGCATGGAGAGCTCCTCCTCCAGAAGCTTCATCGCCTCGGCGAAATCGCCCTTTTCCATTTCACTTTCCACACGTTTCAGAATCGTATCATAATAGCTGCTCATAGGTCCTCCCAGCGACTAAACATACAATAATATAGCATACCTCAAACATTTCCGCAATTCCTATTTCCCCAAATCGTTTCACGCCGCAAGAAAAAGCAGCCGAAGCTGCTATTTGGTAAAAATGATACGCTCTGAATGGAACATCTGCGTGAGCACGAAGATGAGGATCGCCGTGTACAGCAGATTGCTGATGACACAGACGCTCATGTTCACCAAGCTGAATGAAAAGGAGAAGATGCCGCTCATGCACTGCACGCTGCTGTACAGCGGGATCAGATACAGCGCCGTCTGCGTCTGCGCACTGCCGAACATCGACGTGACGCCGACCACCATCGCGATCATCATCAGCGGCAGCACGAGCGTCTGCGCCTCCTTGATCGTCTTGGCAAACGCGCTGACGATCGAGATCAGGGCGATCAGGAACAGCACGGTGGACAAGATGACCAGACCGAGCATGATATAATCCGATGCCCCATAGACATTCATGTTGACCTCCATGCCGCCCATCAGCTTAGGCATGGACAACAAGATCCCCACCGTGGAAGAAAGCCCGCTGAGCAGCGCGATGATGGAGAGGGAAAAGATCTTTCCCAGCGCCAGTTCGCTGCGGCGGATCGGCGTGACCAGGATCGTCGCGATCGTTCCTCTTTCCTTTTCTCCGGCGATGGATTCCGGCGCGACCGCCATGCATCCCGAAAACAGGAAGATCAAGATCAGCAGCGGCATCATCGACGCCATCGTCATGCCGGCCAGATCGCGGTCATCGGCCAGGTCATAGCCTTCCTGCCCGCGGTTGATGTCAAAGCAGTTGGACAAGGCAGATTCATATTGATCCAGCATTCCCTGCACCTGCTCAAATGCGGCAGAGGAATCTGTGCTGGCGGAATTATAATATATCTCGATATTGGGCGCCGCTTCTCCCGCGGATACATCATATGCGCGCACGGCAGCATCGAAGTTCTGCGGGAAGACGATGAGCAGATCGATCTCCTCCTGCTGCACCGCATTCATCGCATCCACCTGCTCATCAGCGCCGATCTCCTCCGCTTCCATGCCGGCCTGCGCAAACAGCTCACGCATCGAATCAGAGAGCTCGACCGCCCGGATCGCCGGCTGGAAATCCTCCGTCACGTTGAGCTGAGAGCCTAGCGCATCCCCCATAAAACTATATAAGATATAGATCATGAGCCCTGGCAGCAGCAGCGTCGTCAGACACATGCGTCCGTCCTTGAAAAACCTGGCCAGCTCCTTTTTCATGATCGTCCAGATCCCTTTACCCACGATCATCACCTGCAGCTTTCTGATAAATATCGAAGAACACCTCTTCCAGATCTTCCGACGCGGTCAGCGCAGAGAGCGTATCGCAGACAGCCATGCGCCCGTTGACGATGATCCCTACCCGGTCACACAGCTTCTCCACCAGTGAGAAGATATGCGTGGACAGGATGACCGTCTTCCCCCGTCTTCGCAGTTCAAGCAGAAAGTCCGTCACCGTCCTCGCCGTCAGGACATCCAGCCCGTTGGTCGGTTCATCAAAGATGATGATATTGGGATCGTGCAGGATCGAAATGATGATCGAGACCTTTTGCTTCATGCCCGTGGACAGATTGGCCACTTTCACCTCCGCAAACTGCGAGATGCCGAAGCGCTCGAACAGCTCTTCCTTGCGTTTCTTCGCCAGCGCAGGCTCCATCTGATGCAATTCGGCAAAAAAGTCAAACAATGCGTTCGGCGTAAAAAACTCTTCCAGCTTCAGCTCGCTTGTCAGAAAGCCGATCTTTTTTCTTACCAGCTCCGGCTGTCTGACCACGCTTGTGCCATCCACCAGCGCATCACCTTCATCCGGGCGGATCAAGGTCGCCAGCATGCGCAGCGTAGTCGTCTTACCGGCCCCGTTGGGACCGAGCAGACCAAAGATCTCTCCTTCATAAGCGGTAAATGACAGATGATCGACCGCACGGATCTTTTTCTCATGCGTCCTTTCGATCTTCTGCTGCCGCCTGGAGAGCGTAAACGTCTTGCACAGACCGTTCACATTCAGGATTTCCTTTTTCATAACCCCTGTTTCCTCCATCAAACACGTTCATCATATCATGATTACGGTAAATATCATACCCCCCCCCGAAAATTTCTGTCAAGGCACGATACGCAGGATCGTTATGTTTTTTCATCCCTTTTTTGCCCCGCACTTCTCTTTCGCCGCATGATGCGCATCCCGCTCACAGCAAAAAAACGCTGAAGCGCATGTCCTCAGCGTTTTCGTCCTGTCAGCCGTTCGTGATCCGCATTCAGGCAATTTCGATGATGAACGTCTCCTGTCCTGAATATGCATCGCCTGCGGCAACATCCAGATAATAAGTGCCCGGCGCCATGTCAGAAAGATCAACGATGAAATATCCGTCCTTGGTCTTCTCTATTTCAGGCTTTTGCATGCTTGTGACGGAGAAAAGATAGAAGGCGCGGTCAAAGCTGTACGTCTCTTCTTCAAACGACGTGCTGACGTAAGTGCCCGCTGTCACCTGCATGCCGCGGGTCGAGGAAAGAAGCAGCACGTCATCATAATGGGAAGAACGCGTACAGGTATAAAAGCGCAGATCCGTGCCCGCCAGCCGCTCATTGGCATCTGCGATGGTCTCGACATCTGACAGATCCACCCCGGCAATTTTCTCATAGCCGGTCAGCTCATCTGATTTCTCATAGTGTCCATACCCGATGCATGAGCCCTCATACATTCGAACATATGGATCATACGGCAGAACGAGCGCCAGCTTCTCTCCTGCCGAAATGTTGACATATGCTGGATCTTCCGCGATGTCTTCGATGTACGCGCCTTCAAGCCTGACGTTTCCATCATAATCGGCGTCCTCAACGGTATAATCAGCACCGTCAAAATAACTGACGCTCATATGACCCGGATCATCCCAAAGACGAGTCGCCTTTGTACTATCCGCACTGACGACATAGACCCCTTCCCCTCGCGTCATGTCCTCAAACGCAGCGGTGTAACTGTCAATCTGAGACATGTCCTCCATCGCTTCCGTATCACCGGCAGAAGGATCATCCGGAACGATCTCCGCTGAAGAAAGCCCTCCGCAGCCTGCCAGCGTTCCCATCGACGTCATCAGCGCAACGATCATGACCACACGCAGAAGCGTCTTCGTCCGAGGCAAGCCGATGCGTGAAATGCCAGACAACTGACGAGAACCGTCATCTCTTTTCCTATCCAATGGTAAAACCCCCCTTTTCACAAGGCTGATTCGTATCGAACCAGGACTTATCCCGGTCATACGTCATCGCCATGTATGTTCATAAAAATTATAATTTTACCATTCTTATTTGCCAAAGAAACAGATGTTCATTGACATTATTACGTTATATATCTACAGGATCAGTATTCCGCAATACACTGCCGCAGTGCAAGGGGGGGGGATAAAACACTGAATCAAATCCGACACATCTATCAATGATCGCTCAGACATGAAAAAGCACACTGCTTGAGCGTGCTATCCTTCATAACAAGCTAAATCTTCAAAGCGCAATCGCATCATGCTTTTGATCTTGGCGATATCTGCTTCCATCACATCACAATCGGGAATGATATCCTTGAACTTTCCGAAATGCTCGTATTGATAGATCCAATATGTCATTTGTCCCTCGATTCGTTCTTCAAGATCGTGATGCTCTAGTTCGAATAATCCACAAGCGATAAATGCCTGCATCAGTTCATGCTCCTCATAGTCAAAGAGCAAAATAGTGTAATTGTTTGAAAAATGACTGCCGTATGAAATAGGGTTTTTATCTGGTTCTTGAGCATTCATGCAATCATATATTAATTCTTTCATTTCTAAATATGAATCTGCTTTTTCCATTTGTTCCTAAATCCTTCCCGATAATTATCATTATATTTTCATTTCATACGAGAATCTTTTGTTAAGACCATTTGAATCCTTACATTTGGATATTGTCTTTCAAGTTGCTTTAATACTCCAAGACAATTTTCACAAGACGGTCATTCTAAAAGCATCAATAATTTATACCACTGATCATTCAACCATGAAAAAAAGCCTCTATTTCAAGGCTTTCTCTCTTATATGGCGTCCACGAAGGGATTCATTTCAGCACTTTATTCCCTGTTTTTACCAGTATTTCTATTTATATAATGAAAAGAAGAATCCTCTGAGTTATCTCTTATCCTCTCATTATTTTCAGTTTGTATACCAAAAGTATACCAACACGCACCGCATCCATCACAGATACTTCTCCAGCACTTCCATGGTGCGCTCATCCGGCACCGGATCGCCCAGCCTCAGCTGGTATCTGTCCTGAGCCGGCATGCTGTCCAGCAGCTCCTTCATCCGCTCATTGTGCGCGATCAACACCCTGATCCATTCTTCCTGCAGCTCTATGGCCTCTTCCAGGCGCTGCTTCTTCGTCAGGTAGCCGATCATATGATCCTTGCCTGAGGCGTTCTCCAGGCGCACTGCAGATGGATCCACAGCGCGCACGCTGGCCACGCTGTCCTTCATCTCATCCAGCTGGCCCTGCAGCTCCCTGATGGCCTCTTTCGCCCTGTGTATAGCCTCTCCCTGCCTGCTGATGCCCTTCAGGCTGCGGAACAGGCTCATGATGCGCGCCTGGCGGTCCGTCTCGCTCCTCTTCCCCTTCCGGTTGACCGTATACATCAGCAGATCAGTGAAGCTGACACCGTTGCCAAAGTGATCTATCAGCATCTGGAACAGCTGGCGCTCTCCGTATGGCGCAACGTCCGGGCTGTCCTGGTACATGTGCAGCAGCTGCATAAATGCCTGTATGCCCTTCTTTTCGTCCTCTGTGGCCTGTTTCTTCTCGTACTGGATGACCTCTATAAGCTCCAGCGTCAGCTCTTCGCTCAGCCTCTGCTCGATGCGCAGCCGGCACTCCGCTGTGTTCCTTCTGCGCTTGTACTCTTTCCGATTCATCCCGATCCGCTCCCTTCTGGCAAAGAAAAGGGCACCTGTTCCGGACATGGACGCGGGTGCCCTTTTCGTGAGGAAGAGAATGAGCATTTCATGAGTGCTGCCAATAATGCCTTATGCTCGTATCTATCAGACAACACCATCATAGCACACTTTTCTTCCCCTGTTGTCTACTCCTGCGCCTTGTATACCTCTTTCATGGCCTTATGCACTCGCCTGTACATCCCTGAGCGGGAATACGCGTGATCATATGCCACCTTCTCCACTGGCTGGCGCTGCAGATACAACTCATGCACCATAGCGCGATCGTCCGAATCAGGGACAAGCTGCAGCAGCTCCTCGCATGCTGCGCGCTCCTTCGGTTCCCCACTCCTGCAGCGCCTGCGGAAGGCTCTGAGCCACGCTAAATACTCTTCCTTCATCCCATCACCTCATGATTCCTAATTCCTTGGAGATATCAGGAGCAAGCCAATGCGCAATCTCTTGACCGTTCTGCAGCTGCAGGATGATCGTCTGCCTGCCGCCGCCGATGAGCTCGATCTGACGCGGGAAAACATTGGATTCTGATTCCTTACGGCTCGTTTTCAGGTTCTTGCTGGATGGTACCATCGCGCTTTCCACGATCCTGTTCGTGATGTTGTTCGATGCCGTGCGCAGCTTGTCGAACGCTTTATCCAGTTGCTCCGGAGTATAGGCATCAAAGATATTTTTCTTCTGTGCCTTTTCCAGCGCCTCTATCGTTCTGGTGCTCATCTGCTCAGCGGAGCGCTCTGCTTCTTCCGTCATCTCATCGATTCCGTTCGTGAAGCCCTCACCGAACCATCGACCGCTGCGTGTAGTGGTCTTCCACGGTGATCCCTCGCCGCCGGCTGCCCGCAAGGCGTTCAAGGCGCTTATCGCAATATTTGATGCAGTGTTGATCGCTATCGTTTTCCAGTCGTTCATGCCGTCGACGAAACCTTGAACGAAATATGTTCCTGAATTGTAGGCACTTACTGTCTCGAGACCTTTGTCAACTGCATACTGAGCAACCTTGGCAGCCATTGTACCGACACTTTGCTTCTTTTTGTTGTCTCCTACGCCTTCGCTATAATCACCAGTCATGTTCTTACCTGACTGCTTAGCGCTCGGACCCATCTTATCCAACTCATTCTTGGTGTACTCATTCATCTGCTTCACGGCTTGCTGCGGATCCAGCTTGCCTTCGATGATGCCGTTATAGATCTCATCAGGAACGTCTTTTCCGGCCTGATCAGACTTTTCCAGCAGATCTTCAAACTCTACCAGATCTTCCACCACTTGAACTGCATCTGATGGTTTCATCTTGCCTTCCAGGATTTTCTTCTGAAGCGCATCAGGAACCTTGTAGCCAGCGTTGTCTGATTTCTCTAACAAGTCATTGAAAGAGACCAGATTATTCATTTGCTTGACGGCATCGGCCGGTTTCATACTTCCTTCCTGCACCTGCTTTGACAATTCTTCAGGTACCGAATACCCTGCCTCGCTGGTTTTCTGCAAAAGATCGGCAAATTTAACATAGCTGTTCATTTCTTTGACAGCATCTGCCGGCTTCATGCTTCCATCGCTGATTCCGTCTGCAATATACTGCGGAACCTGAATCCCACTTTCTTTTGCTTTGTTTACAATGCTTTCAAAACTGATCAGCGACCGTAATTCATCAACAGATTGAGGAACGGCATACTTACCTTGGCTGATTCCATCAGCAACAGCCTTAGGGATTTCAATTCCTTTTTGCTTTGCAGCTTCGGTAATTTCAGAAAGCTTTTCCTCTATATCTGCGCTATTGAACGCTCTTTCAACATATCCTTCCGTCTTCTCGTATTCAGCATTCAGTTCACTGATATTCTTTTCCAGCTTCTTTACTGTTTCTGCAGAGGCATTGCAATTTTCCTGCGCCTTTGCCTCGGCATTAGCTGCTTCTGAATACGCCATCTTTTGTGCATTGGTAGCATTTTCTCCCGCTTCCTGCAGCTCTTCATAGGCATCTATCCTTGCTTTAGTTGCTTCGGCCAATGCCTGTTCGTTTTTTACATGCTGCTGAGTGGCTTCGTCTCTTTCCATCTCTGCATCAGCAATATCATTGATGATCTCCGCCATATTGTCCTGATATGCTTTTGCAAGGGCAAGCTGCTTCTGTGATTCGATGTTCGAGCGGATCGCCTCAGTTGACCTATTCAAGGCATCTTTTTCTTCGTCATACCTCAGATTGAGGTCAGGAAGCAATTCATTGAGCTCTTCAACATAAGACGCCATGACCTTCTTTTCGGCGTTGCTCTTGTTTTCTTTCTTACTAAGCTGCTCCAGCTTATCCATGAGTATCTCTGTACTCTTGGCTTCTGCTGCAGCGTTATCTACCGCTTCTTTTCGAGCTGCTTTGTTATCAGCAAGAGTATTATTCAATTCTTCATACTCATCAACGAGCTCTTGAGTCGCTATGGTGTTTTCATCTGTTTCTTCCGTTTGGCTGGCCATCATGACCACTAATGCACCGACCGCCGCTGTAGCTCCTACCACTGCTGCCGTCAGCATCCCTTGAGGGCTGGCCATCTGCACGACATTCAATGCCTTTTGCGCAGCAGCCTGCAGCGTGATCTTTCCTGTGAGCACGGAAGTGGCGGTCTCCAATGCCGCAGAGCTGAGCGCAAGCCCTTTCTGCACTCCCGCCGTCACTGTAGCAATAGTATTTGCGATCTTCTGCTGATTCGCCATGTATACCCATGCCGCCCCAACTCCTGTGATAACAGGGATCAGTGTGTTCGCGTTATCAACAACGAATGCAAACCCATCGATCAATACCGGTATAGCATCCGTAGCCAGCCCTAACGCCGTTTCCGCAACGGCCCCAAGGCCCTCTGCTACTGTGTCCATAGAATCAGACAGCTTGCCGGAAGACATTGCCTTGTCCAGATCAGAGATCTCTTCCGTAGCACCCTGTACGGCCTTTCTGATCGGTTTCTCGAATTTCTTATAGGCTGTGATGCCAGCGCCTTCCATCGCGCTCTCCAGTTCATCCAGAGAGCCTTTCAGGTTGTCGTTCATGGTCTTGGCAGTCTCGGATGCGGCACCATCGCAATTCTCGTATGCAGTGGTCAGCTCATCCAGAGCATCAGGACCCTCATTGATCAGTGCCAGCATGCCTGACAATGCTTCCTGGCCGAACAGTGTGGCCAGCGCATTATTCTTCTGTTCATCCGTCAGATCCTTGGTGCTGTCCTGGAGAATAGCAATGATATCTGTAAGGGACTTCATCTTGCCTTCGTTGTCGAAGAAAGTGATGCCAAGCTCCTCCATGACTCCTTCCATGTCCTCGGTAGGCTTGACCAGGCGTGTCAGGGCGCCGCGCAGCGTCGTACCTGCCTGGCTGCCTTTGATGCCGGCATTGGAAAGCAAGCCGATCGCCGCGGCCGTCTCTTCCATAGAGATCCCCATTGCCTTGGCCACCGGAGCGACGTATTTCATCGCTTCACCAGTATCGGCAACGGCCGCATTCGTGCGGTTGGCATTCTCTGCCAGCACGTCCGCGACATGTCCTGCTTCTGAAGCTTCCAGGCCGAAACCGCGCAGAGTAGATGCCGCGATATCAGCACTGGATGCCAGGTCTTCACCAGCAGCTGCCGCAAGGTCCATCAGGCCCGGCGTCGCATCGATGATCTCATTGGTCGTGAAGCCGGCAGACGCGAGGTTCTCCATTGCCTCTGCAGCTTCCGTAGCCGAAAACTTTGTTGTGGATCCAAGCTCCTTGGCCGTTTCCTCAAGGCGTTCGAGATCCTTTCCTGTTGCGCCGGATATACCGGCGACACGTGACATGGCCGCCTCAAAATCAGAGCCGACCTTGAGCGCGTATCCTGATACACCGACCAGTGCGGTGCCCGCAGCGGCCAATCCCTTGGTGGCAGCGCTGCTCAGCTTGTTTATGCCCTTGGAAAATCCCGATGAATCTATCGAAGTGTCAAAATTTAAGCTTCCATCAACCTGTGCCATACTGCCACCTCCTAAAATACAGACGCGATCTTATTAAAACTTTCTCCGCTTTTGTCTTCTCGCATCGTTTACGCTCCTTCGAGTTTCCAAAGCCGGGATCTTTTTCCTGCCTAAGCGTTTTACGCTTTTCGTCACCCAGCCCAGGAACTCATCATAGACCCGATCGCACAGATCCATGTTGTATCGGCCGTTGAAGATCTGATCCGCCGTCCCTGCGCCGAAAATGTCATCATAGAACGCGAAGAAGCTTTCGCAGTAATAGCGGATAAGGTCTTGCCTGCTCTCGAATTCCGGCACCGTTTCTGATCGTCTTTTCATCTCCCTGCATGCAGCGTCATATCGGTTCGCACACTCCAAGTCGCCGAAATCAAACTTGAAGTGTTTCCCGTTGATGTTCCATGTTTTTTCGCTCATGCCGTGGTCACTCCTTCCTGTGCTTCCTGGGCGCTGATGAAGCTGTCCAGATCGGCCATCATGGAAGCCAGCGCGCCATCTTCCTGCAGTGCCTTGTCCGTTTCTGCCGGCTCTTCCTGCTGGTAATACTTATTCATCCCATTGCCGATGCTGGCCAGGCTGTGCGCATAGTCCGGCGCCTGAACGGATGCCAGGCGTCCCATGCTGTGTGCCAGCTGCAGAACGGCCGTATATGCCGGCCAGTTGGCAGCGTACTTGTCCAGGTACATGCCGAGCTCTTCATCACTGATCGTACCTTCCTTCACTCTGATCACGCCCAGATCATCCAGCAGCCCCTGCGGTGTGTCCTGCATGTAGATGGCGCTCAGGGCGTCTTTCCCGGCGCTCAGCAGGCGCTGGCACTTGGCCAGGCTGTTCTGCCTGTCCTCTTCCTTGCGCGCCTTGTAGTCCTCTCTGAGGGCCTTCAGCTGCTCTTCCAGCGGTGCCTGTGCGCCTGATCGCACGGCCGTGCCCGTCAGATCGGCGCGGTGCGCGTCCCATTCGGCCTGCGCGCTGTCTTGCTTGAAGCGCTCTTTCAGCTTCGCTTCTGCCTGCTGCTGGGTGTCCTTCCAGTACGCTGCCAGCTGCTGCCACTCCTTCATTTCTTCCAAGATATCTAAAAACATTGCTTTCACTCTCCTCTCACTTCAATGTTGATCGCTGCCATGCCCTTCAGGTCATTCTTCGGTTCATAGCTTACCAGCTGCCCGCGCTTCAGCTCCTCAGCGTTCTTTACCTCGCTGATATGGGCAAAATAGGTCTGTCCATCGTCGCCTTCGATGAAGCCATAGCCGTGCCGGTCATTGTATCTTTTCACGATGCCTGTCATGCTCTCACCTCTCTTTCCGCGTCTGATAAACAAAAAAGACGCAGGAAACCAGCTTTCACTGATTTTCCCGCGCCGAGCGATATCTCGCAGCTTCCAATGTCCTTAAAAATGTCATTAGGGTACTCATGCCGTATTTTTGTTTATCTGCGTCTATTGTACCACAGAAAGGCCATCAGCTGCCCTCTTTCTTCGTTTTGTTCAGCGCTGCACACCTGCACACAAAATACACGCACACAAAGGAAAAGAGGGCGCTCACTTGCCCTCTTTCATCACCGTGTATGCCTTGCGATATCGGCTGCCATCCGGCGCGCTGGACTCCTTCCAGGGCTTCACATGGCCATGCAGCAGCTTCTTGATCCGCTGCAGCTCTTCCGGCCTCTCATACGACACTCTGATCTTGATCATGCTTTCTTACGGCGCGCCCTTTCTGCTCTCTTCCCGCACACATAGCCCCACAGGAAGCCTTTCAGGATGCAGTCATACGCAGACACCTTCCGGCCGTTCATGGCCCTTCTCTGGATCGCGTTCTTGATGTCCGCGATCCCCTGGCACGCTGCATCATTGCCTGCGATATCTTCAATAGGCATCTCCCCGATGATCCTCATGGTATCGTTCATCTTTCCTCACTCTCCTCTTCCTCGTAGTAGAAAAACGGGTTTTCATGGTTGATCAGGCAGCTGATCAGATAGAATGCACTGACCAGCAGCCCCATGACAACCATCACCACATCAGGCGCGCTCATGGTCTTCTCCCGGCGCTGGTGGCGTCAGATCGTCAACCAGCATGCTGCGCATCATGTAACATGCCAGCTCATACCCCGCATAGAAGCCGGCTTCTGTATACATCAGGAAAGCAGAACCATACTTTTCTTCCAGCTGCCACGCTTCATCTTTTTCAATTTTCCCGAACAGCTCCGCCGTTACCGATGAGCTTGCTTTGTCTGCCTTTGCCAGAAGATCGTTCCCGCATGGTGTTCCAGGGTGAACAAATTCATAGTTGTTTGACCACTCTTTATAGCGATCTTTCAGAAATTTCTCGTTCATTTTCGTTTACCTCTTTCCTTTCCTGTTCGTGTTGTGGTAAACTGCCCCTTGGTAGTGGTGGGCAGCTTACCCGCTGGGCATCCGGAAATTGCCGTTTCCGATGCCCCTTTTTTTATCTGGTGGATAATTTTTTTCTAACCTGATTTAGCTATTATTCTGTTCAGCCATCGCTTCGCGCCGTCTCTTCATGCAGCTGCACTCTTTCACATACAGCACATCATTCCCAGGCACCGCGATATAGATCCATCCTTTGTTCCTGCATTTCCGGCAGTTGATATGATCGACCTTATGCAGCTTTCCGCGCTTGCGGTTCGCTATTGCTGCTGCTCTGTATGCGTTCATGGCCTACTTCTCCCGAACAGCATCGAAGATCTGCGTGGGCTTATTAAACACAGTCTTGAATATGCCTTTTTCCCCGCTGCGGTTCTTTTCAACGCGCAGCTGGTAGAGGGGGTGCATATCGGCTGGATCGTGCTTTACATCGTGCAGGATCATCAGAACATGCGCCGTCTGTTCCAGCTCCCCGCTGTCCTTCAATGAGGACATGCCGGGCTTATCCTCGCCCGTGCGGTTGATCTGTGCCAGGATGAACATGGTGCAGTCATAATCCTTTGTCATGATCTGAAGCTGTCTGACCGCTTCACCGATGCGCTCCCTGTCATCCTGACGCCTTCCGGTGGTGACGTATCCAATGTAATCAACGAACACGATACAATGACCCTTCCGGCTCTCTCTGGCCACGATCTTGCGGATGCCGTTTACTGTCTTTGATCCGTTATAGATCCGGATGTTACGGCTCCTGAGCACGTTTATACCGCTGTTCAGCTGATTGCTGATCTTTGTGTCCTCATCTGCCCTCTTCATCGCTTCGATGGACAGATGGCTGTTGATCGCTGTTAAACGCTGATAGATCTCCTGCTCTGTCATTTCCATGTTCAGATATAGGCATCTGTAGTTTTGCGCCAGATCGTTCATCAGATTCAGCGCGAAAGCTGACTTTCCGACCGATGGGCGCGCTGCGATCACGTTCACTGTCTTTTCGATGAAGCCCACTTTTTCCTGAAGCCAGCGAAACCGGCTGAAGCGCAGCTTCGTGGCGCATCTGGTGACCAGATCGCGGATGTCCTTGGCGCTGAGCATCGTGGCCGTGCTGTCGCTTACGAACTGCGCGCTGATGCCGTTCATCTGCTGCAGCGCTTCATCAAAGCTCAGTTTTCCATCGCTCATGCCCTTCATGATCTCATCGGCCTTTCTGACCTTGTAGATCTCCTGCAGGTCATCGATGTAGGTATAGAGGCTGGCTGATGAGATGTATATATCCTGCAAGCGCAGCACATAGTCATCTGCGCCCGGAACGCTCTGCATGCGCGCGAACAGCTCCATCAGATCCAGCTCGCCCTTGTCGGCCACTATGCTCTTCATGGTGCGGTACAGAGATCTGTTTGTGTAATCGGCGAACATCTCCGGGTCTATCTCGCATTCCTTCATCTTCGGATGGTCTACGATGAGGATGGCCAGGATGGCCTGCTCAAGCTGCATGCCTCGCTCAAAATTCTGGCAGGTCATAATATGGCTCCTCTTTCTTCCGGCTCTGGTCATTGCGTGCCCAGTTGCGCATTGCAGCTTTCCAGTCCTTCATCGGATTTCTTCCGGCTTTCCATCCATTTGCCTCGTAGTAGTCCATGAAGCGCTCGCAATCCACATTCAGCTGCTTCTCCTCATTGTAGGCTTTCAACTCATCCAAAGAAGGCTTAACGAAGCGTGTGCGTGCAGGCTTTGCCTGCTCCTTCTTACAATCTTCCTCTCTATCTCTATACTCTATACTCTTATCTCTATACTCTGTGTAACATTTTGATGATGCATCGGTAACATTGTTACTGCTATCTGGTAACATTCCGGTAACATTGTTACTGCTATCTGGTAACATTCCGGTAACATTGTTACTGCTGTTTTTTTCCTTCTCCCTTTTTGCCCGCATCATTTCAGCTTTATCTGTTTCACACCCGGTCATTTTCTCTATTTGCGGTATGTAGATCTCACCGCTTTCCAGAATTTTAACTATTCCGATTTTTTGGAATAGTTCCATAGATTCCTTAACGGTCTCAATGTCGACGCCAGTCAGCACTGCCAGAGACTTGAAGTTGTAAGGGATCAGCGTTTCTCCGACCATCCTTATCAGTGTGCCTTCGTTTCTCAACGATTTAAGGCATAGCTTCAAATAGAAATTGCTATACTTGATGCCGTTTTCTTGCTCCTCTATGTAGCGGATCGTCTCATCATCAAAGAAGTTTTCTTTCAGCTTGAGCCAGTAGTAACGCTTATTCGCCATTGACTCCACCACCACGAGGGCCATCAGCATCAATGTACAGCGATTCTTCTTTTTCATTGAAACTGACACTAACAATGTGCAAATTGAGCAAGTCTTTGTTTCTGCAGATCGCGCTGAATGTACCTTGAATAAAGATGCACCTGTTGTGATAAAAGAGCGTCACCCACTTTGTATCAGGGCTCACCACCTTCATGAGCTCTCCGACCGTCATGCTTTTGCTCCCTCGCTTTCCGGCTCGCCCACCAGCAGCATCATGAAGTCAGTATCGACTGTAAGGATCTTCAGCACCTCACGCTCCATGGCCTCTGCCTTGCCGTTGTAGAACGTCCCAGCGCCCGGCATGGGCTTCTGAGCCTCTGCCAGCACTTCATCATTGCGATCAACCGCCACGAGGTGGCAGCCTCTTGGCATCGCATTTACCAGTTCTTTTACTTTCATGCCTTCTCTTCTCCTTCCTCGCTTTCAAGCACCCATCTCAGCGCGCACACAGCTGCAGCTATGCCTCTGCGCTCCAGATAAGCATACCAGTCCTGCGGATCCTTCCTGATCTGCTCCTGCGCTTCTTGGAAGCGCTGCTCATAGTGCTTGATGTACCGCTTAATTTCTTCTGGTGTTTTCATCTTCGCTCACCTTCCCATAAGTGCGCTCCTGGAAGAATTTTCTTGACACCTTACCGCGCACTGTCAGAAAGCCCTTTTTCTGCAGCTCATCATTCAGCTGCTTAATGATCACATAGGCCTTCGATCTGCTCACGCCCAGGGCCTCAGCAACCTCTTGGGCGTCCATGTATTGCTTCACGTTCTCAGCTTCTCCTTTCCTGCCTGTGGTAGTCAGGCATTGCTTCCCTGTTGGTAGCAGGGCATCGCCTCTACCTCTCTAAGAGAGTGCTCAGTTTTACACCCAGAGCTGCTGCAATCTTTTTCCCAACGTCATCGGAACATGATTTACCGCCCTTGATGTAACACACCGTTGCTTTTGAAACGCCAGCTTTTTCAGCAAGCTCTTTCTGGGTCAAGTCCTGTCTGGTCATTTCGGCAACAAGTTTGATCCTGTCGATTCGCACTTTCATCACCCCTTTCCGAAGTTAAGTAAACACTTAACCGCCCTAATAATAAATCAAGTATTTACTTAAGTCAACACTTAATGTTTAGTTTTTACTTTATTTTAAAGCGAAGTGCGTGTATAATGAATTTAGCATTGAAAGGAGTGAAGAAATGAGTGCTAAATCTTTCGATAAAGCCATAGGCCAGAGAATAAAAGAGGCCCGTCTACAAAAAGGGATGACTCAAAAAGAGCTTGCAGAAAAGATGAAAATGACCCCCGCAGCTATAAGTCAATTTGAAAAAAAGACATCAATCACCTGGGGCACACTCGAAAAATTCGCAGAAGCATTATCCGTTGATCCAAAGTTGTTGGCATTTGGAACCGATTTTGAAAAACCTATAAAAATCTCTGAAACGTTCACTTTCAAAACAAGTGATTTAAGTGCAGACACTTTACCAGAAGCAGAAATTTACCAGGCCATAACCGTTGCCAACATGACCAATAAGCTCAAATCAATCTCATGCAATTTAATTGATGACGGGTTCGGCTCGTACAGCATTTTGTGTTCAGATGGTGAAATACATGTCAACATTAATGAATTAGATGAGTTAAACAAAGAAACTGATGAATTCCTAGAATTCAAGCTAAATCAATTAAAAACAAAAAGTCATTTTATTAAATATGCTTCATCCGAAGAACAAAAAGAAAGCCTTCCCGATGATCAGGAAAGCAATGATGATACAACTGAATAAAAAACCCCGGCGCTACCAACACCGGGGCACCAGCGGTACTACCAATACCGCCAGTATAGAAAAAGAAATAGCTGAGAACTAAATACTTTTTCTATACCCAATTCTATCACAGAAAGGGGTATAAAGACAATGCCAGTTTATCCGTACACACGCAGCCACAAGACAAAGGCCGGCACCAAGACAATTACCGAAACATATTACTACTACCAGGGCAAATACACCGATCCGATCACCGGCGCGCGCGTGCAGTATAAAAAACGCGGATTCAAGAAAGAATCAGAAGCAAAGGCAGCTGAGCGCAAGCTCCTGCTCTCTGTCTCCAATAAGATGAAAAAAATCACTGTTGATGAGCTCTTTCAGCTTTACTATGATGATCGAAAGGACCGAATCAAGCAGCGATCACTAAGCGATTTCTCTTACACTTACCATAAGATGCTGCAGCCATACTGGGGCGCCGTGAAGCTGAGCGATATCACCCAGGCAAAGGTCAAGGAATGGCAGAAGCACCTTCTCTCGCTCACATACAGCGCCACAGAAGGTGACAAAAAGATTGAGCGTAGATATTCTAATGAATACATGAAAACAGCTCAGACGCTCTTAAAAACGCTGTTTAATCATGCTGTCATCCTAGGGTATGAGCTGCCTTCAAGCGTGATCATGTTCAGGTTGGCCGTCAATAAACAGGAACGAAAGAAAGAAATGCAATTCTGGCATCCGGAAGAATTCAGCGCGTTCATCGAAGTGGTAGATGATCCGCAGGATGCTGCCCTCTTCAACATCCTTTACTGGTGCGGGCTGCGCATCGGTGAAGTGTTGGCCCTCAGATGGGCTGACATCAACTTTCACACTCAGATGATCAGAGTGAATAAAACGTATGATCAGAAGAACCGCATCTTTACCGCACCAAAGACACAAAACAGTTATAGAAGTGTCATGATGCCCCGCAAATGCCTGGAAGCGGTGCAGCGCTGGCATGATGTTGTGAATTACTACGGCGAAGACAAAGAGCAGCATATCATTTTCGGGATGCTGCAGCCGATGGATGACAACACCATCCGGCGCCATAAAGAAAAATACTGCAAGATAGCAGGTGTGAAAAATATCAGGATCCATGACTTCAGGCACAGCCATGTCTCCCTCTTGATCAATCAAGGTTTCTCTGCGTTTGACATTGCCAAGCGCCTGGGGCATACCGTTGAAATGGTTAACAACCGCTATGGCCACTGGTTCAATGACAGCCAGCGCAAGATGATAGAAAAACTGGATCAAATTTGAAATGTATACCAAATTGTATACCAAAAATCATTAGGATATGAAAAAAAGCCTTTAAACAAAGGCTTTTTTTCTCATATGGCGTCCACGAAGGGACTCGAACCCCTGACCGTGCGCTTAGAAGGCGCATGCTCTATCCAGCTGAGCTACGTAGACATCGGTAACTGCCTCATTATAATAGCAGAATCACCAGATGATTTCAAGCCCTTCATGAAAAAAGCTGAACATGGCCTACCATGCGCTGTTCAGAACCAGAAATGCCGTTTTTCTGATTCCGGTTCCTCCAAAAACACGATCTGCGCGCTGACCTGTTCCGGCGTCAGCGTGAGCAGTGCATAGCTCGGCGCTCTACCGTCCCTGCTGTAACGGAGCGAGCCGGGATTCAGCAGCAAGACACCGTCCTTCATGCGGTTGTCCGCCACATGCGTATGCCCGTAACAGACAACATCGCATCCCCGTTCCTTCGCAAATTCGATCATCTGCTGATCGCGCTTGCGGTAGGAAAACTGATGCGAGTGGATCAGCAGCACCCTGTGCCCGCCAAGCGGGAGCACACGGTGAGCGGGAAGGTCATAATAATAGTCATTATTTCCTTGTACGATGAGATAGCCCGGAAAATTCTCCTGCGGCGCCTCCACATCTCCGCAGTGCAGGAATGCGTCGGCGTTTGGATACTGCTCCTGCAGGTCATAAAGCAGATCATCGCGTCCATGTGAATCGCTTACCACAACCACCTTCATGTCATCACCAGCCTTACCTATACCATTTTACCAGAAAGCAGGCAGGCAAGAAAGCCAAACCGGATCAGAAAGTGACAATGTTGTAGATCAGCTGGTCGGCCCTGAGCACATCGGCGTCGCGGCTCATGACCCCATCCTCTTCCTGAAGCAGGCAGATGCCGCTCACTTCATCCAGCGCGCACAAAGAAAGCACCAGCTCGTTGACCTCATCCTGCTTCAGCGTGCGGTCGCTGCCATATATCCCTGCTCCCACGCGAAGCAGCAGCACATCTTCCTCCATGCCCAGATAAGCCGCGTCGTTCTCTTCCATGGACGAATCCAGCGTCGAGCTGAGAGAGAGGCTGGCGATGACCGCCTGCACCTGATCCTGGAGGGTCTCGGTATCCTCCTGTTCCACCCTGCGGCTGCGCGGGATCAGATAAGTCGCGCCGTCGATCTTCTTCGTGCCATAAACGAGAACCGCCTTAGAATCATGCAGAGTACTGGCAGAGCTCTCAAACTGATTGATGCCGATCTCCCGGGTCAGCGGCATGTTCAACGGGGTATGGCGCTTAGGCATTTCCGTGAGCTGCTGCCCTTCCACCTGAAGGATGACGCCGTCCACATCTTCAAACTGCGTGGCGCCCCATACGATCGCCTCCAGCAGGCGCAGTTCATCGCGTTCATCGTAGTCAGAGAATGCGGCATGGAAATCCAGCGTGGCGATCCCATCCTGGATGCTGACCGTATTCAGGATCTCTTCCCCTGCATAAAATGCCTGAAATCCCTCGATCGGCTGCTTTCCGGCAAGGACGCCGCTCATGAATTGGATCCGCTCAGCGCTGTCTTTCGCCTCTCCGGTCTCGATGGAAAGCGGAACGATCAGCCCCTCTTCCTCTTTCAGATATACCTGGGTATAACTGCTCTCCCCCTCCTGCTGCACGACGATCTCACTGGGATGGGAAGATGGGATCAGCTGGAACAACAGCAGACAGGTGAGCACGGCCATGAGCGCAAACATCCCTGCGCGGGTCAGACAGCTCTTGTTCAGACGTCGGATCATATCAACACCTCTGGTTCAGCCTATGCAGGCGCCCAAAGAAAAAGACCGCCGTAACGGTCTTCATTCTTTATTGAATGTCATCTCTTCCATGCACAGATCATTGTCATGCATGGTCCTCGCATATTCTTCTCCGACATAGCGAAGCGTAAATGGCTGCCATGCCTTTCCGGTCAGATGCTCTTTTCCTTCTTCATAGCGGATGACGAATCCATAACGATAGGCGTTTTCCCGCAGCCAGGAGATCTGCTGCCGCTGCAGATCCGTCAGCGCAGACTCTGCATTCGCATAATCAAAACGCTCGCCGCTGCGCTTTTCCTCCACGCTCTTCTCCCACTCGTCATCCAGCTCGAAGCGCACGGTATATCCCAGCTGGAACTCGCTTTCTCCCGGCACATCACTGTACCATGAAACAGCGTCGCCATAATCTTCCTGCGCCGTCTCATACCGCGAGACCTGTGCCTCGAAGGACGTGTATGCCTGCGCTACCCGCAGCCCTCCGCCTTCTTCGCCGTTGATCTCCGTCGCATCCGACAGCAGCCTGCTCAGCGCTTCCACGGCATTCTCGCAAAGGTAGAACCCTTTGGACTGTCCGCTCGTCGAGACGACCGGCACATGCTGCAGCAGCGTAAGCGATGCAGGCTCATAGTTGAATACCGTCTGGTGATCCTGAAGCACCAGGTACGCATAAGAAGGATCGCTGATCAGCTGCGAATCCTCATCATAATCATCACTGCTCTCAAAATAGCGGATCAGGTCATTGTATGAATAATGCGTTAGCACCGTCTCCAGCGTGCTGTAGTCGAGCCTGCTCTTATATTCATTGATGAAGTTGATGATGTAGGCCGCATCGTCCTCCTGCGTCTTCATGGCCAGCGCATACCAGCGGGTATTGGCGATCTCAAAGTTCTCCTGTTCGATGAACGGCATGATTTCCTCAGGGCGGATCTGCTGCGAGATCAGATAATTGATGTCTTCCTGATCCAGATACTTCAGCAGGATCTCACGGTCTGCCTCATCCGCATAGGGATAGCGGGCCAAGGGATCATACGACTGGTTCATCCAGTAAAAGCAGACTGCGAAGACCGCCAGCAGACCTGCAATGAAGCTCAGGCGTTTCAAGATCATACACTTCACCTCTTTTTGATTATATATTATAGCATACTTTTTGCGGATGCCAAATTCATTCCCGTATCCGCCTTTTCGTATGCGGGTCGAAAAACAGACAGTCAGGCAGGTCGAAGCAGATGCTTTCCCCGCATGGCGCGGCAAGGGAGAGCACATGCAGCGGGATGCCGCGCCAGATCACATCGATGTGATGCAGCGCGCCGCTGCGGCGGCAGTCCATGATCTGCGCGCCTGGCCAGCCCTCACGCTGGATCCGGATGTTCTCCCCGCGCACCGCCATCACCACTTCGCCCTGCGGCAGCGCAAAGGGAACAGGCATCTGTACCTGGGCGAAGCAGAGCTGACCGTCCTTCACCGAAGCAGGGATCACATTCATGCCGCTGGCCAGAAAGCCGGCGGCGAACAAATTGTCCGGATCAGCGTATACCTGCTCCGGCACGCCGCCTTGGATGATCTTCCCCTCCTGCATGAGGAACATCTCATCTGCTAAACGCATGGCTTCCTGCTGATCATGCGTCACATAGAGCACGCTCAGCGAAAGGCTGCGCTGCAGACGGCGCAGCTCTTCCCCCAGCGCCTTGGCCAGCGGCGCGTCGAGCGCGCTGAACGGCTCGTCCATCAAGATCAGATCCGCCTCCTTCATGAGCGCCCGGGCGATGGCCGTCCGCTGCTTTTCCCCGCCGGAGAGATTGGCCGCGCTGCGCTCGAGCAAGTGCCCGATCTTCAGCATGCCGGCGATCTCCTGCGCCTTCCTCCTCGCATGCGCATCCTGGGTCGGGCTGGCAAACAGGATGTTTTCCAGCACGCTCATATGCGGAAAGCAGGCCGGGGTCTGAAAGACCATCGACAGCCGGCGCTGCTGCGGCGGCTGCTGGCTGATCTCCTCGCCCCGCAGGATGATCCTTCCCTGCGTACATGGCTGCAGGCCGGCGATCACTTCCAGCAATGTGCTCTTGCCGCAGCCGCTCGGTCCAAGCAGCACATGCAGCTTTCCCTGTTCCAGCGCCAGGCTGCACGCGTCGAGCGCGCGGTGCTCCCCATAGCTGTGTCCGAGCGCCTCACAGATCAGAATTTTCATGCGCATCCCTCTTTTCCCAGTCATTATACTAAAATCCACGTGCAAAAAAAAGAACAGGACATCAGTCATCCTGTTCCAGATCCAGCTCCTCCATGCGCAGCAGCTCGACGACTGCCTGCGCTCGTCCCTTGACGCCCAGCTTCAGCATCACATTGGAAATGTGATTGCGGACGGTCTTGTCCGAGATGCCCAGCTTTCCGGCGATCTCGCGGGTGGAGCAATTGCGGATCAGCAGTTCATATACCTCGCGTTCCCGCGGTGTCAGTATGCTGTACGTAAGATCCCTCCATCACTCACACCCTATTCTATGCATCATCTTTGATCTGGTCCAGATGATGAAGAAGATGATAGATGTTTTCAGCGACTTTTTCCGGAACGACCTCGCTGATTTCTTCCACGCTGGCTGCCTTCAGGTTCTTCAGCGAGCCGAACTGTTTCCAGATGGCCTTCTTGCGCACCTCGCCCAGCCCTTCCACCTCATCGAGGATAGAGCGGGTCATCGCCTTCTTGCGCAGCCGCCGGTGATAGCTGATCGCAAAGCGGTGCACTTCATCCTGCATGCGCGTCAACAGAAAGAACAGCGCCCCTTCCTTTTCGATCGGGATGATCTTGCCCTGATCGTCCATCAGATCAGAAGTGTTGTGATGCTCATCCTTCACCAGGCCGCAGATGGTCAAATCGATATCGAGCATCTCCCGGATCTCGCAGGCAGCCTCCACCTGCTGCAAGCCGCCGTCGACGACCAGCAGATCAGGCATCCTGCCGTTTTCCTTCAACAGCCGGAAATAGCGGCGGTAGAGCGCTTCACGCATGCTGTCCATATCCGAGCGGTATTCCTGCAGCCGATACAGGCGATAGCCCTGCTTGTATGGCTCGCCGTCCATGAACACGACCATGCCGCTGACATTGAACGTACCGGCCAGATGTGAGTTATCGAAGATCTCGATGCGATGGATCTCCTTGCCGAAGATGCGGGAAAGCTGCGCCATGGCCACCTCGCGCTCCTGCTCCTTGCGCTCCACCAGCGTAAATTTCTGCTCATGGGCATTCTTTGCGTTGCGCAGCACCATCTCCACCAGCTTCGCCTTGCTTCCGCGCTGCGGCTGGACGATCTTGCTGCCATACAGCTCGACGAGCGCACCGACATCATATGTCTTCGGCAGCAGGATCTCATTGGGCAGCGGGTTATGCTCATAATACTGCACGATGAACGAGATGAAGGCGTCCATCTCCTCTTCATACAGCGGCGTCACAGACAGCGTGCGTTCCAGCAGCTTTCCGCCGCGCATGAAGAAGCCCTGGATGGAGATATATCCTTTGTCGACGTAATAGCCGAACACATCGCGATCCAGATGATCGCTGAAATCGATCTGCTGGCGGTCGATGATGTGCTGGATGGACAGGATCATCTCATGGATCTCCTGCGCCCGCTCAAACTGCAGCTTTTCGCTCGCCTCCTGCATCTGACGCTTCAGCTCCTCGATCGTCTCTTTCACATCGCCGCGCAGGAATTTCTGGATGTCGCTGCGCATCTTCGCATATTCCTCCTCGCTCACTTCCCGTATGCAAGGACCCAGACACTGCCCGATATGATAATACAGACATTCCTTTTTCGGCAGATGGCGGCATTTGCGCAGCGGATACATGCGGTTGACGAGCTTCATCGTATCATACGCCGCTCCCGAATCCGGATAAGGGCCGAAATACGTGGCTTTCTTATCCTTCGTGTTGCGCACGACCTCCAGCCTGGGCGCCTTTTCCCGCGTCAGCTTCAGATAAGGATACGTCTTGTCATCCATGAACATGATGTTGAAGGGCGGCGTATGCTTCTTGATCAGGTTGATCTCAAGCAGCAGCGCTTCCTTCTCGCTCCCGGTCACGATGTATTCGAAATCATCGATGTTGGCGACCAGACGGGTCGTCTTCAGATCATGTGCGCCGACAAAATACTGTCTCACCCGGTTCTTGAGCACCTTCGCCTTGCCGACATAGATGATGTCTCCTCGGACATTCTTCATCAGATAACAGCCCGGCAGCGCCGGCAGGATGGCCAGCTTGTCGGCGATCTTTTCCATGTTAGCCATGCTTCTTCCCCTTCTGCTTCAGCTCGACCACCGTCGCGCCCAGACCGCCTTCGCCCTGCGCTCCCATGCGGAAGCTTTCCACGTTCACATTCCGCTTCAGGTAGGCGTGCACCGCCTTGCGCAGCGCGCCTGTCCCCATGCCGTGGATGATCCGCACGCTGGACGCCTTGTTCAGCAGCGCGTTATCCAGATATTTGTCCACCACGGCCAGCGCTTCATCCACATGCATGCCGATGACATTGCACTCCAGCGGGAACGAGGAAGACGACGGCTTGCGATAGCCCTTTCCTTCCTTTTTCTTTTCCGGCGGCTGCATCTTTTCCAGCTCATCGCACTTGACGTTCATCTTCATGCCGTTGGCCAGCACGACCGCCTTGTTCTTGCTCAGCGAGATGACCTCGCCATGGTAATTTAGGCGCCTCAGACGCACATAATCGCCGACCTTGATCTCCTCGTCCACAGGAGATGTGGCTTCGGGATCGCGCTGATCCGGCTGCATCTCCCGCAGCTGATGCAGCTTCTGGGATACCTCATGCGGCTTATGATCCGCTTTCATGTCCCGCAGCTCCCGAATGATCTGCTCAGCCTGCTGCATGCGCTCCTCATAAGATTCGCGCGCCTGCTCATAGGCCTTCTGTACGGCATCCTCGCTGCGGCGGCGAAGCTTTTCCTGCTCGCGGAGCAGATCCCTGCGCAGCTGCTGCACCTCATCCAGACGGGCATGCAGGCGTTCCTTCTCCTCGTTCACCTGCTGCAGCTGCCGTTCCAGCCGCTCCATCACCGATGCTTCCTCGCTCTGCCCTTCCTGCTTCAGCTGCTGCGCGCGGTCCACGATCGCCGCGCTGAGATGATAGCGGCGGGCGATGGCAAAGGCGTTGGACTGTCCGCTGACCCCTTCCAGATAATGATAAGTCGGCGTCATCGTCTCCATGTCAAAAGCGACGCAAGAGACCATCATATCGTCGCATGCCGCCGCGTAAGTCTTCACGCGCGCAAAATGCGTGGAAGCGACGAGCGTGCTGTGCCGGCGGCCAAGCTCCTCCAGAATGGCGATCGCCAGACATTCTCCTTCCGCCGGGTCTGTTCCGCTGCCCAGCTCATCGAGGATGATGAAGGAGCGTGCGTCCGCAAGCTCGCAGATCCTCGCCAGGCGGGAAAGGTGGCTCGAGAACGTCGACAGCGATTCCTGGATGGACTGCTGGTCGCCGACATCCAGCAGGATGCGCTGATAGAAGGGGACGATCGCGCGCTCGCACAATACCGGGAAGCCGGCATGCGTCAATATGACGAACAGCGCGATGGTCTTGAGCGTGACCGTCTTTCCGCCCGTGTTCGATCCGCTGATGAGCAGCCGGCGGCGCGGCTCCCGCATCTCATACGTATTGGCGACGACCGATGCTGCCGGGATGAGCGGATGACGCGCTTCCTTCAACAGCAGGTGCGCATCCTGGGTATTCAGCGAAGCCACACATCCATCATTGGCATTGCACCACGCGGCCTTGGCAAAGATGACATCCAGCAGCGTCATCGTATCCAGGTTGGCGCTCAGCTCGTCCGCTTCTTCCCTGACCTTTGCGCTGAGCCCGCTCAGGATGCGCTCGACCTCCTGCTGCTCCTCGCTCTCCAATGCCTGCAGCCGGTTATTGAGCGAAACGAGCGCGCCCGGCTCCAGGTAGACCGCCTGTCCGCTGGCGCTCTCGCCATGGACGATCCCCCGGGTGCTGTTCTTCTCGCTGACCTTCACCAGCACACAAGTGCGCCCGCCTCTGATCGCGGTGATCGTATCCATGAGGATGTCCTTATGCGCTGAGATGAACCGCCTTGCCTCTTCGCTGATCATCGCGCTCAGCTCGCCGCGGCGCTGACGCAGGGAGGCCAGCTGCGCGCTGGCATGATCAAACACATCGCCATCCTGCGAGATGCACCGCGCGACTTCTTTTTCCAGGCGATGCTCATCGATCAGCGCATCGCGCAGTTCGCGCAGCTCCTCCATCTCCTCATCGCAATGCCCGAGGAACTTCCGCACCCGCGCACAGGTGCGGATGAAGCGAACGATGGCATACAGCTCGCCCGGACGCAGCGTCATGCCCTTATCCGCCCGCTGCAGATGAGCAGAGATATCGAGGATATCCTCATCAGGGAACTGCAGATGCACCCGCAGCAGCGCCGAAGCCTGCGCGCAGCGGCGCAATTCCCGACGGATCCATAACGTGTCAAAACGGGGCATCTGCGCCATGAGCAGCGCTCTGCCCGCGTCAAATGCGCACCGCTGCGCGATCTGTCGTTTGACGGCGGAAAACTCCACCGATTCATAGTTTTCGTTCATTGCTGCTGCGATTCCAGCCACGCTGAAACCGCGTCCTCCTCTCCGTTTTCCCTGATCCATTCTTCCAGCTCTTCCTTCAGCGCATCGCTGCTCTCATCCAGACCCTGCAGCTCATCGGCCAGCTTCAGCCTGTCGATGAGCTGAGCGCCCTGCGTGAAGACCGCGTCACACAGCGGTTCGTAAAAGCGCAGGATGGATCGCTGGACGATCTGCGCGCCCTGCGGGATCAGGGGCAGATACAGGATCATCAGCAGGACATAGGTCACGATGAACGCCTTGACTGCCCCGAGCACGGCCCCGAGCAGATGGTTGAACCAGCCGACGACCGGGACATGGTTGAGCGCCTTGGCAAATGGATGCAATATCCAAGTAAACAGGCGGATGATCAACAGGATGATCACGAACCAGGCGACCGCGCTGATCCGCGAGCTGAAAAACCCGTTGAGCATATCCACATCGGAAACGTCCACCTGAATGAGCGGCATCAGGTCTGCCATCACATCGCTCATCCACCATGCCAGCACGGCCGCGACCAGCCAGGAGAACAGATCGACCAGCTGCAGCAGAAAGCCGCGCTGCCATGAGCGGACAAGGCACAGGAGCAGACAGACGATCAATATCACATCAAAAAAAGGAATCCAGTTCATTTCCATTTGCTTACCTCTCTTCGTTCCTTTTATTCTACCACAGATATGGGCGCATTTCACCATGGCGGCTGTACTTGACGCCTTGCCTGTGGTAGAATACGGACGGTGATTTGATGTCAGTACATACCATAACGATGTCCCCGCAGCAGATCAGCGCGCTGGAAAAGCAGCTGCAGGGATGCGAAAAACGCAAGACCCCGCCCTATGCCCGTTATCAATACCGGCTCAGTGACTGTGTCATTACCGCTTATGAAAGCGGGAAGGTCGTCTTCCAGGGCGAAGGCGCCGATCTGTATGCGGCGCCGTTTGCCCAGGCACGGCCCAAGGCAGCAGCGGGCTTTCCGCAGGCCGGAAGCGATGAAGTCGGCACCGGCGACTATTTCGGGCCGGTGGTCGTCTGCGCGGCCCTGGTCACGGCAGAAGACCTGCCTCTGCTTCAGCAGCTGGGCGTGACCGACAGCAAGCTGCTCAGCGATGACGCCATCCGCGCCTGCGCACCGAAGCTGACCGCCGCGCTGAGATACAGCGTGCTCATCCTCGACGACGACACCTACAACCGGGTCCATGAACACGACAATATGGTCGCGATCAAATGCAAGCTGCACAATCAGGCTTACGTGCACCTGCAGCGCAAGGCCGGCGGCCTGCCCGGCTCGATCATCATCGATCAGTTCGTGCAGGAAAAAAGCTATTACCGCTATCTCCGCGATCAGCCGCAGATCATCCGCGGCATCCACTTTGAGACCAAGGCGGAAAGCCGCTACCCCGCCGTCGCGGCTGCCAGCGTCATCGCGCGCTATGCCTTCCTGAAAGCGTGCGACCAGATGGCGCAGCGCTATGCGTTCACCTTTCCCAAGGGCGCCGGCGCGGCCGTCGATCAGGCGATCCGCCAATTCGTGCAGGCCCATGGTCAGGAAGCGCTCGCCCATGTGGCCAAGCTGCACTTCGCCAATACCGCGAAGGCGCTAAAATAAATGTACTCTGCGCACATACAGAGTACATTTATTTTTTTTCGACGCTGAGCGTGATCTGATAAGGCAGCTGCACCAGTTCGACCCCGGCCGCCTGCAGCATCTTCTTGCTGGCGATGACCCCGTCGGTATCCGCATACTTATCGCTTTCATACACGATGCGGCGGATCCCGCTCTGGATGATGGCCTTCGCGCATTCGTTGCAGGGAAACAGCGAGACATAGATGCTGCAGCCATGCAGATCCTGGGTGCTGTTCAGGATGGCATTGAGCTCCGCATGGACGACAAACGGATATTTCGTGTCCAGAAACGATCCCTCGCGCCCCCATGGAAATTCGTCATCGTCGCAGCCGATTGGGAACCCATTATACCCGATGCCGACGACCTTTCGCTCTGGCGAGACGATGCAGGCGCCGACCTGCGTGGAAGGATCCTTGGAGCGCAGCGCGCTCAGATGCGCCAGGCCCATGAAATAATCATCCCAGCTCAACACATTCAATCTTTTCATCGTGCTTCCTCTCTTTCGTCACCTTTTATTATATCCATTCCGCATGCGCTGTAAATCAAAACCATGCGATCACGAACATCCCGGCCGCCAGCAGCAGCGATGCGGCAAGCGTATGGACAAAGCGCGGATCGCGGCGTTCGCGCAGATGGCAGATCCAGCTGCAGAGCGCGCCTGCGCCCGCACCGCCGGCAAACGCCGCCAATTCTGCGCCCGGAACCATCATGGCGATGATGCCCCACAGACACAGCCGAGCGGCATGCGTGCGCATCAGCGGGAAGCGCCAGAAATGGGTCAGGCAGAGCTCACAGAGCACTGCGCCCAGAAAAGCAGCGATCAGCGCGGTCGGCATGGCTGCCGCCGACTCTGCCCCGCCGAGCAGCAGACAGATCCCGCCGACATACGCGCCGCTGAGCAGCGAAGCCGCAAAGCCGCGCGGGAGCAGGTTCTCCGCGCTGAGCGACACCATGAACAGCGCAGGCAGCTGCACCAGGGCCCACGGCGTCTCCAGGGCGAACGAGCAGCTGAACAGCCGCCAAAGCGCATGCGCGTCCAGTATGGCATCGCGGCTGAAGCCGGCAGAAACGCCCACGTGCTGGAAAGCCAGCGAAAGCGCGATCACCAAGACGAACAGCGCCAGCGTCTTGCGGGGAAACAAGGCGGCGAGGGTGCGCCACACATGCGGCCGGCGGTGCGTCTCCTCCATGCGGCGGCTCAGCCTCGCCAGTTCCGCCCGCGCGTCGCTCACCTCATGCAGCTGTCCGCGCGCATCGGGAAAGGCCCGCGCGAACGCGAGATCATCGTTCCTGAGCAAAGCGACCTGCCGGATCTCCTCATCCTCGAAGCTCTCCGCGCGCTGATCCACATTGACGACGATGACCTTGCTCTCCCGATGGATGAGATCGCAGATCACCCGGTTCACCTGACGCAGATAGCTCTGCTTGCTTTGCAGCTCCTCCCTGCTTTCCCTGCACAGGCGCAGGATGGGGAAGCTGCGGTTCTTCGGCTGGATGAGCCAGAGGTCATCGCGGTCCTGCTGCACCGAGACGATCGTATACCCTTTCTCGCTCACGAAATATGCCAGCAGCTGCGCCAAAGCGACATCCAGATTCAGATAATCCATCTATCCTGCATCCCTTTCCTCACGCAGCGTCTTGAGTACGGCCGCAAAGTCATCCGGCAGCGGCGCTTCCACGACGACCTTTTCCTTTGTCCGCGGGTGGATGAATTCCAGCTGATGCGCATGAAGCAGCTGTCCGCCGGTCTTCAGCGTCTTGCGGTATCCATACTTTTCATCTCCGGCGACCGGATGCCCGATATAACGCATATGCACACGGATCTGATGCGTACGGCCGGTCTCCAGCCGGCACTCCACCAGCGTAAAGCCGTGGAAACGCTCGATCACCCGAAAATGCGTGCGGGCGTCGCGGCTGTTCTTCTCGGTGACGGCCATCTTCTGCCGGTCTTTCTCATCCCGGCCGATCGGCGCGTCGATCGTGCCATGATCATGCGCGAAGTCGCCATGGACCAGCGCATAATACAGCCGCGACACGCTCTTGCGCTGAAGCTGCTGCGACAGATCGAGATGCGCGGCATCATTTTTGGCCACGATGATGAGCCCGGTGGTGTCCTTATCGATCCGATGGACGATGCCAGGGCGAAGCACGCCATTGATGCCGGAAAGGTCACGGCAGTGATACAGCAGCGCGTTGACGAGCGTATCCCGCTGATTGCCGGCGGCCGGATGCACGACCATGCCGCGGGGCTTGTTGATGACGATGACATCCTCATCCTCATAGCGGATGTCCAGCGGGATGTCCTGCGCCTCGACATCCAGTGCGGCAGGCTCATCATGATCGATCCGGATATGATCTCCTTCAGCCAGACGCAGGCTGCTCTTGGCCCCCACGCCGTTGACGCTCACCTTGCCCTGGGCGATCAGCTCCTGCACGCGCGAACGGCTGATCGCGCTGTTCTCGCTCACACAGCGGTCCAGCCTCATCCCTTCCTGCGCGCGCTCCACGTCAAATTCGATGATCATGCTCTCCCTCCTCTGCGCTCTTCCAGCATGAATGCGACAATGATCAAAAACACGCCGATGCACAGCACGCTGTCCGCGATGTTGAACACCGGAAAATCATAGCCGAAGAAATTGAAATGCAGAAAGTCGCGGACATACTGAAAACAGATCCGATCGATCAGATTGCCCAGCGCGCCGGAGATCATCAGCGCCAGCCCGCAGCGTGTCAGCACATCCCGCGGTGAGGTATGCCGGTAAAACAGCACGAGCGCCGCCAGCGCCACAGCCGTGATCACATAGAAAAACGTCATGCCGCTGCCCGCGAACAGGCTCCAGGCAGCCCCGGTATTGCGTACGTAAGTCAGATCGAAGAAGCCATCGATGATCGGGATCGTCCCGCCCAGGGGAATGAAGGCCTCGATGAGATATTTGCTGATCTGATCCAGTGCCAGCGCGGCAGCGGCGATCAGCACATAAGGCAGATGTTTTTTCATTTGCATCCCTCCACAGTGATTAAAATGTTACCACAGCATGGCGAAAAAGAAAAGGGAATCCCCCGGATTCCCGCACGGCCTTGCGCCATGCGCCAGATGATCCCCCGCTTTGTGTCTTACTGCTGATGCGGCATCGGTACGCCTGCCTCCCGGATCAGCCGGTTGCGCTCATTGACGATGGCATCCCAGGTCAGCGTGCCGATGACCCCGTCGATGGCGAGGTCGAACAGATACTGGAACTGCTCCACGGCCTGCACCGTCCGCGTGCCATAGTTGCCGTCGATGGGAATCGGGCGCAGACAAGGATTGCTCTGCGCGATCTCGCTGAGATACTTCTGCATCATATACACGCCCAGGCTGATCTCTCCGCTTCTCAGCGCATACCCGCGCACGGCGACCGGAATGTTGGTCACGATGTCCATCTTCACGATCTCATTCATGATCGCATCCCAGGTCAGCTCGCCGATGATGCCATCCGGCGTCAGCCCGCAATAGGTCTGCGCCTCACGCACCGCACGGCTCATGTTCGCGCCATATACGCCGTCTTCCACCAGTCTGGTCTGGATCATGCCCCGTTGCTGCATGAGATTGAGATATCCCTGCATCTTGTTGACGCTGATGCCGATCCTTCCTGGCTGAAGCACTAAACTGGTGCTCATTTCACCCCTCCTTCGCTCTATTCTACGACAATAAAAAAAAGAAGGGCACTGAATCTGCCCAGATCAGTGTCCCGATACGATCGGATAATCAAATTCCAGCAGCACATTTTCCACATTGCGGCCGGCCGCTTCCAGCTGACTGAGCATATACAGCTTAGGCATCCGGATAAAGGAATACAGAAAGATGAGGAGCGAGATGATGACCGCCTCCACCAGCGCCACGCTGTTTGTCTGCGAAAGCAGGAAATGCAGCAGCAAGAACAAGATGACGAACAAGATCAGCGTCAGCAGCAGCAGCCGCTGCTGCAGCAGCGTGAACGTCTGGCGGTAAAACTGCGACTTATCATAAATATACGCCGCATACTGCTCAGGGATCCTGTCCCCCTCCACCAGCGCATAATGACGGCGCTTTTTTTTCAAGGCATGCTGAAGCTGCAGCATGCGGATGGCGCAGTAATGCTGTCCGTCACGATTATGCTCCCGCTCATATTTGCGAAAGAACAGCTGCATGACGCGCAGATATTCCTCTACGCTGATCTGCTGCCCCTTCATGTCATTCACCGTCTGTGCCAGCTGTTCGCTGATGGCATCGCTGAACGCGCCGCTATTCTCATTCAGCGCTTCTTCAAGCTGTATCAGCTGTGAAAGATACTCTCCTGCCATCTCCTACCACCTCGCATGCAGACCCTAAATATGATTTTAACGAAATTCCGCATAAATTGCAATACTCACTCCTGATGCACACGCTGTTCGCGGATCATGCTGCGGCTGCACAGGTATGTCACCAGGAAATACCCGCCATAGACCACGATGAGCAGAAGCCCTGTCGGTAGCAAGGCACCGGACATGTCCCCGCCGCCAAAGGACAGCAGCAGCTTGCTGCAGAACGGCAGCCCGAACAGCGAATGAAAGCAGGCCAGCGCAAGCGGCGCGCCAAAGAACAGCAGCGTCTGCACGAACAGCGAGCGGCTGATCTCCCGTTCGCTGACGCCCAGGCTGCGCAAGAGCGCATAGCGCGGTCTGCTGTCGCTGCAGGAGGCAAGCTGCTTGAGCGCCAGGATCGCGGCCGAGCAGATGAGGAATACGATCGAGATGTACAGCCCGATGAAGGTGACCATCACCCCGAGGCCGGTATTGTCCGAATAGATGACCGAGCGCAGGTTGACCGACATCGCCGCCGGACAGCGCGTGCTGGCTTCCTGCAGGCTCGTTTCGATCTCGCTGCGGCTTTCTGCGTCAGCGGCTCGATAGTCGGCGAACAGCCAGTTTGAGGCGACCTGATCCTCGCGCATCAGCCCGTCCGGCACGATGATGATGCCCAGGTTGATGACCATGCCGTTCATCTCCAGCTGTCCATCCAGACACTGCTGCACCGCCGGCTTCAGCTTTCGCCCGTTGACCTCGATCTGCGTCTGCATCGCCAGCGCCTCTGTGCGGATCTCTTTCCAGATGTCCATCGAACAAGAGACGGCATACTCATCCGCAGCCAGCGAGATCTGCTCATCGCCGTAGATCTTTGCGACGCGGTTGTAATCGGACTGCTCCATGATCGTCTCTGTCGCATCGAAATTGATCATGGCATACCACTGAGACATCGTCTCCTCCAGCCTGCCGCCCAGCGTATCGGACAAGGTCAGCTCCTGCGCCTCATAAGTGGGTCCCTCATCCACCGCGCGAAGACCGCTCAGATCGAAACCGGCGCCGCTGAGCAGGGCGCTGACCTCTTCCTCGCTTTCCCTGCTGATGACCTGCACATCCCTGGGGACACGGCGCTCCAGATCATCGCGGAACGTGCTGTTGAGGCTCATCGCGCTGGCGAAAATGCAGATCGTGAAGAACAGCAGGATGCAGATGATCGACATGGCGCTGACCGTCGTGTTGATCCGCGTATAAAATTCCCGCAGCGTGAAGCTGTTCAGCCCGCGGTAGTAAAAGCTGCGCCGCCACATGGCGATCCGCAGCACAAAGCCGGACAGCGACCAGAACAAGAGAAACGTGGCGATGATGCCATAGACGATCATCCGCATCAGCGTGACGACCTCCAGCCCGGCGACATCGACGCTCACCCTATAATATGCATAGCCGAGCATGACCGCGCCGATGAGAAAGACGATCAGACACAGCCACAAATGCTTGGGCCGGGTCGTCTCGCTCTTGTCCTGTGAGCGAAGCATCGCGTTGAGCGAGGAGCTGCGGATCGTGAACATGTGAAACAAGATCACCATGAAATACATGAAGCCGAAGCAGAAGACGGTCAGCTGCAGCGCAAACGGAGAGACGCTGAAGACATAAGCGCTCATGTCTGCTTCAAACATGCGGGCGACGATGATGGACATGAGCTGCGACATCGCGATGCCCAGCAGCAAGCCGATCACCAGCGAGAGCAGGCCGATGAGCAGCGTCTCGCACAGCAGCATCCGCGAGATCTTCTTCTTGCTCATCCCCAGCAGCAGATAGATGGAAAACTCCCGCTTGCGCCGGCGGATGAGGAAACGGCTGGCATAGATGACCAGAAAGCCCATGATGAAGGCGACGAAAAAGCTCATCAGATACAGAAAGGCCATCATCTGATGGATGATCTCATAAGAGGAGGACCCCACCATGGCCAGCACGGACTGCGAATCCAGCGCATTGAACAGGTAGAACACCATGACGCCCAGGATCAGCGTGATGAAATAGACCGCATAGTCCCGGATGCTGTGAGAGAGATTGCGCAGCGACAGCTTAAATAACATCACTCACATCGCCTCCCAGCAGGGTCACGACATCGATGATCCGGCTGAAGAACGCACGGCGGACATCATCCCCGCGGAAGATCTCATGGAACACGCTGCCGTCCTTGATGAAGATCACCCGGGAAGCATAGCTGGCGCTGAACGCGTCGTGCGTCACCATCAGGATGGTGGAGGACAGCGCGCTGTTCATCTCTCCCAGACATTCCAGGAGCATGCGCGAATTGCGAGAGTCCAGCGCCCCGGTCGGCTCATCCGCCAGGATGAGGCTTGGCCGCGTGACGACGGCGCGCACACAAGCCACCCGCTGCTTCTGCCCGCCGGAAAGCTGATACGGATATTTGTCCATGATGCTTTCGATGCCCAGCAGATTGGCGACATGCGCGATGCGCGCGCGGATCTCTTTTTCCTTCACCTTCTGGATCTGCAGCGCCAGCGCGATGTTCTCATAAGCGGTCATCGTATCCAGCAGGTTGAACTCCTGAAAGACAAAGCCGATGCTGTCGCGGCGAAACCGCACCAGGGCGTTTCCGCGCAGGCGGGTGATGTCGCGGCCATCTACATAGATGCGGCCGCTGCTCACCCGATCGATCGTGGCGATGCAGTTCAGCAGCGTCGTCTTGCCTGACCCGCTGGCGCCCATGATCGCGACAAACTCCCCTTTTTCCACCCGCAGCGACATCCGGTCGACCGCCTTGGTGAGGCTGAAGCGGTTGCCATAATACTTTTCGATGTTTTCCACCCTGAGGATCTCACTCATCCTGCTCACCTCTCCCCTCTTCATGCACGACCTGATAATAATCATCTGCCGCAAACGTGATGCACACGCTGGTGCCCTCTCCCGGCGCTGAATCGATCGCGATGGCATGTCCCAGCCGCCGGCACAGCTTGTCACACAGATACAGGCCCATCCCGGTGCTCGTCTTGGATACGCGGCCGTTCTGACCGGTGAACGACTTCTCAAAGACACGCCCAAGATCTGATGCCGAAATGCCGATGCCATTGTCCGAGATGATCAGGCGCGCCTCATGCCCCATCTCCTTCGTCTCGATCCGGATGCATCCGCCCTGCTCCGGACAATATTTGATCGCGTTGCTCATGATCTGATTGATGATGAATTCGATCCATTTGCTGTCGGTGAACACCATGGCGCCGCTTTCCTCAAACTCGATGCGGATGCGCCTGTACAGCAGGCTGTCCTTGTTGCGCCGGATGACATGCTGCACCAGCTCATCCAGCGAGCAGCGCTTGATCAGATAATCCTTTTCCGTATTCTCGCTGCGCATGTAATACAGCACCTGCTCCACATCGTTTTCGATCCTGCCGAACTGCTCGCGCAGCTTCTTGTTCATCTCTCCGGGATTATTGTGCAGGATCAGCTGCCCTGCCGCGATCGGCAGCTTTACCTCATGCACCCACATCTCGATATAATCCTTGAAGTCCTCCAGCGCATCCTGATACTGAAGGATGTGCTCGCTCATCGACTTATCGGTCTCATACAGGATCTCCTCCAGCAGCTTTCCTTCCAGGAACGAGGGCGAGGAAGTCAGCTCATGCACGAGATATTTCTGATCCAGCTGATCCAGCGCCGCGAACAGCCGGCGGTAATACCCGGACCGCCGCTGATATTCATAGGCCAGCAGCGCGCCGCCAAACAGCATCACCAGCACGAACGACGCGATCATGATCGACACATGCACATCAAAGATCAGCAGGAAGAGCTCCAGGCAGATCAGGAACAACAGATAGATCAGGATGCTGACGAGATGATCGAGCGCGTATGTGCTCAGCTTCATACGAGCAGATACCCCTGTCCGCGGCGCGTCTCGATCACATCGACGAGGCCGATCTCCTCCAGCTTGCGGCGCAGCCGGGTGATGTTCACGGTCAGCGTGTTGTCATCGATGAACTTGTTGGTGTCCCACAGATAATCCATCAGATCATCCCGGCTGACGATGCAGCCCTTATGCTGCAGCAGGAAATGGAATATGGCCATCTCATTCTTTGACAGCAGCAGCTCCTTCCCGCCTTTTTCCAGCGTGCTGCGCAGCACGTTCACCTTGACGCCGCGGTAGACCTCTTCCGTATGCTGACGGTTCATCCGCTTGAACAGCGCCTCGATATGCAGAAGCAGCAGCGTCGGGTTATAGGGCTTCGTGATATAGTCATCTGCCCCATAGCTCATCGACAGCACCTCATCCACCTCATTGTTCTTGGATGTCACCATGATGACCGGCACATCGCTCTTCGCGCGCAGCTGCTTGAGCACCTGCTGGCCGTTGATGCCCGGAATCATGATGTCTAAGAGCACCAGATCCGCGTCCATCTCGATCAGCGCGTCTGCCGCATGATCGAACGTGCGCAGGATGCGCGCTTCATAGCCGTTGTTTTCCAGCAGGATCTTCAGCTCTTCCCGCAGCCGTTCATCATCTTCCACGATTATGATCTTCTTCATCTTCATCACCTGTTTCATTATACCTGATTCTCTCAAATGCCGCCGCACCCTTACAGCGCTGTAAGCATCACATACTGAAATGATACCATAAAAGCCAGACTTTGTGATAGAATGAGTCCGGAGGGATCACCATGAACAACAATGAATCCGCAAATCCGGGCATTTCCCGCTTTTCCTGCACGAGCGTGCTGGATGAAGCGCTGATCGCCCAATGGAACGCGTTCCACTTTCATCACATTCAGAACAAATCGATCTGGCTGAGCATCATCTGCGGTGCGCTCATCGCGGTCATCGGCGCGGTCATGCTCATCATGGACCTGCGCGCAGGCAGCGACATGCTCATCAGCGCCGTGATCGTCCTGGCCGGCGCGCTCATCCTCAGCATGGGCATCCGCACGCCGAAGATGAACGAAAAGCGCATGAAGGCGCGCTACGCCGGCAGTCAGAGACAGTATGCGTTTTATGATCATTACCTGAGCGTGCGCACAGGCGGCGATATGGCCGAATGCCCGTATAACCGCATCAAAGCTGTCTATGCAGCAGAAGGCTGCTGGTACTTATACACCTTTTCCAACAGCGCTTACATCGTCAGTGAACAAGGCTTCTCTCAGGGAGACGCCGAAAGCTTCAACGCCTTCCTGAAGAGCACGTTTCCAGATCAATTCCACCAGGTCTCCTGATGTCCCCGCGAGGACATCTTTTTTCTTGACGGCCGCCCGCACATGCTATGATAAAGTTGTAAAGAAAACTTGACAAAGGAGGATGCGTCCATGGAAAAAGAAGAAGTGCTGAACAAAGCGCGAAGCGATCATTCCCGGCAAGAACCGCGCAGACAGCTGCTTGAGCGAAACGCGGGCTATCTCTCGTTCATCGCCCTGTCTGCAATCGGCGTCATTTGGAAGCTGGCCGAGTGGTTCATCGATCAGACCCTGGGCACGGCGAGCATCAACGGGCTTTCCTTCCCGCTTTCTGACTTTCTGTTCGGCTTCCTCTCTTTGGGCATGGCCGTGACGGAGATCTCCCTGCTGATCCAGACCCGGCAGATCCGCTATCTCACCCTCGCCCTGTTCTTCCTGCTCTTGCCCGCCATCATGTCCTGGCGCATTTTCTGCGGTTGACGAATGCGGACGCGCATGGTATGCTTGAGCAGTTATCAAGAACAGAAATGAGGGAAATATGATCAAATTCAGTGAACTGCCCATCAGTTCCCGCATCGTCCGCGCCGTGCGCGACATGGGATTTGAAACGGCAACCGAAATACAGGAAAAAGCGATTCCGATCATCCTTCAGGGCAGAGATGTCCTGGGCAAATCAAATACCGGCACCGGAAAGACCGCCGCGTTCGGCATCCCGGCCATCGAGACCGCACAGCCGCTGCAGCGCCATCCCGGCACGCTGATCCTCTGCCCCACCCGCGAGCTCGTCTTGCAGGTGAGCAGCGAACTGCGCAAGTTTGCCAAATATAAAGAAGGCATCCGCGTCACGCCGGTCTACGGCGGAGAACCGATCGACTATCAGATCCAGCAGCTGAAAAAGGGAAGCGCCATCGTCGTCGGCACCCCGGGCAGGATCATGGACCACCTGCGCCGGCGCACTTTGCGGCTGAGCGAGCTGAACATGATGATCTTAGACGAAGCCGACGAGATGCTGAACATGGGGTTCAAGGAAGACATCGAGACCATCCTGAAGTCCGTCCCGGAAGACCGGCATCATCAGACCATCCTGTTTTCCGCGACCTGGCCGGAAGCGATCCTGAAGATCACGCAGGAATTTCAAGACGATCCCGTCAAAGTGGAGATCTCCTCCACGCAGCGCACCATCGATACGATCGCCCAGTCTTATTATGAAGTCCCAAAAGGACAGAAGGATCTGGCGCTCGAAGTGCTGCTGGAAATGTACCGCCCCTCTTTATGCATGATCTTCTGCAACACGAAGAAGATGGTGGATGAGCTCAGCGAGACGCTGGGCAAGGCCGGCTATCAGAGCTCCTGCCTGCATGGAGACATCAAGCAGGAGACGCGCACCAAGGTCATGAACCAGTTCCGCAGCGGCGCTTTCCCGATCCTGATCGCCACAGATGTCGCCGCGCGCGGCATCGACGTGGATGATGTCGATCTGGTCATCAACTACGACCTCCCTCAGGATGATGAATATTACATCCACCGCGTGGGACGCACCGGACGTGCCGGAAAGAGCGGAGAAGCCGTGACGCTCATCTACCCTGCGCAGCGCAGGGACCTCAGCCGCGTCATCTCCTACACCAAGGCGGACATCCGCAGAAAGCAGTTCCCGGACAGCGAACAGCTGAAGGCATTCAGCCGCCGCCGGTTCATCGATGAGATCAGCGAGGCATGCCGCAAAGGAAGCGATGATGACACCATCGCGCTCACCTATGAGCTGATGGCGCAGGGCATCGCCCCCTTCAATCTGATCAGCACGCTGATCGCGATGAATTACCGTCCGAAGGACCTCGACACCTCCTCCCTCATCAAGGCGCAGCGCAGGCAGAAGGAACGGATGCGCACGCTCAGCCTGAGCCTGGGGAAACAGGATGGCATCCGCACCGGCCATGTTGTCGCCGCCATCATCGAGGCATCCGGGATCGACGCCGACGCCATCGGCGCGGTGCATATCCATAACCGCAGCACGAGCGTGGATATCGCTGCCGAGCAGATCGATCTGGTCGTCAAAAAGATGAAAAAGGCGAAGATCCGCGGCAAGAACGTCCGGGTGAGCCGGGAAGAGAAAGCGGAAAAAGAGCCCGCACAGAAGAAGCGTGCGGAAAATGGCAAGAAGAAGAACAGATCCAGCGAAAGCCTGAAAAAGAAGAAATTCCGCAAGACCAAAAAAGAGAAGCAGTAAAAAAGAGCCTTCGGGGCGGTCAGACCACCCGAAGGCTCTTGATGTATCTTACAGCTGTTTTTCGTATTCTTTCAGCGCATGCGCGATCTGATCCGGGCAGCTGGTCGGCTTTGCGCCGCAGCGAACACCTTCAAATGAAGCGATCACCTCATCGATGTGCTTTCCCTCAAGGATACGGGAGATCCCCATCAGATTGCCCGGGCATCCCCCGACAATATCCACTTTGCGGATGACATCGTGATCGATGTCAAAGCGCATCTCTCTGGAACAGACCCCTTTCGGCCGATAAATGAATGTCGTCACTTCTATTCCCTCTCTCTCTGTAAACGGTTGAGGACCTGGTGGGCCAGCGCGCCGATCAACAGGCCGCTGAGCACGCCGAGCGCGCACAGCAGCGGCAGCAGCGCCTGCATGAAGAACTGTCGGTAGATCCAGCTCACAGCGATGACCTGCCCGATGCAGTGGAACACGCTGCCCAGCACGCTGACGCCGTAGATGCTGAAGCAGCGGCATCGGCGGGCGATGCTCATCGCCGCACAGCTGAGCAAGACGCCGCTCAGCGAAAGCCAGAACGATGTCGCAAACAGCGTGCCCTGCAGCAGCGAGACAAACAGCACCCGCATGAGGCTGACGGCAAGCATGGCGCGCGCATCATAGAGATACAGCGTGATCAGCGCGATGATATTGGCCAGGCCCAGACGGAATCCGGGCACCGGCAGCGGGATCACGATGAGCGATTCGACATAATGAAACAGGATGGCCAGCGCACAGAGCATCGTGAAGGTGGTCAGACGGCGTGTCGCGCTCATTGGATCTGCGTATCCACGGCGCCTTCCCCGCCGCCCTCGATCTGCACGACCACCTCATTGGGCAGACAGATGATCGGGGTAGCCGGATCGCTCACATACCCCTGGATCGAACAGTAATGATACGGGGAATTCTCTTTTTCGACCCGCACCTTTCCATCCTTCACTTCGATCTCCACCTCGCCCAGCTTTCCATCCACCGCATAGACACCATCTTCCTGCAGCGGCACCCTGAGCACTTCCTCTTCTCTGACACTGACGACCACATCGCTGTTCCCCTGTGCGTCATAGGCGAACCACAACGGCACATAAAAAAGCACACAGCTGATCATGATGACAAGAATGCAAATTTTATCTGCCCGCTTCATATCGTCCTCCAACGACATCAATTATACGTCAGTATGTGCCTTTTTGAAAGATTTAATTTTCCTCATCCAGCGCCTGCTGGTATGTCTCGACATATTTCTGGATCGAGATGGTGCATCCGCTGAGCACATCGGCGTTCAATGCCCTCCCCTGCTCATCATACAGCAGGTCCTGCGCGCCATGCTCCGCCAGATACCCTTCCAGGAAAGCGATCTGTTCATGCCATTCCTTACCGATGCTGCTCGCGCGCTTGAGGCCGTATTCCTCTTTCTGCTCCTTTTTGGAGACCCCGCCCTCGGTCTCATCGATGGATACTGAGACGACATCTTCGCCGTTCATCTCGACCTCGACCTTGATCTCTTCATCGCCGTTTTCGCTGACCGCCCCTTTCTTCACGCTGGCGCTGCATGCGCACAGCAGCGCTGCCGCCATAAGGATTGCCATCTTCTTCATCTTGCAGACCTCCTAGTTCACTGTCTGAATTGTTTCCTCTTTCTCCTTTTCTATACCCGCGCGGAAGAAAGAAATGTCAGAATGAAGCAGGAAGCCGCGGTATTCAGCCTTTTTTCTCTGTCTCGCGGTATGTTTCGGCCAGCTCTGCATAGTGCGCCGCATTCCAGCGGATCATCTCGATCTGCTCAGGGCGGATGGGCTTGACATGAAACGGCGCGCCGATCGCCACCTGATGCGCGGCGACCCGCTTGTCCTCGCTGACCAGCGCGCAGGCGCCCACGATGCTCTCGCTTTCCACATAAGCGCCGTTGAGCAGAGTGGCCCGCATGCCGATGAGCACATGATCTTCCAGATGCGCGCCATGCACGATCGCGCCATGGCCGATGGTGACGCCGCGGCCGACCACGACATCATATCCTTTGTCACAGTGCATGATCGTCCCATCCTGCACGTTGCTTCCTTCCCCGATCACGATGCGGCCCGTGTCTGCCCGCAGGATGCAGCCATACCATATCGAGGCGCCGGAGGCGACATGCACATCGCCGATCAGCACCGCATCCTCTGCGATGAAAGCATCCTCCGCGATCTGCGGAAGCTTTCCTTTCCATTCTTTCAATATCATTTGCATCACCTGTTCACCGAACATTATAGCATGCGCCTGCGCAGAAAACAGCAGTTTATCGGGAAACCGCGTTCTTCTCCTGGCGGCGGAAGGCACGATACAGCTTGAGAAACGCGCGCTTTTCGATGCGTGAGACATAAGAGCGGGAAATGCCGAGCTCCTGCGCAATCTCCTTCTGGGTCTGTTCCTTGCGTCCATGCAGGCCGAAGCGCTTTTCGATGATCATCAGCTCCCGCTCATCCAGCAGCGGCAGAAACGCCTGCAGCTGCTTCAGCCGTTCCTCCAGCACGATCTGCTCACAGACGCTTCGCTGTTCAGGGGCGGCGATCGCGTCCATCAGGGTGATCTCGCTGCCATCCTTCTCATTGGCAATCGGCTCATTGAGCGAGACATCCGAAAAGGAATTGCGGTTCTTGCGCAGATACATGAGGATCTCATTCTCGATGCAGCGGGAAGCATAGGTCGTGAGCTTCTTCCCCTTTTCCGGCGCAAACGTATCTACGGCCTTGATCAGCCCGATCGTCCCGATGCTGATCAGATCATCGGTCTGGGTCCTGCGGATGTCATACTTCTTCACGATATGCGCCACGAGCCTGAGATTGTGCTCGATCAGCTGATCGCGCGCATACGCGTCTCCCTTCTGCAGCGCCGCAAGGCAGCGCTCCTCATCTTCCCGCGACAACGGGCGGGCAAAGCTCTGCGAACGGATATATCCGGTAAAATAAAACATGTGGGTCAGGATCTCCATCAGCCACGCAAACATTTCATCACCTGTTTCCACTTTATGCGACAGCTTCCGCGATTATGCGCAGCAAAACGATCCGCACCGTTTGCTTTCGATTTAAATTTTTGATAAGATAAAATTGTATGTTCAGTCAATGGGAGGGATCGGTATGAGAAATATCCCCGGCACTGTCTGCCTGATGAGCGCAATGTTCATCCTCTGCGGATGCATGAATCAGGAAGCAGGATCGGTGAACGAAACGATTCAGGAAAACAATGAACGCATCGGCACGACTGCCGAAACGAACAGCGAGATCACGGAAGTGGACGACATGGACAGCGCGCGTGCCCTGCTAAGCGAACAGTGGGACATCCAGCAGCCTGGTGCCCTTCCCGAGGGATTCAGCGTCCAGGGCTATTATGTCTATGACCGCAACATGGTGGAGATCCGCTATCATGACGAAGAAGGGCATGAGCTCTATTACCGCACCAGCACCCGCAGCGGGGACATCAGCGGAAACACGCAGCAATACAGTCAGAAAGAAACGATCGATGCCGGTTCCTTCACCGACATCAAGGTAAAAGGAAGCAATGATCTGTGGAATGTGGCAGTCTGGGTCAAGGATGGCATTTCGTATTCCATCACCGATGAAAGGGGACTGAACACGGCGGTATTGAGCACCATGATCGAAAGCCTCAGCAGCGAATGAATGTTCGCTGCTTTTTTTTGAAATGTTTTTCAATTTAAACGCTTACTTACAACTTTTTCAGAAAATGTTTCAAAATCCATTGACACCTTTTCTCCCTTTTTGTAGAATGTTTCCGTACTCAACATTCAAATGCATCGATCAGGAAGGGATTTCCCCGCTCCGCTCACAGAGAGCCGCATAAGCTGAGAAACGGCAGCATGGAAGGGAAAGACGATCGCCTGTGAGCAGTGAACTGAACACATACACATGTCAGTAAGGGATCCGCAGTTTCCGCGTTATGGAAAGACACATTGGACATGATGTGGATGAGCGGCAGCAATGCAAGCTGAGTGGTACCGCGGAAACAGGGTTTTCGTCTTGGCGCAGAATTTTTTCTCACCAAGACGAAGACCCTTTTTTGGATGCTGAGAGAAAGGGAGGAAAGTTTATGAATGGTTTACTGTTATTGGGGATCGCCTGCGTCATCCTGATCGCGGCATATCTGCTGTATGGCCGTTATCTCGTCAAGACCTGGGGCATCGATCCCAATGCCGTCACTCCGGCCGTGGAAAAAGAAGACGGAGTCGATTACGTGCCCAGCAATAAATGGGAGGTGTTCGCGCATCAGTTTTCATCCATCGCCGGCGCTGGTCCGGTCACCGGTCCGGTCATGGCGATGATGTTCGGCTGGCTGCCGGCATTCCTGTGGATCATCATCGGTGGCATCTTCTTCGGTGCCGTACAAGATTTCGGCGCATTATACGCATCGGTAAAATCACATGGCAAATCGATGGGACAGCTCATCGAGGATCATATCGGTCATACCGGCAGGAAGCTGTTCTTTCTGTTCAGCTGGCTGTTCACCTTGCTGGTCATCGCCGCGTTCGCGGACATGGTCGCCGGCACCTTCAATGGCTTTTCTGAGTCCGGAGAGGCGCTGCAGCCCAACGCGTCTGCCGCAAGCATCTCAATCCTGTATGTGTTCGTGGCCATCGCTTTCGGCCTGTTCTTGCGCAAGACAAAGATCAGCGGATGGAAACAGGCCGTGATCGCCATCGCGCTCATCCTGCTCATGCTGGCGGCCGGCATCGCTTTTCCGGTCTATTTGGGCAAACAGGCATGGATCTACATCGTGTTCGTCTATATCTTCTTTGCCTCCATCACACCGATGTGGCTGCTGAAACAGCCGCGTGACTATCTGACCACTTTCTTGTTCATCGGCATGATCGCCGCGGCCGTGATCGGCGTCTTCGTCAGCAACCCGACCATCACCACGCCGGCCTTTACTGGCTTTGTCTCTGAGAGCGGCAGCTATTTGTTCCCGACGCTGTTCGTCACGATCGCCTGCGGCGCGGTCAGCGGGTTCCACTCACTGGTTTCCAGCGAGACCAGCAGCAAGCAGATCCGCAATGAGAAAGACATGCTGCAGGTCGGATACGGAAGCATGCTGCTGGAATCACTGCTCGCGGTGCTCGTCATCGTCGTGGTCGGCTCGTTGAGCTCCCTGAGCGCCAGCGGCGTCCTCAATGCAGACCTGAGCGCAATGGCTGAAGGCGCAACGCCGTTCACTCAGTTTTCAGTCGGTGTGACCGGCCTGATCGCGCAGCTCGGCCTGCCGCAGGAATGGGGACTGTGCATCATGACGATGTTCGTCTCCGCCCTGGCACTCACTTCCCTGGACGCCGTGGCACGCATCGGCAAGATGTCTTTCCAGGAATTCTTCGAAGCGGACAAGAACAAAGAGAGATCACCGCTCATCCGCTTCCTCACCAACAAATATGTGGCGACCTTCATCACGCTGTTCGCCGGATGGCTGCTCAGCCTGGGCGGCTACAACAACATCTGGCCGCTGTTCGGCTCTGCCAACCAGCTGCTTGCCGCGATGGTGCTGATCGCCCTCTCGGTATTCCTGAAAGTGACCGGCCGCAAAGGCTTCATGCTGTATTTCCCGATGTGCGCCATGCTCATCGTCACGATGTCTTCGCTCGGCCTTTCCATCTACAACATCTGCATGAAGCTGTTCGTCAATGGCGGCTTTGTCTTCCTCACTGACGGCCTGCAGCTGATCGTCGCGATCCTGCTGGTAGCGCTGGGACTGATGATCGCCTTCTGTTCCGGCAAGAAGCTGGTCACCGCCAAGCAGGAAACTGAATGATGATCATGAAAAGATCGGAATCTTTCCGGTCTTTTTTTTGCGCTTGGATCGAAAAAAAAGCCATGACCATCGTCACAGCCTTGCAGTCATTCGCTCATGAATGGCTGATAATGCAGAGCGAAGCTGATCTTCGTGTTGAGATCCTCCAGGATGATCGCAAAGGCATCCGGATCAAACACGGCCACATCGATATAGGAATAAAACGTCCCGATCGCCCCGCCGATGGTGTGCGCGATGGACAGCTTCTGCATCTGCTCATCCAGCCGCTTCTCCATCGTCTGCCGGATCAGCGCGTTCTTTTCATCCTCATAAGGGTTTTCATAATACAGATAGCCGTATTCGCCGCCTTTGTCCTTGAAATCCTTGCAAGAATCATAATTGCGCTGCAGCACCTCTTCCTGCAGCAGCGCGTTGGTCGTGATGATGAGCTTCATGTCATTGCGCAGCGTATCGTGCACCGGCTGCTCATTCAGCTTGTACACCATGTAGATGCTCGTCGGATCATGATATTCCAGCCAGTCATGCGCGATGATGATATCACAGACGTCTTCATAAAAATTCGGCAGCAGGCAGAAATTCTCACAGTCCGCGGCCGGCTCATCGACCGCCTCAACGCTTGCGATGCGTGCTTCCAGCTCCAGCTCGCCAAGAAACAGTTCCAGCATATATGCTGACATCTCTCGTTTGCGCTCTTCATCCAGGATATCCCGATATCCCGGACAATAGACCTGGGCATGCAGGCATTTGTTTTCCTCATCGATCTCATAAAACACGGTAAAATCCGCGCCGGTATACACCTTGTCCTTGATGCGCACGGCCGCATTGGCTGCCTTGGAAGTAAAAGGCGGCAGCCAGGCATTGATGATCCAGTCCTCCACGAGCGCGCGCGGAGCGTTCTGCCGGATCAGCGCGGCGATATACTGGACCGTCTTGTTGGGACCGGTATCCAGCGTAAACTCGAAGAAGCCATCCGCGTTGCGTTCGATCAGCGCCTTGCATCCGCATACTTTTTCCAGCATGCCGTCGATCTCGCCGCGCAGTTCCTCCAGCGCGGCCTCATCCTCTTCTTTCAGCGCGCGCTCCAGTTCCCCGCGCAGCTTCATGAAGCTCTCCCAGAAATACTTTACCCGCATCTTGCAGTTCACAGACATCCCTCTTTCCTTAAGTCAGTACATTATAGCATGATGTCCGTGTCATTGCTATGCATTCGCCAGCCGATTTTTCAGCTCTTTCAAGATCCGGCGCTCCAGCCTGGACACCTGCACCTGTGAGATCTGCAGCCTGGCGGCGATATCCTCCTGCTTCATGCCCAGATCATAACGATAGTGCAGCAGCAGCTGATCCCGCTGCGGCAGCCGCTTCACCTCCCGCATCAGCGACACATGCATGGCGACATCCTGCGCGCGCGGATCGGCCACCTTGTCCTGCAGCACGATGGGAGAGCCATCGTTCTCATAGATGACCTCATCGAACGACAAGGTAAACTGATTTGCCTCAAAGGCGAGGATAACCTCAGTGAGGTCGAAGCCGCCTTCTGCGGCGATCTCCTCATAATGCACCTCCCGGCCCAGACGCTGCTGCAGCTCATCGCGGATCTTCAGCATCTGCAGATAGTTCTCCTTCATGCTGCGGGAGATGCGCATGCTGCCGTCATCCCGGAAGAAGCGCTTCATCTCGCCCAGGATCATCGGCACCGCATAAGTCGAAAACTTGACATGATAGCTCAGGTCAAAATGATTCAGCGCCTTCATCAGCCCGACACAGCCGATCTGAACGAGCTCCTCAAACGGGATACGGCTGGAAGAAAACCGCCTTGCCATGGCATAGACAAGGGGCTGATTGCGCTCCACAAAAACATCCTTAGCTTCATCAGAGCCATGCTGAATTGCCTCGATCAGCTCTTCGTTGCTCAGCTCGCTGAAATTCACTGCAGCTTCTTCTCGATGTGCAGGCTCGTGCCTACGCCCGGCCTGGACTCGATGTGAAAGACATCCGCAAAGCTCTGCATGATCGTAAATCCCATCCCGCTGCGTTCCAGATCTTCTCTGCTCGTATATAATGGCTGCATGGCCAGATCGATGTCTTCGATGCCGCAGCCTTGATCGTAAATGTCGAGGATCACGATTTCCTCATCATAGCAGACCTCCAGATAGATATCCCCGTCTTCATCGCCGCCATACCCGTGGATCATGGCGTTCACGACCGCTTCCGCCACGATCGTCTTGATCTCCATCAGCATTTCCATGCCCAAATGCAGCGGGGCGAGGAAGGCCACCACGCTGGTGCGGGCGAACACTTCGTTGACCAGCTTGCTCTTGAACACGAGCTTCATCTCATTCATCGTCTTCCCTCATTTCTTTCATAGCGGATGATCCGGAAAATGCCCGACATCTCAAAGATCGTCTTGTTGAGCCGGGACAAATTGCATACGATCGTCTCTCCGCCTGCCTTCTTCATCTGCTTATAACGGGCCAGCACATAGCCGATGCCGGTACTGTCCACGAAGCTCACCTTCTCAAAGTCCAGCTTCAGCACCCGGGGACGATACTGCTCGATGAGGCGGATGCTGGGCTCTTTCAGCTTCATGACGCTCAGGTTGTCGAACTCTCCCTCAAAATAGAGGCAGAGCGTCCCATCCTGATACTGGTGTTTCATTTCATCCCTCCGTCCCCACTTTACCACAGCGCTGTGCGGCATGGGAAAAATGCGACAAAAGTTGTCAGGATGCGCCAGCAAAACCGTTCGACGCCAGATGACAAAAAATGTCCGCCTAAGCGAACATTTCGCGCAGCGCGCGGATCCACAGCTGCAGAAAGCTCATCGGCCGCACCGCCTCCTTCACGCCTAGATCGACCGTGAACGTATAGCCGCCGCTCATCTTCACATGCGCCCTGGCGACGGTGTCTTTCGGATCATAAGGCAGCTCCTTCTTGACCAGCTCGATCTTCGTGGAGCTCACCTTGCTCTCTTTTCCCTTCTCATACATGAAATAGGCGTCCTCTCTGGCGATCAGCCCCACGCGGGAAGGATCGCCCTTTTCGATGGTCAGCGTATCCACCTCATCGCCCGCCGCATACAGCTGCTTTTGTTCATAACGGGAAAATCCATACTCCAGCAGCTGGATCGTCTCCTGATTGCGCGTGGCGCTGTCTGGTTCATGCATCACCACAGCGATCAGCCGCAGCGAATTGCGGCATGCCGTCGCCGTAATGCAGGAGCCGGCCTGATCGGTATAGCCGGTCTTCAAGCCGTCTGCCCCTTGCATCTGCCGGATGAGCTTGTTGGTATTGACCAGCCAGAACTTCTGCGCGCTGTCCTCGCGGATATACGCATCATATGTCCCGGTGATGGCCAGCAGCTCTTCGCCCCCTTCCTGCAGCAGCGCCGACGCGATGCGCGCCATATCGCTCGCGCAGCTGTAATGCTGCGGATCGTGCAGGCCGCTGGCATTGGTGAAATGCGTGTTGCTCAGCTTCAGCTCCTGCGCCTTTTCGTTCATCCGCTCGACGAAGGCTTCCTGCGTGCCGCTGATCTGCTCTGCCATGGCGACCATCGCATCATTGGCCGAAGCGATGCAGATGCTCTTGAGCAGATCCTCCACGCTCATCGTCTCGCCCTCTTTCAGGTAGATCTGAGAGCCGCCCATGCCCGCTGCCTCTGCGCTGGCGCTGACTTGATCGCTGAGCTTCAATGCGCCGGAATGCAGTTCCTCATAGATGAGCAGCAGCCCCATCATCTTCGTCATCGACGCGGGATACATGCGCTTGTTTTCCTGACGGGCATACAGCTGTCTGCCGGAGGAAGCCTCGATCAGGCATACTGCCTGAGCGCTCGGGGCGAGCTCTGCCGCATCCTGGCTGATGGTCTCGCTTTCTCCGGCATGAACGCCCAACGGCATCATCACCATCACCGCGCTCAGCAGCGCACTCAGCAGTTTCTTTTTCATGTTATCGACCTCAGTGATACTCTATGCCCAAGCTCCCCTGCTCATGACTGCACCATGCGCACTTTCGGCGCGCTGACATACATCCGCTTCACGAGCGGAAGCTCCTTTTGCAGCGAGATGACATAGGCAAACCGGCTCTGCATCTGAAAGATGTGCCCTGACTCAGAGCGATAGGCCGGATCTCCCTGCAGCCGGATGCAGTATTCCGCTTGTGCCGGCAGCGTCTTCTCTCCGCTCATCCATGCGCTGACATCAAAGCAGACCTCATCGCGCGCGCTCGACACCTGCAGCGCAGTATCCGCCTCGACCACATACGCCCCCGCGTACATCGGGATATGCAGCTGCCACAGCCCGCTGGACAGCCGATTCACGCTTTCCCGCCGGCCTATCGCGATCGGATCGACCGGCTGCACCTCCTGCAGGCTGTGCTTGCCGGCCTCTGCCTGCAAGGCGGCGATCTCCTCTTTCATATCGATCTGCAGCCGGATGCGCAAAGTGCCGTCATCCTGAGCAGTGACCTTCTGCGTGATCGTCACCCCGTCCTGACGATCGACCATGGCATCTTGCAAAGGCGCATATTCCCGCAGCGACGCGGAGATGGACGCGCTGATCAGCATCAGCATGATCCATATGATCTTCATGACCTCACCTCACCCTGATGTTACGCCTATCGCTTCGCACATGCTGTCGATAAAAAAAACAGACATGCTCAGCCATGCCTGTCTTGCAAAAGCGTGCGCATCTGCTTGGGCAGCTTCTCTTTGGGAAGCTCGATGACACGCGTATTCAGATAAGAAAGCGAATTCGCCGGATCCAGGGAAAACGACAGACGAAAGGCGCATAAGGCCTGATGCCCGTTCTGCCGGCGCGCGCCATATTTGACATCGCCGAGCAGCGGATGGTGGATGTGCGCAAAAGATGCCCGGATCTGATGGAAACGTCCGCTGTGCAGCTCTACCATCACCAGCGAGCAGGCGTCGTCCGCACGCAGCAGCCGGTAAGAAAGCGCGCAGTCCTTTCCCTCATCTTCGCTCAGCACTGCCTTCATCCCTTCCTTGCGATGGCGCAGCGTGATCGTCCCTTCCGGCGAAGAGACCCTGCCCTCGCATAACGCCAGGTAATATTTATGGACCTCATGGGCGCGGATGGCGGCATTCATGTCGCGCAGCGCACGGGCATGCTTGCCGGCGATGAGCAGCCCTCTCGTATTGCGGTCAAGCCGGTTGCACAGCGCCGGGACAAAGCTCTGCTCCTGATCAGGATCATATTCCCCGCGCACATACAGATAATGGAGGATGCGGCTGACCGCGCAGTCCTGCGGCCCTTGTTCATCGCGCTGTGAGCGCAGTCCCTGCGGCTTGTCGATCACCAGGATATGCTCATCCTCATAGACCACATCGAGAGAGGCAGGCGCCTGCAGGAAGTCATGTTCCTTTTTCTCGTCCTGCAGGAACCGCGGATCGATGAACAGCAGCACATGATCTCCCTCCTGCAGCCGCTGAGCGATCTCACAGCGCTTGCGGTTCACCTTGATCTTCTTGCTGCGCACCGCCTTATACAGATAGCTTCTGGGCAGGGCGGGAAACGCCTTCATCAGAAAACGGTCGACCCGCTGCCCGGCGTCATTTTTCGCAATGATGATTTCCTTCATGTTCTCACCGGGTTTAGTATAACATAATGAAGCAGATTATGTTACACTTGAATGAAGAACGCGAGGAGATGAGCTCATGTACACATGCCGGATCTCGGTCCACGAGCTGGTGGAGACCAGCTATCTGCAAGGAAGCCTGACTTCACAGGGGATGAGCGCCCAGCGCGCACAGCTGGGCGCCCGCATCCACCGCATGCTGCAGGGCCAGCGAGGAAAGAACTATCAAAGCGAAGTGTTCTTCCGCCATGAAAGCGTGCTGGACGACATCACGATCATCGTCGAAGGACGTGCCGACGGCATCGAGATCACTGATGGAGAGATCCTGGTGGAAGAGATCAAATCCACCCTGCTGCCTGTCGAACAGATCGACGACAGCATCTTCGTCCATTTTGCCCAGTGCTATGTCTATGCCCATTTCTGTCTGCTTCAGCACCCTGAGCAGGAAGAGATCGTCACCCGCGTGACCTATGTCCAGGCCAAGAGCGGACAGGAAAAACACTTTGAGCGCACGCTGTCCCGCAGCGAGCTGGATGCGTTCTATGCCCAGCTGCTGGACAACTACCGCAGATGGGCCGTCCTGCGCCGCGATCTGCACATCAGCGCCAGAACGAGCACAAAGGCGCTGCAGTTCCCCTTTCCCAGCTATCGGGACCACCAGCGGGAATTCGCGGCCTGGGTCTATCAGACGATCATCAATGCGTCCTCTCTCATCGTGCAGGCGCCCACAGGCATCGGCAAGACCATCTCGACCTTGTTTCCCGCCCTCAAGGCGCTGGGAGAAGGAAAATGCGAGAAGATCTTCTATCTGTGCGCGAAGAACATGACCGCTGCCGTCGCCCGGGACACGATGCGTCTGTTCTATGCGCAGGATCTTTCCCTGAAGACGGTCTTCCTCACGGCCAAAGACAAGATCTGTCCGATGGAGGAGAGACGCTGCGATGAATGCCCGTATGCGGACAACTATTACGGGCGGGTGCGCCCTGTGCTTTACCGCCTGCTCACAGAGTGCCAGGAGCTTGACGCCGACACCTTTTCCCGCTATGGAGAAGAGGCGTCGCTTTGTCCCTTCGAGCTCTCGCTGGACGCTTCCCTGTACGCCTCATTGATCGTCTGCGACTATAATTATGTCTTTGACCCAGCCGTCTATCTCAGGCGGTTCTTCGAAGAAAAGGGCAGCTATGTCTTCCTGATCGATGAAGCGCACAATCTGGTGGACCGCGCCCGCGAGATGTACAGCGCCGACCTGTGGCAAGAGGAGCTTTGCGAACTGCGCAGGCTGATCAAGACAGACGCAGATGCGCTCCGCGCGGCGCTTCGTCCGCTCGATCGCGCCTTGAAACGGCTGAGCGATGAATGCGAAGGCGCCTTGCACTCTCGCAAAGCGCCCATGGATGACCTCAGCCTGCAGCTCAACCGGCTCATCGACGAATGCGACCTGTGGCTGCAGACCCATCCGCAGGAAGAGCATCGCGACGCCATCCTGGAGATCTACTTCCACCTGGTGAGCTGCCGCAGGATCTTCGAGCTGTATGACGATGATTTCATCACCTGGTATGAAAATGACGCCGCACGCGGCTTCCACCTCCGCCTGTATTGCCTGAATCCGGCTGCCCGCATCCAGGAGCGCCTCTCCTGCGGCAAGGCCGCCGTCTATTTCAGCGCGACGCTCTCGCCCTCGCTGTATTATGCCACGCTGCTGGGCGAACAGGAAAAGGCAAAGCGCATCGCCCTGCCCTCCATCTTCAGCACGGATCAGTATGCCCTGATCATCCACGAAGGCATTTCCACCCGCTGGCAGCACCGCGCAGCCAGTGCCTTGCAGATCGTGAACGCTATCTATCACAGCGTGATCCCCAAGCCCGGCAACTACATCGTCTTCTTTCCCAGCTACCGCTACATGGAGACTTGCGCCGAGCTGTTCCGCAGACATTATCCCGCCATCCCGCTGCATGTGCAGGGCGCAGCGATGACGCCGCAGGAGCGTCAGGCATTCTTGGAGCGGTTCGAGACCTTCGGTGAGATGCAGCTGCATTTCTGCGTGCTGGGCGGCATGTTTGCCGAAGGCATCGATTTCAGCGGCGAGCGGCTCATCGGCACGATCATCATCGGCGTCGGGCTGCCGATGATCAACCCTGAATCCGACTTTGTGAAAGAGCACTTCGACGCGCAAGGCAAGCCCGGATATCACTTCGCCTATACGTTTCCCGGCATGAACAAAGTGCTGCAGGCCATGGGCAGGGTCATCCGCACAAAAAAAGACAGCGGCATCATCGTCCTGATCGATGACCGCTATCTCACGCCGCTCTATCGCTCGCTGTTTCCGCCGCATTACCGCCATGCTCTCTGCGTCCGTGACAACCTGCGCCTGGAAACGCTGATCCGCGCCTTCTGGCAGAAACGCTCAGAACAGTGAAGCAAACGCGCTGATGTCATCCACGACCGGGCAGCCGCATTGCTTCAGCTTGTCTTTGTGCTCATGTCCGTTGGCGATCAGCACGCAGTGGCAGCCCGCCGCGCTCGCCACTTCATAATCATGCACGCTGTCCCCGGCGAACACGACGCCCTGCGGATCGATCCCGCTGTGCGCGATGAAGCGCTGCGCCAGGCTTTCCTTTGAGCGGGCATAGACATCATGGATGCCCAACACCTCCTCGAAAAAGGGCGCGATCGGATAACGCGAAAGCTGATCATGCAGATAATCCAGCCGTGAAGCGCTCAGCAGCACCTGCCGCTTGCCTTTTTCCTGAAAGCTGCGCAGCACATCCTGCGCGTGCGCATACAGGCTGCAGTTCAGGCTGCGCGGCTGATAATACCGCATATAGCGATGCGCAAGCGACTCAAATGACTCTTGTTCAAAATCAAATCCGGCCTTGCGGTAATATTCGATGATGGGAAACTGAAACACACGCTGATAATGCTCATGGTCCAGCTGCGGCAGGTGATGCTCCTGCAGCAGGCGGTTGATGGACGTCATGCACAGCTCTACATCGTCCAGCAATGTGCCGTTCCAGTCCCACACTATGGTCGTGATGTCTTCCATCTTCTCACCTCTGACAACACATTGTAGAGGATAGCCGCAAAAAGTGCAAGAAAAAGACCGGGAAATGCATACGCCCGGTCATGCGCCATCAGACTACTGTTTGTCTTCGTTATCGCCGAATGTGCTGCGGTAGCGGCCGAAGCGGCCGTTATCCTCGTTGTACTCCTCATCTGCCGCAAACGGGCTCACGCCCAGGCATCTGGCCACGCGGCGTTCAAAATCACGCTCAGCGCGGCGCAGGCAGCCATAATCGATCTGCTGGCACGAAGAGTCGTGATTGCAGCAGCATCTTCTGCAGCACTGGCAGCACTGCTGCGGGCGGCAGCAGCACGGCCCTCCGCTCATGCTGGTGCTCGTGCACTGGTTGATGCGGATATGCTGTCCGCGGGATGCGCATCCGCAGTTGTTTCTGTTACAGTTCATCTCTGATTCCTCCCTTTCCGAGATTTCTCATCTCTGCTTCAGACTATGAGACATCCGAAAAATGATATGGACACTTAACCATTGAAACCGGATACGAGATCCCTTTCTTTTTTGATAAAAGCGGTTTTTTTATGAGAAAAAATCAGATATAATAGGGCTGAGGTGAATTTAATGAGAGGAATCTATAACTCAGTGACAGACATCCGCAGAAAAGTCTTCACTGAAATCGCCAGACTGGCATACGAAGGGGGAGACTATGCCAAGAAGATCGAGGAACTCCCATACAAGATCCTGCCCGGACACAAGGCGAGCTACCGCAACAGCATCTTTCTGGAGCGCGCCATCATCGGCGAGCGCCTGCGCCTGGGCATCGGCCTTCCGCTTCGCAGCATGGAGGAACAGTCCACGCTGTCCGATGGGATCGAAGAAAGCGCGATCGCCGAAAAATATTATGATGATCCGCTGATCAACATCATCAAGTTCGCATGCAACGCCTGCCCGGAAAAGAAGATCGTCGTGACAGACACCTGCCAGGGATGCCTTTCCCATCAGTGTACGGAAGTCTGCCCGAAGGACGCCATCCACATCGTGAACGGCAAAAGCCAGATCGATCAGGACAAGTGCATCAAGTGCGGACGCTGCATGGAGGCGTGCCCGTATCACGCCATCAACAAGCTGGAGCGCCCTTGCGCAGCAAGCTGCGGCATGGATGCGATCCATTCCGACGAGGACGGCTGCGCGGAGATCGACTATGACAAGTGCGTATCCTGCGGCATGTGCCTGGTCAACTGTCCTTTCGGCGCCATCGTCGACAAAGGCCAGATCTTCCAGACGATCCACGCGATCAAGGACGGCCATGAGGTCATCGCGGCCATCGCACCGGCATTCGTCGGACAGTTCGGCCCGAGCGTAACGCCGGACAAGGTCAAGAGCGCATTGAAAGAGCTCGGCTTCGCCGACGTGGTCGAAGTGGCCATCGGCGCTGACCTGTGCACCATCGAAGAAGCAGAAGACTTCCTGAACAAGGTTCCGGAAAAGCAGCCGTTCATGGCAACGTCCTGCTGCCCGGCATGGTCCGTGATGGCAAAGAAGCTGTTCCCGGATTTCAAGCCGTACATCTCTATGGCGCTGACGCCGATGGTATTGACCGGAAGGCTGATCAAAAAGGAAAAGCCTAACGCCAAGGTCGTATTCATCGGACCGTGCGCAGCCAAGAAGCTGGAAGCCAGCCGCCGAAGCATTCGTTCCGACGTCGATTTCGTCCTGACCTTCGAAGAAGTGATGGGCATGTTCGTGGCCAAAGGGGTAAACCTCGAACAGATCAGCGTCAGTGAGCCGCTGACGGAAGGAACCGGATCCGGACGCGGATTCGCAGTCAGCGGAGGAGTCGCAGAAGCCGTCAAGAATCAGATCCTCAAGGATCATCCGGACATGGAAGTCAAGGTCCAGGCTGCCGAAGGGCTCAAGAACTGCAAGACGATGCTGATGATGGCCAAGGCAGGACGGCTCAACGGTTATCTGCTCGAAGGCATGGCATGCCCGGGAGGATGCGTTGCCGGAGCGGGAACGCTGCAGCCGGTCATGAAGTCAAGCACGCTCGTCAAGAAGTATGTCAAGGAAGCTGACAAGCAGATCTCCAGCGAATCTGACTACAGTGACAACCTCAACCTGCTGACCGAGCACGGATAAAAACGATCAGGGACACTTCGGTGTCCTTTTTTCGTCCAGGCAAAACAGCGGTGTGTTTTGCCGCAAAGTCTGCTATACTAATGGACAGGAAGGTGAGATCATCATGTTAAATTATGGCTATTATCATGTCGCTGCGGCCCTCATGCCGCTATGCATCGGCGATGTCAGCGCCAATGCCGCGCAGATCGAACGGATCGCGAACAGCTGCGCGCCGGATACACAGCTGATCGTATTTCCCGAGCTGAGCATCTGCGGGTATACGTGCGGCGACCTCTTCTTTGAATCACTGCTGCTCGACGCCTGCGAAAAGGCGCTGCAGACCCTTTGCACATCGATCAGAGAAAACCTGATCTGCGTCGTCGGCGTCCCGCTGCGGCAAAACGGACGGCTCTACAACTGCGCGGCCGTGATCTTCAATCATGAGATCATCGGCATCCAGGTCAAATCTTATCTGCCCAACTACAACGAATTTTACGAAAAGCGCTGGTTCTCCGACAGTTTCGAACTGAGCGAGGAGACGATCGAGCTGAACGGAAAGACGATCCCGTTCACCTCCAGGCTGCTGATCCAGGACGATACCAGCGGCGCAGTGATCGGCATCGATGTGTGCGAGGACCTCTGGGTGCCGATCCCGCCCAGCTCCCTGCATGCCCTCTCAGGCGCCAATGTCATCGTCAATCTCTCCGCATCCAATGAGACCATCGGCAAAGAGCGCTACCGGCGCGATCTGGTGCGCGCACAGAGCGCACGCTGCAATTTCGGCTACATCTATTGCAGCGCAGGCAAGGACGAAAGCACCAGCGACCTGGTCTTCAGCGGACATCGGATCATCGCGGAATGCGGCAGCGTGATCAGCGAAGCAACATTCGATGACGAAACGGAGATCCTGTATGGAGAGATCGATCTGGAACGCTGTGAACAAGACCGCATCCGGCTCAACACGGCCATGCGCTCTCCCCTGCATAACGATCCCGTACGCGTGCGCATTTCCAGCAGCGCCCCTGCACAGGGTACGCTGAACCTGGTCCGCTCGATCTCTTCGCATCCCTTCGTTCCCGCAGACAGCGCTGACCGCAGCCGCCGCTGTCATGAGATTCGCGCCATCCAGGCATCCGGACTGGCTCAGCGCCTGCGCAAGATCCATTGCAGCCACCTGGTGCTGGGCATCAGCGGCGGATTAGACTCCACCCTGGCGCTCATCATCGCGGCCGAGGCGTTCCGGATGAACGGCCTGCCCCCGGAAAACATCATCGCTGTCACGATGCCGGGCTTCGGCACGACGACCCGCACCCACACCAATTCCACTTCGCTGATGGACCTGTTTCACGTCACCAGCATGGAGGTGCCGATCCATGATGCGGTCAGCCAGCATTTCCAGGACATCCGCCACGATGCGAACGTCCATGACATCACCTATGAAAACGCACAGGCGCGGGAGCGCACCCAGATCCTGATGGACCTGGCCAACCAACACGATGCGATCGTCCTGGGCACCGGCGACCTCAGCGAGCTGGCGCTGGGCTGGTGCACATACAACGGCGATCATATGTCGATGTATGCCGTCAACGCCTCCATCCCGAAGACGCTCGTCCGCTACATGGTGGAAAGCTACGCACAGGAACAGCGCGAACAAGGAAACACGGCGCTGGCGGATACCTTGCTGGATATCTGTGATACGCCGGTCTCTCCGGAACTGCTTCCGCCGACCAGCGAAGGCGTGATCGCACAGAAAACAGAAGAGACCATCGGCTCTTACGATCTGCACGATTTCTTCCTCTATCACCTGCTGCGCAATCATTTCGCTCCGCGCAAGATCTACGCCCTGGCCAAGATCGCGTTCAGCGACCGTGATCCTTCGCTCATCCTCAGCACGCTGAAGACATTCTACCGCCGTTTCTTCACGCAGCAGTTCAAGCGCAACTGCATGCCGGACGGCGTCAAGGTCGGTTCGGTCTGCCTGTCTCCCCGCGGCGACTGGCGCATGCCCAGCGACGCTTCCTTCGCCCTGTGGATGAACGAACTAGAGGAGCTGTGAGGCGATGATCCATTTTCAATATCATGCCCCGACCCAGGTGATCTTCGGGCAAGACAGTTATCTGCAGGCTCCGCGCCTGATCCAGGAAGCAGGCGCCTCCCGCATCCTCGTCCACTACGGTCGCCGCAGCGTCATCCGCTCAGGCCTGCTCAGCCGAATGCTCAGCGCGCTGCAGGACGCCGGCATCCCTTATGAGACATTGGGCGGCGTACGTCCGAACCCCCGTCTGTCCCTGGTCCATGAGGGCATCAGCCTGGTCAAGGAAAAACAGATCGATTTCATCCTGGCCATCGGCGGCGGAAGCGTCATCGACTCGGCCAAGGCCATTGCCTACGGCGCATGCAACGAGGGCGAGATCTGGGATTATTACATGAAGCGCAAACAGGTCAAGGGCGCGCTTCCGGTCGGCTGCATCGCCACAGCTGCCGCAGCCGGCAGCGAGATGAGCAATTCCAGCGTCATCACCAATGAAGAGGGATGGCTCAAGCGCGGGCTTTCCACATCATATGGCTATTGCCGATTCGCCCTGCTGGATCCTGCGCTGACGCTGAGCATGCCGATGGAACAGACGATGAGCGGCTGCACCGATATCCTCATGCACGCGCTGGAACGCTTCTTTACCCGGGAAGCGCAAGGCGAGCTCATCGATGAGATGACCTATGCGCTGATGCGCACGGTCATCCGCCACACACGCCGCCTTCATCATGATCTCTCTGACTTAGATTCACGCGCACAGATCATGTGGGCAAGCGAGGCCGCACATAACGGCATGTGCGGCGACCGCACGCTGGGCGACTGGGCGTCGCATCAGCTTGAGCATGAGCTCAGCGGCATGTTCGATGTCGCCCATGGCGCCGGACTGGCCGCGCTGTGGCCAAGCTGGGCACGCTATGTCTGCTCATCCGGCACCGCCCGCTTTGCCGCCCTCGCCAGAAACCTCTTCGACATCCGCATGCCGGATGATGAAGCATGCGCTTACGCCGGCATCGACGCCATGGAAGCGCTGTTTCGAGAGATCGGGATGCCCGTGCGCATCCATGAACTGGGCATCACGCTGAGCGATGAGCAGATCGATCTTCTCGCACGCAAATGCAGCTACGATCACAGCCGGACCATCGGCAAGATCAAAGCGCTGGATGAAGAAGACATGAAGAACATTTACCGTCAGGCACGCTGATGCCTATGACCAGACCAGCTGAATAAGGCAAAAGGGTCGGGACACCGCCATAATGAGCAGCTTCCGGCCCTTTTCTCCTGTCCTTTTCTCGATCCTGACGAGACAGGCAAAAAAGCTGCGATGCGCAGGATGACCAAAGGGTCCTCTGTGCACCGCAGCATCTTGTTTTCTTATTCCTCTGCTTCGCTCTTCGCCGCAGCGATGATCTTATCCGCAATGTTGGACGGTACCGGGTCATAGCGCTCAAAGCTCATCGTGTAGCTGCCCATGCCCTGTGTCATCGCACGCAGGTCGATCGGATAGCGCATCATTTCCGCCATCGGCGCCTGAGCCGTGATGATCTGATAGCCGTCAACCAGATCCATTCCCATGATGGATCCGCGGCGCTTATTGAAGTCGCCCATGATCGTACCGGTAAATTCATCCGGCACACGCACTTCCACGTTCATGATCGGCTCGAGCATGATCGGATTGCATTTGGCCATCGCGTCTTTATAAGAGAGGCGCGCTGCCATCTTGAATGCCATCTCGCTGGAATCCACATCGTGGTACTTGCCATCCAGCAGCGTAGCCTTCAGCTTCACCATCTTATATCCGGCCAGATAACCATGCTCACAGCATTCGCGCAGGCCTGCCTCCACCGCCGGGAAATACTGGCGCGGCACGGCACCGCCGAATACCTTTTCTTCAAAGATCATGTCCTCAGTGCTTTCATCCGGCTCGAACTCCACGAAGACATGGCCGAACTGTCCATGACCGCCGGACTGTTTCTTATGACGGCCTTCACCGATGGCCTTTTTGCGGATGGTCTCACGATAAGGCACTTTCGGATCTTCCAGGTAGACCTCGACCTTATATTTCGATTTCAGCTTGGCCAGGATGACATCGATATGCTGATCGCCGACGCCATACATCACGGTCTGATGGGTCTCTTTGTTGTTGACGATATGCAGCGTCTGATCTTCCTCCGCCATCCGCTGCAATGCGCTGCTCAGCTTATCCTCATCGTTTTTCGATTTCGGGAATACGGCCTGCGCATACATCGGCTCATCAAAGCTGATCGGCTCAGCCTTTACCGGGCGCGCCTTGTCACACAGCGTATCGTTGGTCTGCGTATACTGCAGCTTGACCACTGCGCCGATATCTCCGGTAAACAGCTTTCCGGCTGCCGTTTGATGCTTGCCCTTGATGATGAATACGGACGAGATCTTCTCCAGCTTCTCCTTGTTGGCGTTGTATACGGTCGAATCACTGCCCAGCACGCCAGAGAGCACCTTCACATAAGAGATGCGTCCCACAAATGGATCGACGATCGTCTTGAACACCTGCGCGCTGAGATTTTCCTTCTCATTGGTCTCCAGAAGGATCTCTTCGCCGTTTTCATCATATGCGGCATAATTTCCGCCTTCGCCATATGCCGGGAAATATTTGATGATCAGGTCCATCAATCGTTCGATGCCGATGCTCTGCAGAGCACTTCCGGAGAATACCGGACGGATCTCACCGTTGCGCACGCCCAGACGCACGCCGCGGGTCAGCTCGGCCTCGGTAAAGCTCTCTCCGCTGAAAAATTTCTCCATCAGCTCATCATCGCCCATGGCGACCGCTTCTGCGATCTGATCCTTATAGCCATTGACTGCGTCGACCATATCTTCGGGAACCGGCTGCGCCTTGTCAGGATCAGCCAGAGGTCCTTTATAATACCATGCTTTATCTCTGAGCACATTGACGCTTCCGATGATCTCGCCATTTTCTACGATCGGCACTTCAAAGGGGATCACGCTTTTGCCAAACGTCTCACGCAGCTGCTCATATGCCTGTTCAAACGAAGTATGTTCCTCATCGAGCTTATTGATGAAGAAGATCGTCGGCAGCTTGCGCGCTGAAGCGCGTTCCCATGCGATCTTAGTGCCCGACTGGATGACGTCTCTCGCGTTGACGACGATCAGCGCATTGTCCGCGGCAGCCAGTCCTGCCTCTGCTTCACCGGCAAAGTCCAGATAGCCCGGCGTATCGATAAAATTGATCTTGCATTCTTTCCATTCGATCGGAACCAGCGAGGTATATACCGAGATGCCCCGGCGGATCTCCTCACTGTCGTAGTCGATCAGCGAGCTTCCTTCGCTCGTCTTCCCGAAACGATCGCTCGCCTTGGTGAAATAGAGCATGGCTTCGAGCACGGCCGTCTTTCCGCTGCCGCTGTGCCCCATGACCGCAACATTGCGGACCTCATGTGATAAATAGTCTCTCATGTCATTCCATCCCCCTATTTCAGTATCGGCTTCAGCTGTGCGAGACAATGCTCACGCACATAGTGCACGGCCTTATTGCCTTCTTTATCCGTCATGTCTTTGTCTGCGCCATTGGCCAGCAGCTCTTCGACCAGGCTGGCATATCCGCCATACGCTGCCCGCATCAGCGCCGTGCAGCCGTTGTTGTCGAACAGGTTCACATCCGCTCCGCGCTCGAGCAGGATCCGGATGACGCCCTTTTTGAATGCGACGCACGCCTCCATCAGCGCGGTGCGTCCTGCTTCATCCTGCGCATTGATGTCTGCGCCAGCATCGAGCAGCACTTCCACGCAGCGCTCCTGTCCCAGGAATGACGCGCGCATCAGCGCCGTACGGCCGCGATCGTCTTTCGCGTTGACGTCTGCGCCAGCCTCGATCAGCTTCTTCAGGATGGTCTTGTTCCCCTTCTTGGCCGCGCCCATGATGGCAGTCTTTCCTTTATTGTCTACCTGATTGACGTCGGCTCCATTGTCAAGCAGCACGCGGACGATGTCCTTATAATCCCGCTTTGCGGCGCGCATCAGCGCCGTACGGCCGTCTCCGTTTTGATAATTGATGTCGCAGCCTTTCTTGATCTCTGCACAGACCGCCGCAAAATCACCGCTTGCGCATGCATCCCAGAAAACCTGACTGTAACCCTGATCCATGATAATCTCCTCCTTCACATCCATCATTTCAAGGTAAAAAAAGCGGACGTAAGCAAACGCCTACATCCGGTATAAGCATGATGAAACTCCGGTGTCTTCCACCGGTCCCTGAGTGCGCAGCTGAATGCATTCTCTGTTCTGATTCATCTTGACCACACTCCCTTCATCACTGTTGTCTGAATACATTTTATCGCAGCCATGTCATTTTGCAAGCGTTTTCACAAAATCCTCATAATCTCGTCAGTTTTGCCGAAACACTGACTGATTTTGCCACATCCGTTCTTTTTCTTTCTCTTTTCGTGCGGTATAATGAAAGCAGCGAATCATATACTGAAACGAGGAGGATACGATGAAGACCATTCAGCCGGAAACACTGCAGCACAATCTCTTTGATCTGATCGGCAAACGATGGATGCTGATCACAGCAGAGAAAGACAGGATCGCAAACACGATGACCGCTTCCTGGGGAAGCATGGGCATCCTGTGGAATCTCCCCTGCGCCTTTATCTATGTCAGGCCGCAGCGCCATACCAGGACATTCATCGACAGCGCAGAGCATGTCTCGTTGAGCTTCTTTGACGAGTCATGGCGCAAACAGCTTTCTTATCTGGGCACGGTGTCTGGCAGAGATGAGCCCAAGATCGAAAAAGCGGGACTGCACATCATCAGCGATGAATCCGCTCCACGCTTTGCAGAGGCATCGATGACCATGATCTGCCGCAAGCTGTATCGTCAGGACATGGACGAAGCATGCTTCATCGACCGCTCGCTCATCGACAGCCATTATCCGCTCCATGACCTGCATACGATGTATGTACTGCATATCGAAAAGATCATGGTCAGCGATTAACGCTTTCAACTGTGTTTATTAAGGTGGTAAAGACCAATTTTACCCCCTTCACCTTCCTCATCCACTTATCCCGAATTATTGATTATCCCGAAAAGCTTTGATTCGTCATGGGAAATCAAGTAAAATTCGGGATAATTTTTTTATAATGGCTTCAGGAGGTAATCATTATGAAAATACTTATAACTGAAGCTGTCGAACTCGCTTTCAATGCGTTCTTTAATGTATTAGGTAATGATACATATAAGGAACAGTATCATTCTACTCATTTTAATCCTATTGTAGTCGAATACAAGCGCATGGGAGAAGACTATTACGATGATGCCATTAATGATAGGATCGAAAAAATATATCGATCTTATCTAAAAAATGGAAAATTTAGTAAAAGTACATTTAATAAGCGCATGAGAGGGCTGAAAATCCTTAAAGAAGTAATGGAAACTGGTATGTTTAAATGGAAATTTAAAATATCAAATGATGAGGTTGTCACTAATTTGTTTACGGAATCCATTGATCGCTATATTGGGTCAAGAGATTTAAGCCCTCGTAATATAGACTTCGAAAAAAAGACATTAATTAGATTCTCTACATTCTTGATTGAAAATGATATATATAGGTATCAAGACATAACTTACGACCACATTGTATCCTTTATAAAGCTTGCATCTTTAACTTCACCTGGGACTCTTGATAAAGTAGCCACTGCACTATCAAAATATATGCGAAAACTTTTTGATGAACAGCTTGTCTTAAATGATATTTCACGTTTAATAAAGGTCAAAAGAGCAAAAAATGGAAAAGTTAGAAAGGCTTCTGATATAAACGACATCACAAAGATTCTAAATATCATTGACAGAAATAGTTCTGTAGGTAAAAGAGATTATGCGATCATCGTTTTAGCTTGTGTTACTGGAATTAGAGCTGGAGATATCATAAATATCAAACTTTCTGATATTGACTGGAAAAATAAAGAAATCTTAATCATCCAAGGAAAAAATGATTCTTATCTAAAATTGCCACTCAATAATAATGCATGTAAAGTCTTGGCCGATTATGTCTTAAATGGAAGACCCGAAACTAAATCCGATAAGTTGTTCATCAGATCATCGGCACCATTTGAAGGATTCCATGATGGTGTTTCAATAAATAATATGTTAAGAAGAAGGGCAATGGGGGCAGGTGTAACGGTAGGCGGTAAGAACACAATACATGGTATAAGAAGGATGATCGCGACTGAGATGATAAAATCTGATCAATCAATTTATACAGTAGCCCAGATACTTGGTCATCAATCAATAAAATCGTCTAGACAATATATCGATCTGGATGTAGAAGGTCTGAGAAAATGTACGCTATCTTTTGATGATATACAAGGTGATAGACGATGAAATACTGCTGGGAATATACAGATGATTATCTTGAATATCGCAATAGTCTTGGTTTAGATACGAAAAATCCTAGATGGTATATTAAAGATTTTTCAAGATACCTTAAAGAAAGCTATCCTAATGAAACGATCATCACAGAGGAGATGGTGATTCCTTGGTGTATCGCAAGACCAACTGAAAAAAGTTATAGTTTCAAAACGAGGATGTCCTCTCTCAGGCAGTTTACTATATTCACCTATTCGATAGGTGTTTGTGAGTTTATACTAGATACAAGTTTTACTCCCAAAGCAGAACGCTATGTTCCATATATTTTCACAGACCAGGAACTTACTAATTTATTTGATATAGCCATCAGAAACAGCGTTCAAGATCCAAATTCATATAAGAAGCTCATTATATCTGTTATCTATCGTTTGATATTCTATTGCGGATTGAGACCTAACGAAGGAAGAGAAATAATGATAAGCGATATCAATCTTAATGATAAAACGATTTTCATAAGAAAGAATAAAACTCATAAGGAAAGAATCATACCGATATCTGACGACATCTGTGAAATGATCAAAGGTTACATGCGGAGGTCTTCGGTATTTAAAATGAATAGTCTTTATCTGTTTAGTTCGCCAAGGCTTGACAGTTATAAATCGACTTGGCTTAGGACAGAGTTTTTAAAATTATGGGAAGCAATTAAAGAGCCATCTAACCTAGCCAGAGTTAGAGTGTACGATTTACGACATCGATTCGCAACGACACTGATGATGAAATTTCTTGAAGAAGGGAAAGATTTAAGTAATATATTGCCTTATATGAGTTCTTATATGGGACACTCTAGCTTTGAAGAAACAGCTTATTATATTCATTTACTACCTGATAGACTAAGGACTTCAAAAGCTATCGACTGGAAAAAAATGGAATCACTCATTCCGAAGGTGTTATCATGAAAAAGAACAAGCTAAAATATTTCAGGATGATTCGCGATTTCTTTGAAATCTTTCTCCCGAACCAAAAAGGGGCAAGTAAACATACTATTAAGAATTATAAAATCTGTATGAATCAATTCTTGGATTTCGCTAAGAATAGTTTAGGTATCAAACTCGGAGATTTTGATTTTAATTATACGACGGTTGAACTTGTCGAATCATTTCTTGAATATGGAGAAAATGAATATCATTGGTCAGTTAAAACTAGAAATCTAAAATTAGCTGCCATAAGATCATTCTACAAGTATTCTGCTAATCATGATATAACGTTAATCGATATTTACTTAAAACTTATGACGATTCCAATAAAGTCTATAACTAAAGGGACCATCATAGATTTCTTCAGTGAAAAAGAATTAGAACTTCTTCTCAGCCAACCTAATCAATCAAATGTCAAAGATAGAAGAAATCTCACGATGATGATTACTTTATACGATACAGGCGCTCGTATACAAGAATTATTAGATATAAGGGTAAAAGATATCTCCTTAGAATCATCTCCACATGTCACCCTTCATGGCAAAGGAAGAAAGATGCGCATTGTCCCAATCATGGACAAGACAATCGAGCATCTAAGAAGATATTTAAATGACTATGATTTAAATAGTGACGATTATATCTTTTTTACATTTCATAATGGAGAACGAACAAAAATGAATCCTGATACAGTACAAAAATTTATTGATCACTACTGTATCATGGCAAATAATGCCGATTCAAGCTTTCCAAAGCATATATACTGTCATATGTTTCGTCATTCCAGAGCTATGCATCTATATCGTAACGGTATGCCCCTTCCATTAGTATCTGAATGGTTAGGTCATGCGCAGATTAACACCACTAGGGAATTTTATGCCAACGCTGATACCGAAATGAAAAGAAAAGCCATCAATGCGGCTTCATCTGTTATTGAGATAATAGATAATAACACTTATGATTATGATTTTGATGATGAAGAGCTTTTAAAAAAACTATATTCACTCAAGTGAAAAAATTATCCCGAATTTTACTTGATTTCCCATGACGAATCAAGGCTTTTCGGGATAATCAATAATTCGGGATAAGTGGTGTTATCCAGAATTCTGGATAACACCACCGTACATACAGCTTATATACGGTGATCTCCAATCTATACGATAGAGGCTGGATGACGGTATCAGGCCTCTTTTTTATAGCTTGCATACATGATCACATATCATGATCAACATAAACTGAATGATCTCTCCTATCGTGCTTCCACGAAAAAAGCACACTGCTTGAGCGTGCCCAGTAAATACACTTGTTAACAAATCAAACCCTCACGTTTCTTTTCAAATCCCATCAACTCATGTTTGAGTTCGTTATATTCAATTGCTATTTCTTTATATCGATCAGGTACTTTTTCAAGCTCAAACAACATCGTGTCTAAATTCAAACTTTTATACTTCACTACAAGAATAGAAGCATGCTCATCATCTATTTCTAGCATTCTATCAAGAATTTTCTTTTCTCTTCCTTTGAATTTAGTCATGATTGTTATTGATGTTCCTTTCCACTAATGCGTTCTTCGTCGAGTTGTTCAAACTCCTCGTCGGATAATTTGAGCTAGCTGCTTTTCTATGATTTTTATTGATTTTATTATTCTTATTTCTTATAACTTCTTCTCATATTCGCGCCGGTTAAATTTTTAGATCCAAAATAGAGCCAGTCAGAACCACTATCTGCGCTCCTTCAGCTTCTTCAATATCGTCATAACATCTGGCTGCGTTGGCGTAAATTTAATGCCACGTTTTAACATCCCCATAACTTTTCTCGCTTTTCGCTCAATCTCTCTAGCAGTATGCTCACTTGTCAACATCAGATGATTTCCGGCAATCGTATATTCCCGTTCAATGTATTCTTCTGTTATCGGGAACATATCCTGTATCAAAAATGCGCTTTCCCGGCTATCGTCCAGTTTAACGATATGGAGAATATCACAAGGCTTTCCTGCTTTTTCCTTCTTCTCCATAATTCGTCTGTATTTGTCAATACGGCTGGACAGTGGTATCATCCAGTATATTCCTATACTTGTATCCTCAAAGCAGTATTAATGTGGTCTGTTTCCCGCCTTATTTCCTTTAAGATACGGGTCTGGCATATCTTCAAAAAATTCATCTTTGATAATATAAAATCCTGTTTTCTTCATTTACTTATCCTCATTATGGAAAAAGTCCCTCGCCTTGCGGCGAAGGACTATACTTTCGACCCAACCACTTATATACCGCATATTGGTCAGCGGTAAACTTTCAACCCGACCATTTATATACCACATATCGGTCAGTGGTAAACTTTCTTTGTACTTACATTCTAGCAAGCGCAAAGAGGAAAGTCGATAGCGCTTTCCATTAAAATTCTATGCACTTTAAGAAGTATTTATGCTGTTTTATAGTTTTAATGTCCCAATATATGTAGCATTGTAATTATCTGCCTTTTTTCTGATACAATCAGTTAATCCTCACCCACAAACTGTTCTATCCCGTCTCGACATCTGTAACTTGAATCACTCAGCTTCATAATCAGCTTTTCCAAAGTAACCTGGGGTATTCTGTAGAACGTCAAATTCTTCATACTCCATCGCTTTTTCGAGCGATGAAAGGATCTTATAAATGATTTTGAAGTGATTGGCCATGGTCAATACCACAATACTGCTATCTCTTCTGGAAAATCATCTTTATCAACATCAACTATATCTCTTAATGCATACATTACATGAGCAGGAGCAGTCGAATATTCGACTGCCTTTTTATGAGCGATGATCTTTTTATCCGGAATACTCATTTCCATGAATCCTTCTTCATTCATGTTACCTTCAGGATAGTAATTCGCGGATACGCTATTTTTTGTTTTTATTATGTTTTTCAAGATTACCATAATACTTATTCGCTCCTTTCTCGTGATCGTACTGCTCATTAGCTCGATCATGGTGATATCATGCAGCTTTATATCCTGCTCCATCATCAACCTTTGCAGCCTTGTGCTATCGCACGACCTAAATCAACCCTTCCTATTATGCTTTTGCTCTTACATTATATCATCTGCGCATGATAAAAGGCAGAAAGAGCGTCATTTCTGGCTGATGAAGCCCTCTTTCTGCCTCCTCCTTATTCACACATTGAAAATAAATGCGGCTGTTTACTCAGCAGCATGGGCATCTGTCTGTTCCGGATGCCTTTTTCAGTGTGCGTCAAAGCTTGGGTTGCAGATATAGACATTGTCTGGGTCAAGTTTTGTCTTGAGATATTCCAGTCCTTCTGCAAACCGCTGATAATGAACGATTTCCCTGGCTCTGAGAAAACGGATGACTTTCTTTACTTCTTCGTTGTCTACAAGCCTCAGGATGTTGTCATACGTCGTCCGCGCTTTCTGTTCCGCTGCCATGTCCTCGGTCAGGTCCGTGATCGGATCGCCCTTGGACTGGAAGTAGGATGCCGTAAAGGGAACGCCTGCCGCAGACTGGGGATAGATGCCCAGCGTATGATCGACAAAATAAGCGTCGAGCCCGGCATCCTTGATCTGCTGCACGCTGAGTCCGTCGCACAGCTGATACAGGATGGCAGAAATGATCTCGACATGTGCGAGCTCATTCGTTGCATGCTGTTATCGATGATTTTTTTACCATAGCAGAGCAACAGTGGCGCCTAATTGACATGATTATTATGCAATGTTACAATCATACTGTAAGGCACTAACCTCTCGGTTAGTCCTTGCCGTGGAGGATGTCCTTAATCGCAATGATGATTGCAAGCGCCATTGTGATTATTTCGTGGGCATCTTTTCTTTTGGACTTAAAAACGCCCTCACCTAAGTGAGGGCAGAAGAGGAGTTCAGAAACGAATATGATGTTTCTGGGAGTAGAGTAATAGCAAACACACATATATTATTATTGTCATGACAGCATTTGTCAATTGTCAATTAAAAAAATGCCCTCGACCATACGGTCGAGGGCTGTTGTTATTTGCCTTCTTTGATTTCGATCATCGGGTCCGCCTTGCACCAGATTCCATGAATCTTGGCGAGGTTGTTGGGGATGTCGATCGCTTCTACTGTGGCATTATCGAGGTATACTTTAGCCTTAGTATTAGCAAGATAATTGTCCTTCTTTCCATCGGATGAATCATACTCAGATACATACTTGGTCGGGAACCATCCGCCCAAATCAGGGATGTTCACGCATTCCACCCCATCAACATATTTGATTGCGGATCCATTAACCGCCTTGATCGCCATCGGCTTTGACGTGACCACGCTGCCGACCGTGAGGATGTCGTCGCACTTAGTCGTGGTCGATGTAATCCCATATCTGCGATCGACTTCTGCCTGTACTGCTGCATAATCGTATCCAGCAGACTCCAGCGCTTCCTTTCGCGCAGTACCGTTGCCCCACTTTCCAGCAATGACCTCATCAGCCAGCTGCGATACAGTCTTCTTAGATGAGTTGCTGCCGCTTCCTGTGCCGGCGCTGGGCTTGCTTGCAGAAGTGTTGCCATTGTAGTACGCTTTTACCTTGCTCTTGAACGTGCTCCAGTTATATGGCTTCCCGGCGCGAATCTGTGACGGGCAGTTTTTGCCGCTCCAGTCATGATGCTGGTAGAGCTTGTCAGCTGACAATCCCTTCTCCTTGAGCTGCTGGGCAGCCAGCTGAGCTGCATTGTCGGTTGCCTTCTCCAGATCTCCGTCAGAGTTCATACAGATTTCAATAGCAATGGTCTGCGTGTTTCCCTTGCCGCTGCCACCGTCGCCGGCATGCCATGCAATTTCATCCGTTGGAATGGACTGATATGCCCCATCCTCGTCTACCGCAAAATGCCATGACTGCTGCTTGTTCTTCCAGCTGTTTTTCAGCAGATTTGCATGAGCTTTGGCATCAGCTCCTGCGCCTGAATTATCCGTGTTGTGGATGGTGACGCCAATGCACTTGCTCATTTTGATTCCAGGGCGCGCGCCGGATGATACCACCGGTGCATAATCCTTTGTGATTTTTACCGTCATATACTATTCCTCCTTAATTATCAATGGGCAGCTCGCCCAGCTCTTCCATCATTTCATGGATGCCATTTTCATCGGTGAGTGTGTTGTACACCGCATACATAGTCTTCGCGTTCTCGATTGCGTACAGCGGAATCTTCCCAAGATGGGTGTACTTCTTGTGATAGTCGATGATTGACATCCGGATCAGCATGCAGACGCCGCTGCACAGCGTCCGCATCTTCTCCTCTTGATCTCTTTTGATCTCCTTCTCCAGCTTTTGGCGACGTGATTTCTCGTTCACATAATTCTTGTATGTAAACAGCGCCGCCGGCAGCAGAAATCCAGAGAGCGTCGCCAGAAAGATCTCCATACCTTTCTTATTTTCCTTTCAGCTGATTCATCGCGCTGTCGCCGACCTGTGCTGCGGAGGTGAAGCTGTTGTTCTTCCACCAAGTCACAACCGCGGTGATAACCGTAAATCCGATGGATACAGCCTGGTATACCATATCATCAGCGATCGGGATGGACTCGTGCCCGAAGATGGCCAAAAGCTGGTTGATCAACGCCAGCACAAGACACACTGTTCTGGCAATAGTGCCGGCAGTGATTCCAGTATCTTCCGCTTTGATGATCGTTTCTTCCGTCGCTACAGTAACTTTGTTCTCTTCCATGAGAATCATCCTTTCCGGCCAAGTTTTATGCCATTCCGGGGCATTATTTCCAGTTAATCGGTCGCATCAATGGCCGTGTCATCTCCATCATGGCCCTGATGGTCTCCACATCCGTGCTGCTCCAGTCAGCTTCTGGTTGCTTGACGAAGCGTTCTGTGCGTCTAATCGGCAGATGCTCGTCCACCAGGCTGTCATCGCCAAGATGCTGCACCAGACATGGAATCGTGGAGATGACTGGGATGCCCTTTTCCAAGGCATACTGGTGGAACGCATATGTCTCCCACTTGATGCCCGGGTAATTCTGTTCTGTGTACTCCATGCATTCGATGGCCATATCCTTCGGCATCATGATCGCCGCGCCGAAAATACCGCGATCGTGTGTGACATATGGAGTCTGCAGGGTGGCGATCTCCTCATCGCAATAGCTGCTGTTGTAATAGGTGGAAAAGAATGACACGATGCAGTCTGGATGGGCTGCCGCGATCTGCTCGCAGATCTCGCGGAATCCATCGCACACTTCCAGATCATCATTGAGCACCACCCTATGCGTCTCTCCTTCCGCGTATGGCGCAAGCCATGCCTGCTTGGCCACTGTGAATACATCGCCGCCCTCCGGCCGCTCGTCATAGATGATGTCGCTGTCGGGGAGCTGCAGATCTGCGTTCATCGCCGTGATCATCGCGTCACGCTGATGTACACCAATAATCTTGATTCCTACCATATTGCCTCCTAGTTAAAATCAACGGAATTGATGAACGGATTGGCACATGCAGAAGTGGCGTAGTACCAGATCCTAACGCCTGGATTAAGATACTTGGCAATGATTGCATAGCTGTAACTTGTCCCGTCATACAAGATCGGGATCATACCGTTCACGATATTCGACCATACATCCTGATATCCGGGTTTGGCAGTGCATCCCGACACATCAATGATGAATGATCCGCCGCTGTCTCCTGAACCGCCGCCGGATTCGGCCTCTGCAATGCGATCCTTGACCCACGCTGTAGTCGGAATCCTCGTGCTGTCATCCGTGCTGATTGGCGTAGATGTCTTAGGTGTGCCCGTCAGGGTCGGCGAAGCAAGCGGGGCGTATTTCTGCGCCTTGACATATGCGGTGGTAGCGATCTGCGTTGAGTTCGTTGCCGTCGAGGCCGTCGGCGCTTTTGGCGTTCCCGTGAAAGTAGGGCTGGCAAGCTTGGCATAGTCCTCGAGGAGACTCTTGATGAATGCCGTTGTTGCGATTCTGGTACTGTCGTCCGTATCGGCCGGTGTCGGCGCTGTTGGCGATCCCGTGAAAGCTGGTGATTCAAGAGTCGCGTATACGTCTTCCAGCAGTGCCAGGATCAGCGATACCGCGACCTTCTTGGCGGATCCGTTGACATCCGCAAAGACGCTGTCATCGGCCGCGACGGTCTGTGACACATCCAGTTCTGTGATCTTTTTATCTGCCATATCATCACTCCTTTCCTATCCCATCAGGTAATTTCCATCGTCATCGGTCAGCTGGTTGCCGGCATCATCGGTCAGGTACTGCTCTGCGCTCGGCTTATCGATCATCCAACTGACGAAGCAGTTGAGCCAGCCATTGACCGGTACATCGATCATCTCGCTGCTTCCATACCGGCTTATCTCCAAGTTGCCTTCCGGAGTGACTCTGAGCAAGAACTTGCTTACACCAGATCCTTGACATACGAAATTCTCGTAGAACTCTGACGGCGCAAATCCGTCTGGAAGATATCCAAGCACGACATCGCCATCTGTACTTACATCCATAGCCCTCGTACATCTGACCACGCCTCTCAGGTGTACATTGCACCCGATGCGCCGTACCTGCAGCGGCGCCTGAGTCGTACCATAGCGTTCGAACCCAGAGCCATATGTACAATCTACCCATCCAGTATCTTCGACATCAGATGCATACGCGAGCTTCTGATCGGCGTTCGGCCCAGCATAGATGTCGCCATAGACATAGATCGGCCAAGCTGACTCCACCGCCTTCTCTCGTGTAGGAATTCGGCCAAAGCCCACTTTGTTCTTGCCTATGGTTACTTCCGGAATGCCCTTACCGATAGTACACGCAAAGGTAGACGTAGTAAGCGCATCTGACAGTCTGACCATGATATTGAAACTAGATTCTGCATCCATATCCCCGACGACTGCGTCCCGGATGATGGTGCCACCGTAGAATGTCGTGATCGTGGAATAGCTGCCATAGGTCAGCTCAGATGTCTTCTTTTTGGCGTATTCGGCCAGGCAGCTGTTGTTCTTGGTCGTGGACCCGATGACCAGAGGATGGAACTCGCCGACCATATTCAGAAGTACGGCATCCTCCACGCCGTTGCGCCGGTGCGGGACCAGCTGGCTAAGGCGTGGCCGATCGTACTCATAGTACATATCGAATGGCACAGTCAGAAAGCCTTCCAGGCCGCGGCTGTCGATTGCCTTGACCGTCACGCCGGTATTTGACGTGACGGTGGAAGTGTCCGTGATCGTGGTGGATGTCGACTCCACAACACGATCCCCGATGACCAGCTGATACTTAACGATGCTGGCGCCTTTCCGGCCAGTCGCCGAAATCGATGACGCCCGGATGATGGAAGCGTTCTGGATGACGTGCTTCGAATTGCCCGTGATAGAGATACATTCCGACACGGTATCCGCATATACGAAGCTATTGACCAGCGGCTTAGCTTCATCCACATTGATACGGACCGTTCCCTTCCCGGTGCTGGATCCGATGCTGGAGCTACCACTGTATGTCGTCAGTGTGATCGTCATCCCCATGTCATCCTTGGTCAGAAATTCGTCGTACATTGCATCGATCTCTGTCTCCGTCGGCGTGATCGTCACGCTGCCACGATGGAGACCGGTGCGGGTGAACGTATAGTCACCAACCTTAAATGATGCCGTGTGCGTGAAGCTATCATCATAACCAGTAATCTGCAATACAAAAGAATCTCCCAAAGTAAAAGTCGGCGAATTGCCGACTTTGGAGATTCCTAGAGTTTTCGCTGACTTGCTGGACGATGTATAGCATACTGTCCCATTCCGGTCGATGACCTCTACCACGAAAGTATAAGATGTATTGGCCGTCAGACCAGTGATCGTGGTGCTGCCGTTGCCCGTGTTGCCACTCAAATTCCAGGTCTTCTTGGAGACAGTATCCTTCAACCTCACACGCCAGTACGCCCTCTTGTTGGTGAGCGTATGCGTGATCTTAACTGACTTCTCCGTGACATCTGATACGCTCAGTCCGTAGTTGGTCGGCGCCTCGACCGAAGGGGATGAGAATGACACGTTGCCAGACGCGTCCCATAAACCATCGCAGCCGGCCTTGACCGTCTTGGACAGCTTCCGGGAGTTGCCCAGGTTGTACTGCTTGCTGCCGGAACCGTATGCGCTGGATTGCTGGTTCTTGCCCAGCGTGAAGCTTACATTCGATGTTTTCCGCGTTCCATCAAAGGTAAATCCATAATTGTTCCATGAGCAGCTTGCGCTGTTTCCTACGCACTTGAACCGGAAGCTGTAAGAGGTATTGACCTTGATATTTGGATAATTGCCGCTCAAAGAACAGGAAGTGGTGACCAGCAATTTGACATACTGATCAGATGTATTAAGTGTCGCTGTTGCCATTGCACCACCTCCTAGTCCATCACAGAAAAATAAACCATGCCATCATCAGAATTGGTGATCAGCAGCTTGCCGATCTCTGCGGATGTCGTTCGCAGCTTCGTGAGCTCCGTGGTGTCACGGTTGACGCGCAGGACCTTTTCGCCGCTGTTCTTGTCGATGACCGAAAACTCTGTGGAGTCGATCTTGGTGATAGTATCAGTGTCGCTCTGCTCGATCTCGATACCGGTCTTGTCGATCTTGACGCCAGCTGTATAGATCTCATCCGTATGAGGAGTCCACTGCTTACGGATGGAACCCTCATTGAGGATGAGATCGGAGATCATCAGATAAGATGCCGATGACGCGATGGCCACTGTGAGCTCCGTGCCGGCCGCCTGGATGACGAGAGATGCCTCATGCCACTCATCATCCGTGTAGGATGATGTCGTCTCAAATACGACCGTTTCCGCGCCGCCCTGGATGACCTTAAGGCTTGATGCGCTGGTATATGTCTTGTACAGACAGGATATCGTATAGACCGCGCCCTGTCGCACTTTGACCGTCTGAGACATCGTAGCATCGTCCAGACGGAACGCGCGGCCGGAAGTCGTGTGATCGTTGACGTCATTGTCGTCGACCGTCACGATGCTACCATCCGCTGCCCACATCTGCGTGTTATTCCAGCCCACGCTGTTCAGCAGCAGGTTGTAGCCGCTCATCTGTTCCAGCGTGACGTTGAGCTGGTCTTTCAGCAGCTGCATCTCAGCGGTCAGCTCTGATTGTCGGACGAGCTCCTGCCCTGCATCGCTCTGCAGCACCTGCTCACCGACGTGCGCGATCCACTCGTCGCTGGTCAGATCGGTATAGGCATCTTTTAAGGTCTGGATATCCTCATATCCATTAGTTGGCACCCAGTCATACAGCGGATTTCCATCACTGTCCAGACCGACCTCAACATAGATCTTCAGGATGGGATTATCGTTGTCAGATATATCCATCCATTGCTGGCCAACAGATGGATTGTCCGGCGGGTCAGGAGACACGATGATCTCCTGATTTACCTGTTCCCAGTCCGTGCCGTTGTATCGTTTGAGGATAGGCGGATCTACAGACGTATCCAGCCACAGCCGGCTGGTATCTTCCGGCGGAGTATCACTTGAGATGGCGGCATCCAGACCATCACTGATCACCGTGATGGTGATCTGAGCCTGACCACGCATAGATCAAATCTCCACGACGCAGATGAACGTACCCTTGACGTCAACATCTGAGCTGCCAACACTCAGGGTCTTGCCAGACTTGTTGAATGATGACACCTTCTGGCCATCTTTGTCATATTTGGACCAAGTGTAAGTACCTTCGCCGGCCGTATCGATCTCCTCGCCTGCCTGATATACGCGGGCAGTGAGGACCGTGGAACCTTCGCCATTCTTGAAGGCATCGCCGCCGGTAGACTCGATGATGACCTGGATTGGGTCGCTGAGATCCACAAAGCTGGCCGTATCCGCAAAGGTCTGATTGTAGGTTGCTGACGCGCTGTCTGTATCTTTTGCAACGCATTTGAACACCGCGGAAGAATCTACCTGCCCGGCATAGATCGTCAGCGTTGACGTGGTGACGCCAGAGAACTGCCCTGATGCATTGGCCAGCTTTCGCCAGCCGATGCCTCCGCCCTGATCCGTATCAACGGAAGAGTCCATCTGGTACCACTGATACGATACATTGGTCGTATCCACAGCCGATCCGCGCCACAGCTGCGCTGTAGCTGTCAAGCTGTCCGTCTGCCCATTCTTGAAGATGTTGCCGTTTGGCGTCATCACCAAGAGGTCTGTGATGCCGCTGCCGTTGACCACACGGCTGAAGCTGATCGATGTCTTGTACATCGTAGTCAGACCAGTTGCAGGATCCTTGTACTGGATCTCTACCCGGAAGTCCTTGCCGGGCAGGCCGGCCATCACATTGCCCTTGACTGTCAGGATGTGGGACTTGGCGCCGCTCAGCGCATAATTTCCAGCGCTGGTGATCGCTGTCGTGCTGCTGCCTTCGTACCATTTGACTGAGATCACCTCTGTAGACGTGATCTTGTCTGTCGATGTTCCAGCCACATAGATGGACGGCGTCAGTACCAGGTTGGTGCTGCTCCAGTCCGGTGTGTAGGTGTCATTGTCCGGATTATACATCTGGGTCTTGGCCAGATTCGAGTTGATGAAACCTGTCAGTGTTACGGCGTCATTGAGGTCGACTATCGTAAACTGACCCTGTGCTTTACTCATTTAACCATCTCCTCTCAAAGCAGACTCATGCGAGTCGTGGTGTCTATCAAATCACAATAGAATGTCGCGCGGACATATACGTCCTCCGCAGTTACGTGGATGCTCTTGGTGCCGCCAGCATGCGCTGTGTTCCATGCCTGATCGGACTCTTCATCGGCCGAAACTCTCGTCCAGATGAACTGGTTATCATCCAGTTGGTCAGTTACGTCGTCGTCCCAGCTGTACACAATGGCGTGAAGATTTGTATCTATGAGTCCGTTCTTGAACACGCTGCCATTGTCCGACACGATGACGAGACGATACATCTTGGTTGCCTCGATATCTTCGACTTTCTGGGAAATCTGCCCCTGTTCCATTTCGATTGAAGTCATTCGTTCAGCCTGATCATCCTGTGTTTCGATAATCAGCTGAATTCTCTGTTCCTGCTTATCCACGATCGCCTCAGTCCGCTTCAATATCTGCTTTACACTTTCTGCATACTGATACTGAATCTGAGACTTGGTCAGTGCCGGCGTTTCGAAAGATGAGCGACTGGATCCGCTATAGGAGATGCTGTGATTCATCACATACATCGTGACATAGCTTTGATTCTTCAATTGAACTTGAATGATATCACCTGGCTCGATAATAAAAAATCCCTGCGATTTACATTTCACAGGAGTATAGGTAAAGCCGTCGATCCTATCGAATATCGCATTTTTCGATATATGCCGATCAATGTCAAGAATCGGATTATTCGCTATTTTCAGCTCGGTCAGACCGTTTTCTTCTATTGATTCTTCATCCTGAATGTAGACGTTATCATTCAGCGGTTCACGCGCTAACACAAGCGAATTGATTGGTCCGTATGGATCCGCTGTTTCTGGCCATGATTCAGCCAGATTCTTCTGCTCTATCGTAAAGTCAGAGGTAGAAAACCACCGAAAGTCAAGTTGATCATCCGATGTTATCCGAGCAAATGTACAGCTTGACTGAGCAATAGCCACGATGATGTCGGCATACACAGGCTGTTCTCCGAAGCTGATAGCCTCCGGTATCGATAAAGAAGCGTTCGGAAACGTAGTTGTCGCCAGAGATACTCCTACTTTTCCGCATACCCATTGAGCCAATTGCAGAGGCGTTGTCGGATAGGTAATTTCATCTACAGGAGCGGTCTCGTTGAACACAGCCTTTTTATCAATGATGCTGTATTCGTTGCTATCGTCTTTATCATATGCCAAGAACGATCCTAACTTCTTGTACTGAAAGGACCCTGAGACCATGATACCTTGATAGAGCTCCAACCATTGGTTCTCGAGATTAAGATCATCTGCAGGATTGACCTTCAGCTTCCCGGAACGTGCGATAAAGGTGCCGATAAAGCTGTCGTTTTCGCTGCTGTATACATTATTGTCGACAGAAAATGAGAGTGGATGGTATTCCATATCGCCAAGCTTGAAATAAGCATCCAGGCGCCGGGCAGATGCCTTAAGCGCCTGGATATACTCAGCAGATACGTTAATCATACTTTTGATTTGAGTTCAATGTGAACTCAATCTCCTTGAAATAGTTGAACATTCCTTCCACTCTGGATTTCTTTGGATCAACACAGTACATAGAGCTGCATGTCTCCATCTTACCTGTTTCACTGTTGTAATATTCTACAGACATTTCCGGATCCTTGAGCAGGTTCAGCAGCTGCATGCCCTCTGCCTGCGTGCATACGCCCTTTTTTGCTGTAATGCTAAGGATGCGTCCAAGAATATCCCTGTTCATGACGAGCGCTGGATTTCTGCCGCTGTCATCACCGTCCTGAGTAGACAGGAGATCATCATATTCAACAAGATTGGTGATTTCTACCCCATTGATTTTCAGATAAGCCATCTTATCATCCTCCTATCATCTCAAGTTCTTTCTCTGCCTGCCGCAGCATGATAGCCAGCTTCTTACGATCGATGTCGACAGACAGATTAAGATTTGCAATCAATGTGATCAGCTGCTTCAGCAAGCTGATGATCTGACGGATTCCGCTTGTGGATCCTTGATCACGCTGCATCTGCAATGCTGTATTGATCATATCAAGCATCTTATTCTCCGGAGCAACGATCTCTCCATACCGCTTGTTATCACCGATCATGGCCAACTGCGGCTGATTGGCGCCAACATAACCACCTTCTGCCAGCTTAGGAATTTGTGGTACGGGGAGAGGGTTCTTTCCCCACAATCCCAGGAACGGCTGCCCGATGATGGGGATATCGATGGTCCTGATAGTGTTCAGCAGTCCATTGATCGTGTCGAACGGAACACGGATGACCTTATTGATACCATCCAAGATACAATTCACGATATTCTTGAAGACGTTTGCAATGCCGCCAACGACCCCAGAAAAGATTTTTCCTCCTTCTCCAAAGAGATCGATGATTTTATCCCATGTAGATTTTACAAAGTCTTTCAACCCGCTCCACATATCTTCCCAGATGGAACTGATTTTGTCCAAAACTCCTGAAATTGCATCTTGAACACCATTTATGGCACTGTCAATTGTTGAGCAAATACCATTCCAAATATCACCTACAAAATTTGAAACGCCTTCCCACACATTATTCCAGGTATCTTCTATCGCACCTAACACATCATCAATGACAGATTTTATGCTATTGATAGCATCATCGACAAATTGACACATTGAATCCCATATGTTTTGAAGGAAAGAGCATATGTCATTCCATACCTTCTCCCAGTCACCTGAAAAAACATCTAACAGAAAATCACAAATGGAATTAAGAATATCTATTATCGTATTTGCGCAATCTCCGATAAAAGAAACAAGCTCTTCAATTATGTCCCAGATTCCACCAAGAACCTCCCCAACTACTGGAGCTAGGTTTTCTGTCAAAAATTCAATAAATGGAGCGAATATATTCTTGAATACTAGACTGACAAGTTCCGTGATTTTTCCGATAAATGTAATGATTCCATCAATTGCAGGCTGTATGTGTTCTTCCCACATTTCTTGAAATCTTCCTGATATCTCATTTAAAACAGGTGCAATATAGGTATTATATGAATCTAACAAAGTCCCTACAATATCGCTTAATCCTTGTTTGATGTTATCGAATGCCGGCTTAACATGCTCTTCATATGCATCAAAAATAGATTTCAATGTGTCATTTACTGCATTGGCAAGTGTTTCGGTTATGGTTTCAATCGGTTTTAACGTTTCTTCTAGAGCCTGCTTGATCTTATCTTTATTTTCGATAATTGGCCCTGTTAAAGTATCAAGAATATCCAAACCTAACTGTTTGATAACAACCATGGCCCCAAGAGCGCCATTAACAATCGCAGTAATTAGGTTAGCCCCAATATTAATTGCAGTAGGGCTGGAAAATACACTCGCAATATCTGCAAGTGCAGAGCTGAAATCCCCGACAATTTCATTAATCTCAGAATCAATCAAAAACCACTTTTTGATAATGGATTTAATGAATTCAGTATTCGAACTAAGATAAGTCGCTACAGAACCAACAAGCAAAGTAGCAATAGTTGTGCCTATAGATGCTATTGATCCTGTTATCTGTCCTAAAGCCATAACGGTAGAATCAACCCATTTTTTAGCTGCTCCAGCTACTTCCGGATCTGTGAAGATACTTTTCAAACTGTTTTTTATAGTTACAGCATACCATTTTAATCGATCAAGATTTTCAAACGAATCACCAAACCCTATTTCAAATCCTTGTTTAAATAATTCTCCCAACCTTTTAAACTCATCGATTATCCCCTGCAGCATTCCGTTGAATGCATTGGCTTCTTCGGCCGCTTTAGGGAAGTCCACTGCTTCAGCGACACTTCCGCCGCCGGTCAACCCACCTCCTGAACCGCCGCTTCCAGAATCGGATCCGGAAGATCCACTGTCAAAGCTTAGTTTATTGATCGTGTCTACACCAGCAAAAGCTTTCTTGATCTTTTTGGCTGCGGATTCACCTTTCTTGCCGGTATCCGATAGCCCGCTGCCCAGGCTGTCTGCTGCATCTGTAGCAGATGACAGATCTGCAGATGTATCAGCAAGTGCTGCTCCGCTGCCACCTCCTGTATCTCCAGATGAGCCCGTCAGCATCTCCATCAAGGACGCGAACGAATCAGCAAGTGGCTGCAGATTTGCCAGGACCCAGTTGATTCCCTTTACGATCGGTGTAAACACTGCAATGAATCCTTTTCCCAGACTTGCCTTTAAAGCGTCAAAACGCAATGCCAGGACACGCGTCTGGTTAGCCCAACTGTCCTGAGTGCGGATAAAATCACCACTGGCCAGCGACAGCTGATCTGTCACAAAAGCAAGGCGTAGGGAAACCTTCTCTTGTTCGCTCATCGCGCTGGTTGTCTTACCAAAACCGTTGGCGAGAGCATATTGATCCAGCGCTGCTTGTGTCATGACAACACCAAGGTCTTTCAAGGACTCGGTTTCGCCAGTAAATACAGACTTCAGCTTCGTATACGCCTCAGATGGATCTAAGTTATAAAAAGACGCCACATCTCCTGCAAGACCGGTCAATGTCGCGCTCATCTCATAAGCATCCTGCTCTGCAAACCCAAAAGCCTTGGACATGGCACCAAATGTGCCCATGTATTGCTTCGCTACTGTTTCACTGAGTCCAAAGCTTCCCATTGCATTTTTGGCAAAGGCATCCACCTGTGCCGACATCTTCGGGAACGCGGTGTCTACCACATTCTGCACTTCAGAAAGATTACTGCCTAATTCCAGACAGCTGCCAACAAATTTTCCTACAGCTTGTACGGAGAAGGCGGCCGCAGCCATCGCTCCTATCTTTTTAAAGCTGGAAGAAAAGGCACTTTCCATCGAACTGGATGCCGCTTTCGATTCTGCCTTGATCTGCTTTCTTAAATCACGTCCATTGATCTTTAAATCAAGACCGATAGCTCCCACGCTGAAAATGCTCATATCACGCACCTCCCTTCGCCATACTGCGGAACATGTCCTTGAAGCCCTCCAGGATCTGCTTCATCTCGTCCTGGCTTACCTTCTTCACGTTCCTTCGCTGCCATTCGCTGCGAATACGTTTCTGCTCAGGGGTAAAATGCTTCAGCACTTCTTTATCGTCCTCACTACGTATCTTCACGATATTCCCAAGCGGTGTATCCGGCATCAGCCCGGAAAGATAGGAACAGAACTCCGAATAAGGCATATCGTGAACGCTGCGAAGCCGGATACCATACTGCTTAAAAAAACTGGCTTCGATCAGCGGCCAATCTTCCTGCATGTCATACCAGCTTTCAGGCTGTTCCTTACTTCTGAAATCGCTTTTTGACCTCTTCGATCTCTTCATCCTGTACGCAGGCAATCAACGTATAAAAGATTTCCTTGTATGCAGATAAGCTGATCGACATGCTGTTCAATTCCTCCACTGCCTCTTCACCCAACAACTGAGCAATGGCCACATCGATGGATTCGATGCTGTTATCTTCTTTCTCCAGTTTGCTGTTCAGGATCAATACATTGGATTTTTCGTCATTGACCGTGTATGTCTTATCTCCGATCTTGATGGTCGGTTTCTCGTCCTGCAGAATCGTAGATAAGTCAAAATGTTTTGCCATGTTTCTTTACCTCCTTAAACAAAAAGGGCAGAGCATTACGCCCTACCCAGCAGATGCTTCAGTGAATTCAGGCTTGCCGTTGGACAGCACTTCAAACTCCAGCGGCGCCACGCCAGTGGAATCACCAGCCCCGATATTTGTTACGTTGATGACCGCCTGACTCATCTTTACCGTGGAACCATCAGGAAAAGTCCACTGGAACGGTTTTTCCACATCGCGGCCATTTTTGTTATAGAGCGATGCGACCATATCGTTTCCCGCATCTCCGATATTTCTCTTTCCGGTCACAGTGATCGTCAGTGCTTTGGCCGTCATCAATCGCCGTTTCCAGCCTTCCTGCTCAAACGGCGTCCACTCTTCTACACCGTTATCAAATGAAACACTGAATGATTCCATATCTGCAATAGTACTCATTGTCGCTTCAGCTTCCGGCTCTGTCGTTGCCGGTTTTGTTTCGATCTGAAACTGATTTTCGTAACAAGGATATACACCTGTTCTTGGCATTTCTAACCTTCCTTTCTGTAATAGATCTCAAATTCGATGACATATTCAGCTATGCCATTATCGTCATGATCCACAAATACAGGTTCAGGTACCAGCAATCCTACAAAATCCACCTGAAATCCAGGCAGAGAAAAAGAGCCACATGAGAGCAAGGTCTCATACAGCTCAATTGCCTTCTTTTCTGTCTGAACATTATTTTTTGTACCGTGGATCAGCAAAGATACCTGCTTGGTCAACACTTTTGTCGCCGGAAGACCGCCAATAGCAACACCGGGCGCACCAGAAGTTCGTTTGAGGTTATACACTCCAAGCGAATCATCCTGCTTGCCGTCCATCTTCCCGACGTAATAGTGAGAGAAGGCTGGCGTCATTGTCTTCAGCCAGTCCTTCACGATATCTAAAGTCAGCATCATAGACCTCCATACTTCTTGTAAAATGCCGCGTAATCTTTTTTCACCTGGTCAGCATATCTGCCGCTGACCCAATCATCCAGCCATTTACCCCTGGCATTCGGATTATTGTCGGTCTGAAAGTTGTATTCTGGATGAAAATACAGGCGCCGCGCATATGGCGTATTTGACACGATCCGTTCAATCCCTTTCGATCGTTCGCTGCGATCCACGTAAGTCGCTTCGTTTTGAAGCGTACCTACATCAAATGGAATGACCTGTGCATCTACTACATCACCAAGCAGTTTTTCTGCAGTAGCATCCAGCGCATTCATCGCGGCATCTTCCAGCATGTTCATCGGTCCTTCATAGAATGTCAGCTTCATTTCAGCTCCAGCTGCGTATAGTTGACACTGCCATCCGGATTCCTTGCCTTTGTACCGATCGCAATATCGCGATTTGTACCCATGATGGTCACCTTCCCTGCGGATATCACATCCAGATCTGGTGCAATATCCCCAGGAATCAGACACGTCCCGGTGACCTCTACCAATACCTTTTCAGAAGTATAGACCTTTTTGGCCTTGTCCTGATAGTTACATGTTCCGGACCAGTCCACTATGGATGCTGGATCGCCATCCTCTCCAATCTCTTCTGATTCGATATGCACCTGCAGTGCGGTCGTACAAAACTGTGGAAGAACCAGCTGCGGCCATTTACTCATATTGCCAGGCTCCCCAATTGAAATTGGCGCAGCATAATCCAGTGCTCTCCAGCAGTTCATAGAGATCCGAACGAATGGCCACGCCATTTTCAATATGCACGTTCCATGCGCCATCCATGGTCATGCTGACTCCATTGATGCTATAGCTCTTCAGGTAAGTCTCAAGCATTGCCTGGTTATCATGAAGCCAATTAGCATAAGCACAAGTCACTTCCTGGATGACTGTTTGCTGCCAAGACTTCAGCTTTTCGAACGTGATCCCACGGATCCGATTATATGTCAGGCAATCAATGTACAATGATGCTCTGGTGAGATAGCTCTTTAGCTCTGCGCCGCTCAGATCACCACGCTGGTGTTCAGCATAGTAATTCTCATCAGCGTACATCATTTTGCTTCTGTATCTGCCTTTTTCTCGGCGGCTCTCAGCGCTTTTTCTGCTTTTGACAGCTTGGTCTGAAGTTCTCCCACGATTTTCATATGATCACTGTACTTGATAGTCTTTGTTGCAGAATAGCCAAACAGGGATCCGTCGTCATTGTAGATGTCGAATCCCTGATTCATATAGCTTTTTGCCTGTGACTTATCGATGTCATAGACCTTATTCTCTTTCTTTGCCTTCATAAGATTTCACCTCTGATCTTAGCCTTCTTCTAAGTCTGGTTCATCTTCATTCTCAGCATTGATGCGGCAGCCCTGCTTCATCAACACGTCGATACCGAACGTTCCGTTGAATCGGCGGTTCTGGTAAAGATAGTTGTCAGATGTACGGGAATCATGCCCCGGTGTGAATACGTTGATGTAGGAATACTTCACACGGGATACCTGGCATTCCGGATCGATCAAAATGTAGTTGATCTGCTTTGCGCTGCCATCAGCCACACATCCACTGGTAAATACATACGCAGTTTTCATACGATCCTTTGGAACAACTACGATCTTCTTAATGTCATCGATGGAGTGTACCCGACGATCGATATTTGCACCGCCCTTAGCTTCCAGATACCGCTGAATGCCCTCGGCATTTTTCAAGGCCGTGTTCACGGTAGGGGTGGCATACAGGATGCAGCGCTCCAGCGGTACGCCGGCTTCCTCCATTGCTTCCATGTCTGCATCCAGCAGACTGAGGATATTGGCCTTCGTTACTGCTGTATTATCAATGACTGACGTTACGCGCTTAGCTTCCGTGTAAATCTTGCTGAAAGTGTAGCAGTCCAGTTCTGGAATTGCCTGCGTGCGGTCAAAATTCGCCTGGATATTTGCGATCGATACGACCGTATTCGTCTCATCGACATCCATCGGGTCCACCGCAAACTCCACATCTCGGTCATGATCAAGAGACTTCGTCTCCCATTCATTGCTGTAAGTTCCAGCATTAAAGCCAAGTGATCCACGGGTATGATCCTTATATCCGCCTACCGTGATCTTCGGGATACGAATGTCCTTTGTGTTCCTTACCTGGATGCCAGGATTTGAGTTGAAAAGATCCGTGCTGCACAACTCGTGACCGTACAGCTCAATGATTCGGGGTAAAAACGTTGATACATAACTCAATGTTGCCATAAATTATACCTCCTAACTTTTTTTGATGCCAAAAATAGCGTCCAGAGCAGCGTCTGTTGCTGAAGCGCCGCCGTTCCCTCCGCCGCCATTGCCGCCAACCAGCGGCTGAGTGCCAGAACCTGAGGAAGATCCCTTAAACTCAGGGAAAGCTTTCAGCACAGCTTCAAGAGCTTCTTTTGCCTTATCGGATTGCAGCTTGCCATCCTGATCGATGATCCCATCACGTTCCACCATCTTCAATAAGAAGGGAACCTTTTCTGACGATACACCTTCTTTTGAAGCAAGTGATGTGATCTCTTTGTCGATATCTGCATTCTGGATCTGCAGCTTAAGGCGTGCATTTTCCTGTTCCATATTGCGCACACGATTCACTTCATCGTCATGCTTCTGCTTCTGGCTTTCCTTGTACTGCCGAATGGCCTCGGCGGCCTGTTCACTGCTAAGCCCCTGCTGCTTGAAGTATCCCTGCAAGACCTTATCCTCGGTACCAGATGTCCTGCGCGATACTACATCAGCAAGCTGCTCATAGTCGATCTGAGCGCCAGACTGATTTCCGGAAGCGCCTGCAGTGCCGCTTCCTCCTGATCCTTCTCCAGCTGCTCCGCCTGCGCCAGCTCCTTCTTCTGCGAAGAGCTGGATGTCGAGTGGAAATAATGTTTTTGCCATGTGATAGCCTCCTGTTTATTCGGGTGTGCTCCCCTATCTGCATCTGCAGACACGCACAGTTTAATGTCATATCGTGATTGGACATGATGCTTACTTCAAATGACTGCCAAAATACGGCAGCTTCCTTTTGGGCGGGTCATTCATCCGGATCACCCTCTCTTCCAATTTTCGCCCACAAAAAATGCAGGTATCTACCTCCCGGCGGACCCTGCATTGTTGGTTCTTATCGTAATATGTTCTATAACGTGTAACGTACGCATGACGGCACATGCCATGCCTCTATTCGATACGATCGATGCCGTACTCCACTGCGCATTGGTGCTCGATCCGGCACCCTCTCGCATCTTCCCATCCCGGTGCGAAATACGCCACATCAGCCTGGGACAGTACCTCCAGAGACTTGCCCAGGAACCATAGCGGCTTAGAATCTGCTGGCGCGCCCTGGAAGAAAGAATCCAGCACCTCTACCACGTCATCGCATAAGCGCTCAGCCTCCGCGATGGCCTTGTTTCTTTCCTTCAGGATATCTTCGTCGCTTTTGCCTTTCATCGGCTGTGAAATAAATAATTTTTTCATATTGTCCTCCCACTAAAAAAGCACCCTGATTGAGAGTGCTATCTTATTCGTTAAATAAAAACTGAATCATCTGGTAAATTTAACAATTCGCGATGAAGCTCATTATACTCTATTGCAACTTTTTTTAATTTTTGTGGTACATTGTCAACATCTAGTTCCATACTATCAGCATTGTAATATTTATCAAAAAGTTCCGGATACGTTTTAGTAATGTCGTATATTTTATCAACAACCTCTTTTTTTCTTTTTGTCGGTTTGATCATCGTGACAACTTCCCTTCTTCTATAAAATCAATAGCTTGTAATGCTTTATTCTCCTTATTTGTCAACTTTCTGCTTGCATAGTATTCCGCATATACTTCACCATACTTTCCTTCTATGTACGAAGTATAAGCATACTTACTAATATCAAACAAATATGAATCTTGATCGTTTAGCAATTCTTTTATCTGCTTGCTAAATGTATTGTACCCCTTTTCTTCCAATTTTTCCACAAGCTCATAGTATTTTTTGTGTCCAAGTTCATGTAAAAATGGGTGAAGTGTATTTTTTGTACTGAAGAAACCATTAGCAAGATATTTAGTAATCGAATCATCATTCATTAATTTAGAATTCAGAAAAATAGCATCATGAATCTTACTATATCCAGCAATCGCAGCTTCATTCAATCCATTTTCTGAGGAAAACCTAGTCAAAATAATTCGTGGCAGTTTTTCATCACCAATTATTTTTTGAACTTTTTTAAGGCTTTGCTCTGAAAACTTTAATGCACCTGACCTAGAACTCATTGTATAATCACACCACATTTCAAATGCGCTGTTCTCAACCTTTTTGATGTGAATCGGTTTGCTGTGATCATTAACTTCAATTCTTTCGTCTCTGCCAAATTTAGACATATATTCAGTGGAGGTTGCGGAATCGATATTTAGAGTTTCGTCCTTCTTTTCCCACTGTTTCTGCCTGTTTTTGGCAACCCGCACATTTTGCTCATCCAGTGAGCCTGCCGCGATACGCTTCTGCCGCTGGATCTCGCGCTGACACTTGTTATGCTCTGCTTGTTTTGGTTCATTTTCAAACTCCCCATCTGCGGAGTGATCATTCTGCATTCCTTGGAAGAACGTTGTCGCGCGATGCCTGCAGTTTGGATGAAACAAGCCACCGGCGATGGCTTCTGAAAGCAGCAGATAGCCTGTATCTTTTGCTTCTGCCTTCGTGCCCCCGGAATACACATCATCCACATAAACACGGCCTTGCCATGGAAGGCATGTCTCAGAACACCCGCCATAGCGGCTGATCCGGACAAGGTGCCAGCCATGTTGCTGACGTATGTTTCCTTCTGAAATCAACACCGCACGCTGATTCGCAGTACGGATGGCCATTTCTGCATAGCTGGCAATATTGACCAGTCGGCCGTCTTTGTATTTTATGCAATTGATCCCGGCACGAAGAAAATCGCGGCTGGCCATATCTACGGCCTGCTTCAATGTGCCGGCGCCAGTATTGGCGTATACTTGGGAATCGAAGATGATCTTTCGGTACTGGTCATTCATCTTCCGAAGCATCGCATGTTCTGCCTTTTCCATGTCTTTCCGGGTTGCTTTCAGCAGCTCGTCCAGTTTGGGACTATTGACACGAAAGAAATCCGCGTCTTTACGATCAAGGTCATCCATCAGATCATCGATGGTTGCTTTCGGATCCACTGTCTTTCGTAGGATACGCAGCTCTTCAGCGATGGCAGCATTATCGGCATTGCTGCGGATATAGTCCTCGATTTCTTCGTTGATGCGGCTGAATCGCTTGCTGAACTTCTCCCTGTTGGCCCGCTGGTATGCTTTCAATGATTTCAACTGCTCTTCCTGCCACATGTTCCAGCGGAATCCTTCTTTTTCTTCCTCAGCCAAGTGGCGGCCAAGGTTTCGCTTCATCGATTCGATCAGCTCCAGCTCGATGCGCTCAAATGCCCGCCTTACGTCATAGTCGTTCATCTGCCAAGGTTATACACCACAACAAAACCTGCCTTCCGCCATTCTCTGACGGCTTCCAGCAGGTCCTTTCTTGTTGGATACTGATCGTTGCGCGCTTCTGCAGATTCTCCTTTCTCAAGCGCGATGATCACATTTTTGTCTTTCAGCTTCTGCTTGAGCATCTTGGTCGTTGCCTGATACTGCTTTCTCGGCATCTCGTATACATGTCCCTTAATTGAGTAACGCATTTGCAATCCCTCCTTCTATGTTTTCCAGCCCTTCATCTTCAGGTTCATTTTCCGCGATTCCAAGTTCATTCTTCAGCCGTTCTACCTCTTCTGCTTTCCAGTCATCATCTTTGGAATCGCCATACAGTTCGTCCACCAGCGATTCGATGCTCATCAGATTGCTGGACTTTGCCTTGCTCAGTGTTTCGATCAGCGCCTCGAATGACGGACTTGCATATTCGCCAAACTTCGCGGTTACGCCGACCTCATCCGGCATGCTTTTTCCGGAAAATGCATCATATGCCTTGAGCACGACATTCACCAGTTTCGGCAATGCTTTTTGCAACGCCTCGATGATCATATTGCGTGTGTATAGTGTCGTTTTCTCCTTTTCCCGCTGCGCTTCTGCATTGTCCAGCTTCTTGGTATCGATGCCAAGCGTAGACGGGCTTATGAAACCCTGCAGGCACAGATCCAGATACGTGACATAGGATTCCAGATAGCTGGAAGACGGGATCTCCGGCTGAACGACCTTGATCTCATTTTTCTCGCCCTCTTTGTTGCTGTTGCCAATGGCGATATATGCGTTGTCAAAATCGTTTGGTGGGATGATCTCACCGGTATCCGCTTTTCTCGGCGCCAGCATCTTAGGAATGTATTTTGTCGGGCGCGCAGCTCTTACTGCCGCTGGCCATTGGCTGACGATCTCATCCAGAGCATCAAAGAGGGTCTCTTTCTTATCGATCAGTGACTCTCCGCGCCCTTTCCACTTACTGGAATTTCGGAACTGCAGCGGGACGGCCAGCATCACATGCACCTTGTTGACCGGATTGCCATCTGCGTCCTCTTTATAACCAAAGAAGCCTACATCCTGCAGATTTGCAGTCTCTTCCAACGTGTCCAGGCTGACTGGATCTCCTGAGACCGCCTCACGCAGCACATACTTGATATACCCCCAGCCATAGTGCTCGTATAGGATGTATCGCTTGCTGTTCTTGTGATACATCGTTCGGAAGATCACTTCCTGCAGCCGGCCGCGATTATACTTGTAATCGATGCGGTCACCGGGGAAGAATTCAATGATCGGGCAGCTGCTCAACTTTGGATCGCTGCTGATCTTAAAGGCCCCATCGCCGACCGTGATCGTCTCATCTACAGCTTCATGGAGCAGGCGATCAAAATCATTGTCCCTGCTGATCGTTTCCCAATCTGTTTCACGCTTATCAAGATCCATTCCATTAAAGTCACGACATACGATCGATGTCATGACGTCCACCATCATCCCCGGGAGACCGGTGTGGATCTTGCGTATCCTGGTCAGCGGAACAGATGACCAGAACATGGGATTTCCACTGCCGGTATTTTTGAAGAATTGCGACAATTCATATGGATCCCCGCGCACCCACATACGATTACGAAATGCGTTACTTTCGAAGTCGTATAATTCCTGGACACGGATATCATGGGCCTGCGCCTTTTCGATCCACAGGAAATTGCGAAGCTTCTGTCTGATCCTGTCTTTAATCGTCATCTGTATTACCTCCTGTTCCGATCATGTCTCTGTACGGAAGAAATCCGTATTGACTGGCGTTGATGGTGTGATCATTGCCATCTTCCGGTTCATACTTGTCTTCCTTCCAGCTGTATATGTTCAGCTCATGGATATGGTGCGTGCAATGCTGCAGAACCAGATAGCTGTCTGTAGCAAACCATGCCAGCTGCAGATGCAGACGATCTACGATCTTCATCTTCTTCCAACTGCCGGCAATGCTATACACCTTCGGATGCGTCATCAGATACTTATCTGCTTCCGTGATCGTGGCCTGATCGGCCGAATCGATAAAGATGCATTCCGGCATGCCCCACTCATGAGCATTGCGATCAGCAAACGTAAAAAGCCGCGGCACGATATCACTTGGCGCCAACGGCTCAGATAAATCTTTGTTGTTGTAAACCTCCTCATCCAAGATGACCAGTTTTCCTGTATCGGTCATTCCCTGGAAGATAAAGGCAAGCGTATCCGGTGACTGTGAGCTGTAGGATGTATCCACACCAACCGAAAACTGGACGTATTTCAATTGCTTCGCCTGCGTCCAATTGATGACGTGGCGGCGCTCATCAAAGTTTGAGAACACAAGACCTGTCGCCCGGCCGCGCAGCCCTTGGATCTTATTCTTGTACATCTTGGTGCCAACCGGTACCGCATCGATCTTGAGCCTGATCTGCTCAGGTGTCAGCGCAGCGTTATCATAAAAAGTGAAATACCAGTGAATCCATCCTGTCTTTCTGCTCTCATTCAGCTGATTGAGCAACTCCTTAGGATAATCCTTCACATAGCATTTTAACGGCCGGCTGTGATTGATATACTCTGAATAGATAGGTAAAGATGGATCATCAGGGTTCAGCGTAGCCATCAAATATTCGCGGCGATGGAAGATCTCACGCACAAACTCCATGTCTGCGATGTTGATCTCATCGATCAGCACGCAGCCATACTGACCCCCAAGCACATCGGTCCATTTTGACTTGTCAGAATAACCGGCCAGGTAAATGACCTTTTCACCTTTCGGTGTCTGATACAGGATATGTGGAAGTCTTGTATCGCCAGCGCCGCGCGGATTGTATACCGCAACGCCTTCAAACTGTGTGAGCAGACCAAGTTCTCCGTTGAGGATATTCTTCTCCAGCACACCGATGGTCTTGGCACAGATCAGATGCACACGGCGATTGCTGTCTGCGACCCGCAGCATGAACTTTGGTATGCCGACCGTTGTCTTACCGGCCGCCGTTGTTCCTTCCAGAAACTCTACGGATGCCTTGGTGCGCATGAAGTGTCTGAATTTAGCGGACAATTTCAGCTGGGGCTTAATCAGCGACATCGTCATCATCTACTTCATGCATCTGTTTGACCAAATTCTCAATGTTCTTAATTGCGGCCGCTTTAGCCGTATCGTCGGTAACTTCCTGCTTTGTCGTGTAGCCATATTTGCTCATCCATAGTCCTGCCAGCTGCGTAGGGATCACGCCGGTCTCAAACTTCATCCTGGCGTCAATCTCACATTCTTCGCGCATGCGCGTGACGATGTCAACGTACCGCCGGTTGTCCGCATAATCCTTGTAAAAAGCCTGTCTGGAGATGCCGGCAAAGACACAGAATCCTTCGATGGTGTATGTCACACTCTTCTTCAATTTTGCACTGACAAACTCAGAATTTTTAGAGCTGAAATCGTGAACCAGGACATCCTGGTTGTTGCAATAATCCTTGTACTCCTTCCACTTATACAGCAGTTCCTCAGGTGTTTTGAATTTTTTTCTCATGTCTTTGTCACCTCCTCAACCCGCGCCAAAAGAAAAGCACCCATCTCTGGATGCTCTTCAAAGTATTATGTCATAGAAAGGGGAACTAGAATGAAAATGATCGTCGACCCATCGAACCGTCCAAATCGACACTATCATGATAACACGGAAAAGGTGTCACCGAGTATACAATTCACAGAAAAATCGCGAATAAATCTTCCTGACCACCCTCTCCCTGGTCTTTTTGACGTTGACCGGAGAATATCCTGTCCGGTCGGCCGCCCGATCTACATCCCGGCACTGCTGGTCGATCATGTAGCATCTCACCATCGCCTCCTGCGCCGGAGTACATACGCCAGCGATCCATCTGTCCACCTGATCGATGTACTTCTTTTCGGCCTCTGCGCGCTCCTCCAGCTCATAGATGCGGCCGCTGAGCTCGATCTGCCAGGGAGTATGCTGGCCGACTCCTTCTGGCATCCGGATGATGCTGCCGCCGGTCCTGGGACAGGCCAGTTCTTCCGCATACTGCTGTCTGATCTTGTCGGCCATATCCCGGTAGTGTTTCATCTGCGTCTGATGCCACCGGTAATTGATGATCTCGCTCTCGATGTAGATCAGGCACATCTGCTCGAAGTCGTCGCGCATCATTCCGTCCCATGCGGCTCTTTGGCCACCCTGTCGTAATACTCATCAGAATCGTCGCTGATGCCCCTAGCGCGCCCGCTGTGCGCCGTTCTGTGTTTTTCCGGGCAAATATACCAGTAAGCCCATAAACACGCCACAGCGGCCGCTACAAAGCCTGCAATGATGATCCACATAGCTATCTCTCCTTTCCCTGGGCGACGCCCTCACTTCACGGGGCGACCGAAGTCGCCATGATGATGCGGAGAAGGGGGTCTTTTCCAACTCCTTTCTGATTTTCAGTGTCGATACTTCGTGAAGCCACGTGTAACGTAAAAGGATGCGTTTCACCTGCCTTTCTGATTTGATTTTTCCGTGGAGCGAGGGCACCGCAGTGCCTATCTCTCTTCGTTTCGCATGCCCTGCATTTTGGCGCCGACATACTCACAACTCCCGCGCTGCATCTCTTTGTACTACTGTCAGATACACTGTTTCAGCATTCACCACGATTCCTGGCGTTTCAAGGCATTCACCCAGTTCCGCTTCTGGCTTTTGTTCGAACGGAGAACGCCGGTTCTCTTTCATCTGCTGCACTGCTTTGTTCATTATCTCCTGCTTGATTGCTATCAGAGATACCTGCTCGCTCGTGGCATTCACCACTTTGTGAAGCTGCCGGCATGCCAGCGAGAACGCTCGTTCGAGCGTTTCTCTGTTCAGGCATTCGACTTTTATTCCATCTTTGTTTTCCATGCTTTTTCACTTCCAATCCAATTCTTTTAGGTCCGTGCCCGCATACTACAACTCCCACACGGCGTCCAGATACTTAGATGCATCCTCGAATCCTGCGTTCTGCAGGAGCCGCGACGTTTCGTCGCGCCATGCGTTCAAGTCCTTACCCAACAATGACGATAGCTCCCTGTGTTCCTTTTTCAGCCTCTCATGATCATAGATCAGCTGGTTGATGACGTCCTGTGCGGCTTCCAATTTGCTGCACACGTTCTTATTGGCCACCAAGCAGTACGATGCGAGTGCGTCTGAGATACTTCCCAAAGCCTCTTCGCATTGTTCTTTAGTCAATGTCTCCATTTTCCATCCTCTCCTTCAGGCCAGACGTGTGGCAATCCCAACATACAGCATAACCGAACAGTCCCGCATCGTCATAGATCCGCTGCGAGGTAAGGCTTTCGCCGTACTTCATCGGTTTCCCGCATTCTGCGCAGTTGATCTGCTTGTCCATGTCCGTTTCGTACATGCTGACCTTCCAGTCTTCTGGCACGCTGTAATCATCGTACTGATGCGTCTGATAATTCCATTTTTTCATCCTCGATCCTCCTCAGCTGCCTGTGCAGCTTCTCGTTCGTTATGGCATGCAGTCTCGTTTCGCTGATGTGGTACATCATCTGGATCTGTTCCAACATGATCAGCACATCGGCCACTTCTTCTGTGATGGCCTCGAGATCAGGATCATAGCGCATATCCTTGCAGATCTCCTTCTGCAGTTCGCTCATCTCCTCCAGCAGCATCATCTTCTGCGATTCATGGCCGTAATAACTGATAATCTCGGCCATGATGGATCGCTGGCCCGAAGTGTACGTCATTTCATTTCATCCTCCCCGGTAATCAATTCAGAATAAGGCAGCGTCTTTATCCAGTCGCAAAATCCCCTATTCATTTCATCGTTTGGAAGCCATTTGTTCGTGTATTCTTCTCCGTTTACTTTTATAATATTTTCACTCCATTCATCCAGTTTGTGATTTCTTCTCGCCTTATATATATTCGCCAAGACCTCGTAGTTCATCATAATCGTCCGTTTCTGATTGTAAGAGCTCGGAAGTAACTGGATCATCTGCCACCAGTATTTCTTGTCTTTGGTTTCGAGATATCTTCCACGATATAAACTCAAGGTTGGAATGATAATCTCACTTAAAATGCTACAAGGATCATATCCGTCATAACCCTCAACAGTAACAAAATCATCTTTCGTGCATTGCTGAGGAGTTAATAGTTTTTCCCAAGAGAAATCACTCAGCGTAAACTCCTTTTCCGCAATTTTATGCATCGTCGAGCAAGAGTTCGCAACAGTCCCGACCTTATACGTGTCGAACTCCTTCCACCAATATAACGGAGCTGTAATATCAACATACACGGTAATCATCCGCATGAACTTACGATGGTCTGTGCCGGCGTTGCGAAGACGTTTCATCAGATCGAGGTCGTTGGGACCGATGAAGGAACCATTTGGTATCTCTCGAACTTTATCAAGATCATTGCGGCTATAAAAATATACCGTTTTACCTCGACTGATCGCATATTCGATTTCGCTTTTTGTAGTTTCTCCGACATAACCATCAACATCGATTACAAAGATGGCCGATGACATATCGATCTTTTGTAGATGAACCCGATCAAGCAAATCCTTCTTCGCCCAGGCTTCGTCGTCGCCGGAATGACCAAATAGCCCGAGCGAAAGGACGAGATACCCTTTAAGGCTTAGCTCTTTTTGAACTTTTAAATATTCATCTTTGAACCTACTGCTTCCGCAAAGAGTAATAATATTGTTTCTACTATCACTCTTCTCCCAAGAATTCATCGGATTCCGCATCCCACGGATAGCATGTTCCCATCCTAAAACTTCTGTGTGCTCAAACTTTATCATTCTTTCACTCCCAATCTAATTTCTGTCCGCAGTCCGGACAATATTTTGAATGCTCATCGTAATCGACCTCAAATTTTCTTCCGCAAGATCGGCAAATAGCAGTATCGTAATTTAATTCTCCGTCAACATATCCGTCTCCTTCATAATCAAGTGGTTTCGGCGTATCTCTTTCAACCAATTCGCCAAGTATCTTGAGGTCTGCGTATACCGATTCGATATCATGATAATGGTGCTCTTTTGCTGATAGACGCTTATAAGCTTCTTCATACTTCGTCATTACCCATCACCTCTTCCACGCGATACGTATGCACGCTGCGATACACTTCCCGGAGCTCATCGAGCGTCAGCTCTCGCCCTCGCATCTCGAGCGGAACTGACATCGCCACAGATGTGATGGTGTGGCATCGCGCTGCCAGATGCAGCGGCAGGTTGCCGACGACATCGCGTCCCTGGACGTCGTCGACGCCGGCATGCTCCATGTAGTCGCAGTCTCCACTGATGATGCCCTTCTCCCGGAGCAGATCTACCAGCGCCTTGTGGCGCGTGACCACCAGCAGCTTATCCGGCTTCCCGGGCATATCCTGCTCTTCCGGCTCATACAGTGCGATGTACCCCTTTCTGCCGGGGTATATGTAGTCGAGCGCGCTGATCTGCTTGTCTGCGCGATTGTACGGTTTCATCTTCGGTTTTCGGTATGTTTTTTTCATGCTCACCTTTCTCCATTCTCGTATTGTTCGGCCGTTAGGCCTTTCTGCGCCCAGTTGTAGAGGATCCTGTCGACATAGTCCAGACTGTATTTGCCGTACAGCACTGCTTCCGTGATAGCATACCTGATCAGCGGATCATCGTAACTCAGCTGCCAATCCGCAAGCAGTTGACAGTCTCTGGACGACAATGTCCTGCCCATCTCGCTCTCGCATAGGTCCAGCAATGGGATCTTGTAGAATTCATCCCCATCTGCATAATCGGAGCGCGCGGACGCAGGCGCGTTTCTTTCTTCTCTAAATGTTTCTTTTACTTCTTTATCTTCTTTTATTTCTTTTATAGTGGTTAGTTGCTGGTTAGTGGCTGGTTGGTTGCTGGTTACCTGTTGGTTAGTTCTCTGGTTGGATTGTTGGTTAGTATTGCTTGGGGAACCTTGGTATTCATCCCATTTTACAATGGTTATGACACTTCCGCGGTTGGTTGATTGGATGGTTATTTCTCCAGTTGATACCAGCCTGTTCAGGCATGTGCGCAGTTCTTGCACGCCCATTCCAAGCTGTTTGGCCATCTTTTCCCGTCCGATCATCACCTGACCGCGTTTGATGAGTTGCCCATCACAATAGTAATCCTCGAATGCAGCAGACAGAAGTAATTCAATCCAGACGTTCAGCATATTCTTTTTTGTATACCAACGCCACTTACGTATAGCCCTATCCAGTTTGATGTAGCCCAATACTTACCACATCCTTTACACTTCTTTGATGTCGATCCCGTGGATCTCTTTCATCATCCGCCGTTTCAGCTTATACACAGCGGTCTTAAATCCTTTGACATCCTCGACCACTTGCTGGCCGTCCTGGGTGTAGACGAAGTCTGCGATATACCGGATCTCCCGGCCGTTGCTGTTTTTCGGAATAAGGACGAAGGGGACCTGGAGCTGCAGGTCGCTGATCGTTCCTGCGCGCTCCATGATCCTCAGTTGTCTGTATCGGTTCGCTTCCTTCTTTGAATCGAACCGGATGCCGTCTATGGTTACCTTTTCGGCGTGATACTTGCTTTTGGCAGCGTCTTGATCGTCAGATCGTTCAGTGCGGCGATACTTCCTGCCGTCAGGATAATTTATCATCCAACGATCGACACGCTGTCTTCGTCCAAATTGAAGTAAGAAGAACGTGCAGAGATATATTCAACGATCCTTCTTTGCGCTTCGAATCTCCATCGGCCACCATCAGCCTCGAACAGTGCCACATCTCCATCTTTGTTTACGCGGAGCAGATACATCGTTTCAACCTGATCGATCTCAGGATATGTGTTCATCGGTTTCAGCCTTACAATTGGTGGCAGCGTGATGCTCTCACTATGCTTGACTGCGGTCCCCGTAGAAGACGTCACCTTTTGCGAGATTCCATCATCTTCGATCTCCACCTTGACCTCAGAAGAGAGCTTGCTGACAAAGGCAAGCAGTTTTGTTTTGTTGTGATTCTCATCTTCTTCAAAGCAGGTCTGCAGCTGAATGATGAATTCTTCCACTGGCATATAGCGATTGAATCGAATTGTTGGAACGTCTGGTCTGCTTTGCGCGATATGATCCCTCTTCATAAATCTATCCATTGCGCTGAACACATCTACCGTATTCCCTGTGACACGAACCATCAAAGGAAGATTTAGCATATTCCCCTTAATCGCTTCGACGATCATGATGGTCAGCGCGTCCAAAGTGTTCAATGTCATGCATTCACAATGATCGTTTTCGATGCGGCGAACTCCCTGTCCCTTGATGTATGTTTCCCCATTGATTTCTTCCGTTATGATTCCCATTGCTTCTTCCTTGAGACTAGCAATGTACTGTAATGCTTCTTTGATCATTTGTTTTCCTCCTCATTTCCATTTTCGATATTGCCGGCGCCATACATGATTTCCTGCGGCTCATTGATATCTCCATAGATACTGATCTGGCCGGGCGCCTCGCCGGTGAATTCTCGCAACACCGGAACGACCTCTCCTGTGCCCGGTACCTGTGCTGATGTATTCAGCAGCGTGATCTTACGCGGTTTGATTGGTAGCGGCGTCGCCTTGACTTTGTACAACACATCGGTGAAATCATCGTCTTCGTGCGCTTTGACCTGGATCTCGATGACCAGTTTGGCTGCCTTGCGCTTGTCAGTGTTGATGTCATTGATGCTGGCCATGATCTTCGAAAAATCAAGATTGGCCTGTTCGATCAATCCACCGTTGTCGATATCTGTAATGTTCTTATAAATCTTCTTCATAAACTCCTCCAAGGATAAAGTCTTTCCCTTTCTCCGCCACATGCACTGATGCCAGCGTGCATTCGGCCACTTCCCTTCTGAACCGCTCTGCGTCGCTGTTGCCGTCCGACAGATGCATCAGGATGACGTCGGACAGCCGCGGCCCATTACATGCAGTTATGAACTCTTTGACGTGCTCCAGCTCGAAATGAGAGCTTCTGATGCGGTCAGCAAGCGATCGATGTACATATCCCGCGTCAATGTTGCGCTGCAGGATATCTTCCGCATAATTGCACTCCACCATGATGTGATCCACCGCGCGGAAACGATACCGCACATAATACGTGTCTGTCGCGAACAGCAGGCATTCACCTGTAGATAGGGCTGTGATGTAATATCCGACCGGATCCGCGGCATCATGCTGGGTGGGAAAAGCGGTGAATCGAGTGCCATACATTTCATTAGCAATCATCTTCTCGAACGATCTGATCATATAGGGCTTGGGCAGCGCTCCGATTTCATGAAGCGCTGCCTTTGTCCCTTGGCTGGCATAGACCGAGATTCCGCCATTGGCATAGTCCAGCATATACTTTGCGTGATCCATATGCTCATGTGTGACCAGGCAGCAAATTACATTGTCGATGCGGTGGTCGATTGCCTTGAGCAGCTCCTGCCATCTCACACCAGCTTCCAGGATCACGATCCCATGCCTGGTATGAAGCAGGTAGCAGTTTCCTCTGGATCCGCTTGCCAGCACCTGAAGGCGCATCACAGCTGCCAGAGCTCCTCACCGGCAGGCTCAGGTTCTCGTTCGGGCTTAGGCGGCGTCTGACGCACTGGTTGCTCCCGGCGCGGCGATCTGGGCTCTTGCTTCGGCGCCGGCATCAGTTCCTCCGGGAAGTCTTCCTGATTGGCATTTTCACGGATCTCAGCTTCGACATCCATCGCGCCGTGGCGGTCGATCCGTTCATCTTCATATTCATTCGCCGTCGTCTCATTAATAGCCTGCACGAGGATGTCAGAATCATCTGATGTATTGATGTACGCCTTGGCAGCACGATTGATCACCGTGCGCTTGGCCATCTCCTGCGGAAACTTCTTATGTACTGACTGGCCGGTCTTTGACTGGCTCCATGCAGTTTCGATTTCTTTTCTTGTCATTACGGTCATTGGCATATCTCCGTCTTCTTTTTCGACGATGGCATATGCGCCTACGACTGGATTGTCTCGATTTTCAAGTTGTTGCTTATGTCTCAACAGGTAATCTTTCCCTCTGCGATTCTCATAATCGAACTCATCGCCTTCAAAGATGACGTTTGCCCAGATATCTTTGACATTATGCAATCTTTTGATGATTGCCTCTGTGCCATGATACGAACGTGTCATCTTAAGCTCTGTTCCGTATACGATGAAATAGCACTGTGTCTTGTTCGGGCTCAGACCTTGGATGACCATATTGAGCAGCGCGTTGGCGATGCTTGGCCTGCTGCATACTTGCAGCGCCGGCTGATGGTTCTTGTCTTCTACGCCCTGGAGCACGAAGAATGCTGATTTCAGTGCATTCGCAGCTGAATAATTGGGAGGAAGGACAAGTCCTTCTCCCTTCAGCTCGGTGATCTTCCCGATCACCTCATCCGTAATATCCTTCTGCAGGATCGCAAGTTCCTTCGTCGCTTTCTGTACCTGTGTCATTTCTACTCTCCTCTCACTGACAGATTGATGATCTGGGTGTCCGGCGCTGTGATCATGGTCACGGACTCCCTGTTGTCGATGAAGATCGGTGCCTTGACCTGATAATAGCCGATCAAGGCATTGATGATATCCAGGCCGGCATTGATCGTCGATGCGGTATTGAGCGCGGTATAGTCCACGCCATTTACCGTGATCTCACATGTCGGGACCGGATTGCCCTCCTGGGTATAGTTGAACATCTTGAATTCCACGAGCCGAAAATTATCAGCCACCTTTGCATTCAGCAGCTCCGTGCGTGCTTTCGTCCAGGCGTCACACAGATAGATGATCCGCTCCTGGTCAGCGATCCGCTGGTTGATCTCCAGCGACTCCTTTTCCAGCGCTGCGCAGCGTGCGTTGATTGCCTTGATGTCTTCCTGGTACACCGGGACCATGTCATATCTTTTCAGCGCCGCGGCAGCCTCATCGCGCTCCTGAATATATCGGTTCTTCTGCCCGATGATCCGGTTGTTCTGCGCCGTGATCTCCTCGCTGACCGACTGTTCCGGCGGAACGGAGGCGATCATCTCTTGCAGCTCCTTGTCATCGCTGAGATCTACCTGGTAATAGCCCCAGTCGACCGTGACCTGTGCCTCAAGATCACTGATCTGTTGCCTCATCTCTTTGATCTCAGTTTCCTTCTCCTCGATCTCAGCTTTCAGCGCAAGACCATTCTGGTAAGCGTCGTTGCCGTCCTTCGTCAATTCCTCGATCTTCTTCCGCTGCAGCGCCCGCCATTTCTCGATCAGCTTCTCCTGTTCATCTTCCTGATTCGGGAGTTCCTGGCCACATTTGTCACAGCACACCGCGCCGAATACAGGCGGTTCCTCTGATCTGATCATCGTGATATGTTCCCGGGCCGCCGCGGTCATTTCACGCACCTCATCCAGTTTCTTGTTGCAGCGATCGACACGCTCGATGTCTTGCTCGACCGTCATCCTCAGCTTGCTGATCTGCCGCTGCAGATCTGCGTTTCTCTGGTTATATTCCCGCACCGATGCATCGGCTTCTGCCTGCTTCTTCGCCTTGTACTGCTCGATCTGCGCAAGCTTCTGGATGCGCGCATGATTGGCGGCCATGATGGCATCCACGCGTCTCGACACATCGCCCTGCAGCTCATCCAGCTTCTCGAGCTGGTCGTTCGCCTTGGCAAGCATCTGACGGTAATACTCATCCTTGTGGTCCATCAGTTCGGCCATAGCAGCTTCCTTGCGCGTCCTCTGCTGCATCAGCTCATCAATACGCGCCGGATAGTTATCGCGCTCATGGATGCATCTCAGCCGCGTGCTCATGGCCACCTGTTTGGTTTCGGTAATATTCCTGCCGGGGTCAAAGCTTCGCAGCTCCGGATCAGATCCGCGGATCTCTTCTGGCGTGACATCACCGGCCATGGCCAATACGATCTCCCGGCGTCTGTCCGGCTTCAGGCTCGCGAAGTAGCGCGGATCCGTGATCAGTTTGAAGAGCTCCTCGTCGACGAGCTCGCTGATGCGTCTCTTGTACTCTGCGGCGGAGATCTTTTCATTTCCGTTCCAGCTGTATACTGTCTTCTGACCATCGTACACGGCTTCGATCTGTCCTTTCGGCTTCCGCCACTTTTCCTGGTATGTACGCTTCAGCGTCAGCTCCTCGCCATCTACCAGCAAGGTCGCTTCCACGCTGTTGTCGGTGTTCCACACCGGTTTTCCGTCAGGATCCAGCATCTTGATCTTGGCCTTCTCCTCACTTTGCCCTTTGGAGTCTTTGCCAAAGAGCAGCCAGAGGAACGCGTCAAACACGCTTGTCTTGCCGGTACCATTGGCGCCATAGATAAAGTTTTCTCCTGACTGAAACTCTTCTACCCGATGTGCCTGACCTTTGAAATTGGTCAGTTCAATTCTTTTCAAGATAATCTCTTTCATGTTCCATTTCCTCTTCCTGTCTTTCGTCTGTCCTCATGATCACTGGATCCACCGGATCGTGATTGAGGTCGGCGATATATGCGATGATCTGCTGGCGTAACGTCTCCGCCCGGAGATTCCAGCCGCGATTGAACGCGTCGATCATCAGTTCCTGCATGATCCTAAGTTCTTTCATTGCTGATCCAGCTCCCACTCAAGGTTCTCAATCATGATCTCCTTGACATCGACCTCTTCGGCCAGCACGCGGTTGCCTTCCTCCAGCACATCCAGCTGGTCCTCCAGCTTGTCGATCTGGTTTTGGGCATCATTGAGCTGCGCGCTCTTGGGCACGGCCAGGAACAGCCATGCCCCTATAGCTCCGATCATCGCGATCACGATGTAGCTGGTGACCATGACGGCCACGAAGCGGCGAATAGCTGCGTTACTCATCGTATCCCTCCAGCACCCATTCGAGGGCGCAGATCTCAGCATATATCGCTATGGCCATATCATGGTACATTCTGATATCAGACCTGATGACGGCCTCTCTCACTGCCTCATCACATGATTCCTTCTCAGCGCGCGCTTCTTCTAGGCGCTGAAGGATCTCTTCCTTACTTTTCATCCTCTTCTCCTTCCAGTACCCATCTGAGCGCGGATACACGTCCGCGCGCAGCAAGTTCCATCTTCAACCAATACATATAGGTTTCTGGATCATCAGTGCTTTCGGCTGCATCTACGTAGCGCTTCACGTCAGCTTCGTAGAGTTTAAGCTGGTTCAGGATCTCCTGTTTACTTTTCATCGCTAAGCTCCTCCTGTTTTACTTTTTCAATTCTTAAGTAGCTATTTTCGATATTTAAAAGCTTGTCATTCATGATATCAACCAGATTAGCCATATATGTGGACAATCTCTCAAACTCGTCATGTCCACAATTGTTGAGAATACTTCTAACTCGTTCATAAGCTTCGGCAAGTGTTTCTACTTCTGCAGAAAATTCACTACCGCAAATTTTTGCTGTGATTTTAAACATTTTGTTTCCCTTTCCGATCCGCTGCGCCGTGTGGCGCAACCTGCCACATGCAAGGAGGAGTGCCAACATCAGCAGATTGCGCCGCATAGCGCAGGGATCTATTTTGTGGTATACTATGTACGGCTTACATAAGCCGTGGATTTGGGTGCACTCCTACTTGCTTGCCGGCTGAGGAGTGCATTTTCATTTGTTCGGTTTCATCGATCTCCCCTTTCACTCTCATCACAGATTCCATAAACTCTGCGCAGGCAGGCTCTAAGTCCTCCTTCGTCGGTAACTTTTCGTAATGCACAATCACTTTCGCGGTATCGAACTCGAAGGTTTTTGTGCCCATACCATTACCTCCTCTCGTTCATACTATGTTTGATTCGGTTTCGTGCTAAAATGAAACCATGGAAAGCGAGGTGATCTAATGGCCAAATCTAATGTCAAGGTAGTTTCTGAAACTTCCACCGGATTGAATAATCGTGTCAGTATCAACGGAAGAACTTACACAAATAATCAGGCTTATCAAAAAGCAATCAAAGGTGAAGTACCTGGTTATCATGGTGTAAAACGCTCTGACGGAACGAAATTCATCAGAAGCAATCCAGATGGTAGCAAGAAAAACAACCTTGGCTAAGCACAGGGCTCGTCTTCAGACGGGCTCTTTGTTTTGATGTCAACCTCATATTTATCCGATGTAATTTCCTTGACTGCTTCTCCATCTTCAAAGATTCGGGTAATCAATTCTCCTGTACCTTTTCGATAAACCGTGATTTCAGTTATTTCCATTGAGTGACTTTCACCTCCTCATTTATGTTGCAATAATGCAACTTAATCACCAAAAAAAATCAAACCTGCTTTTCTTGAAGAAATACCTAAAGCTTTGACAAGTTTCTGAGCTGTTGACACTGAACAACATCTTCCGTCCAAAAGTCTGCTAATCGTCGATTTATCCACATTGCTTTTTACAGCCAAATCGCTAATTGTCCAACCTTTTTTAGCCATTTCTTCATTTAACATGGCTACATTCACATCCATTCTATCACCCCTTTCTTCGTTGCGTTGTTGCAACTTCGCTTTTATTATAACGCTTTGTTGCAAAAAGTCAACAACGTTTATTGCTTTTTTGCAACAACCATATTATACTTTTCTTGAAAGGTGGTGATTATTTTGAAAAGTATACAAGAGAAAATAAAAGCACGAAGATTAGAACTTGGGTTGTCACTTGAAGACGTTGCAAAAGAACTTGGAGTAAACAAGACCACTGTTATGAGATATGAATCAAAGAGCATCGAAAAAATGCCCATTGACGTCATTCCGCCTTTAGCAAAAATACTAAAGTGCTCTCCTGAGTATCTCATGGGTTGGGAAGAAGAGAATCTTACAGAAGTTAAAATTGAATTTGATGACTACTTTCCCTTACATTACTCGACCAACCTATCCGCTGGTACTCTTGATGAACTGCTGGACAGCGAACCGGATGCTGTAGTATACGTCCCGATCACATTTCAAATGAAAAGAAATAGATTACACGCCTTTAAGGTCAACGGAACCAGCATGAATAACGTGATCCCTGATGGATCCATTGTTGTCACTGAGTCCGTCACAGCACTGAATAGCTTAAAAGATGGCACCATTGTTGTTGCCTGGATCAACGGAACAGCTACAGTCAAAAGACTTTATGTTGGAGAACATCAGATTACCTTAATGCCGGATAGCACAGATAAAAGTCACCAGCCAATTCTGATAGATACCGATATAAATACCGTCAGTGTCATTGGGCGTGTCATATGGCACATGAATCCTGATGACATCAGCAAAACATATTAAGTAAACACATACAAGATGTTTACATATAGGAGGATTGGGGAAATGAAAGAATTTGCTATGTATTTGGGAACTATTTGTTTTGTTGTATCGATTGTATGTTTTGTCTTAGCGTACAAAAAAAAGAAAAAGAAAGAAAAAATCAACAAATTGCTTATGGTTGGAATTGGATGTTTTGCCATCGCGGCAGTTCTTGCTACTGTATTTAAAGATCCTATACCCGAAAGCATTACAATCAACAATATCGAGATGTATAAGGATGATCAAACAGAAATAACTATCAAAGTCACTCCTGAAGATGCCGATACAGATGATATAAACTGTTCAATTGATGACGAAACTATAGCTCATCTATCTGGAAATGAAATAACTGCTCTTCAGGAGGGTCAAACAACCTATGGTTGCTCATATAAAGATGACGATAACGAAATTACCAGTAATCAAGCTACCATTAATGTCAAATTAACAGATGATCAAATTGCTCAAATCGAGAAAGAAAAAGAAGAAAAAGCTAAGCAGGAAGAGGAAAGAAAGAAAGTCGAGCAACAAAAAGAAGAAGAAAATAAAAACACTTTATCTTCATATGAACAGGCTTTCGCAAAAGATTACGCTATAGAATGTGTAAAAAGTGCGTTAAAGGCTCCATCAACTGCTGAATTTCCCGGTGGTTTTTTAACCCCTTATCAAGACTGGAATATGTCCAAATCAAATAATTTGGTTACTGTTTCATCATATGTAGATGCTGAAAATAGTTTTGGTGCAATGCTTCGTTCTCCGTTTACAATTCAAATGAAAATAGATGGCGATACATGGTCTGTTACTTATTTCGAGTTTGACGGTGAAGTAGTTCAAGGAACTTATCAATAATTAAAACCGCCCCACGGCAATGGAGCGGTTCTGAAGAGCAGCACGGCAATGCTGCGTAGGTTAGAAAAAGATTTATCCACCACGATAATGCTTTTTCTATACCCAATTCTATCAAATTCACAAACTTTTCTCAAGTATGCATAAATTTGAATGGAGGGTATTACTATGAAAGCTGAAGAAGTACTCATCTACTTAAGAAAATCCAGATCAGACAGTCCAGATGAAACTGTGGAAGAGGTGCTGGCGCGCCATGAACGGCAACTGCAGGAATATGCGGTACGCAGCTATGGGCTGCCCGTGCCTGAGCAAAACATCTATCGTGAAGTCGTATCCGGCGAGACCATCGAAGACCGTCCGGAAGTGCAGAAGGTGCTCGCGCGCATAGAGAATCCTGACATCAAAGGCGTGTTGATCATTGAACCGCAGCGACTGTCTCGCGGCGACTGGGAAGATGGAGGCAGGATCCTGTCCAGCTTCCGCTACAGCTACACGCTGATTATCACACCGCATAAGACGTATGATCTTCAAGACAAATTTGATTATAAATTTTTCAAGATGGAGCTTTCCCAGGGAAACGATTATCTTGAGTATACCAAAGAGATCCTTAACCGCGGGCGGATCGCATCTGTGCGAGAAGGAAACTTCATCGGCAGCATTGCTCCATTCGGATACAAAAAAGCAGTGATTGATAAATCCCATACCTTGGTCCCCGACCCTCAAGAAGCGCCTGGGGTAGAAATGATTTTCAATCTGTTCGTACATGATAACATCGGATGGGCAAAAATCGGATACGCACTCGATAATGCAGGCATCAAGCCCAGAAAATCAAAGTTCTGGAATCCGTCTCAAGTCAAGACCATTCTGGTCAATCCGGTGTACACAGGCAAAGTAACATGGAATCATTACAAAACAATTACCATCGTGGAGAACGGCAAACTGAAGAAGTGCCGGCCAACATCCGATGACTATCTTATCGCAGAAGGTAAACACCAGGCGCTGATCAGCGAGGATCTCTTCCAAAAAGCACAGGAAAAGCTCGGCAGAAACACCAGAGAGCCGTTTTCAAGAGAGCTGGTCAATCCCCTTGCAGGACTTCTGTATTGCAAAAATTGCGGTACCGCAATGACCAGGCGTACTTACCGACATTCTGATGGCAGTGTTCGCTCTGCTCCTCGGTTGCTGTGCAATAATCAGGTGCGCTGCGGAACAAAATCCTCCTCTTTCGATGATGTCTACTCCGCCCTGATTTCGGCGCTGAGAGAGATGATCAGTGATTTCTCATTCAAACTCAGCCATGATCAAAGCCGCAGCCTGTTTGAGATCCAAACAAACATCATCAATAATTTGAACAATGAGCTGGAGAATCTGGAGAAAAAACAAGATGAGCTTTACGATCTGCTGGAAGATGGGATATATTCAAAGGAAGTGTTTCTGAAGCGAAATGAAAAGCTCGCCGAATCTCGAAGCGAGCTGGAACAGAAGATCAAAAAAGCGAAAGAAAATACCGCGCGCCCGATCAACTATCAGGAACGGATCATCAAGTTCGAACAAGTCCTTCAGGCGTTACAAGACGATGATATACCGCCAAAAGAGAAGAACCGCCTGCTGAAACAGATTATTCAGCGCATCGACTACTCAAGAGACTCCACCAACCGCACCCGATGGGATACCAGCAAGCCAACCTTGGAGATTCACTTGAAAGATTTTCAAAACTGACCATAACAGACAACATCATGCCGCAGATTCCTCTGTGCCGATATCGCTCAGCAGCGCCTGAAGACGAGCATCCGGCATGGTGTATCGCTGTGACAGATAGCGCAGCGCCGCAGCCATCTCTCCATCCGGACCGCCCAGCTGTGAGATGATCACCGCTGCTGCCTTCGCGTCCGGACATGTGATGTTCACCGGAAACTGCAGCTTCTTCTCATAGATCCACATCAGCATTCCTCCTTTGTCCATGGGAACGGCGAAAGTGCGTAACGCGCATAATCTTCTGCATCCGCGCTGCGGTTGCTCAGCGGACCATAGCGGCATTCATATTCATCCTTGGCCGCCAGCAGCAATTCCAAATGCTCACGGAAATACTGCAGCGCACACTCATCATGAGGACGCAGATCGAGGAACAGCGCACTGTCCTGCACGGCAAAATCAAGCCGCATGACCTCAAGGAGCATTTTCTCTCGCTTACTCACAGCCGCACACCCCTGTAAACGGTTTATCCAGCTCGCGGAAGATCGTCCCTGCCGCAAAGGCTTCCTCAAGCGGATACAAGCAGCAAAACTGCTGCACTTCGATGGAACTGATCGTCAGTTCATCACACATTATGATCGCCTCCCACCTCATGATATGAAATGGCCGGATATGAAAATAGGCAGACACATGGTCTGCCCTCTATGATCATCTACCAGCTGATGCCCTCCTCATGCAGGATCAGCTCCACATCGGCATGCAAACGCCGATCCAATATCCTTCGCACATTGCGCATATCGCTTCCTTTGGCGAACGCGGCTGCCTCATGCGGCATCATGCCGCCTCTTACCTTGCGCTCGATCAGCCGCGCATACAGCTGCGTTTCCTCTGCGTACAGAAACATCGACACATCGCAAAGCGGCTTCAGCGAACGCCAGGGCTCCTCATCGAGCAGCAGGTAATTTCCTTCCACCAGCACTAGCGGCGCGCTCACCTCGATCTGATCATCGATCACATCGTGATGGCGGCGGTCATACCAGGGCCAAAGCAGCGTATCCTCCTGGCGGAGGCGGACCAGATGCTCATGCAGCCGGTCAAAATCAAAGCTCTCCGGACATCCCTTCACCTGTTTCATCGGCACATCCCTTCCCTCGACCTTGACTTCATGGGTCAGGATATAAGACTGACGATGGTGAAAGCCATCCATGCCCAGCGCCTGAAACGGGATACCCAGACGCTGAGCCTCATGCGCAAACAATGCTGCCAGCGTAGATTTGCCGGCGGCCGGCGGCGCGGCGAGAAAGACGATCAGACGCTGCTTGTCCTGCGCCTGATCATGCCAGCGGCGAAGCAGCCCATGCACGCACTCTTCCAAAAACGCCCGCGAGAAGCCGGCATGGACCAAAAAGCCATTGATGTCGAAATCGTAAGACAAACTGTCGCTCACAGTTTGTTCAGCTCGCTTTCCACGCGGTCAAAGACACGGTCATAGTCCGCATCCGGCACCCGTTCCATCACATACTCCAGGAACCGTTCCAGTTCCTCTCTGGTATACTCCTCTTCAACGAAGCAGTCCATCGCCATATCGATCTCCTCGCGGTAAGTTGCCTCCACCTGCAAAGCGAGCCAGGCAAACAGACGGTCTACATTTCTCTGATCCATTACAGCCACCTCATCCTTCCACTTTTCATTATGACATATGCGCAAAGAGAAGGAAAGTCAGAACCATGCTTTTTGCAGCTGCCGGGCAAGATCGTCGGGATAACGCTCATCGATCAGCACATGCGGAAGATCGTACAATGCGCACAGCTGACGCATGCGCGCATTATCCTGCCGCACGCCTTCCAGCGTACAGTCATCATCGAGCCGCTTCTCGATGACGTCCGCATGCTTTTTGACCTCATCAAAATGCGCGCAGAGATAAGCGTCGCTCATGAGCAGGCAGATGAACCGGATACTGTTCAGCTCATCTGCAGAAAAATCTTTCTGCCAGTCCCAGGGAATATAGCACCCTTCGATGATGAGGTGCTGCTCATTCTCCAGGGCGGTCTTGATCATCTCCCGCACGATCGGCCACAGATACTGCGTCAGCGCGTCATCTTCGCTGAGCGCGTTCAGCCGGCATTGACGGCTGCGGATCAGGCCCATCTTCAGATGATCGATGGAAAGATACGGGATATGCACCAGTTCCATGAGCTTTTGCGCAAGCAGCGTCTTTCCCGTATGAGAAGCGCCGCTGATCAATACGATCATCAGATCCCTCCTTCATTAAAGGGGCAGCGCCTTTCTGAAATGGTCCCTTTGTCAAGGACAAAATTCTGACAGTTGATGCCTGGAAGCCAT
>ERZ827423.74-NODE-74-length-126897-cov-11.613835_pt1 | contig 126897 bp, 112 predicted proteins | sample MGYA00519775_ERZ827423 | MGnify/ENA primary metagenome ERZ827423 (study PRJEB31778, sample SAMEA3449296) | human gut metagenome | biome: human gut; feature: human-associated habitat; material: faeces | place: United Kingdom | collected 2010/2012 ... | reverse complement strand
ATGCGTCATAGGCGATATGATCGGTATTGATCTCGATCGTTCGGGCTACAGAAGTGTTCATGTCTCATCCTTTCTTTTATCATAGCATATTCAGTCAAACATGCATACAAGGGCAGAAATCTCTATGTATCACCCCACTTTGCGTTATTCTGTCCCCTTATTTATCTCATACGGTCAAGATCTGAAATACACTAACCAAGATGAAAAAAAGATGATCTGTCAATCAGGGATAAGGGGAAATCAGGACGATCATCCGAGAGCTGCAGATCCATTCCGTCATCGTTGGGAAAAACTTGATGATGGCGGAATCCGCGTATTGACAGAAATTCTCGGGGGGGGGGTATGATATTCAAGGTAACCATGATATGATAGCCGCAAAGGGATATGGAGGATAAATCAATGGAATTAGTGATCGAACATCTGGAAAAGCACTTTGAAGAAAAACAAGTGCTCAAGGATATCAGCTTTGTCTTTCCCAAAGGAAAGATCTATGGCCTGCTGGGACGAAACGGCGCTGGCAAGACCACGCTGTTCAATTGCCTGAATCAGGATCTGCCGGTGGATTCCGGCCGTTTCTGTCTGCGCGAGGCCGGTACAGAGCGAGAGCTGCAGATGGAGGATGTGGGCTATGTGCTTTCCACACCGGCCGTGCCGGAATTTCTGACGGCCCGCGAATTTCTGAAGTTTTTCATCGAGATCAATGAAAAGCACATTGCGGATGTAAAAAGCATCGATGAATACTTTGACTACATCAACATGGAACCGGAAGACCGCGACCGGCTGCTGAAAGACTTTTCTCATGGCATGAAGAACAAGATGCAGATGCTCATCAACATCATTGCCAGGCCGAATGTACTGTTGCTGGATGAGCCGCTGACCTCTTTGGATGTGGTCGTTGCGGAAGAGATGAAAGGCATTTTGCGCTCGCTAAAGGAAGATCACATCCTGATCTTGTCGACCCACATCATGGAACTTGCGCTTGATCTTTGCGATGAGATCGTGATCCTCAATCACGGCGTGCTGCAGGAAGTTTCCGCGGCGGGACTGAATGAGGATGAATTCAGGGAAAAGATCCTGGATGCCCTGCGGGAGGAATGAGCATGTTTTCAGTATTTGCGACCTCATATCGTCTGCGGATCACTTATCGGGTCAATTCGATCATTTATTCGCTGAAGCAGCTGCCGCTGGTGCGCCGCCTGCTTCCTTCGGCTTTGTATCGCAGCCGCGGCCTGAAACGCTTTGCCTGTGTCATTGCCATCCTGATGGAGATCCTGGGCATGTTCCTGCAAAAGGGGGCATATCTGGGCATCGTGGTGCTGGCGCCAGTCACGCAGCTGCTGCCGCCTGACACATGGACCGCCGGTTTCCTGCACATCCTGCTGTTTCTGAGCATCGCCGGCGCGGTATCCAATAATCGCTTGTTTGATCCGACGCGGGATAAATATTATGCCATCATCCTGATGCGCATGGATGCCCGGCGTTTCACCGTCAGCAACTATATCTATGAGCTGCTCAAGCTCTTCATCGGCTTTGCGGCCTTCCTGGGCGTCTGCGCAGGCCTGGGCATCCTGCCCTGGTGGTGCGTCATCCTCTGCCCGCTGCTGCCTTGCGCGCTGAAGTGCATATCAGGCTGGTATTCTTTGCGCAAATATGAAAAAAAGCGGATCATCCGCAATGAAAACAGCCCGGTGAAAGCAGTCTGGGGCACGATCGCCTTATGCTGGGCGCTGGCCTTTGCGCCGCTGGCATGGCCATGGACGCTGCCGGTGATCGGCTTCTGGCTGTTTGCGGCGCTGAGCCTTTTGCTGGCGGCCTTCGCGCTTGTCTATATCTGCCGGTTCCGCCTGTATCGTCCGATGTATCAGGTGCTGTTGAGTCAAGGGACCTCTGCGGTCCAGCTGAATTTGAAGAAGATCACGGATGAGAATTATCGCAAATCCATCAGCGCCGATACGGCCATCACCAGTCACAAAAAAGGCTATGCGTATTTCAATGAGCTGTTTGTGAAGCGGCATCAGAAGCTGCTGCTTCGCTATGCCAAGCGAATGACGCTGATCACGTTGGCGCTGGTCGCTGCCGCTGCGGCTGCCTTGGTCGCGTTTCCGCAAGCCAGGGAGGTCGCCAATGAACTGGTCCTGATGTTCCTTCCTTATTTCATCTTCCTCATCTATTCATTCAATTCCGGAAAGAGCGTAGTGCAGGCGATGTTCCGCAACTGTGACCGCAGCATGCTCACGTATTCATTTTACCGTCGCCCAGATGTGATCCTGTCTTTGTTCAAGCTGCGCCTGCGCGACGTGATCCTCATCAATCTGATGCCGGCCTCGGTGCTTGCGCTGGGCCTGCCGCTGCTCATCTGGCTCAGCGGCGGAACCGACAATATCCTGGTCTATCCGATCGTCCTGCTCTGCATCATGGCGACGAGCGCGTTCTTTTCGATCCATTATCTGACTTGCTATTATCTGCTTCAGCCTTACAATGAAGCTACTGAAACAAAAAGCAGCACCTATGGTGTCGTGATGGGCATCACTTACCTGGTGTGCTTTGCGTTCATCTATCTGCGGATGGATCCGATCCCCTTCGGCTGCGTCATGATCGCCTTTTCCGTGCTGTATGCGGTGATCGCGCGCATCCTGGTCTATCGGCTGGCGCCTTCGACCTTCCGGCTGCGCCGCTGAAACAGCGCGCGGAAGACCATGCGGGTCAATGGCGCGGCCGCGAACATGTTCCAGAAAAACGCCATCGGGAAATTTTTCAGCACCGTGCCGATCCAGATGACCGGCAGGTCGATGAATGATCGCTGGGCGAGGATGACATTGAACAGGATGGAGGCGGCCAGGCTCATCGCCGGGCACATGAACGCCACGGTGCCGGCCTGCCGCATCAGCTGCCGGAAATAAGGCGGATCATCCTGTGCGGTATGCCGCACCATGAAGCCTGCGCCGATCTTGTTGCCGAACAGTTCGGAAATGATGAAGACGATGATGCCCATATAGGATGCTTCCTTTAAGGCGTCGAGGATGACCTCGTAAGAGAGGGCGCTGAATCCGTCCGCCAGCTGCGTCACGCCGCTGTTGATGGCCGTGTTGTAGATTTCCATGCCGATGGCCATGAAATAGGACATCAGCAGGCCGAAGATGATCTGTTGAACAGTTGTCTTTGGCATTTGCATTCCTCCTCAAGCGCATAAAGGGCGTATGACCACGATGTCATACGCCCTGCTGATCAGCTACACGCTGATTAGGTTTTATCACAGTTCGAGCGGTTTGTCAAAGCTGATCATGATGTGCTTTGCCTGGCGGATTTGACTTTTTTTGACAGAACGCTTATACTTGTGGCGGAAAACATACGGGGAGGCCACGTTACTGGCCTGAGAGTAAGCAGGAGTGTTTAGACCCATTGAACCTGTCGGGTAATGCCGTCGTAGGGATCATATTTGTGATGAAGGGCCGTATCTGACGCAAATATGATACGGTCTTTTTTGCTGGGAAGGGAGCATGTGCGATGAAGAAACGACACAACTGGGGACTGCCGCTGTTGACGGCACTGGTCACGCTGGGCATCTGGGAAGGCGCCGTAAGGCTGTTTGACATCAGCCTCTATATCCTTCCGGCCCCCAGCGATGTCCTGATGGCCGTGATCGAAAACTTTCAGGAACTGATGTACCATGCGTCCGTCACGCTGAGCGAAGCGCTGATCGGACTGGGGCTGTCGGCCCTGCTGGCCATCATCCTGGCGATCCTGATGGATCTGTCCCGCACCTTCAAGCGCTGCATCTTTCCGCACCTGGTCGTTACCCAGACCGTGCCGGTGATGGTGCTCGGGCCGCTGTTCGCCATCTGGCTGGGCTTCGGCATGGCACCCAAGATCCTGATGGTCATCTTCATGTGCTTCTTTCCGATCGCCATTTCCTTCACGGAGGCGCTCGCACAGTGCGATGAGGAACAGATCAGCCTGCTGAAGAGCTTTGGGGCATCGACCGTTCAGATCTATCGGATGGTGAAGATCCCTTCGGCAGCCAGTGCGCTGTTCTCTGGTCTGCAGGTCAGTGCGACGTATTGCATCGGCGGCGCCATCGTGGGCGAATGGCTCAGCGCGGCTGCCGGTCTTGGCTATTATATGATCCGGGTGAAGAACAGCTATATGTTAGACAAGGTATTTGCCTGCGTGGTGGTCATCATCGTGCTCAGCCTGCTGCTGAATCTGGCCATGAAGCTGCTGGAACGGATCATTTTCCCGCATGTTCAGCGAAGGAGGAACAAGGAATGAAGAAAAGATGGAAAGTATTATGCTGCGCCTTGCTGGCAGGCAGCCTGTGCGCCTGCGGCTCTGCAGGAGATGAAGGGGAGGATCGCGAAGTGACCCTGATCCTCGACTATGTGCCCAACACCAATCACACCGGGATCTATGTCGCTCAGGAAAAGGGCTATTTTGAAGAGGAAGGCATCACCCTCAATATCGTGGAGCCGGGCAACGATCAGACAAGCGCTACGCTGGTCGGCGCCGGACGCGGAGAGTTCGGCGTATCTTATCAGGAAGATGTGACGTATGCGAGAACGGCGGAGGATCCGCTGCCGATCCGCGCGATCGCCACGGTCATCAAGCACAACACTTCCGGCTTCGTCAGCGCCGCATCCAAGGACATCAACAGCCCGGCAGACTTTGAAGGAAAGGTGTATGCCGGATGGCAGTCGCCCAGTGAGGAGGCGGTCATCCGTGCCTGCATGACCAAGGCCGGCGCCGATCCGGACAAGATCACCATCGTCGGCGACAGCGGAGACGGCTTTGCATCGCTGGAAGGCGATGTCGACATCAAATGGTTCTTTGAGGGCTGGGACAACGTCAAGGCGGAGATGGCTGGCTTTGAGCTGAACTACATGCCGCTGAATGAATACGACGAGCGTCTGGATTACTATACGCCGGTGCTGATCGCGAGCGAGGACGTCATCGAAAACGATCCAGAGCTGGTCAGATCCTTCCTGCGCGCCGTGAAGAAAGGCTATCAGTTCGCCATCGACAATCCGGATGAATCCGCGGAGATCCTCTCTGAATATGTGCCGGACTATGACATCGAATTCCTGAAGAAATCACAGGCCTTCTTATCCGCAAACTATACTGACGACAAAGAAAACTGGGGCGTGATGGAAGATGCCGTGTGGGACAACTACACTGACTTCATGGTGGAATATGGCCTGATCGATGAGCCGATCGCAGCCAGCGAGCAGTACACCAACGAGTTCATCACGGATCTGGACTAGGAGCGCTCATGAAACTGGCAGTAGAGAAGCTGGAGGCCGGCTATCAGGGGAAAACGGTCGTGAAGGATGTCTCGTTCACGGTGGAAAAAGGGGAATTCATCTCATTGATCGGACCGAGCGGCTGCGGCAAGTCCACCGTGCTCAAGGTGCTGGCCGGACTGCTGGAGCCGATGGCAGGGACGATCATGGTGGATGATGCGCCGCTGCAGGGCGGCAGCCGTCATTTTTCCTACATGCCGCAGAGCGATCTGCTGCTGGACTGGTATGACATTCTGGACAATGTCTGCCTGTATGGAAAGATCCATGGGAAGAAGAAAGAGGCGCAGCAGCAGGCGCTGGAAAACCTGAAGGAATTCGGCTTGGCCGGCTATGAGCACGCCTATCCTTCACAGCTCTCCGGCGGCATGCGGCAGCGTGCGGCATTCCTGCGCACCGCACTGTGTGACAGTGATATCCTGCTGCTCGATGAGCCTTTCGGCGCGCTGGATGTCATCACCAGGGAAGATATGCAAGACTGGTTGAACCGGATGCGTCAGCGGTTGGACCGCACGACCTTGCTGGTCACCCATGACATCGATGAGGCCATCTATCTCTCGGACCGCATCCTCATCCTGGGACAGCGCCCTGCGACGATCACGCGGATCGTCGATGTGCGCCATCCGCACAAGGACCGTGCCTGGCTGTATGCACAGGGCGAGCTGCGCGCCGCCATCCATCAGGAGCTTTCCCATGAGATGCTGTGACGCACATGCTCATCTGGATCTGCGCCTAAAGCGCTTGCTTGATCCGGACCATCATGTGATGATCAGCTGCACGAGCAGGGAGGAGCATGCGCATGCACGAAGCCTGTTCAGTCCTTCTGTGCGCATCAGCTGCGGCGTCCATCCCTGGAATGCCGATCAGATCAGCGTGGATGAGCTGATCCCCTGCATGAAGGAAGCTGATTTTATCGGAGAGATCGGCATGGACAGCGTCTGGTGCGATGTCCCGCACGATGTGCAGCGCAGCGTCTTTCGCCGTCAGCTGCGGCTGGCAAAGGAATGGCGCAAGCCGGTGATCCTGCACACCAAAGGCATGGAGCACGAGATCCTGCAGGAGATCCAGGCCTGTCCCAACGATTATGTGGTGCACTGGTATTCCTGCGCGCATGATATGGAGGAGTACATCGCCCTTGGCTGCGCGTTTACGTTTGCCCTGTCGCTGGAGAGCGATGAGCATGAGCGACGCTTGGCTGCCATGGTCCCGCTGGAGCGTATCCTGGTGGAGAGCGACGGCATCTCTGCCATGGAATGGGTAAAGGGGCGTCCCATCCGCGATGCGGAATATGAAGCGGGCCTGCGGCAGATCGAAGCGCTGCTCGCAGAGATCCGCGGGCTTTCTCCTGAAGCCATGCATGAACAGATCTGCGCGAATTACCGGCGCATCATCTTACGTTAAACGGACAGCACCGCCTGTCCGTTTTTCGCTCAGAAAGCGAGGTGAGAAGATGAACATCGAATTGAAGCCGTGGACCATGGATGACCTTCATGATCTGGTGCGGCTGTGCAATGCGGCAGACCGCACATATCTTTCCGGCCGCATGCCTTTTCCTTATACGGAAAGCGACGCACGGTGGTGGCTGAACATGGTCAAGGAGAAAGAAGGGAAGGACGGCGTCTTCCGGCGCATCTGCGTGGAGGGAAAGACAGCGGGAAACATCTCCGTGGAACGCAAGGACGATGTGTCCTGCCATGACGCAGAGCTTGGCTATGTGCTGGATCGTCCGTACTGGTCGAAGGGCATCATGCGCGAAGCGGTGCGCATGATCACGGCCGAGGCCATGGAGACGCTGGCGCTGGCCCGCATCAGCGCCCAGGTGTATTCGCCCAATATCGCTTCACGCCGGGTGCTGGAGCACAACGGCTTTCAACAGGAAGGGCTGCTGCCTCAGGCCGTGTGGAAAGATGGCATGACCTACGATCTGATCCTGTATGGCATATTGCGGGATCCTTGGAAAAAAGATTGACAATCTGCGAATTCCGCAATAGTATTGATATGTGTCTTGACATCTATCAATATAAGGGGGGGTTCCATGAGTCAGTCAAAACGAAAGATACAGATGATGAGCATCACTGCCATGCTCATCGCCGTCGGCGTGCTCATCCCGATGTATTCGCCGGTGAAGATCATGCTGGAGCCGATGTCGTTTACGCTGGGTTCGCACATCGCGATCATGATCGCCATGTTCGTTTCTCCGCTCAGCGCGCTGGGCGTTGCGCTGGGCACGACGGCAGGCTTCTACCTGGCCGGATTCACGCTGCCGGTGGTGCTGCGCGCGCTCACCCATGTCGTCTGGGCCTATGCCGGCGCGCTGTATCTGAAGAAGCATCCGGATCTGTTTCAGTCGCCTGCGAAGACCTTTGTCTTCAATCTCGCGGTAGCGATCGTCCATGCCGTGCTGGAAGTGATCATCGTCATGCCGTTATATACCGGCTATGATGCTTCGCAGCTGTTTTATCTGCTGTTCGTGCTGGTCGGCATCGGCTCTGTGGTGCACAGCACCGTGGATTTCGTGCTTTCCTTAGCTGTGTGGAAGGCCGTGACGGCCAGCGCTGCGATCCGTGCGGTCGCGGTGATCAAGCATATCGGATTCAGCGGAAGCCGGAAATAGCACTGACAGAAATAAAAAAACTGCCGGCTATCCTGCCTGCAGCCTGAAGGGACCAGAGGGTCCCTTTTGTCGTTGATCCACTCAGGCTGCCTTCATCTCCATGTCGATCAAGAGCAGCCCGCCCTCCAGCCTTGCCTGGATATGGATGTCCATCTGCGCGCACAGCTCGCTGACGATGGCCATGCCCAGACCGCTGCCGCCGCGCTGTCTGGCACGATCTCCTTGATAAAAGCGCTGGAAGATGCGGCTGACATCGATCTGTGCAGGATCGGCATGGTTGGAAAACGTGCAGTGCACCCTGTCTTTTTCCTGACGGATGACGATCGTGAACGGTGCGCTTCCATACCGCAGCGTATTGATGATCAGATTCTGGAATATCCGTTTCATGGCATCGGGATCCATCATGACGGCGGCATCTTCTGCTGAGCATCGAAGAACAGGATCGAGCCCTTGTTCATGCAGCTGCGCATAGTAGGACAGCAGCGTATCACACAGCAGCGGATAAAGCGGCATCCGCTGCAGCGTCAGCGCTTCCTGATCGGCTTGCAGCCTGGTGTACTCGAAGAAAGAATCCAGCATTTCCTCCATGTCGTTGAGACGGGAAGAGATGATCTGCAGATAGCGGGGGATATCTTGTTCTTCGGCATGGCTCAGCATTTCGATATAGCCGCTGATGCTGGTGAGCGGGGTACGGATATCGTGGGAGATGCAGGAGATCATCTCCTTCATTTCCTGATCCTTGCGCTGCTGTTCCCGCCGCATCTGCATGACCTCATCACGCTGTTCTTCGACCATCTCCACGATATGGCGCAGGGCAGGCAGAGAATCAGGCAGGGAAAGCTTCATGGCACTCTTTTCTTTTTGGATATATTCGATCTGTCGTTCACCGGTGCGCACATCGCTGCGCAGACGCAGATACAGGAAGGACAGGAGGAGAAAAAGGATGGTAATGATAATGCAGTAAATGATCATGATGTTCCTCCGAGATGAAAAGGAAGCCGGCGCGCCGGTTTCCTTTATTTTACAAGTCTTTTTTTCTCAGGACAAGCAGATCGGCGCAGAATGCCAGGATCGTCAAAAGACCGATGATCCCGAACAGCTGCAGATACGGGCCGCTTTCTGCAGTGAGCGGCAGCGCGCCGGACAGATAGTAAGGAAGATATTTGCTGCAGTCGATCTCGAAGTATGTGCCGGCTGCGCTCAGCAGGAGGAAGATGGCGCCGAAACTGTAAAACATCATGAACAGGATGGGCAGGACCTTTCCGCCGATGATGTGGATGAGCAGCGAGAGGATCAGCGCGATCATCTCTGCGCACAGCAGCTGAGCCAGCAGGAAGAGCAGATAGTCCGGCAGGATGAGCGTGCCGGTGCGGCCAGCGATCACGCAAAGCCAGAAGGATGACCATAAGACGCCGATCAGGATATACAGGCACCAGATGGCCGCGAAGGTCATGATCCTGGCGAAGATCAGCTTTTCTTTGCGCTGAAAGAACGGGTAGATGCTCTTGACATAGCGGCTCTGGTATTCCTCGCTCAGAAAGAGGATGTAGGCCAGAAAGACGAAAAAGAGGAAGATGGCGTTCTTGGGCAGGAAGGCGAGAAAATCAGCCAGTGTGGAAGTCCGCCCATCAAAGGATGCAAATGAAGTATTGCTGACGATGACACCTTCTGTTGAGACAAGCAGGATGGTCATGAGCGTATAAAGCAGGGTGAGCACGAAGAAGAAACGAGAATGCAGCAGTCGGTAGACATCGCTCTTAAACAGATTCCACATCTCGTTCACCTCCATTCTTGTGGAAAAAATATTGTTCCAGGGACTGATGATGCCAGGAGCATTCCAGGATCGGCACATCGTGCTTCACCAGCAGCGCGATCAGCGCTGCGCTGTCCGTCTCTTCAGTGATCTGGATGTCGCTGCGATTCAAGATCCGGTAATTGCGGATGTGCAGCAGTTCTTCCAGACAGACGGCTGCCTGTCTGCTGTCGGCGGTGCGTAACAGCAGGTAGTCCTTGCTTTTGTCTTCCAGCTCTGCCCTGCTCAATTGTTCCACGATCCTTCCGTTTTTCATGAAGCCGTAGGAGGTGGCCAGCTTGCTCAGTTCCTCCAGCTGATGCGAACTGATGAAGATGGTCTTGCCTTGTTCGCGGTTCAGCTGGATGAGCAGGCTGCGTATGGCTTCGAACCCTCTGGGATCGATGCCGTTGGAGGGCTCATCCAGGATGAGCAGATCGGGATCGCCGATCAAGGTCATGGCGATGGCCAGACGCTGCTTCATGCCTAAGGAGAAGGCGCTGATGCGCTTGTTTCCCGTCTTGCCGATGTCGCAGAGATCGAGGATGTCCTGCAGTTCACGGTCTTTTGCCACGCCCATGGCCAGCGCTTTTGCCTTCATGTTCTCAAAGGCGGAAAGCGTTGGAAGCAGTCCCGGTTCCTCGATCAGCGCGCCGATGCGGTGGTACAGAAAGCCATCTGCTTCCGGTGCGTTTCCCAATAAGGAAAAGCTGCCGGAGGTCGGATGGATCGATCCGGCGAGCATCTTCATCAGCGTGCTCTTTCCAGCGCCGTTTTCTCCGACCAGGCCGAAGATCTCTCCGTGCGGGATATTCAGCGTGACATCATCGACCGCGCGTGTCTTGCGGTAAGTCTTGCTGAGTGCATGTGTAGTGATCGCATAGGTTTGCATATGATCTCTCCCTTCGCCTTTACTATAGGAGTTGAATATTCAGAAACCGCAAAGAAAAAGGAAAGAAAGTGTAAAGATCTTACCTTCCTTCCTGATTCAGCCGGAATCCGATCCCCCAGACGGTCTCGATCAAGTCTTTCCTGCCACATTTTCCGCGGATATTGCTGATGTGGACCGCGACGGTCTTGTCGTCGGCCGCAAAGACGTCTTCCCAGGCATATTCATAGATCTCGCGTTTGGAAAACGCACGCCCGGGGCTTTGCATGAGCAGCTCCATGATGCGGTATTCATGGCGGGTGAGGGTGATCCGCCGATCTTCGATCATCAAGGTCCGCTGATCATCCAGCAAGGACAGCGTGCCGCAGCGCAGGGTGGTGTCAACGGGGCGGTGCCCGCGCCGTCTCAGCTGGGCGCGTATGCGTGCTTCCAGTTCCTCCAGGGAGAACGGCTTGGTCATATAATCGTCGGCGCCGGCCTTGAGCAGATCGACCTTATGCTGTACGCTGCCTTTTGCGGAAACGACGATGACCGGCACATCATGTGCCTTGCGGATCTCATGCAGGACCTCGCTGCCGTCTGCGCCTGGAAGCATCAGATCCATCAGGATGAGGTCGGGGCATGCCTGTCGGATATGCAAAAGCGCTTCGGTGCCGGAATACGCATCCTCACAGCGAAACCCGCGTTTTTCCAGATATTCGTGCATCATCATGTGGATGGTGCTGTCATCTTCCACGATCAATATCGTATGCATAGCATCCCTTCTTTCCCGTGATGCTTTTATTATACCGGAAATGACGGGAAAAAGAAGAGGTCATGCAAGACAGCTTTCCCTATGTGCACATCGCCTCTCTTTGCTTGTCTTCTTTCTCTGATTTTTTTATCATGGAGATACGGGAGGGATAGGCATGAAGATCAGGCTGCTGTGCCGCAGGGAAAAGGAACGACAGTATATGGAGGAGCTGCGCAGGGGCGATGTGGAATTCGCGGATCCGGCGGATCTGCTCCTCATGGAACCGGAATTCCACCTGGATGTGCTGAAGGTGCGGGATGCGCGCGGCATGCATCTGGTGAAGATCGATGAGATCCGCTATGTGGAAAGCCTGGACAATCAGATCTATGTCCATGCGAAGAGCGGTGTCTTTACGATGAAGGATACGCTGTATCACCTGGAGGCAGTGCTGTATCCGGCCGGCTTTCTGCGGGTGCACAAGTCATTCATCGTCAGCCGTGCGCACATCCGCTCCATCCATGCATCGCTGAACATGAAGTTTACGCTGGTGCTGGACAATGGGGAAAAGCTGGAAGTATCCAGAAGCTATTATTACCGGTTCAAGGAAGAGATCGGGTTCTGAGGAGGGAGACCATGAATGAAATGATCGCTTTGGCCGCAGGGCTGCTGCTGGCAGGCTTCGTCCTTTATGCGGCATATAAACGGGCATATGAACGGCAGATCGGCAGGGCCCTGCATGGCCGGCCTGTCCGCGTGCATCTGCCAGAGATGAGGACGGTGATGCGGGCCTATCTGATGCTGTGTGTGATCCTGGGATCGGCGTTTGTGATCGTGAAGGCCGATGAGCATTACGATGCGGCACGCTATGCCTGCGCTGGAGAAGAGGGCGATCAAGGCGTGTTCACCGCAGAGGAGATCCGCGCGAAGATCGCGTCGTACTATGAAGAGAATGAGGGAACGGTCACGATGCGCACCGATCGGGATGATCCGTATCTGGACCTCATCGTGCTGCAGAATGAGGAAAATGACGCGTATATGATGATCCTGCAGGCCAATGATCAGATGAAGGTGGAGGATGATCATGTGTACCGCATCGTGCTGGGCGATGAAGCGCTCGACTATACCTGGACGTTTTGGGGCAGCGAGCTGGGTGAAAGCTTCGGGATCGTCGTGAACAGGACGGTGCATGAGCGCCGCTGCAATGTGCTGGAACAGCAGCTGCGGATCATGGAATATGGCAGCGATCCGGAAGATGTCTATGTCGATCACACGGTCACGGTCAGTGCGGAAAGAGAGGTGGATCAGCGATGAAGAAAGCGATCATGATGCTTTGCCTGATGCTGCTTTGCGGCTGTGCACATGCACCTTTGCAGCTGGAAGGAGTGCCGGTATTGTCCGTCGTCGCTGTGCCCGATGATGCGCAGGAGCTGGTGGAAACGGTGTTCTTCCGCAGCGATCAAAAGGTGGACGCCGTGCAGGTGAGCGCGCTGGAAGGCTTGAAGGGGGAACATCTGGGCACGCCGGCCGTGTATACCGTTTCGCTGCAGGAGGTGGAGGATGAGACGCAGGATGGCCATCTGTATATGGTCAGCTTCTATGTCAATACATTGCCGGACACAGCGGCGTCTTATTCGTTTGACGGCGTCTGGCTGAAGGTGAATGCCTCCTCCACGAAAACAGCGCTGTATGTTCCCGGGGAACATCGTCTGCGCACGCTGCCAGCCGATGCCTTCGTCCCATGGCGGGATGGCCAGTCGCTCAGCTCGTCTGATGTGTTTATGCCGGATGCCTTCCTGGAGGATACGGATGTGCTGAAGCGGATCGAAACGCTGGATGGACGGGTAACGGTCGATGCGGATGCGTCGCTGCCTTGTTCGATCAGCGCCTGCGGAGGCGTCACGCTGTCCTTTGCGGCGGATGCGCCGTATGAAGCATACAGCGGAAACCTGCGCATCATCTGGGAACGAGAGGGAGAGGAACACAGCGCCATCGTGCCGATCGTGCAAAGCTGGAATGATCGCTATACCGCGCTGGACATCCAGCCTTGAGGATATGTTGTCATTAGGGGGAAAGGAGGCGTGGGCATGGAGATCCGTGTACTTCGTTATTTTCTGAAGGTGGCGCAAGAGGAGAACATCACTCGCGCTGCCGAAGCGGCGGGCAGAGGAGATCTTAGAACTGGTGGACAAGACAGAGCGGGAAGTCAGCGGACACGACGACATCGTGGAAGGGACCGTTTCCGCAGGCCGCGGCGATCTGGCCAACGTGGAGATGCTGGCCGAATTGTTCCGCGGCTTTCATGCGCGTTACCGCAATCCGCATATCTCGCTGCAGCAGATCGCGGCGGCAAACGATCAGGGAGAATGAGACGCCCGGCGCATGCCGGGCCTTTCCCTGTGCGGGGAGTTTACTATTTCAAAACTTTTTTTTAAATATATTGAATTTTTTGTTGCGTTTCCGCGCATTCTATGTATAATGTTCTTGTTTGATTTTAGTGAACGAAAAGTTTAGGACTACGAAACAGGAGGGGATGCTGTGGATATTGGAAAAAAGATCAGAGAGCTGCGCACGGCCAATGACCTGACACTGGAAGAGCTCGCTTCGCGAAGCGAGCTGACCAAAGGCTTTCTTTCGCAGGTGGAACGAAACCTGACCAGTCCCAGCATTTCGACGCTGGAGGACATCCTGGAGGCGCTGGGCACGGATCTCTCGCAGTTTTTCCAGCAGGAGAAGCAGCAGAAGATCGTGTTTCATACCGGCGACTTCTTCGAGGATGATCAGGAGGACTTCAAGATCGAATGGATCGTGCCCAACGCGCAGAAGAACGACATGGAGCCGATCCTGCTGACGCTGCATCCGGGGGCAAAGAGCATGGAGATGGTCAGCCACAGCGGCGAGGAGTTCGGGTACGTCCTCAAGGGGACGATCATGCTGGTGATCGGCAGCCAGAGCTATCGGGTAAAGGCGAAAGAGACATTTTACATCGACGGGACCAAGAGCCATTATCTGATGAATCCTGGCTCTGCGGATGCGCGGATCCTGTGGATCACGACGCCGCCGATGTTTTAAGGGGAGGATGACATGGAACAGAAAAAACTGATTCAGTTTCGCAACATCGTGAAAGACTTTGACGGACAGATCGTCCTGAAGGGGATCAATCTGGACATTTATGAAAATGAGTTTGTCACGCTGCTTGGACCAAGCGGCTGCGGCAAGACGACGCTGTTACGCATCCTGGGCGGTTTTCTGGACGCAAATGAGGGCGCGATCATCTTTGACGGACAGGATATCGCCAAGGTGCCGCCGCACAAGCGGGAGCTGAACACCGTATTTCAGAAATACGCGCTGTTCCCGCACATGAGCGTATATCAGAATATCGCATTCGGGCTGAAGATCCGCAAGATGGGCAAAGACGTCATCGAGCAGAAGGTGATGAAGATGCTCAAGCTGATCGGCCTGGAGGGCTATGAGGACAAGAATGTCACGCTGCTTTCCGGCGGACAGCAGCAGCGTGTGGCGATCGCCCGCGCGCTGGTCAATGAGCCTAAGGTGCTGCTGCTGGACGAGCCGCTGGGCGCGCTGGACCTGAAGCTGCGCAAAGAGATGCAGTATGAGCTCAAGCGCATCCAGCAGGAAGTCGGCATCACCTTCATCTACGTCACGCACGATCAGGAAGAAGCGCTGACGATGTCGGACAAGATCGTGGTCATGAAAGACGGCGAGATCCAGCAGGTGGGCACGCCGGAAGAAGTGTACAATGAGCCGCAGAACCGCTACGTCGCCAGCTTCATCGGCGAAAGCAACATCATCCCCGGCATCATGCTGAAGGATTACCAGGTGCAGTTCGACGATCAGGTGTTCGAGTGCGCTGACCGCGACTTCCGGGAAAATGAGCCGGTGGATGTGGTCATCCGTCCGGAGGACATCGACATCGTCAATGTGGAAGAGGGCAAGCTGAGCGGCGAGGTGCTCAGCGTGCTGTTCAAGGGCGTGCATTATGAGATCATGGTGGAGACCCTGCCTGGCACCTCGGTGACCGTCAATATGCACGTGATCCGCAATCATGACATCGCTTCGGAAAACGGAAAGGAAAAGATCTCGGCCAACGACTTCTATGTGGACATCGAGGACCTCAAGGAGCTGGATGACAAAGAGATCGTCGCCCGTGCCGACGCACAGGCGTGGAATCCGGAAACCGATGAATATATCTCCATCACGAAGATCGATTATGAGCTGAAGGAGGAGCTGGGGGAATACCCAGTGACGTTCTCCACTTCCGCAGGCACCAGCGTGCAGCGGCGCATCTTCGTGGTCAATCAGCCGGTGGTCAAAAATGAGAAGGCGAATGAAGCCGTCATGGCGTTCAACTTCTTCAAGACCGTCGATGAGATCACGGAATCTGTCGCGCTGGATACGGACCTCAAGACATGGGCGAATGCCCAGGGCTGGAAGCTCAGTGATGAGGATCAGGCCGTAGACATCAGCGTCGATTACGACTTCGATGATGAGCACATCACGGAGGGCATTTACAAGATCACCTTCTCGACGACGGGAAGGGAATTCAAGATCCATACGACCGATTATGTGGAAGAAGGAAAAGAGGTCGGCTTGACCTTCTCGCCGCAGGACATCCATGTGATGGAGAAGATGGAGTTCTGATGCGCAGATTTTCACAGCTGGCCATCCCTTATGCGGTATGGGTGGCCCTGATGATCCTGCTTCCGATGCTGCTGATCCTGCTGTATGCCTTTACGACGCAGGGCAACGACATCGTGAACTTCTCCTTTACGCTGGATCATTTCATCCGCTTCTTTACCGACCAGGACTTCCTGCTCATCCTGTGGCGCTCGCTGGTGATCGCGTTCAAGACGACGATCATCTGTGTGCTGCTGGGTTATCCGATCGCCTACTTCATCGCGCGCAGCTCGGACAAGGTGCGAAACATCCTCGTGCTGGTGATCACGCTGCCGATGTGGATCAACATGCTGGTGCGCACGTATGCGTGGATCGGCATTCTCTCTGACGGGGGCATCCTGCAGAACATCCTGAGCTTTCTGGGCTTCGGTGAGCCAGAGCTGCTCTATACCGAAGGCGCGGTGCTGCTGGGCATGGTGTATAACTTCCTGCCCTTCATGATCTTGCAGGTCAACACATCGCTGTGCAAGATGGACAAATCGCTGCTGGAAGCGAGCGCAGATCTGGGTGCCAACCGGTTTCAGACTTTCTGGCGGGTCACCTTCCCGCTGTCGCTTTCCGGGGTCATCAGCGGCATCACGCTGGTGTTCCTGCCGGCGGTGAGCTCATTCTTCATTCCGAAGCTGCTGGGCGGAGGACAGTTCTTCCTGATCGGAAACGTGATCGAGAATCAGTTCATCACGGTCGGGGAATGGAACTTCGGCAGCGCGATCTCCATGATCATGGCCGTGGTCATGATGCTGTGCATGTTCCTGATCCGCCGTGTGGATGAGCGAAACAGCGGAAGAGGAAGGAGGAGACGGCGCGCATGAAAAAGGACAAGCGGATCTTCGGAAAAGTGATCATGGTCCTGGCGGTGCTGTTCTTCTATGTGCCGATCCTGTTCATGATCATCTTCTCCTTCAACTCCGGCCGCTCGCTGACCAACTTTGACGGCTTCAGCCTCATGTGGTATGAGCGGATGTTTGAGAACCGGGACATGATGGAGTCGCTGCAGACGACGATCGTCATCGCGCTGATCGCGACCCTCGTCTCGACGCTGCTGGGGACGATCAGTGCCATCGGCCTGTCCCGCTGCCGCAAGGTGCTCAGGAAGGCGGTGCTGCAGCTGAACGATTTCCCGATCATGAATCCGGAGATCGTCACGGCCATCGGTTTGATGCTGCTGTTCATCACGTTCCACATCGAACGCGGCTTCGTCACGATGCTGTTGGCGCACATCGCGTTCTGCACCCCGTATGTCATCCTCAGCGTCATGCCGAAGATCCGATCGCTGGATCCCAATCTGGCAGACGCGGCGATGGATCTGGGGGCGACGCCGTGGCAGGCGCTCACGAAGGTGCTCGTGCCGCAGATCATGCCGGGCATCGTCTCCGGCGCGCTGATCGCGTTCACGATGTCCTTTGATGACTTCATCATCTCTTATTTCGTGACCGGAGGGGGAGTCAAGAATCTGAGCATCATGGTGTATACCATGAGCAAGCGGGTCAACCCGAGCATCAATGCAATTTCCACGCTTGTCGTGGTCCTGATCACGCTCGTGCTCGTGATCATCAATGTCGTTCCTGTCATCAGGGCGAGAAGGGAGAGAAAGTGTGAATAAAAATGCGTAAAAAAGGCCGACTTAAAAACAAGTAGTAAAAAATATCAAAAAATTTTATCAGTTGACCGGAATAGAAGAAATATCTATACCAGGAGAGGTGGCATTGACTGTCATCAAAGCGAATCGACAACAGTTGATTAAACAATCATAAGTGTCCAGGCTCAAAGTCCTACTTATTTGTGCTTGAGATGATGACGGCAACTGATAAAAATACAGGATATTCAAATGAGCAGAATTCCTACTCTCTCCTACGTGCTCTGTAGTGTACCACCTCTCTGATATTGTAACACGAAAGAGAGCATGTGGGATTTATTGATGAAGTATTTGTGTCCGCGCGACTTTAGGCGCGGGGAAATGGAGGAAAGAATGAGCGTTTGTACACAAGTACAGGGGCAATTTATTCGCGAATCCCACCGGTATATGTTATACTGAACATATATTGATATTGACGATTTGCGATGAAACAGGAGTGATCAAGATGAATATTCATGAATCTGGAGAAGACTATTTAGAGGCCATCCTGAAGCTGAAACAGGAACATGGCACGGTGCGTTCGATCGACATTGCCAGGGAGCTCAACTATTCCAAGCCCAGCGTATCCAGGGCGATGGGGATCCTGAAGGAACGCGGCCTTATCCATATAGAGGAGCGGGAGATCACGCTGACGGAGGAAGGCATGAAGATCGCTGAGCGCATTTATGGCCGCCACCGTTTCCTGCAGAAGTTTCTCTGTGAGCTTGGCGTAGATCCGCAGACGGCGGAAAATGATGCCTGCAGGATGGAGCATGTCCTCAGCGAGGACAGCTATCAGAAGCTGAAGCAGTTCGTCGAGGAGCACCGCAGACAGTAAGTGACGGTCAGGTCCGGGAAAAGATCCCGGACTTTTTTTTCATGTGTGCGAGGGGAGAAACGGAAAACAGGCGTATCAGGTAAAGGAAGGCATGAGAATGGTCTGTCTCTGTCGAGGCAGACGGAAAGGAGTGAAAGGATGAAAAGGGTTTTGAAAAGACTGGGAACGTTGATGATCATCTGCGTCCTGTGCCTGAGCCAGTCTGTTCAGCTTCCGCTGCAGGCGCGTCAGATCGTGCCTGCTGAGGCAGAAGCGAAGATGGAGGTGAAGATCTCTCCGACGGATCTGATCCGCAGCGGATTCAAGGTGCGGGTCGAGACCCCCAAGGGGCTCCATACTGATTATGACAACAAGTGGGTCATCAAGATGAGCGAAAAGAGCAACACCGGCTATGACAGCTGCGTCTATTCACGGATCTGGATCAACGATCAGCGCGTCTATTGCGTAGATCCGCTTACGAATGCGGTCGACGGATCGCAGGATTATGACGATATCTCCTTTGGCGCGTATGTCACTGATGCGTCCGTCCGTCAGAAGCTGTCATACATCACAGCGCTGGGCTATGGCTTTCAGGGCGACACGTCGCATGAGATGGACTTTGCCACACAGGTCTGTATCTGGAGGACCCTGCATGAATGGAAGCCCGGGCAATACCCGTCCATCAGCCATATCCATGCGGACATCCAAAAGAAGATCTCCCAGATCGAATCCCGTCTGGCACTGATGGAAAAGGAGGTCTCTTTCCATGGGACACAGGTGAAGCTGCATGCGCTGGGCGAGGAGGATGCCGTGACGCTGCGCGATGAACATGGCTTGTTCCAATGGTATGTCCCTTCTGAGATCAGCGAGGGCCTGCATGTCGAGCAGGATGGGAATGCGCTGCGCATCTGGGCGGATCAGGAAATGGAGACGGGCAAGGTGACCTTCAGCTGCCTGTATGAAAACGCCTCAGCGATCATCCCTGTCGTGTTTGACAGCCCGACTTCTCAGGATGTGATGACGCTTGGCCGACCTTCGCCGAAGCTGGCAGAGGTCAGCGTGGAGGTCAGGGTCAACGGCGCTTTGCGGATCTTGAAGAAGGATGCCCAAAGCAAAGAGATGATCGAGATCGCCGGCGTGCAGTTCGGCGTCTATCGGGCATCAGATGGTCAGCTGGTCGAAGTGATCGAGACAGATGAGAGCGGAACGGCGCAGATAGACGCCTTGCCATATGGCGACTATGAGATCAGGGAACACAAGGCGCCGTATGGATATGTCCTGAACACAGCGCCGATCAAGGTGAGCATCGGAGAAGATGGGGAGCATGAGACCTTGCCGGATGGAAAGACGCCGTTGATCTGCGTGACGGTGGAAAATGAGCAGACAGAGGTCCGCTTTCACAAGCTGGACGCCTCCACAGGGGCGTTTCTGGCAGGCGCTGAATTGCGCATCTATCCGGAAGATGATCCGAAGACGATCCTGAAGCAATGGACGAGCGCAGACGCGCCTGAGGTGGTGCGCGGGCTCCCTTGCGGACAGCGGCTGATCCTGGAAGAGACGTCTGCGCCATATGGCTTTGCCTGCAGCGAGAAGATCGTGTTTGAGCTCGATGAAGATGGCCGTGTCTATGTGTACGATGAGGAGGGAGACCGTCATGCCGTGCAGGATGCAACGGTCACGATGGAGGATGAGCTGGTCAAGGGCAGGCTGAGCTGGCAGAAGACAGGCAGCCTTTATCAGCGGAATGAAAAGCAGGAGAGCGAATTTGGGACGATGCTCACGCCAGTGTGGGAAGAAGGTACGCTGAGCGGCGCGCAGATCGCCATCTTCGCTGCAGAGGACATCACGGTGGGCGGCGTGACCTATGCGAAGCAGGATGAGCAGGTAGCGGTGCTGGAATCCGGCAGCGCCCCTGTGCAGTCGCCGGACCTGCTTTGCGGCAAGTATTATTATGTGGAGACCAGGACGCTGCCGGGGCATGTCATCGATCGTCAGCGTCACCCCTTTGAGATCAAGGACGATGAGAGCACGGAACTGCAGCTGGTGTCTGACCGCCTGCATAATGCGCATGTCCGCATTCGCCTGCAGTTTCACAAGCAGATGGAGGAGCCGCAGTACAGCGAGCTGGGCGATGCGCTCGCGAACGTGCGCTTTGGGATCTTTGCGGTGTCGGATATCTGCTTCAGCGATGGCAGCATCGGCATCCCAGCCGGACAGCTGATCAGTGTAAGCGGCGTGGATGCGCAAGGGATGCTCGAGGACTGTCCGGATCTTCCGCAGGGCGATTATGTGCTCAGGGAGCTGGCGACAGATGAGCGATATCAGCTGTCAGAAACGGAATATCCATTTACGGTCAGCTTCGGCCAGGAAGATGTCTCCATGATCACGATCGCGCTGGGCGATGCGGTCAACGTGCTCAAACGCGGGAGCATAGAGCTGATCAAGGCAGATGCAGAGGATGGCAGCTTGCTGGAAGGCGCGCGCTTTGCGCTTTATGCGGATGAGGCATTGCAGGATCTGGTCATGGAGGGAGAGAGCGGTCCGGATGGACGGATCGTGTTTGACGATCTGGAATTCGGCGATTACTGGATCGTGGAGGAACAGGCGCCTTATGGCTATGCGCGCACGGATGATATCTATCATGTACAGATCAGCGATGATCATCAGCAGCTGCAGCTGCGCGTGGAGGATGAGGCGGTCTTGAGCGATCTGAAAATACAAAAGGTCGATTCAGCGAGCGGCGAGCCGATCAAGGGGCGCGATTTCGTATTCGGGCTGTATGCCGATGAGGCGTGCAAGACGCTGATCATGAAGGCGCACGCGGATCAGGAGAGCGCAACGGCAGTGTTTTCCGGACTGCGCTATGGCACCTATTACCTGAAAGAGCTGCAGGCGCCTGAAGGCTATCAGCGATCAAACGAAGTGAGCAAGATCGTGCTGGATGAAGATACGCCGGGCGTGTCACAGACCGTCTTGATCCGCATCGCGAATACGCGTAAGCCGAAGACTGCGGCGAACAGCACAGCTCTGCCATGGGCAGCGCTTTCTGCAGGATCTATCTTGGCAGCCGCATGGCTGAGGAGGAAGCATAGGGCGCATTGACGTGCCGAGGAGCCTTCGCGTGAAGCGGGGGCTTTTTGTCATGTCCGGACAGCAGGCGCATAGAATGGTAAGGAGCGCGAGGCTCAGGTTTTGTCGGAAACCGTCAGGGAAACTTGCTTGACGTAATGTGGCAGGACCGTAGTATAATGAGAACAATGGATGTATGGAAAGGAGGAGCAATCATGATCTATACACTGACACTGAATCCCTCACTGGATTATCTGGTGGAAATGGAAAAGCTGATGCCGGGGAAGATCAACCGCGCAGACAGCGAGGAAATTTTTTATGGCGGAAAGGGTGTGAATGTTTCCATCATGCTGAAGCATCTGAACGTCGATTCCATCGCGCTTGGCTTCACGGCCGGCGTGACGGCAGAGCTGTTTGAGAACGGTGTGCGCTCCTGCGGCGTTACCCCTTCCTTTCTGCGCGTCAAAAACGGTTTTACCCGGATCAATGTCAAGATCCTCGATGAAGAGGAAACAGAGGTGAACGGACAGGGACCGCAGCCGGACGCGGAAGAGATCGGCACGCTGATGTCCATGCTGGATCGTCTTGGGGAAGGCGATGTGCTGGTGATGGCGGGCAGCGTGCCGAAGAGCGTGCCTGACACCATCTATGCGCAGATCATGAAGCGGCTCAGCGGCAGAGGCGTGCTGTGCATCGTGGATACCAGCGGAAGCCCCTTCCTGCATGTGCTGGAGGAAAAGCCGTTTCTGATCAAGCCGAGCCTTCGGGAGCTGGAGGAGATCTTCCACTGCCCGATGAAGGAAGGCGTGCTGCTCTCCAGCATGATCGCTCTTGCGCAGCGCGGCGTCCGCAATGTGCTCGTGTCATGCGGCGAGCATGGCGCATATCTTCTGGATGAGCATGGCGGGTTTTATTACGGGAAGAGCCCGGCAGGACGTGTCATCAATACGGCAGGAGCCGGAGACGCGATGGTCGCTGGTTTCCTGAAGGGATGGCTGCAGACTTCCGATTATGCGCTGGCCTTCAAAAGAGGGATAGCCGCAGGCAGCGCGTCAGCGTTCTCCAGAGGCATGGCAGACGCAGAGGCGGTAAAGAAGCTGTATGCGAAAGTGCATATCGAAGTGATGAGAGAGCCGGTGATGGAAGGCTGAGAAAACTGGGAGGGGATCTCAGTTTTTTTTTCGTGCTGTGGACACGGCTCTTGACAGGCAGATGGTCCGAAAAACGCCATGACAGAGAAAGTTGAAATTTTTGACAAAAAAATTGAAAAAAGGGGTTTACAAAGGATAGGATGTGTTGTATATTATTAGAGCAAACGCGGAGGTGGTGAAACGGCAGACACGCTGTCTTCAGGCGGCAGTGCCCACAAGGCGTGAGGGTTCAAATCCCTTCCTCCGCACCATATGCAAAGCAAGCCTTCAAACGAAGGCTTTTCTTTTTATCCGAAAGACAAAATTTGTGTAAATTGTACTGGAAATTCATTTCGGCATATAGTATAATACTACTCGTAACGATGCCGTGGTGGAATGGCAGACACGCTACTTTGAGGGGGTAGTGGGGCAACCCGTGTGAGTTCAAGTCTCATCGGCATCACCATTTGTAAAGGAAGCATGCAGCGGCGTGCTTTTTTTTCGTTCTTCACCAAACCGACACATAAATGGGAGGAGAACATGTTATACTGATAAAGATAAGGAGAGATGAAGAAATGAATCAGAAAAAGAGAACCAGGGCCGGAACGATCGCGCTCTATGTCCTGGCCGTGCTGCTGCTGTGCTATGGCGTCTATATGATGTATTCCGCATATGATTACGTCTCACAGTATTACGCGTATCAGGGGATGGACATCGGTTCTAATCTTGCGGAGGCTGTCCAGTACATGGTCTCCCAGTCTTACCTGTATCTGTGCTTTGCGCTGTTGTTCTATGTGGCTGGCGTCATCCTGCAGAAGCTGAATGATCTGCATGCCTGCCTGATCCCGCAGGAACAGCCGGAGCCGGCAGATGCGCAGGAAGCGGCTGCGGAAACCGACAAGCAGGAAGCAGCTGTGGAAAACAGCGTGCAGGAAACGGCCGAGGATGAGCCGGCAGCCGGTTTCGTGGAAGCGAGCGAAGAGGCTGAGGAACAGGAAGGACGTCCTGCGGATGAAGGAGAAGACACGCAGGAGGCGGAAGCTGATCCGAAAGCAGAGGACGAAGACCGGCAAGAGGAAGACAAACAGGACGAATAAGCAAAAAGTCATATCATCGGGACTGACCCGGCGATATGACTTTTTTTGCGTTTATTTTGCCGCGTTCCTCTCAAAATAAGAGATGAGGGCGTCGGTGATCCTCTCGCTTGCCCTGCCGTCGCCGTAAGGGTTCACCGCGTTGGCCATAGCGGCGTAAGCGTGGGGATCATCCAAGAGGATGGATGTCTCGCGGACGATCGAGTCGGTATCGGTGCCGACCAGCTTCAGCGTTCCTGCCGCGATGCCTTCCGGGCGTTCGGTCGTATCTCTCAGCACGAGGACCGGCTTGCCCAGGCTCGGCGCTTCTTCCTGGATCCCGCCGCTGTCGCTCAGGATCAGATAGGCGTGACGGATGAGGTTGTGGAAATCGTAGACCTCCATCGGTTCGCTGATCAATACCTGGCTGCAGCCGTCCAGGCATTCATGTGCCAGCTTGCGGATGTTCGGGTTCATGTGGCAGGGATAGATCACCCGGATGTCCGGATAAGTCTCGCAAAGCGTGCGTACGGCCGCATAGATCTGTCTCAGTCCCTGGCCCTGATTTTCCCGCCGGTGTGCGGTCAGCAGGAGGATGCGGTGCCCGTCGGCCCATCGCAGCGCCTCATGGTCATACGCCTCGCATTCGGTGAGCTTCAGCGCGTCGATGGCCGTGTTTCCGGTCACGATGATCTGCTCTTCCCTGATGTGTTCCTGCAGAAGGTTGTCCCGGCTGGTCGCTGTCGGGGCAAAGTGAAGGTCAGCCATGCGGGAGACGAGCTGACGGTTCATCTCCTCCGGATAAGGGGAATACTTATGATAAGTACGCAGCCCTGCCTCGACATGCCCGATGGCGATCTGTTGATAGAACGCGGCGAGCGCGGCTGCGAAGGTCGTCGTGGTATCGCCGTGGACCAGGATCATGTCGGGCTTCTCATCCTGCAGCACAGGTGTCAGCCGCTCCAGGATGTCGCAGGTGATGCTGTGCAGGGTCTGGCCGTGCTTCATGATGTTCAGATCATGATCGGGCTTGATCTTGAATGTCTCCAGCACGCTGTCCAGCATCTCTCTGTGCTGGGCGCTGATGCAGACGATGCCTTGCAGCTGGGGATGCTGTTCGATCGCGTGGATGACCGGTGCCATCTTGATGGCCTCCGGCCGGGTGCCGAAAATACACATGACTTTATACATGAGGATCCTCCTTTTGGTCGCTTCATTTTATGAGTCCATATTAGCGGGTATGCGGCAGCCAAACATCATCAGAGGAACAAGTTATCGTAAAGAAACGGTAAAGAAGTGATGTGACGACGATTGCTTAACAGAATCTTAACGATATCATTACTGAGCGGTGAATAAACAGACCCGTGTCTGTTGGTATATTCTAGGGAGAAAAGATGGTGAGCTGATGAAGGAAATTACCGTGCTCGGCGTCAGGCTGAGCGTGACAAGCAAAGAAGAGATCCGCCGTGCGGTCAAGGCCGCTGTCGACAACAGGCAGAAGCTGGCGATGGTCGCTGTCAATGCCCGCAAGATCGTACGAGCCGTTGAGCATGAGGAGACCCGCAGGCTGCTGGATACGTTTGATGTGTTTCTGGCAGACGGCGCCGCTGTCGTGAAAGCTGCGCAGGAGCCGGTCGAACGGATCACCGGCGTGGATCTGATGGAAGATCTCTGCGCGCATGCCGCGGATCTCGGTCTCAGCATCTTTTTATATGGCGCCCTCCTGTCCAACAACCTGAAGGCCCAGGAGGTGCTGCGTTCCCGCTATCCCGATATCCGCATCGTCGGTCAATGCAGCGGATATGAAGACGACGATGTCGTCGAACAGATCAACGCCAGTCAGGCGAACATCGTCTTCGTCGCCAAAGGGACACCGGCCCAGGAGAGATGGATCGCGGAAAACAAGGAAAAAACGTGCGCGAATGTATATCTGGGGGTCGGCGGAGCATTTGATATACTGAGCGGCTCCCTCGTCCGGGCGCCGCGCTGGATCCAGAACCTCGGATTCGAGTGGCTGTTCCGCATGGTGCTGGAACCCAGACGTTTTTCACAGCTGCCGGAGCTGTTCCGGTTTGAACGAATGATCAGAAAAGAGAGAAAGAAGAGACAGGTGAATGAAAATGAAAGCAGAGAAGAGAGAAATCAGTGTAGTTGGACTGGGGTATATCGGTCTGCCGACGGCGGTGGTCCTCGCTCAGGCGGGCCATCTGGTCAAGGGATACGACGTCAATCCGAGCGTGAGGGAAAGCCTGAGTGAGGGCAGGATTCACATCGTGGAAAACCACCTTCAGGAAGCATTTTCCGCCGTGCAGCAAAGCGGCAATCTGCGCATCACCAGCGAGCTGGAGCCTTCGCAGATCTATATCCTGTGCGTGCCGACGCCGTTTTTGGAAGGAGAGGTCAAACGCGCGGATCTCAGCTATGTGCGTTCCGCGGCCAAGCTCGTCGCTTCTGTGCTGAAGGAAGGCGACCTGGTCATCCTGGAATCGACCGTTCCGCCGCACACGACGCAGATGATGAGCGAGGTGCTGGCAGAGGAGAGCGGTCTGCCGATGGGCAGCTTCTATACGGCGCATTGCCCGGAGCGGGTGCTTCCTGGCCGCATCCTGTATGAGCTCGAACACAATGACCGCATCATCGGTTCGTCCGATCCGCGTGCCGCTCAGATGACCAAGGAATTATATGAGACCTTTGTCAAGGAAGGGCACTGTTTGACTTGTGATGATGTGACCGCGGAGATGTGCAAGCTGGTGGAAAACACTTACCGGGACATCAATATCGCCTTTGCCAATCAGCTCAGCGAGATCTGCGCCGTCGCAGGCATCGATGTGCATGAGCTGATCGCGCTGGCCAACCGCCATCCGCGGGTCAACATCCTGAGCCCGGGACTGGGCGTGGGCGGACACTGTCTTGCGGTCGATCCATGGTTCCTGGTGGAGCGTTATCAGGAAGATGCTTCGCTGATCCATGAAGCGCGAGTGATCAACGATGGCAAGCCGCGCTGGGTCATGGAACAGATGGAAAAGCAGCTGAAGGGCGATCACAGCGAAAAGATCGGCATCCTGGGCATGGCATATAAGCCGGACATCGATGATATGCGGGAAAGCCCGTCTTTGCATCTTGCGCATCTGCTGCAGGAAAAAGGCTATGCGGTGTATGGCTGTGAGCCGAATTCCACCGCGGATACGCTGGAGGGCATCCCGCTGCTTTCGCTCGATGAATGCCTGGATGTCTGCGACCATGTGGTCATTGCGCTGGGACACCGCGAATTTCTGAGCCCGCAGGCAAGGGCGAAGATCCTCAGCGTCCCGCATTATGACTGCATCGGATTTGAACAAGGAGAAAAACGGTGATGCGATGAAAAAGATATTGATCTATGGGGACGTCGATCTGAACCTGATCGATGGCTCCAGCGTGTGGCTGGTCAATCTGGCACGGCTGTTAAGCATGGATGAGGAGATCATGGTGGATATCCTGCTCAAGAAGCGGATCCGCAATGAGCGCCTCGTCCGGGAGCTGCGCGGCATTTACCGGGTCCGATTGCTGTATGTGAAAAACTATATCGACAGACTGACGGAGGTGGATGCGGGCAATATCATGAAGGTGATCAGCCGCATCGACGCGCTGCGGGACTATGCCTGCTTCATCATCCGCGGTATGGGCGTGATGAAGCCGCTGCTGCATTCTCCGCTGATCGATCGGGTGGTGCCATATCTGACCGATTTCTGCCATGACAGCGAACAGATCAGCGATGCGGAAAAAGATTTTCTGCGCACGCTGTATGAGCGGGTGAAGGTCTATCTGGTGCAGACAGACGCCATGAAACGCTATCTGCAGCAGGTGCTGGGCGTGGACGGCGCCAAATACCGTGTGCTCTATCCGATCGTGTTCCCGTTTCCGCAGGCTGAACGAGAGCGCGGTTCGCTGATCTATGCCGGAAAGATCGCAAGAGACTGGAACATCATCGAGCTGCTGGACATCATGGAAGAGCTGAAGAACAGCGATCCAGACATCACGCTGCATATGGTCGGCGATAAGGTCAACCGCGACATGGCGGAGGAAAAAGAGGAGATCTTCCGCCGGCTCAACGAAGGAGAGAACATCCAGTTTTACGGCTCGCTTTCCCGCGGCGATCTGCGGGAGGTGATGAGCCGCTGCGAGCTGGGCTATGCATTCCGTTCCACCCGGGTGGACCATGACGGCTCGCTTGAGGTCTCCGTCAAGCTGCTCGAATATCTTCAGGCCGGCATCCCGATGGTGCTTCGCCGAAGCGCCATGCATGAGGAGATCCTCGGCAGCGATTATCCGCTGTTTGCGGAGAGCGAGCAGGAATGCCTGGAAAAGATCCGCTGGGCGTTTGCAGGAAACCGGGTCGAACGTCTGCGCGAACAGCTGAACGAGCGGGCCGCAAGGTTCAGCGTGCCCAAGACGATACAGATGATGAGGGAAGCGCTCAGCGTATTTCCTGAGCAGCGTCAGCGCCTGCTCGTATCCGGGCATGACCTGAAGTTCCTGAAGCCGCTGTTTGCGCGTATGAAGGAAGAATATGACCTCATCGTGCAGGAACAAAGAGAATATACCGATTTCTCAGTGCGGGAGGCGAAGCGGCTGCGCGATCGGGCCGACATCATCTGGTGTGAATGGCTGTTGACGAGCGCCCGCTGGTATTCGCGAAACGCTTATCCGCATCAGCGGCTGTTCGTGCGGGCCCATCGCTTTGAGGTGAACCGCCGGTTCGGCCGAAGCCTCAATGTGATCGCGCTGGATCAGCTCATCACGGTCTCGTATTATTACATGGAAGAATTCATGCGCCGTTTTTCGATCCCGCTGGAAAAATGCTGTGTGATCAATAATTTCATCGACATGAAGAACTATGAGCGGCCGAAGCGGGAAGATGCGCAGTTCCATATCGCGCTGATCGGCGCGCTGCCGAAGCGCAAAGGACTGGCCCGCGCAGTCGAGCTGATCAAGCTGCTGCGCCGTCATGATTCCCGCTATGTCCTGCATGTGCCGGGAAAGCGGCCGGAGGAATTCGCCAATACGTGGAACGTCCCTGAGGAACGCGCTTATTATGAGCGCATCTATCAGCAGATCAAGGAGGAACACCTGGAGGATGCGGTCATCTTCGACGGATGGGTGGATGTGCCTGCTTTCCTGAGCAAGATCGGCTATGTGCTGTCGATGAGCGATGCCAAGCAGCCGGAGAGCTTTCATGTGACGCCGTTTGAAGGTCTGGCATCCCGCGCCATGGCGCTGGCGCTGCCATGGGAAGGCATCGAATATCTGTATCCGAAGGCCTGTGTCGTCGAGACGGTGGAGCGCATGGCCGCACGCATCCTGTTCTATCAGGATCATCCGCGGCAGCTTCAGGAAGATATCGAGGCATGCCGGGCATATGCGGCGGAAAACTATGACATTGAAGTGATCTGGCAGAGCATCTCGCGTCTGCTCAGACATGGAGGCAATGATGAAGAAGTGGCTCATTAAGATCGCAAAGAAAAATGCGGTCCTCTATCGGATCGCCAAGAAGCTGTATCGCAGCGTGCGTCCGGCTGCGCCGACGCTGTACCGCAGTCAGGACTATTTCATGGTCTATCAGCTGCATGCGCTGGAAGAGATGGATGACATCCTGCAGCATTACGCGCAGGTGCGGCGGGACAATACCCGCATCGTCGTCGTGGTGCATGGCCATACGCTGGACATCCATCGATTGATGCGCGTTCATCCGGGCGTGCGGTTCCTCTCGCTGGATTATTATGAACGTTATCATCGAAAGCTCACGCTGAAGAACATCGTGCTCATGGACTGGCGGCGCCCGGCGGAAAAAATGCTGAACTACATATAGATGGGGGCATGGTTATGATTCAAAAAGTATGGCGGCATCTGAAACGGTATAATCCGTATTCTGTCTATGCCGCGAAATCAGAGCTGAAGAGCGAGGTCAGCGCGTCTTATCTGACCTGGATCTGGTGGATCCTGGATCCGGTGCTGTTCATGCTCGTCTATGTGTTCATCACGGTCGTGGTGTTCCGTACGGAAGGTGAATATCTGCCGGTAGTGGTCATCATCGGACTGACGATATGGAACTTCTTCAACAAGAACGTGTCGATCTCGGTCAAGATCGTCAATACGTTCAAGGGCATCGTCTCTAAGATCTACATACCCAAATATATGCTCATCTTAGAAAAGATGTATGTGAATTTCTTCAAGATGATGATCTCCTTCGGGATCGTGGCCGGGTTCATGATCGCGTATGGGATCCCGTTTCGCCCGCAGCTGCTCTATTGCATCCCGCTGCTTGTGCTCGTCTTCATCCTGACGCTGGCCTGCAGCGTGATCGTGGCGCATTTCGGCGTCTATGTGAACGATCTGTACAATATCGTTCAGGTCATCCTGCGGTTCATGTTCTATCTGTCCGGTGTCTTTTATGACATCGGCGATCGATTGGGCAACCGGATCTTCATGGGGATCGACATCGGCTGGCTCATGACCCATGTCAACCCGGTGGCGTATCTGATCAACGAGTTCCGCCAGATCATCATTTACGGGGAAGCGCTGCGGCCGATGATGTTCCTTTACTGGCTGGCGTTCTCTGTCGTGCTGCTGGGCATCGGACTGTTTCTCATGTACCGTCATGAGAACAATTATGTAAAGGTGGTGTAAGACATGAACGAACCTGCGATCGAGGTCAAGGACGTCCATGTGCGTTACCGCAGCATGAAGTCATTCTCGCTGCGCAAGAGCCTGGGGCAGATCCGGCAGCGCCGTGACAGCTATGAGGCGCTGCGCGGCGTGAGCTTCACGGTGCCCAAGGGGAAGATCATCGGGATCATCGGCAAGAACGGAAGCGGAAAATCCACGCTGCTGAAGACGATCGCCGGCGTGTTCTCGCCGGATGAGGGCACGATCGATACCTTCGGCAACCGGCTTTCGCTGCTCGCCATCGGCATCGGCTTTCAGACGACGCTGAGCGGCTATGAGAACATCTTCTTGTCCGGGCTGCTGCTGGGATTTACGGAGAAGGAGATCCGCGCGCGGCTGCCGGAGATCATCGAGTTTTCAGAACTGGGCGATTTTATCTATAAGCCGGTGCAGACGTATTCCAGCGGCATGCATTCCAAGCTGGCGTTCTCTATCACGGCATTTTTGGACACAGAGATCATCCTGATCGATGAAGTGCTCAGCGTGGGCGACATGAGCTTTCGGGAGAAGAGCTATGCCAAGATGAAGGAGATCATCTCGCATAAGGACAAGACCGTCATGATCGTCTCTCACAGCAATGCCAGCATCCTTGAGCTCTGTGACGATGTGCTGTGGATCCACGATGGCCTGGTGAAGGAATATGGCCCTGCCGCGGAAGTGGTGGAAAACTATGAAGGGTTCATGCGCCGTTATCGGAAACGGCATGAAAACGACGGCAAACGATAGCCGGGAGGAAGATGGGATGAGCGAGACCACGATCCTGATCGCCGCGCTTGCATTCGGGCTGCTGGCCTATGTGCGGATCGCTTCGCACAGCCGCGGCTTCAGCGTGCTGATCGTGCTGCTGCTCGCGGCCGCGGCCATCGTGTGCAGGCAGCCGCTGTTCGCGCTGCTTGCCGCTTTGCTGGCGGTGCTTGGCTATGTGGCAGGCGCAGTAGAAAAGACATGAAAAAAGGCATAGGCGCATCAGCGTGGCTGAAGGATATAGCCTATGCCTCTGGATGAGGTGATCTGTGCCTGGCTGCCGGTCAGCTTGCCGCGCAGCTTGGACGCATGCACATCGATGATCCGCGTGTCCCCGTCATAATCAAAGCCCCACAGCGCATTGAGGATCTCATTGCGGGAAAGCACCGTTTCCGGATGCCGCATGAAATGATCCATGAGATCGAATTCCTTGCGGGTGAGGGGGATCTCTGTCTGGGCGATGAGGAAGCGGCGGCTGCGTTCATCGAGCGTAAGGTCCCGATAGTGCAGGATCGCTTTGTCCTCTGGCTCGCTGAGGGACCTGCCCTGCAGATGCTTGCGGATGCGGATCTGCAGCTCCCGGGGCGAAAACGGCTTGCGCAGATAGTCGTCGACGCCGGCGGCAAAGGCTTCTTCCAGATCGTTGTCGCCGTCTTTCGCCGTCAACATGAACAAGACGCTGCGGATGTTTCTGGCACGCAGGGCGCGGGTCAGCGCCAATCCGTTCATCCCCGGCATCATCCAGTCGATGATGATCAGGTCATAGGTGCGCTGGCAGGCGAGCGCGAATCCGTTCGTGCCGTCTTCGGCATCGTCGACTGCGAATCCGGCCTTGAGCAGATCATAGCCGATGATCTTGCGCACATCTTCATTATCATCGATCACCAGGATATGTTTCATCATTCATCACTCCTTGCTATTCATTAAATCACATCAACGTAAAGTTTGTGTTAAGCGGGAGTAAAAAGTCCGTATGATCTGAAAAACACACCGTCTGCGGCGTGCATTGCGCCTTGGCGGTGTGCTTTTTTCTTATTTTTCGATCAGCAGCTGAGCGATCTGCACGGCGTTGGTGGCTGCGCCTTTGCGCACCTGGTCGCCGCAGCACCAGAAGGTCAGGGAATGATGCGTGTCATCGGAGATATCCTCACGCAGGCGTCCCACGAAGACGAGATCCTGATCGCTGGTTTCCAGCGGCATCGGATAGCGGCTGTGCGCAGGATCGTCGACGACGCGTACGCCGGGCGCCTGGGCCAGCAGCGCTCTTGCCTGTTCCACATCGACCTCTCGCTCGAATTCGATGGTGATGCTTTCGGAGTGAGAGCGCATGACTGGCACGCGCACGCAAGTGCAGTTGACGCGCAGCTGCGGCAGGTGCATGATCTTGCGTCCTTCGTTTTGCATCTTCATCTCCTCGCTGGAGTATCCCTGGGCATTGAATCCGCCGATCTGCGGGATCAGGTTGCAGGCGATCGGGTACTGGAAGGTCTGCGGTGCAGGGATCTCGCTGCCTTCGCTGAGCGCCTTCATCTGCTCGTTCAGCTCGCGGATGCCGCCTACGCCGGCGCCGCTGACCGCCTGGTAAGTCGAGACGATCATGCGCCGGATCCCGAAGGCCTGATGCAGCGGCCATGCGGCCACCAGCGCGATGATGGTGGCGCAGTTGGGGTTGGCGATGATGCCGTGATGCGCATGCACATCCTGCGGGTTGATCTCCGGGATGATGAGCGGGACATCGTCGTCCAGACGGTAGGCAGAGCTGTTGTCCACCACCACTGCGCCTTTTGCGGCAGCGATCGGCAGATATTTCATGGCGATGTCGTTTTCGGCCGCGCCCAGCACGATATCGACGCCGTCAAAGCTGTCTTCGCGCGCCTCCTCGATGATCTGTTCTCTTCCATTGAACAGGATGGTCTTTCCGGCGCTGCGGCTGCTGGCCAGCAGCTTCAGCTGGGCGATGGGGAACTGCCGTTCCTCCAGCACCTTCATCATTTCCCGGCCGACCGCGCCGGTCGCGCCCAGGATGGCTACATTATATCGTTTCACTCTTGTTCTCCTTTCCGACAAACCCTTCATAGATCACAGAGATCGTCTTTTCAAAATCCTTGTTTTCCACGCCGACGATGATGTTGATCTCATCGCTGCCTTGCGCGATCATGCGAATGTTGATGCCGCTGCTGCCCAGCGCCGCAAACAGCCTTCCGCTGATGCCGGGACGAGAGCTCATGTTGCGGCCCACGGTGGAGATCAGGGCGATCTCATCGATGACGCGGATATTGTCCGGATGCACTTCCCGGCGGATGTCATTGATGATGTCATAGATGATGTCTTTGACATCGCGGCTGGCGACGACGATGCTGAAGGTGTCGATGCCGCTGGGGATGTGTTCGATGGACACCCGGTAACGCTCGAAGACAGAAAGCGTCTTGCGCACGATGCCCACTTCATCGGACATGTGATTCTTATACAGCGCGATGGCGGTAAAATCTTTCTTGCCGGCGATGCCGGTGATGATATCGCTGTCTTCATCCTCTGCCTGCAGCTCGTTCACGATGATCGTGCCCGGGGAATCCGGCTGATTGGTATTCAGGATGTTGATGGGGATGTTCGCCTCCCGCACCGGGAAGATGGCTTCCTCATGCAGGACGCTGGCGCCCATGTAAGACAGCTCGCGCAGCTCGCTGTAAGTGATCGTGCGGATGCGCTTGGGATTGCGCACGATGCGCGGATCCGCCATCAGGAAGCCGGATACATCGGTCCAGTTTTCATACATGTCCGCATGCAGGCATTTGGCGAGGATGCTGCCGGTGACGTCGCTTCCGCCTCTGGTCATGATGCGGATCCTGCCATCCGGCGTGCTGCCGTAAAAGCCCGGGATGACAAAGGGCTGATTGTTGCGGGCCAGCCGCTGCAGGCTTTTTTCGCAGAATTCGAAATCAAAGGTGCCGTCATAACGGAAACGGATGACGTCTTTGGCATCGATGAACGCATATCCGAGGTATTCGGCCATGAGCCGGGCCGTCAGGTATTCGCCGCGGCTGACGAGCTCATCGAGCGTGATCGATGTCTTCATCTGGTTCCAGATGGCGTCCAGCTCCCGTTCGATCGGGCAGCGCAGCCCGAGCTCATCCCGGATCCGCACATAGCGTGCCTTGATCATGTCGAATACCGGGGAGCAGTCCACATGATATTCCATGTGCGCATGGCACAGGTAGAGCAGGTCGGTCACTTTGTTGTCGGTCTTGGACGCGCGTCCCACCGCGCTGACGACGACGAAGCGGCGCGAGGGATCGCTTTCTATAATATGTTTGACTTTGCGAAACTGTGCGGCGTTTGCCACAGAAGATCCGCCGAATTTGGTGATCTTGATCATGGCGCGCCCTCTTACAGCAGCCGCACGAGGAAGGCGTCGGGATCCTCCTGCAGCGTCAGGCGGTACTGCTCATGCATCTGCACAGGATCCATATCGTGGAATTCGCCGATCTCCCCGTTTGCACGCAGGATATAGTCTCCGCGAAGCAGCGAAGGATCGAACTGCTTTTCGCTCATCGCTGGAACATCGAAAGGTTCCTGGCGGCAGATGGCGATCAGATCGCTCACGATGGCATTGCCCGTGGGCAGGCTGCCAGCGCCCTGGCCATAGAATTTCAGCTCGCCGATCGTATCGCCGATGAGCGTGGTCAGGTTGAAGTTGTCCGGCACGTTGGCCTCGAGAGAATGGACGGACAGCGCCATCGGTTCTACGACGCAGCAGTAGCGGTCGTCCTGCGCGGTGGAAAGCATCATCAGGCGGATGCTCTGTCCCCGTTCGCGGAACCAGTCCAGATCGCTCTTCTTCAGGTTGCGGATGCCGCTCATCGGGAAGTCGCGGCGGCAGTAGGTCTCAAAGGCCAGCGAGGAAGAGATGACTGCCTTGTTGGCCGTATCGATGCCGTCGATGTCGGCGCTGGGGTCAGCTTCGGCATAGCCGGCTTCCTGGGCTGCTTTCAGCGTGACGTCAAAATCCAGGTCCTTCTTCATCATCTGGTCCAGGATATAGTTGCTCGTGCCGTTGAAGATGCCGCTGATGCGGGAGATCGGATCGATGCGCTTGGCCTGCATCAGCCCGTGGATCCATGGGATGCCTCCGCCGCAGCTCGCCTCAAAGCGGAACTGCACATCGTTTTCGCGCGCGGTCTCGATGAACTCTTCCATATGCGCCGCCACGACCGCCTTGTTGGCCGTCACGACGTTGCGGCCGGAGCGCAGCGCCTTTAAGATATAGGTATGCGCAGGTTCGATCCCGCCGATGACTTCCACCACGGTCGTGCACGCGGGATCCTTCAGGATCTCTTCATAGTCATAGGTCATGATGTCCATCGTCTTTTCATCATGTCCTTCATAGATCAGGATGTGAGATACCTCGATCGCAGCGGTATCGCTGCTCGCTTTACGGCGGATGATCTCATAGACACCCTTTCCGACAGTTCCAAATCCAAGTAACGCAATGTTCATATCGTTCTAACCCTCCATCAATAAAAACGGTGTTTTTGAATAAAAAACACTTGTTTTTAAATTGCGTACATTGTATCATAGGTGATAACAAATTGCAATGACAAAAACGGAAGGAGAATCGAGATGGAAAACAGATATTATCACAGCACGAGAGGAAGCGGGAAGCTCTCGCCGAAAGAGGCTGTCCTGCGGGGCATCGCCGATGATGGAGGACTTTATGTCTGGGACGGGCTGGAGGATGTCCGACTGGATCTGGACGCCCTGCTGAAGCTGGATTATCAGGAGATGGCGAAGCGGCTGTTCGCGGAAGTGCTCTGGGATTACAGCGAGGAAGAGCTGGCGCGCTGCGTGGATCTTGCCTATACGGGCAAGTTTGACAGCGAGCAGATCACGCCGCTGGTCATGGCAGGGGATCTGCCGGTGCTGGAGCTGTTTCACGGGCCGACCAGCGCCTTCAAGGACGTGGCGCTGTGCATGCTTCCACAGCTCATGTCCACGGCGCTGAACGGGCGCAAGGAAAAGGTCATGATCGTGACCGCGACGAGCGGCGACACCGGAAAGGCGGCGCTCAGCGGCTTTCAGGACGCGGAGAACATCGGCATCACGGTCTTTTATCCGTATGGCAAGGTCAGCGACATCCAGCGTCTGCAGATGGTGTGCCAGCAGGGAGAAAATGTGCGGGTATGCGCGATCAGAGGAAACTTCGATGATGCGCAGTCCGGGGTGAAGCGGCTGTTTCACAGCGCGCAGGCCAAGGCTGCGCTCGATGAGGATCACATCGTGCTCTCCAGCGCCAACTCCATCAACATCGGCCGTCTGGTGCCGCAGATCGTCTATTACTTTGCGGCGTATCGCCAGCTGCTGGAAGCAGGCGCGGTCCAGATGGGAGAAGAAGTGAACTTCTGCGTGCCGACGGGCAACTTCGGCAATGTGCTTGCCGGGTATTATGCGAAGCTCATGGGCCTGCCGGTGCACCGGCTGATCGTGGCCGCCAACGAGAACAATGTGCTCGAGGATTTCCTGAATACCGGCGTCTATGACCGCAACCGCCCTTTTCATCAGACGATCTCTCCGAGCATGGATATCCTGATCTCTTCTAATCTGGAGCGCATGCTGTATTATCTCAGCGGAAAGGACAGCGTGAAGGTCGCTGGCTGGATGAAGGATCTGGCTGAACAGGGACGTTACGAAGTGGATGCGCAGACGAAGGAGAAGATCGCTTCGCTCTTCCTCAGCGCGTCTTGTGACAATGCGCAGACATCGGCGCAGATCCGTTCCGTATATGCGCGCTGCGGCTATGTGATGGATCCGCATACGGCGGTGGGCGCCCATGTGCTGGAACAGATGAAGGATCGGCTGGACGGCAAGGTCACGGTGCTGCTCTCCACCGCTTCTCCGTATAAGTTTACCCGTGATGTGCTCAAGGCGCTGGGCGAAGCGCAGGAAGGTCTGGATGACTTTGCCTGCATGCGGAAGCTGGAGCAGCTCAGCAAACAGCAGATCCCGGCCGGGCTGTATGCGCTCAAGGATATGCCGGAGCGCTTTGCGGATGTGATCTCCTGCGAGGAGATGGAGGAGTATGTCATCGCGGGCGCCAGGGAGATCCTGAAATGATCCGGGTCAAGGTGCCGGCGACGAGCGCCAACCTGGGCGTCGGGTTCGACTGCATGGGTCTGGCGCTGGATTGGCAGGGTGTCTTCACGTTTTGCTTTGACGGGCCTGAATTCATGATCAGCGGCTGTCCAAAGGCATATCAAAACAAGGACAACCTGGTCTATCACGCGTTTGCGCGCACGTTGATGGCGCTGGGCAAACGCGTGCCTGTCGTGCAGATCCACATCGATACGCCGATCCCGGTGGCGCGGGGGCTGGGCAGCAGCGCATCCTGCATCGTGGCCGGGGTGCTGGGGGCCGTGGCGTACAGCGGGCAGAAGCTTCCGCTGCAGGAGCTGCTGCGTCTGGCCACGCTGCTCGAACATCATCCCGACAACGTGGCTCCGGCGCTGTATGGCAGCCTGTGCGCATCGTTCATGGAAAACGGCCTGCCATATACCGCACAGTTTGCTGTCCATGAGAAATTCCGCTTCGTGACCATCATCCCGGATTATGAAGTGCGCACGGAGGATGCCCGCCGCATCCTGCCTTCGGACATGAGCTATGCGGACGCCATCTATCAGATGGGACGCTGCGCTACATTGGGCAAGGCGCTGGAGAGCGGAGATGAGGAAATGGTCCGCCATGCCTGCATCGACCGGATGCAGGAGCCTTACCGCAGCCGGCTCATCCCGGAATATGATGAGGTGAAGCGTCTGTGCATGGATCTGGGCGCGCTCTCCTTCGTGATCAGCGGCAGCGGCTCCACCATGCTGGCGGTGTGCACCGCCGATACAGGCGGCAAGCTGTGCAGACAGCTCAGCGAGCGCTTTCGCAGCTGGCGGGTGCTGGAGCTGAAGGCCGCGGCAGAAGGAGGTGCCTTCGAGATCCATGAGTAAGTATTACATTGTCGATTCTGCGATCCTGCCGGATGTGATGGATAAGGTCATCGAGGCGCGGCAGATGCTGGAGAACGGCACGGTCCGCCAGGTGAGCGAGGCCGTCAAGCGGGTCGGCATCTCCAGAGGGACGTATTATAAATATAAAGATTATGTGTTTCCGGCCGTACAGGGCAAGGAACAGCGCAAGGCGGTCATCTCGATGATGCTGCATCATAAGAAGGGCATCCTCAGCGAGACGCTCAACTGCATGTCTGAGGTCAATGCCAACATCCTGACCATCAGCCAGACCATCCCGATCCATGACTGGGCCAGCGTCGTCCTGTCCTTTGACATCAGCGAGATGCAGATCGGTCTGGATGAGCTGCTGCGCATGCTCAAGAAGATCAAGGGGCTGGCCAACGTGCAGCTGATCGCGGTGGAGTGAGATGGCGATACGGCGGATGCACGCATCACAGCTGGATCAGGTCACGGAGATCTGGCTGCAGGGCAACCTCAGCGCGCACGATTTCATCCCGGCTGCCTACTGGCATGGGCAGCGCAAGACGGTCAACGCACAGCTGGCGCAGGCAGAGATCTATGTGCATGAAGGCGCAGACGGTGCGGCAGATGGGTTCATCGGCCTGCAGGGCGATCTCATCGCCGGCCTGTTCGTGAGGGAAGATGCGCGGGGAAAAGGGATCGGGCGAAGCCTGCTCGATCACGCGCTGAAGCTGAATAAGGATGTGTGCCTCAGGCTGTGCGTGTATGAGAAAAACGAACGAGCGCGCCGCTTTTATGCGCGCGCCGGATTTCAGGTCTGTGCAGAAGGCGTGGATGCGGCCAGCGGCGAACGTGAGCTCATCATGACGCACAGCCCTCTTTTCATGGCGGAAACGCTGTGATACACTGATAAGCAGGAAGTGATGATCGATGAAAAAGACTGCGGAAACGCTGACCGGGATCCTCTTCGGCCTTTCGCTGATCGTATTTTTGCTGCTGAGCAGCATAGACATGAACTGTTTCAACGTGACCTTTTTTGAAGAGCAATACCGGGAGCTGAATACGGCCGAGTCGCTGCAGATGCCGCAGGAAGACCTCATGAAGGCGACGACGACGCTGCTGGATTATCTGCGCGGAGATGTGGATTCGATCGAAGTGGACGTGCGCATCAACGGCGTGACGCAGGAAGCGTTCAATGACAGGGAAAAGGCGCACATGGTCGATGTGCGCGCGCTGTATCAACATGCCATGATCGTGAGATGGGCCGCACTGGGCGGGATCATCCTCAGCCTGGCGCTCTCGATCGTCGAACGGCGCAGGCATTTCCTCAGCGTGCTCAGCGCCGGACTGCTGCAGGTGTCGGTGCTGTTCATCTTATTTCTGTGCCTGCTGGGCGTCTGGATCATGGCTGACTTCAACGGCTTCTGGACCACGTTCCATCAGCTGTTCTTCACCAATGATCTGTGGCTGCTCAACCCGCATACCGATTTGATGATCAACCTGTTCCCAGAGGCGTTCTTCAATCATCTCGTGGTCCGCATCATCCTGTGGTTCCTCGCCTTCTATGTACCGGCAGCGATCATCGCGCTGCTGACCCAGCGGGATGTGCTGATGCTGCGGTTTTGTCCGGGACTGCTGGCAAAAACGGCTCAGCGCCGCAAAAAAAGCTGATCATGATGGCATTTTTCAGCTGTCTGTGATATATTCTAGGCAGCATTGTGCCATCTGTGCGCCCGTCTGTTTCGGCGCATGGATGTCCTCGTGGCGACACGGGGCTTTTTTGCGAAAGGGGAAAGGAAATGAAGAAGGAACAGAAAAAAGACAAGCAGTATGGGTCTGTCTACGAATTCGAAGGAAGAGTACCGCTGAAACGTGCGCTTCCGCTGGGCATCCAGCATGTGCTGGCCATGTTCCTGGCCAACATCTCGCCGCTGATGATCGTCTGCGGACTGCTGGACATCGCGCTTGATCTGCGCACATCGCTGATCCAGAATGCGATGTTCGTCGCAGCCATCGCGACATTGCTGCAGCTGTATCCGGTGTGGAAGCTCGGTTCGCGGCTGCCGATCGTCATGGGCACCAGCTCCAGCTTCATCTCCACGGCCGGCGTGATCGGTGCCAGCGCGGGGTATGGCGCGATCGTCGGCGCATGCATCGTCGGCAGCGTGATGGAGCTCATCCTCGGCTATTTCATCAAGCCGCTGCGCAAGCTGTTTCCGCCGCTGGTCACTTCGCTGGTCATCATGGCCATCGGACTGACGCTGCTGCCGGTGGGCATCAGCTATTTCGGCGGAGGAAGCGGCGCGGCGGATTTCGGCAGTCCGAACCATCTGCTGGTCGGCACGTTCGTCATCATCGTCATCCTGATCGCCAAGCAGTTCAAGGGATGGATCGCAGACGCGTCCATCCTGGTCGGCATCGTGGCCGGCTATGTGCTCGCCATCTGCCTGGGCATGGTGGATTTCAGCCCGCTGGCGGATGCGGCCTGGTTCGCCCTGCCGAAGTTCATGCCGGTCATGCCGACCTTTGATCTGCAAGCCATCATCGCGATGTGCATCCTGTTCGTAGCTACCGCCGTGGAGACGGTCGGCAACATCAGCGGCATCACCAACGGCGCATTTGATCGCGAGCCTACGCCGGAAGAGATGCGCGGCGGCGTCATGGCCGACAGCGTCGGCAGCCTGTTTGGATCGTTCTTCGGCGTCCTTCCGGTCACGACCTTCGCGCAGAATGTCGGTCTGGTCGTGGTGAGCCGCATCGTCAACCGCTTCGTCATCCTGACCGGCGTCATCTTCCTGCTGCTGTGCGGGTTCTGCCCGAAGATCAGCGTGCTGTTTTCGATCATGCCGCAGTCGGTGCTGGGCGGCGCGGCCGTCATCATGTTCTCGATGATCGTCGTCAGCGGCATTCAGGCGCTGGGGCGGGAGAAGATGGACGAGCGCACCGGACTGATCATCGCCCTTTCGCTGGGACTGGGCGTCGGCATCGGCAACATCCCTTCAGTTCTGGCTCAGCTGCCGGAATGGGTGAACATGATCTTTGCGCAGAACAGCATCATCATGACCTTCGTGGTGGCGACGGTGCTCAACCTCATCTTGCCGAAAAAGAAAGCGCCTGAACCGGCAGCAAAGCAGGATCAGGCGTGATCTGGGCGATCGATGAGCGCAAAGCAGGAGCAAGCGCGTGATCCGTGCTGATCAGACAAGGATCGAAGGAGGAAATGGGGATGAAAGAGATCATACTGGCCAGCCAGTCGCCCCGCCGCAAGGAGCTGCTGGAGGAGGTCGGACTGCGCTTTCGCGTAGAGCCGGCGCAGATCGAAGAACATCTGGATGAATCGCTGCCCATCACGCAGGCGATCGAGCAGCTGGCGAAGGAAAAAGCGATGCCCATCGCCCGCCGGCATCCTCAATGCATCGTCATCGGCGCTGATACGCTTGTCGCCGTCGATGGATTGGTGCTGGGCAAGCCGGCGGATGAGGCGGATGCCGCACGCATGCTGCGGATGCTCAGCGGCCGTCGCCATCAGGTCATCGGCGGCGTCGCGCTGCTCTGCGGCAATGAGGAAGTGCTGTTTCACTGCGTCAGCGAGGTGCGCTTCTTCCCGCTGCGGGAAGAGGAGATCGCCGTGTATATCCGAAGCGGGGAGCCGATGGACAAGGCCGGCGCCTATGGCATCCAGGGGCTGGGCCGTCTGTTTGTCGAAAGCATCTGCGGAGATTATTTCAACATCGTGGGCCTGCCGGTATCCCGGCTCATGCGCGCGCTTGATCAATTTTCATGACACAGGGAGAGATCTCTGTGTTTTTTTCCCGACAAAGTTCGAGAGATGTCGTCTAGGCAAGCTGTCGAAAACCGTCTATAATAGGAGAGGCGAATTTTGGAAAAACAAGGAAGTGAGGAGACGGTGATGAACAGAAGGAAGATCGTGGCGTCTGTCACGGCGGTGTTCCTGCTTGCCGGCAGCATCCCGCCAGTGCAGATCCATGCGGAAGACTTTTCCGATGAGGAATATTGGATCAAAAAATGTTCGGCCGTTCAGCCGACACAGGAGGACGCAGATCTGTGCACGCAGTTCAAGAATGCATATGCGTCCAGACAGCAGGAAGTGGAACAGCAGATCAGCGAGCTGCAGCAGCAGATCGAGAACATCGGCAACGACATCGATGAGATCGCCGCGCTGGCGCGTGAGCAGTATGCGCTCGTGCAGGAGCTGGATGCGCAGATCGCGCTGAAGGAAGAAAGCATTGCCTCCTTTGATGCGACCATCGCTGCGCTCAATGCGCAGATCGATGAAAAGCGTCTGGAGATCGAGCAATATGACCGCATCATCCGCGAACGGATGGTCAGCGAACAAGCCTCTGTGGGCACGAACATGTATGTGGATCTGATCATGGGCGCAGATGACCTCAGCGATATGCTCAGGCGTCTGGAAGGACTCAACCGCATCACACAGGATGATGAAGATCAGATGAAGCAGCTGCAGAAGCTGCGTGATGAGCTGCAGCTGCAGCTCAGTGAGCAGGACCGCCTGCGGGAACAGCAGAAGGAGCAGAAGGCCGAGATCGAGGAACAGCGTGCGGCGGCAGATGAGGTCCGCCAGCAGCGTGAACAGCTGCTGGCCGTCTATCAAAGCAACCAGCAGGAGATCGTGCAGCGCATGGAGAACGCCACCTACGATGCGCAGACGATGGGCGGGAACATGATCGCCATGGATCCCAGCTCGCTGGTCGAAGAGCCGCAGGATGAACCGGATAACGGCGGTTCCGGCAGCTCCGGCGGCGGGTCAAACGGTGGAAGCAGCGACAACGGCGGCTCATCCGGCTCTGGTGGATCGGGCGGTTCCGGAGGCGGCGGAAACATGAGCAGCGATGGGTTCATCTCTCCGGTCCGCGGGACGCTTTCTGCCGGAAGCTGGTATTATCCGGGCGGAGGAGAGCATCTGGGCGCGGATATCGCGGCCCCGATCGGCACGCCGATCTATGCACCGTCCAACGGCATCGTGGTATGGACCAACGAGGGATTCCCTTCGGACAACGGCGGCTATCCGGATGCTTCAGCAGGCTGGCCTTACGGTGCGGCCAACAACATGGCCATGATCACGCGGGTGAACGGCACGACCTACTTCATCTCGTTTGCCCATATGTCCACCGGCATCGTCGTCTCTCCGGGACAGACGGTCTCTCAGGGACAGCTGATGGGCTATACGGGCAACAGCGGAAATTCATTTGGCGCACACTGCCATATCGAAGTGGTTAACCTGGGCAGCATGTCCATCGCCAACGCGGTGGCGCGCTTCCAGCAGACGAGCGACTTTGCGTTTGGGACCGGATGGAGCGTAGCGACGACCGGCTGTGACATCATCGGCAGGACGCCTTGCCGCGAACACCCTGAAGATATCTTATATTGAGGAGAAGGCGCTTCTTTGACGGAGCGTCTTTTTCATCACGAAAATGGACACTTTTACTGCAATGGGTAAGCAAAAGCAGACGGTTTTCAGTATAATTATCCTTAAGTCGGCACGATCGTGCCGGCAACGGAGGTCATGTTATGGAAACACTGATTCTGTCCTGCGGCACCGGCGGCGGACATAACGCAGCCGGCAAGGCCGTGGCTGACGAGCTGCGCCGGCGCGGACATCAGGTCACGTTCACGGACCCTTATCTGCTGGCCGGCCGGAATGTCGCCAATCTGGTCTCAGACTCTTATGTCAGGCTCGTCCAGCGCTCGCCGGGGCTGTTTGGCAAGATGTATTCCCTGGGCGAGTCTTACCGTCAGCTTCCGATCCATTCGCCGGTATACTGGGTGAATGGGAAGATGGCGTCCGTCATGGGCGAGTATCTGGATGCGCATCATTTTGATCTGATCATCATGAGCCATATGTATCCGGCGCATATCCTGACGAACCTGAAGCAGCAGCGCTTTGCGCTTCCCAGGACGATGCTCATCGCGACCGATTATACTTGCATCCCGTTCATGGAAGAGACAGACTGTGATTATTATGTGGTGCCTTCTGACGATCTGGTCGACCGCTTCAGCGCATACGGCATCCCGGCAGAGCGGATGCTGCCATACGGCATTCCGGTCAGCAGCGAATTCAGCGAGGGCATCTCGAAAAGACAGGCACGCGCGGCGCTGAGGCTGGATCAGCAGAGCCGCTATATCCTGCTTTCCGGCGGCAGCATCGGCGCAGGAAAGATCGAGGAGACGATCGAGGTCATCACGGATTTCCTGCAGGAACAGAAGGAATGCACGCTGATCGTCATCTGCGGCAGGAATGAGCGGCTGCGATGCCGGCTGGCGCGGCGCTATGGAGATGATCCGCGCATCCTGATCAAGGGGAGCACTTCGCATATGGCGCAGTATATGGCGGCATGCGACTTGTTCATCACCAAGCCGGGCGGGCTCTCTTCCACGGAAGCCGCCGTGCTGGGGGTCCCTTTGGTCCACCTGTCTCCCATTCCCGGCTGTGAGACATACAATATGGAATACTTTGTCCGCCGTCACATGAGCGTGGCTGTCTGCGATCCAACAAAGGAGCTGCCAGATGTGCTGCGCCGGTTTGCCGATGGTACGCTGAGCGCACAGATGAAGGCGGCTCAGCGTGCATGCATCGACCGCAGGGCAACGGAGCGCCTGTGCGATTTCATCGAAGGCGGCAGATGATCAAGCGTTCGGCGTGTGACGGGGATTGAGCAGAAAGCGGTTTTGACTTATAATATTGAACTTGTAAAGCATGATTGTGCAAAAAAGGGGTTTTGGGGATGCAAAACAAATTTGCCGATGGGATCCGTGACGGGATCCCGATCGCTTTAGGGTATTTTTCCGTCTCATTTGCTTTCGGCATGACGGCGCTGACACAGGGCGTCCCGCTCTGGGCGGCCGTCGCGATCTCATTCACCTGCCTGACCAGCGCAGGGCAGTTTGCAGGACTGACCATCATCGCGGCGTCAGGGTCATTGATCGAGATGGCGCTTTCGCAGTTCGTCATCAACCTGCGTTATTTTCTGATGTCGCTCTCGTTGACGCAGAAGGTGGATCCGCAGATGCCCCGTCCGCAGCGGGCGATCATTTCCTTCGGCATCACGGATGAGATCTTCGCGCTGTCTTCCAGCCGCTATAATGGGGTCGGCTTTCGTTACATGGTCGGGCTGATGACGCTGCCTATCGCGGCCTGGACGCTGGGCACGCTGTGCGGCGGTGTGGCCAGCGGACTGCTTCCGCAGGCCGTGCGCGACGCGTTGGGCATCATGATCTACGGCATGTTCCTGGCGATCATCCTGCCGCCTTGCCGCAAGTCGAAGCAGATCACGGCTGTCGTGGCCTGCGCCTCGCTGCTGAGCTGTCTGTCTGCGCTGCTGCAGGCTTATGTACCCGTCAGCAGCGGATTCGTCATCATCATCTGCACGGTTGCGGCGGCGTCGCTGGGGGCGTGGCTGTTCCCGGTGCAGGAGGAGAACACATGATGCAGCTCATCTTGTACATCGCGGTCATGGCCGCCGTCACTTATCTGATCCGCTGTCTGCCGCTGGTCTGTTTCAGCCGCCGCATCAAGAGCCGCTTTCTTCAGTCTTTCCTGTATTATGTGCCTTATGCGGTGCTCGGCGCGATGACGTTCCCGGCCGTCTTCACCTCCGGCGGCGCGCTGATCCCTTCTTGCATCGGCACGCTGACGGCGGTCATCCTCGCCTGGCGCGGCAAGAGCCTGCTCATGGTGGCGGCTGCCGCTTCGCTTGCGGTTTACCTGGCCGCCTTGTTCTGCTGATATGATCCGCTTTGGCTGCGCGAAGGACGCTGCGGCGGTATACCGGCTGATCTGCGCGCTGGAGGATGCAGCATTTCCCCGCGCACGCTTCGATCAGCTGTATCTGGCGCAATGTGCGGATGAGCGGATCTTCTCTCTGGTCTGGGAGGAAGATGGGGAAGTGATCGGGTTTGCGAATGTGCGCATGGAGGATCAGCTGCATCACTGCGCGCGCATCGCAGAGATCATGGAGCTTGCGGTGGAGGAGGGCTGCCGCGGACGCGGTATCGGAACCGTGCTGTTCGATCGTGCCTGCGCGCTGAGCGCACAGGCCGGCTGTGTGCAGATCGAGCTTTCCTGCAGCTGTGCCCGTCATGACGCGCATCGCTTCTATGCGCGCAAGGGCATGTGTCTTTCCCACCGCCGCTACATCAAGACCCTGAAATGATGACGCAGAGCGCACCTGCTTGAACAGCGGGCGGCGCTCTGCGTTTTGTCTGTTCGCTTGGCGGTATGCCATGATTTTACACTGATTTTACAAATGGATGAATACTTTTTTACGGGACGAATGACATAATACAACTGTAAGGATGTGTAAACATATGGGTATGAGTGTACTGAACGCCCTGTTTTCCTTTATCGGCGGTCTGGGCATGTTCCTGTTCGGCATGCACATCATGTCAGAGGGACTGCAGAAGAGCGCCGGAGAGAAAAGCCGGCGTTTTATGCGTCTGTTCACAGACAACCGCCTGCTGGGCGTTGCGGTAGGCGCGCTGATCACCGCGATCGTCCAGAGCTCTTCACTGACCACGGTCATGGCAGTGGGATTCGTGAATGCCGGCATGATGACGCTGAGCCAGGCCGTGGGCATCATCATGGGTGCGAACATCGGCACGACGCTGACCGCATGGCTTGTCTCTATGAACGAATGGGGGAACCTGCTTCGTCCGCAGTTCTTCGCCCCGCTGCTGCTGGGGATCGGCGTGGCGCTGCTGCTGAGCGGAAAAGAACCGCGCCGACGTGATGTAGGAAGCATCCTGGCCGGCTTCGGTCTGTTGTTTCTCGGATTGGAAAACATGAGCGCCGCGGTTGCGCCATACAGCGATTCGCCTTTCTTTACCGAGGCGTTTATCGTGATCGGCACGCATCCGCTTCTGGGCATCGCGGTCGGCTTCGGCGTGACGGCCCTGCTTCAGAGCTCATCCGCTTCACTTGGCATTTTACAAACCCTGGCAATGAATGGTATAGTTACATGGAACAGTGCGGTCTATATCGCGCTGGGACAAAATATCGGAACATGTGTAAGCGCGCTGATCGCCGGGGCCGGCGCAGGGCGGAACGGAAGATGCGCGGCGCTCATCCATCTGTTGTTCAACACGATCGGCGCCGCAGTGTTCGCCATAGGTGCGGCCGTGGTATTCACGCTGTTTCCCTGGATCGGCGCGGCGCCGCTCAACAGCGTGGAGCTGGCGCTGTTCCATACGTTCTTCAATGTGGCGGCCACCGCGCTGTTATTTCCGTTCGCGGACCGGCTGGAGGCCTTGGCCCGCCGCATCGTGAAGCCGCAGGAAAAGCCGGATCCCTTTGCGCCGGCGCTGGACAGCCGCATCCTGGAGACGCCGGCATTCGCGTTTGAATCGGCCAAGCAGGAAGTGCGCCGCATGGGCAGCGTCGTCTTGGGCAATATCGAATCCAGCCGCAAGGCGATCGTCAACCGCAGCGAGAAGGCGATCCACAGGGTCTATGAAAATGAAGCGATCGTCAACCGCTATGAGCGGGAGCTTACACAGTATATGGTGCACATCGACATTGCTGCGCTGAATGAGCATCAGCAGATGCAGCTGCGGCATCTGCTGCTCATGGTCAATGATCTGGAAAAGATCTCTGATCGCTGCAAGGATCTGGCTGAGCTCAGTGAGCTGATGCTGAAGGAAAACAGCATGTTCTCCATCGGCGGCTATGAAGACCTGCAGCTCATCAGCGCCCAGAGCAGCGAGACGCTGGAGGAGGCGCTCTCCTTCTGGCAGGATCCGCAGGAAACACAGCGCTATCAGAAGGCAGTGCAAAGCGGACGCATGGTCACGCAGCTGGAGGAGCAGATCCGTGACCGGCACATCCGCAGGCTCGCGCAGCAGCGCTGTCAGGTAGAAGCCGGCGTATTGTTCCTCGATGCGATCGGGCATCTGCAGCGGATCAGCAGCTATGCGGTGCATCTGGCAGATTATGTCCGAGAGGAACAGATTCAAGGCGCCTGAAGCCGTGAAAGGAAAGAGGGAAGATTATGGCGAGAATTCTGATTGTAGAAGATGATGAAAGCATTCGTAATCTGATCGAACTGACGCTGATGCAGTTCCAGTATGAGACCGTGTCATTTGAGGATGCGGAGACGGCCTGGGAATATCTGAAGAAGAACAGCGCAGACATGGGCATCTTTGATCTGATGCTGCCGGGGATGACCGGCCTGGAGCTGATCGCCCGGATCCGCGAGGATGAGCATCTGAGCGGGCTGCCGGTCATCATCCTGACCGCGAAGGACAGCGAGCTGGATAAGGTCATCGGTCTGGATCAGGGCGCAGATGACTACATGACCAAGCCGTTCTCGGTGCTGGAACTGACGGCGCGCATCCGTTCGCTGATGCGCAGAAGCGGAACGAGCCACAGCGAGACGCATAACTTCAACGAAGAGGGGCTGAACATCGACTTTGACGGACGCACCGTGCATGTGCGCGAGCAGCAGGTGGATCTGACATATAAGGAATTCGAGCTGCTCAAGTATCTGATCTCCCATAAGGGCAAGGCGGTGAGCCGTCAGGAGCTGCTCAATCAGATCTGGGGATATGACTTCGTAGGAGAGAGCAGGACGCTGGATGTGCACATCAACTCGCTGCGCCGCAAGCTGGGAGAGCCCTATGACGGATGGATCCAGGTGATCCGCGGCGTAGGCTACCGCTTCGTGCAGGAGAGCAATACATGAGAAAACGGATACTGAGAGATTATGTGCTGGTCGTGACAGCGGCCCTGCTCTGCGGCTTTCTGATCTTTTATCTGGTCGTCTCCAACATCATGATGGAGTCTACCCGCAGGGATCTCGAGTATGTGCTGCAGACGATACGATCCATCCCGGTGGAAAACCTCGTCGAGCAGAAAGACGATCTCTCTGATTCGCTCAGAGGGGATGATTCCCGGCTGACCATCATCGATGAAGACGGCACCGTGCTGCTGGACAGCGATGTGCGCGGGGATATGGAGAACCATTTGGAGCGGGAAGAGGTGCAGATGGCGCTGAGCAGCGCAGACGGCATGGGATATGCCGTGCGCGATTCTACGACGATGAACATGCGGATGATGTATGTCGCCCTTTATTCAAAGGAGCAGCATGCGGTCTACCGGATGGCCATCCCTTATCAGGGATTAGACAGCTATGCGATGACGCTGCTGCCAGTGGCAGCTATCTCCTTTGCGGTCGCACTGCTCATCGCCATCATCCTCTCGCGCAAATCGGCCCGTTCGGTGACCCGTCCGCTGCGCGAGATCGGCAGGACCATCCGTGAATCGCAGAAAGAGGGAACGACGCTGAAGTTTCGTACATTTGAGTATGATGAGCTCAATGAGATCGCTTCGACGATCGAACAGATGGAAAATGAGATCAATCATTATCTGAAAAAGCTGAAAAGCGAGAAGAAGATCCGCCAGGAATTCTTTGACAATGCTTCCCATGAGCTGAAGACGCCCTTGACCAGCATCCGCGGATATGGTGAACTGCTGCGAAGCGGTGTCGTCAACGATCCCAAGCAGGCGCAGGAATGTGTGGACCGCATCCTGAAAGAGACGACGCACATGACCGCGCTGATCACCGATATCCTCATGATCTCCCGGCTGGAAGGCAATGACGTCGTGGAGAAGAAGACCGATATCGCCCTGCGCCCCGCCGTGGAAGAGCTGTGCAAGTCATTCACGCCGATGGCCAACGAGCATCGGGTCATGCTGGAGATGCAGTGTGAGACGCTCTGCGTGCATATGTCACAGAAGCATGTGGAGCAGCTCATCGGCAATCTCATCAGCAATGCCATCAAATATAATCATGAAGGCGGAACGGTCGATGTGCTGATCCGCAGACAGGAGAACCTGCTGGTGATCACGGTGGAAGACAGCGGCATCGGCATCAGCAAGGAAGATGAAAAGCATATCTTCGAACGTTTCTACCGGGTGGACAAAGGACGAAGCCGCAAGATCGGCGGGACCGGCCTGGGACTGTCCATCGTCAAACACATCGCGCGCTATTATCATGGCAAGATCGATCTGTTTTCCCGAGAGAACATCGGGACGACGATCACGATCACGCTGCCGGATGTCATCGTGGATGAATCATCTGCAGATCAAGCAGCATAAAGAGATGTTCAAACAGGGATCATGATCCTGTCGAAAGCTTGGACCATCACGTCCAGGCTTTTTTTTGCCTGCATGGAGAAAACCAGAGATGCACATGCGGATGATATGCTTTTATCGTCACAAAGGGATATCCGTCGATGATGCCTGCAGATAGGTGAGCTCCTGTTTTGAGGGCGGGTCGTGCGGTGAAAAGAATGCGGGCCTCTTTCTTGCGCTGTCTGTTCCTCGGCCTGTCCGGCGCACACAAGCTTGACGGAGGCAGGGCCAGCCGGTGCAGGCGCGATCATCGATCTGGTCATTCTGTCAGGTCAGCCTGATCCGTATCTCTCATGAAGACAGGAAGAGACAGCGCAAGAGGATGAACGAAAAATGGGGTGAGAAATGTACGGATCTGAAAGGGAAAACGAATTTGTTCACGTGGTGAGCAAATGGGACGATCATGGCGCATCGTTTGGCTGACAGGCCATGATCATACCTAAGAGAAGATGTTGACTTTGCGGTTGAACAGATCGATGACGAGGATCAGCTTCCTCGTCTGAATGGAAAGGAAGGATAACATGAAGAAACGATCATCATTACTGCTTATGATCTGCCTGATCTTTTCTCTTGCTGCTTGCGGCAGCAATACCAACGATGCTCTTGCAGGAAGCGAGCAGCAGACAGCTGGGGATCAGCAGGAACGATCCGGCGAGGAGCTAGGCTCATTCAATAAGAGCGCTTCTCTTGACAAAACCGTTATGGTGGATGAAAACGGTGTAAAGATCACTGCGACGGGCTTGAATTATACGGATCATTCTGTGGATCTGGAACTGAGCATTGAAAATAGCAGCGGCAAGGATTTATCATTCAGCAGCGGCACGATGGGATATCATTGCAATTCCATCAATGGGTATATGGTGAGCGATGGGTATTTGAACTGTGATGTGGCAGACGGGAAAAAAGCAAATGAAACCATCAGCTTCAGCTATGACGCGCTCATGCTGTATGGCATCGACGAGATTGCCGATATGGAGATCGGATTTACGATGTCGGACGATGACTACAACGATACATACTCCGGTCCCCGGCAATTGAAGACATCAGCGTTTGACGCGCATGACTACGGTAAGGATCATTACCAGGAAACGATCAAAAGCCGTGCGGCGATGAACACCTATGGTTACGACATGACTTATTTCTCACAGGATCCGCTTTATGAAGAGAACGGGATCAAGCTGTGTTCAAGCGGAGTGATGGTCAATCAAGACGGCAGGACCGCCTTGCTTCTGGAACTGGAGAATACTACGAGCGATATGGTGCATATGACCACTTCTGACATTGCCATCAACGGCTTGGTCGCAAGCAGCGTTGTTTGGTCGAGCGATACGATCAACCCGGGCAAGCGCTGCATCATTGATGTTGAGCTGTCCGAAGTGCTGAATTCGGAGTACTGGAGCGTTTATGGCATTCAAGAAGTAGGTTCCGTTACGCTTTCTCTCAGCCAGTATGATGCTGAGGGGAAAGAACTTGCTAGTGAGACCCCTGTTGAGATCGTCGTGCCTGATACGGCGGCAGAGCATGATGCCGCAGGCGATGAAGTCTATCACGAAGGCGGCCTGCGGATCGTGGCAAAAACAGTGCTGGAAGATCCGTCCGGATACAGCTCGGATCTGTATGTGCTCTTGCTCGCTGAGAACAAAAGCGGGGAAACGCTGACCATCGATTATATTGGTGACTCTTTGTCCGTGAATGGGGTCATGACAGACGCTTTCTGTGAATACAAGGAGCTTGCAGATGGTGAATCTGCCGCCCTTGAGATCTTGCTGTGGGGATCGTCTTTAGAAACCAATCAGATCACTGCTGCTTCGGATGTCAAGGAGGTTGAGATCGGATTCGAGATCAAAGCAGGCAGCAACGATGTTGACGATCCTACGGTCAAGATCACCTTTGACTGATGGAGGATGTCAATCCAGGCTCTTCCTATCGCACAAGGCCCCGTCTGGGGCCTGCTTTCATCTGAGGGGCGTGAACTGCCTTTGTGTGCAGAAGATTTTGATGAAATTTGGCCTGTTGTCATTTCCTGTGCGTCTTTTTGTGCGGCAGGATCGTGTAGTATAAATGTACGTATGTGAAATCAGCGTTATCCATGGGCCACATAGACCTAAGAAGAAAACGATCGCTGCCGGTAAAGGTTTTTTTTGTATGGACAGCAGTTTTCTGTTATAATAAATGAAAGCGCATACATATACATTTGGGGGAGGAGTGATCAAATGGAATGGAATCAACATGTGCTGATGATCTTGCTGACTGCGGTGATGCTGGTCTCGCTGCTGGCGCTGTGCTATGCATTCACGCTGTATCGCAGTGTCCGCAAGGAAGATGCGGGAAACCGGACGATGCAGGAGCTGTCGGGGTTCATCCATGAGGGAGCGATGGCGTTCTTGAAGCGTGAGTATCGCATCATCATCATTTTCATCATCATCGTGGCGGCGGTGCTGGCTGTGCTGGGCATGGTGCCTTCGCTGCAGGGAATCGACGGTGTCGGGGTCAGCGGAGCGTTTTGCTTTGTCGTCGGCACGCTGTGCAGCGGTGCTGCCGGCTTTATCGGCATGAAGGCGGCGACAGCGGCCAATGCCAGAGTGGCGCAGGGTGCGCGCAGCAGCGGGATGCCGAAGGCATTGCATGTCGCGTTCAATGGCGGATCAGTGCTGGGGATCAGTGTGGTCGGTTTCGGCTTGTTAGGTCTGGCTGCCGTGTTTGCTGTATTTGTCATCTTGTTTGATGATGTAGCGGCCGCGGTGCCGGTCGTGGCTGGCTATGGCTTAGGCTGTTCATTCATCGCCCTGTTCGCCCGTGTCGGCGGCGGCATCTATACGAAAGCGGCCGATGTCGGTGCCGATCTGGTCGGCAAAGTGGAAGCGGGCATCCCGGAGGATGATCCGCGCAACCCGGCGGTCATCGCCGATAACGTCGGTGACAATGTCGGCGATATCGCCGGTATGGGTTCAGATCTTTGCGAATCTTATGTCGGCGCGCTGGTCTCAGCCATCTCGCTGGGCGTCAGCGTGAGCGTGAGCGGGCAGAATGCGGCGCTGGAGGCGGCTGCGTTCCCGTTTGTGATCGCGGCGCTTGGCGTCATCGCCTCGGTGGCTGCACAGCTGTTCATCCGCTGCCGCAGCTGGGAGAACCCGCAGAAGGCGCTGAGCATCGCCACTTATGTGGCGACCGGATTCGTGCTGGCGGCATCCTTTGCGGCCTCAAGGGTCGTATTTGATGAGAATGGACCGTTCTTCTCGGTGCTTTCCGGCTTGATCGTCGGGATCCTCATCGGCAAGATCGCGGAATACTACACGAGCGATGAGCACAAGCATGTCAAGGAGATCGCGCATCAGAGTCAGACCGGTCATGCGACCAACATCATCTCTGGCTTCAGCATCGGCATGCAGTCGACGATGCTGACGGTCCTGCTGCTGGGTGCGGGCATCGTGCTGAGCTATCTGTTCTTCGGCATGTATGGCATCGCGCTTGGCGCGGTCGGCATGCTTTCTACGACCGGCATCACTGTTTCGGTAGACGCATATGGACCGATCGCAGATAATGCCGGCGGTATCGCAGAGATGGCAGAACTTGAGCCAGAAGTCCGCAGCATCACCGATCGTCTTGATTCGGTAGGCAATACGACCGCGGCCATCGGCAAAGGCTTCTGCATCGGCAGCGCCGCATTCACCGCGCTGGCCATGATCGTCGCGTTTGCGCAGGCGGCAGGTCTGGATGTCATCTCCTTGCTTGAGCCAGGCGTGATCATCGGGCTGATGATCGGCGCGATGCTGCCATACTTCTTTACCTCGCTGACCTTGAAGTCCGTGGGCACGGCAGCCAATCACATGATCGATGAGGTCCGCCGTCAGTTCCGGGATGATCCGGGCATCATGGCCGGAACGAGCAAGCCGGATTATGCGCGCTGTGTCGATATCTCCACGCAGGCGGCATTGCGGGAAATGATCCTGCCAGGGCTGATCGCCGTATGTTCGCCGGTGATCATCGGCTTGCTGCTGGGCACGGCTGGTCTGGGCGGCATGCTGCTGGGCGCGCTGCTCTCCGCCATCATGCTCGCGGTGTTCATGGCCAATGCCGGCGGCGCGTGGGACAATGCGAAGAAGTATATCGAAAGCGGAAAGATGGGCGGAAAGGGCAGCGATGCTCATAAGGCCGCCGTCACCGGAGATACGGTAGGCGATCCGTTCAAGGATACGGCAGGACCTGCGATGGACATCCTCATCAAGCTCATGTCGGTGATCTCGTTGATCCTGGCGCCGATCCTGATGCAGATGACGCCGCTGTTGGATTTCCTGTTCCATTAAGAGAAAAGAAAAAGCAAACCGGTGCGATCCGATTTGCTTTTTTTCAGCTTTCTGTGTGGACGAGGCGGTAGACGACGACCTCGCTTGGAGAAAACAGCCGGGCGTTGATCTCAGTGGTGCCTACGCCGCTGGAGACTTGCAGCTCCATGCCGCTGATGCTGTATTTGCCCAGTGAGTAAGTCTGGGAACCGTCAAACTGCCGGTATCCGCCGATCAGCGGGATGTTGATCTGTGCGCCGTGGGAATTACCGGCCAGCCCCAGGGAGATCGACGCATAGGGAATCTGCTCATCGGCGAACAGATCCGGACAGTGCGTGATCATGATGTTGTATTCCTGATCGCTGATGTTGCTGAAGGCGGCGCTGAGGTCTGGAGAGCCATTTACCTGGGAATCCGCCCCGATGAGCGTGATGCCGCTCATCGATCCGTTGCGGATGCGGATCGCGGTGTTGGTGAGCAGCTCAAAGTCGGCGCCGTCCAGGATCTGGGTGACCTGCGTCCTGACCTCTTCGCTGACCTGGTCGCGTTCGCCGAGCACGGCGTATTTGCCCAGCGGCGCATCGATCTGCTTGAGCATCTCAGTGAGCGAGGAAGCAGTTTCCTCATCGATCCCGTTTTTCTCAGGATGATCGAACAAATCGCCGCCAAAGATGACGACATCCGCCTGTGCATCATTGATCGTATCGATCACATCCTGCAGCTTGTTCTCGTTCATGAACGCGCCGTATTCCACGTCCGTGAAGAACAGGATCTGTATATCGTTCATCGATTCCGGGATCTTGTCTGAGCGCAGGGTCTCATAGCGCACTTCGGTATGGTTGACCGCCACGAACAGCGCGTAGTACATCGAGCCCATGAAGATCAGCGCGAGGACAAGAAGGATGGAAACGATGCGAAGCAGTTTTCTTACCATCTGTTTCACCACCTGTGTGTAAGATATTCTATCATACTGAACGGCAAAAAAGAAGTCCGCCGCAGCGGACCTCGGGTTATTCTGCTTTTGCCGGCTGTGCCTTTTTGGCTTCGCCCTGTGCCTCTTTATCGTGGCGGCGGTGCTCCTTCGCGCCATGGTTCTTTGCCCTGGCTGCACGGGAAGCGTTCCGCGCGGCACGCATCGCTTCGATCTCGGCCATGGTCGACTTGGAGTTGATGATGACCGGGATGACGATCGGGTTGCGCCGCGTCTTGTTGTAGAGGAACGGTTCGAGCGAGGAGCGGACACAGTTCTTCAGCTCGCCGAATGTCGTGCGCTGCGCCATCTTTTCCTTCAGCGCCGCATAGACGATATTCTCCGCCTCTCTAAGCAGGCTTTGAGAATCCTTGATGAAGACGAAGCCGCGGGAAACGATGACCGGCTTCATCAGGATCTTGTTTTCTTTAGAATCGATGGCAATGACCACGGAGACCAGACCGTTGTTGGCCAGGATCTTACGGTCCTTGAGCACAGCGGTGGAAAGCCCGCTGATGTCATTGCCATCCACATAGATGTCGTCCGCCTGTATGCGGAAGCTGGTCGGCAGCACCTGATGATCGCGCAGGACGAGCACGTCGCCGTTGGCGCAGGTGAAGATGTTTTCCGGCGGGATGCCGGTCTCGATCGCCGTGTTCTTGTGCTGGACGAGCATCTTGTATTCGCCGTGGACCGGCATGAAATATTTCGGCTTGATCAGCTGCAGCATCAGCTTCTGCTCCTCCTGGGAAGCGTGCCCGGTCGTGTGCAGGTTGTTCAGCACAGACTTGGTCAGCACGTTGGCGCCGGCGCGGAACAGCTTGTTCACCACATGGTTGATGCTCTCGCCGTTGCCTGGGATCGGGGAAGAGGAGAAGACGACCGTGTCGCCCGGGATCAGCTTGATCCAGCGGTGCGTGCCGTTGGCGATGCGGGAGAGCGCCGCCAGCGGTTCTCCCTGCGACCCTGTGCAGACGATGCAGATCTTGTTCGCCGGCGTGTGGTTGAGCTGCTCAGGCGTGAGGAAATGCTCGTCCGCGATGCGGATATTTCCGGATTTGCGGCTGATGTTGACGACGTTTTCCATGCTGCGTCCGAAGATGCAGACCTTGCGCCCGCAGCGTACGGCTGCCTCCAGGATCTGAGAGACGCGGTGCACGTTGGATGCGAACGTGGCGACGATCAGTCTGCCGCTGCACTTGCGCGTGATCTCCAGGATCTCCTGTGCGACTTTCTTCTCCGAGATGGAAAAGTCTTCGACGCCGGAATTGGTGGAATCGCTCATGAGCAGATCGACCCCGATCTGTCCCATGTATGCCATGACCTGATAATCGGCATTCAGCCCGACCGGGGTCAGGTCGAACTTGAAATCGCCGGTCTCGACGATGCGCCCGTTGGGCGTATTGATCAATATGCCCAGAGAATCAGGAATGGAATGGATCGTGTTGAAAAAGCCCACGGTGAAATGTTTCATGTGGATCGATGACTCATCGGTGATCTCGATGAGCTTCACGCCCTTCACCATGCGATGTTCCTCCAGCTTCTTGCGGATCAGCGCGCAGGCAAAGCGCGGCGCGTAGATCGCTTCCACATTTACCGTGCGGAGCAGGAAGGGGATGCCCCCGATGTGATCCTCGTGACCGTGCGTGATGACGAGCACCTTGCGCTTGCGGTTATGCTTGAGCAGATGGCTGTAATCGGGGATGACATAGTCCACACCGAGGAGGTTGTCCTCGGGAAAACGGACACCTGCGTCAACGATCAGGATCTCATTTCCATGTTCAAAACAGTACGTGTTCTTGCCGATTTCACCCAGTCCGCCAAGCGCGTATATCATGGTATCGTTTTTTTCGATCGATGTCTTATTATATTCATTGCGGAAACTATCGGTTTCTTTCGGTGCGTGTGTGCGGTGATTAGAATTCATATTATCTCCTTTCCTATGATTTATCTCATGTTCAGATCAAATGACTGCACCCTTGTCCATACTATTATAGCATAAAATCCGTTTCTTTAAACTTCATATGAGCTAATGGTATGCCTGAATCAATCATCTATTATAAAGAAGGCATCTGTTTTGTCAACCATTTCTCTTTGGATGATAAAACAAGGGGCACGGAATGTGTCCCTTGGCTTATCACCCGATGACTTCCGCCTGCGGATCTTCTTTCCACGGGTCATCCTTGTTGATGCGGTCATAGAAGAGGATGCCGGAAAGATGATCGATCTCATGCTGGAGGCAGATGGCGGTATAGCCTTCCGCCCTGACCCGGATGAAATCCTTTCTGAGCAGGTCGTAGCCGGTGACCGTGATGCGGGCATGACGCCAGACGAGCCCCTCATGCTCCTCGGCAACGGAAAGGCAGCCTTCTCCCTGCGCCAGATAGGCGTTCTGCACGGATTCCGAAACGATCCTGGGGTTGGCCAGCGCAAATTCATCGCTGCCCTCTTCCGTAGGGACGCTGACAGCGATCAGCGCCTTGGGAATGCCGAGCTGGATGGCGGCGATGCCCACGGCGGGGCGCAGGCCTTCACGCTTGGCGATCTCCTCGTCCTGCGAATCGCGCACATAAGCGATCATCGCCTCGAGCAGCTCGCTGTCTTCTGCGCTCAGGGGCAGGGGGACCTGCTCGCTTTTCGTGCGGATGCGCGGATCGGTATCGAGAATGATGTCCTTCACAGATATTTTCATGAATGTCCTTCCTTTCTGATGTTTAAGATAATTCTTATTTTAACGTCTTTTATATCGATTGAAAAGTTTTTTTCACAAAAACGCCGTGTAAAAGCATTTTCGAATATGGTAGAATGTACTTACTGCAAAGGAGGGGGACCATGGCGAAGGAGAAGAGGAAAAAAGGGAAGCTGACCGGTATCCTGCGCATGCCGAAAGGATCGGACAAGATCCTGCATTTCACCGTGCTTGTGCTGGTGCTGTTTGGCTCCGTGATGATCGTGGACATCAATGTGGGACAGACTTCTTCCAACAATATGGTCGTCATCACCACTGCCGTGAAACAGGGGCTGTTCATGATCGCCGGGTATGTCGCGATGCTCTTTGCGGCAAAGGTATTTGAATTCAACTGGTTTTACCGGCTGAGCAAGGTGATCATCATCGCGATGACGGTCTTGCTCATCCTGCCGTTCTTTTCGATCGAACAAGGCGGATCCAACGCCTGGATCTATATCACGATCGGTTCGCAGGTCATCTCGCTGCAGCCTTCTGAGTTCGTCAAGCCGCTCATGATCGTGCTGATCGCGACGTATGTCTATGCGGCGCAGTATCACAAGGGGATGCAGAAGAGCGCATGGAAGATGCTGCGGGTGCCGATCATCTGCTTTGTCTTGTTCAGCGTCATCATCCTGGCGCAGCGCGATATCGGCGCATTGGCCATCTTGTTTCTGATCTGCGCAGGCGCGATACAGACTGTCGCTTATCCGAAGCTGCGCAAGCTGCAGGTCGCAGCGCGCGCGGCCGTGCTGATCGGCTTTGTCTTGGTCTTCATCGGCATGTCGCCCATCGGTCTGCCGATCGTGGAAAAGATGGCGGATCTGCCGCTGCTCGGGCATATCGCCGCTCGTTTCGTCAATGCCGCGGACCCGACCGCGCTCGATATGTACGGCGGAGGCTATCAGCCTTCGCATGCGCTTTACGCCATCACCAGCTCAGGCATCTTCGGGCTGGGGTTTGGCAACTCTACCCGGAAGTATGGTTATCTGACCCAGGCGGACAGCGACTATATCCTGGCCATCATCGTCGAGGAGCTGGGCATCTTCGGCCTGCTGTTCATCACGATCGGGTACGGCATCATCATCTTCCGGCTGTTCCGCTATGCGTTCAAGACCAATTTCGTGCCATATAAGATCATCCTGAGCGGCGCGGCCATATATCTGGGCGCCCACTTCATGCTGAATGTGGGCGGGGTCAGCGCGCTGCTGCCGCTGACCGGCGTTCCGCTGCTGTTCATCTCCAACGGCGGTTCCGCGCTGGTGAGCGCGTTCATCACGATGGGGCTGTGTCAGCATGTCATCGCGAAGATCAATACAACGGAGCTGGCGGAAAAGCAGTAAACAGAAAAGAAGTCCGCGGTCCGCGGACTTCCAAAGAAAGGGAAGAGGAGAAACAAAGATTGGGGGTTTCACATCCGTTGTTTCATCGGATGCACTAGTATCATTCCCCCGTCTTTGCCGTTTATACACGAGGAGTTGAAAAATATGCGAATTGTTGCAGGGGAGTTTCGTTCCCGCACCATCGATGCCGTTGCGGGCAGTGCGACCCGTCCGACCGCCGACAAGATCAAGGAGGCGGTATTTTCTCGCATCGGCCCCTATTTTGAGGGCGGAAGGATGCTGGATGCGTATGCGGGCAGCGGCAATATCAGCTTTGAGGCGCTCAGCCGCGGCATGCGCGAGAGCTGGCTGTGCGACATCAGCGCGAAGGCGGTCGCGACCATCCGCAGCAACGCGTCCAAGCTGGGCGTGGAGGAGCGCTGCCACATTCACCGCCGCGATGTGTTCGCCATGCTCGACACCTTTGCGCAGGCGGATATCCGCTTTGACTTAGTCTATCTGGATCCGCCATACCGCAAGCAGAAGAATGCAGAGCTCATGCTCGCGCTGGAAGAGAAGGCGTTGCTTGAGCCCTCGGCATGGGTCATCGTCGAAAGCCTCAGTGAGGATATCTTCGACGAGGCGTATGGCAGCCTCGTCAAGGTAAAGGAGAATACATATGGAACGATACGCATCACGTGTTACAGGAGGACGGCATGAGCAGGGCGGTCTTTCCGGGATCCTTTGACCCGGTGACGCTGGGCCACCTGCATCTGATCCGCAGGGCGGCCAGGCTCTATGATGAAGTGATCGTGGTCATCGCGGTCAATTCGCAGAAGCACGCGCTGTTCACGGCAGAAGAGCGCCGCGCGCTGATCGAAGAGAACATCCGCGGCATGGGCAATGTGCGGGTGGATACGGCAGAGGGACTGCTGGTGCGCAAGGTCAGAGAGCTGGGTGCACAGGTGATCATCCGCGGGATCCGCGATGAAGCGGATTTTGCCTATGAGAAACAGATCGCCTGGGCGAATCATGAGCTGGATGAACAGATCGAGACGGTCTGCCTGTTCGCGCAGGAAGGCTATGCATCGGTATCCAGCAGCATCATTCGCGAGTTCGCCTCCTATGGCGCAGACATCCGCCGTTATGTGCCGGAAAACGTGGCGGCGGCGATAGAACGGAAATATGAGAGAAAGGAGAGAAACGATGGCTGATACGATATTTGACTGGCTGAAGCGCAACGGCATTTCCTTTTCGGATCGCAGGCTGATCCTGGAGGCGCTGACGCATTCTTCTTATGTGAATGAGCATAAGGAAGCGGGCCATGACAATGAACGGCTGGAATTCATGGGCGACGCGGTCCTGCAGGTGTGGACCAGCCGCAAGCTGATCATGCTGGAGCCTGCGCTCAGCGAAGGACAGATGACCACGCTGCGGGCGCAGCTGGTCTGTGAGGAAGCGCTTGCCCGCTACAACCGGCAGCTGGGCTGGGGCGCCTATCTGCGGCTGGGCATAGGCGAGGAAAAAAGCGGCGGCAGAGAGCGGGATTCCCTGCTGGCGGACATGTTCGAGGCCATGCTGGGCGCGCTGTATCTCGATCAGGGCATGGAGCCGGTCACGAAGATCCTCGAGCAAGTGCTCACCCCGGCGATCAAGGCGCCGAAAAGCGAGACGCTGATCGACTATAAGACCCGTCTGCAGGAAGTGGTGCAGGCGGATACGCGCAAGACGCTGCGTTATGAGCTGCTCGGCATGGAAGGGCCGAGCAATCATCCGGAATTTGAAATGGCCGTGCTGCTGGATGACATCGTGCTGGGCACCGGGAAGGGAAACTCGAAGAAACGCGCAGAGCAGATGGCGGCCAAAGCGGCATTTGACAAGATGGCGCGGTGAGGACATGAACAAGGCAAAAGTGCTGATCGTCCTCATCTGCAGCTGTGTCCTGACGCTGATGATGCCTTTTGGGGCACACGCGCAGGAAGAGGAGGCTGCGGACATCCATGCGCGCTATGCGGAAGCGGCGGACCTGCAGACGATGCAGGTGCTGTATGAGCAGGACGCGCAGAAGAGGATGTATCCGGCTTCGCTCACCAAGGTGCTCACCGCGCTGACCGCCATGGACGAGATCGATGATCTGGAGGAGACGGTCACGATCAGCATAGAGATGCTCACGGGGCTGGAAGACGGTGCCCTGAGCATCGCCGGCTTCCTGCTTGGCGAGGAGGTCACCATGCGCGATCTCATCTATGGCGCGCTGCTGCCCAGCGGAGCGGATGCCTGCCAGGCCCTCGCCGTCGCTTTGTTCGGCAGCGAGGAAGCGATGGCGGCCGCAATGAATGAAAAAGCTTCATCCATCGGCATGACGCATTCCCATTTCACCAATACGGTGGGGATGCATGATGCGGATCATTATACGACTGCCGCTGATCTTGTGCTGCTCATGCGGCAGGCATGGCAGAACGAGACGATCAAGGCGGCGATGTCTGCTTCTGCATACACCACGATGCCCAACGACCTGCACGGCGAAGGGCTGAGCCTGGAGAGCTCCTGGATCAGGCAGTTTGCGTATGCGGATGAAGAGAACATCTATGTGAAAGGGGCAAAGACCGGCTATACGCCGCAGGCGGGCTATTGTCTGGCGAGCGTCTGTGAGATCCAGGGCCGCGAGGTGATCGTCATCGTCGCCGGCGTGCAGGCAGAGACGACATTTCAGGGCGAAACGGCATCGGATACGACAGCGATCTGCACGCAGATCGATACGCAGATGCGCACGGAAAATGTCCTGCAGGCCGATGAGCCGGCAGGCATGCTCGATCTGCGCCACACGTTCCACGATCCTCTGCCCATCCAGAGCGAAGAGGATGTCGATGTCTGGGTGAGCAAAAAGGAGGATGCGCAGCTTCAGGTCAGCGTCCGATATGAAGTGAGCCAGGCGCCGGTCAGCGAAGGAGAGCGCATCGCACAGATCGAGATCTGCGCAGGAGATGAGCTGCTGCTGACGCTGCCCGTCTATGCGGAAGAAGATATCAGCGCCGAGACCGGCGCCGTGATCATCGATACCATACAGGATGTGATGATGCCCTATGGCTTTCTGGCCTGCATCTGCGCAGGCGCCTTCATCCTGATATGGAGAAAAAGAGAACAGAGGGAAAAGAAAGAGGGAATTTGAGTGTTTGATTTTGAAACGGTGATCCACCGTGGGGAAGACAGTGAAAAATGGCGCGGGGCAAAGGCGCGCGGAGAACTGCCGCTGTGGGTGGCAGATATGGATTTCCCCTGTGCACCGGCCATTCAGGAGGCGCTGGAAAAACGGGTGAAGGAACAGATCTACGGATATACGACCGGCATGGATGAGGAATACCGCGGCATCGTCTGCGATTATTACCGCCGTCATTTTGACTGGACGTTCGATCCGCAGGACATCTACTTTACCGGCGGGGTCGTGCAGGCCATCTCCATCTTGTGCGGACTGCTCTGCGCGCAGGGAGAAGGCATCGTGATCCAGACGCCGGTCTATCATCCTTTCCGCCGCCAGATCGAGGCCAATCACCGCCGCTGCGTGGTGAATCCGCTGATCCGCCATGCGGATGGCAGCTATACGATGGACCTCGCTGACCTTGAGGAGAAGTTCCAGGATCCATCCGTCAAAGGGATCCTGCTTTGTTCCCCGCACAACCCGGTGGGCCGGGTGTGGAAGCCGGAAGAGCTTTGCGCGTTGGCAGAGCTTGCCGTGCGCTATGATAAATGGATCATCAGCGATGAGATCCATGCCGATATCGTGAAGGCCGGCTTTACGCATCATGTCCTGGATGCGCTGTGCCCGCAGCTTGCCGATCATATCATCACCTGCACCGCTCCGACCAAGACATTCAATCTGGCCGGCGTAGAGTGCTCCCATGTCATCATCCATGATCCGAAATGGAAAGCGCTGTGGGAAGAGAAGGTGGTGCGGCAGATGTGCATCAGCGAGCCGAACTGCTTTGCGATCAGCGCGCTCAAGGCAGCGTTCAGCGAATGCGATGAATGGCGTGCGCAGATGAACCGCAAGGTCGATGAAAATGAAGCGTGGGTCACGCAGTTTCTGCGCGAGCAGCTGCCAGAGGCCGTGATCTCCCCGCGTGAGGGCACATATCTGATGTGGGTCGATCTCTCCGCATATGAACCGGATCCCCATGTCCTGGATCAGCGCATTCGCGAACATGCCCGCGTGCATTTCAATGACGGGGCCATGTTCGGGGAAGAAGGCGCCGGTTTCCAGCGCATCAACATCGCCTGCCCGCAAGTCATCGTGCAGGAAGCGATGGAACGTGTCGCGCAGGAGCTGCGGAAGTAAACGCAAATGGTCGAGCGAAAGAACAGCGGTCTTGATGATCCTGTTCTTTTTTTGCCGGCCGCATGAACGAGCGGAAAACGCTGTATTTTATCGTGAAAAGGTGATAAGATGTTGGTACTTGAAATGAGGGTTGTGCATGAAACTGAGTGTCACTGATCTTGCGAAAAAGCTGCAGATGGATGAAGAAACGCTCTCTGCCCTGGAGGGCGGTTCTTTTTCCATGAAGCCGGTGTATCACCGCCGGTCCAATACCCTGTCCATCCAGCTCCATCTGGAAAAGGCGCTGTCGTTCGGGGTGCGTGAGCGGCTGCTGGCGCGCATGCAGAAGGAGCTTCAGGTCAAGGTGGACCTGCGTGTGGAGACAGCGGATGGCACGGTGGGCATCATGGATCTGCTCGACTATCTGCAGCATTTTATTTCGCTGCAGCCGCAGCTGCGCGTCTTCACGGAGACGCTTCCCTCGCTGCAAGAGGAAGATATCGTCTATCAGGTGCGCAGCGATGAGACGATCGCCGCGCTGGAGGCGGGACTGCCGGCGCTGTATGATTATCTGAGCCAGGCCGGGATCCGCATGAAGGTGAAGATGGAACGCGCGGAGAACGGAAATGACATCCCCGCCGTGCAATGCGCCGCATCCGCCAAAGAGCGGCCGCCTGAACCGCAGCCAGAGCGGAAAAAGTATCGCCGCAAGAGCGTCAAGCCGGAAGATCATATCGCGCTGCCGATCCGGGATCTTCAGGAGGGCATGTCTGATGTGATGATCAAGGGCCATGTCTTCCAGAGCGAATTCAAGACGTTCAAGACCGGCAAAGGCCTGCAGACGCTGTATGTCAGCGATGATGATGAGGCGATCATCATGAAGCGCTTTGAGCGCGGTGCGATGAGCCGGGAAGTGCTGGAGGAGATCAAAGAAGGCGACTATGTGGAAGCGTACGGCAGCGTGGTCAACGACGATTTCCTTTCGGATATCGTATTCATGCCCAACCTCGTCAAAAAGGTCGATCCGCCCGCCGTGCGCAAGGATGACGCCAAAGAAAAGCGGGTGGAGCTTCATCTGCACACCAATTTCTCAGAGATGGACGGCGTGTGCGACATCGCGGAATACATCAAGACCGCAGATGCGTGGGGCATGGACGCCATCGCCTGCACGGATCATCTGGTCGTCCAGGCATTCCCTAAGGCGCAGTCTACCCTGGCTGCGGTGAACAAGAAACGGGAGAAGCCGATGAAGATGCTGTATGGCGTGGAGATGAACATGGTGGATCCGGCGCTGCAGATCGTTTACAATGCCAATGACACGGTGCTGGAGGAAGGCACATACTGTGTATTCGACCTGGAGACGACCGGATTGTCCTCGCGCTATGACCATATCATCGAGTTTGGCGGTCAGATCGTGGAGAACCGTTCCTGCGTGAAGAGCCTGCAGCTGTTCATCCGTCCGCCCCAGCAGCTCAGCGGCTTTACGACAGAGCTGACGGGCATCACGGAAAAGGATGTGGAAAACGCGCCGACATTTGAGGAATGTGTGGATCAGATCCTCGACTTCATCGGCGATCATATCTTGGTCGCACACAATGCGTCGTTCGACTTCTCGTTCCTGAATTCTTCGCTGAAGCGCATCGGCAGAAAGCCGTTGGACAACCCGGTGATCGATACGCTGGATCTGGCGCGTTCGCTGCAGGCGGACCGCAAGGCCTATACGCTGGGTGCGATCTCCCGCTCTTATGGCATCACTTATGATTCGGAAGTGGCGCACCGGGCGGATTATGATGCGGATGTGCTGGCGCAGACGTTCTTGCACATGCTCAATGAGCTCAAGGAAGTGAAGACGCTGCGCGAGCTGCAGGACATGCAGAATCCGGAGAGCTTCAAGAAGGTGCGCACGAAGCACGTGATCGTATTTGCACGCAATCAGGCCGGGCTCAAGGAGCTGTTCGAGCTGGTCACGCTCAGCCATACGACCTATCTGGCTTACAATGGCAAGACGGCGCTCTCCGGCGTGGCGGAGCCGCGCATCCCGCGCATCGAGATCGAGAAGCGCCGGATGAACGGCAACCTGCTCATCGGCAGCGGGTGCGCAAATGGTGAGGTGTTCGAGATGGCCCAGACCAGGGACGCGGACGTGCTGGAACAGGTGATGCGCTTTTATGACTATATCGAGCTGCAGCCGCTGGAAAACTACCGGTATCTGATCGACCGCAATTCCATCGTCGATGAGGATCGGCTCAAGGAGATCCTGCAGGGCATCATCGATATGGCTGACCGGCTGGGCAAGCCCATCGTGGCCACCAGCGACGCGCACTATGTGCATCCGCGACAGAAGCGGATCCGCGACATCTACATCAATTCGCAGGCGACCGGCGGCGTCCGGCATCCGCTGTATGTATACAATGCCCAGCGCCGTCATCATACCATCGCGCCGGATCAGCACCTGCGCACGACCGGGGAAATGCTCAGCGAGTTTGCCTGGGTGGGAGATCGGGCATATGAGTTCGTCGTCACCAACACCAGGAAGATCGCCGATCAGATCGAAGTGATCTATCCGGTCAAGGATAAGCTGTATCCGCCGGATATCGAAGGCTCAGACCAGAAGCTGAGCGATATCTGTTATGAGAACGCCAGAAAAAAATATGGCGATCCGCTACCGGAGATCGTGGAACAGCGATTGAAACGGGAGCTGGACAGCATCATCGGCGCCGGCTACTATGTGGTCTATTATATCTCGCATCTGCTGGTGAAGAAGAGCCTGGAGGACGGCTATCTGGTCGGCAGCCGCGGATCGGTGGGATCGAGCTTCGTGGCGACGATGTCCAACATCACCGAGGTCAATCCGCTTCCGCCTCACTATGTCTGCCCGAAATGCAAATATTCGCATTTCTATACGGACGGCAGCGTGCTCAACGGATTTGACCTTCCGGACAAGGCATGTCCGCACTGCGGCACGATCATGCGCGGAGACGGTCAGGATATCCCGTTTGAGACGTTTTTGGGCTTTGAAGGAGACAAGGTGCCGGATATCGACCTGAACTTCTCCGGAGATTATCAGCCGACGGCGCATGCCTACACCAAAGAGGTGTTCGGAGATGAGCATGTCTTCCGTGCCGGAACGGTCGGCACGGTGCAGACGCAGACGGCATTCGGCTACATCAAGGGCTATGAGGAAGCGATGGGCATCGAGGGCACCATCCGCAATCCGAAGCGCGTAGAGCTCGCTAAGGAGTGCGAGGGGGTCAAGCGGACGACCGGCCAGCATCCGGGAGGCATCGTCGTGGTGCCGCTGGATATGGATGTGCATGATTTTACGCCTGTGCAGTATCCGGCTAACAATCCGTTCGCAGAGTGGAAGACGACCCATTTCGACTTCCATCAGATCCATGACAACATCCTGAAATTTGATATCCTGGGCCATGTCGATCCGACGGCGATGAAGATGCTGGAGCGCATGAGCGGCATCGATGTGCGCACCATCCCGATGAACGATCCGGACACGATGAGCATCTTCTCCAGCGTGGACGCCTTGCATATCGACACCAGCAAGAATACGGAAGCGACCGGCGCGGCCGGCATTCCGGAGTTCGGCACGACTTTTGTCCGCGGCATCCTCGAGCTGACGAGGCCGACGACCTTTGATGAGCTGCTGAAGATCTCCGGATTGAGCCATGGCACGGATGTCTGGCTGGGCAATGCCAAGGATCTGATCGATCAGCATATCTGTACGCTGAAAAGCGTCATCGGCTGTCGTGATGACATCATGGTGTATCTGCTGCACAAGGGGATGAAGCCGAAGCTGGCGTTCACCATCATGGAATCGGTCCGTAAAGGAAAAGGGCTGAAGGATGAGTGGATCCCGGAAATGAAGGCAGCGGGCGTGGAAGACTGGTATATCGAGTCTTGCCGCAAGATCAAGTATATGTTCCCTAAGGCGCATGCGGTGGCCTATGTCATGATGGCGATCCGCATCGCCTGGTTCAAGGTGCATCTGCCGCTGTTCTATTACTGCATGTTCTTCTCGATCCGCTGCGATGGCTATGACATCGAGACGATGATCAAGGGCGAGGCGAGCATCCGGATGAAGATGGATCAGATCCGGGCGCTGTCGCACAGCAATGAACGCGGCGTGAAGCCTTCCAAGAAAGATCAGGATGTATACTCCACCCTCGAGCTTGCGCTGGAGATGGTATTGCGCGGCTATCGGTTCTCCAATATCGACATCAATCGGTCGGCCGCCGCAGAATTCATCGTAGATCCGGATGATAAGAACGCCATCATCCCGCCGTTTACGAGCATCGACGGCCTGGGGGAGAGCGTGGCGGAGTCCATCGTCAGGGCCCGTGAGGAAGCGCCGTTCCTCTCTAAGGAGGACCTGCTCAAGCGCACTTCGCTGAGCCTGACGCTCATGAAGAAGCTGGAGGCGCTCGGTTCGCTGGATGGCATGCAGGAAGAAAATCAGATGACGCTGTTTTGATCATGATACACTTCGCTGAAGATGATCCGGATGAGGGATCATCCCTGAGGCGGGGTGTTTTTTTTGCCTGATGCGGCAAGAAAGGAAAAATGAAAGGGCTGGCAGAAAAAAGCAATGACAATTTCGCTTGAACTGCTCTGGAATGGCTGTACTTTTGAAATCAATTTCAATATAATAGTACGGAAAAGGAGTGGAAAAGAATGACTTTTGTAATGTTCCTGCTGGGGCTTGTCCCGATCCTGTGGATGATCCTGGCACTGATCGGCTTCAAATGGGCCGGCTATAAGGCGAGCATCGTCGCGATGCTGCTGGCTGCGGTCCTTTCTGTCACCGTCTGGAAGCTGCCGCTCATCGATACCGCGACGGCTGCGCTGGAAGGCTTCGCTATGGCGGCATGGCCGATCATCCTGGTCATCATCGCCGCCGTCTTTACATACAACCTGACTCTGCGCACCGGCAAGATGGAGGTCATCAAGCGGATGATCACCAGCGTGTCGAGCGATAAGCGCATCCTGGTGATCCTGATCGGCTGGTGTTTCGGCGGGTTCATGGAAGGCATGGCCGGATTTGGCACGGCCATCGCTATCCCGGCGGGAATGCTGGCCGGGCTCGGATTTCCGCCGCTGCTCGCCTGTCTGGTCTGCCTGGTCGCCAATGGCACGCCGACGCCCTTTGGCTCCATCGGCATCCCGACCGTGACGCTGGCCAACCTGGTCGGTCTGGACAATGCGGCGCTGGCGTTCACTGAGACGCTGCAGCTCGCGCCGCTGATGCTGCTGTCCCCGTTCATCATGGTCATGATCACCGGCAAGGGGTTCAAGGCCTTGAAGGGCGTCAGCCTCATCACGCTGATCTCCGGTCTGTCGTTCGTCCTGCCGCAGCTGGCGGTGACATATTTCGTCGGCAGCGAGCTCGCCGTCGTGGTCGGTTCCATCTGCTCGCTGCTGGTGACCATCGCCGCGGCGATGCTGCATGAGCGCAGGTCTTCCGCTCCAACGGAATATCGGATGGAGATGCCGAAGAGCGATCATTCGCTGACGGTCAAAGAGGCGCTGGTCGCCTGGTCTCCGTTCATCCTCGTCTTCGTCTTCCTGCTGTCCACCAGCAAGCTGATCGCGCCGGTCAACACATTCCTCAATCAGTTCAGCACGGCGGTGCCGATCTATACCGGGGAAGGGGCCGCGCCGTATACCTTCACGTGGATCAACACGCCGGGCATCTGGATCTTTCTGTCCGCGTTCATCGGCGGCTTCATCCAGCGGGCAACGCTGAAGGAGATGCTCTATGTGCTGAAAGCGACGCTGGTGCAGATGTCCAAGACGATGGTGACGATGCTGTGTGTGCTGGCGACGGCTAAGATCATGGGCTATTCCGGCATGATCACCAGCATCGCGAATATGTTCGTGCTCACGCTTGGTTCGCTGTATCCGCTGGCCGCTCCGCTGATCGGCGCCCTGGGCACATTCGTGACCGGCAGCGGGACGAGCTCTTCGGTGCTGTTTGGCAATGTGCAGCTGCAGGCCGCAAACGCCATCGGCGCCAATGCGTATTGGATGGTCGCGCTCAACAGCCTCGGCGTGGCAGCCGGCAAGATGCTGGCGCCGCAGAGCATCGCGATCGGCCTTGTTTCGGTCAACGAGAGCGGGAAGGACGGCGAGCTGCTGAAAAAGGTGCTCCCGTATACCGTGCTCTATCTGGTGATCATGGCATTGATCGCTTATTTCGGCCTTCCGCTGTTTGAATCATTGCATCTGTTTTCCTGATCATCTGGCACAGTCTTCGGATTGTGCCTTTTCTTTTTGCGCTCTGCAACTTTGTCTTCTGCTTGAATGGTCTTATATATGCAGGGGAGGAGAGCTTATGCAGGAGCAGATCATCGATGGCAGATACAGGATATGCGGGAGGATCGGCCAGGGCGGCATGTCGACGGTCTACTTGGCAGAGGAGCTGCAGACGAAGGAGCAGGTCGCTCTCAAATGGGTCAGACGGGCGCAGATGCGGCGCTTCGGGATCAGCGAACAGGATGTGCAGCGGGAAGCGGAGCTGATGCGCGGGATCGATCATCCCGCGCTTCCGCGCATCCGGGAGCAGTTCGTCAGTGAGGAGGGCTGCATCATCGTGATGGACCGGGTGAAGGGACAGACGCTGGCGGACATCCTGCATAGGGACGGCACGCTGTCTGTGCGGCAGACGTGTGATCTGGGCATCCGCCTGTGCCAGGTGCTCTCCTGTATGCACGCCGCGCATCCGCCGGTGATCTATCGGGACATGAAGCCGGAAAACGTCATGATCGATGAACAGGGCGGCGTGCATCTGATCGATTTCGGCATCGCCTGCCGCTATGGTGCACAGGAGCGCGATGTCCGCTTCCTGGGCACGCCGGGCTATGCGCCTGCAGAGCAGCTCGCCGGGGAGCGCTGCGATCCGCGCACCGATATCTATGCGCTGGGCAAGACGCTCTGGCAAGCGGCGTATGGCAGAGAAATGAATGAGCAGGCGCAAAAGACGAGGCTGCAGCGCATCCTGGCGCGCTGCATGGAGAAACGCATGCAGGAGCGTTATCCGGATTGCCGCTGGCTGGCCAGAGATCTGCGCCGGTGCAGGCATCGAAGGGCCATCCTGCTGAGCAGGGCGCTGACCGCCTCTGTGCTGACCGCCATGAGCGTGCTGCTCATCTGGCAGGGCACAGGCCCCAGCGAGGACGCCGTGCTGCGCAAGTGCCGCCGCCTGATCCAAGCGGTGCAGGCAGACGGGATATTTACGCCGGAGGAAGAGGAGGAGCTGCTGGCGTGGGTGGATGCCTGCGGATCACAGCGCGTACGCGCGCAGACATCCTATATGCTGGGAGAACTGTACTGGCAGATGTATCCGGGCGCGCAGGAAGCCAGCGCATGGCAGCGAATGAAGCTGGCTGTTCCCTGGTTCGTCAACGCGCTGGCGGATGAAGCACTGCAGGACGATGCCCGCGCATATGTGGCCATAGGGACGTTTTATCAGCGCATGGCATCGGATGATCTGCAGGCGGAGGAGCTTTCGGCCCTGTGGAGACAGATGCGGGCATCGCTGCAGGAGAGGGCCGGCGATGAGGATCTGCAGCTTCAGCTATGCACGGCAGTCTGCATCATGTGGGGGGAACACGATGCACTGTTAGCGGAGGCGGGCATCGACAGGGAAGCGCAGAAAGCCATGCTTGTGCGTGTGCAGGCCAGGCTGGCTGAGCTTCCTGCGGAAAAGACAGCAGCGCTGCGGGAACACGCCCGCGCGCTGGAAGAAGCCGCAGATGCGGCAGAAAGGAAGGATGAATGAGACATCAGCTTTGGAAAGGGATCGCAGCCGGCGTGCTGCTGCTGAGCCACAGCGGCATCATGGCAGAAGCCAGGGAAGCCGAGCCGCTGCAGATCCTCGAGGTGGACATGCAGCATATGGGAGAGCCATGGCAGAATAAGGAATGGGTAAATGATCCGGTCGTGATCCGGGTGAAGACCAACCGGGGAGAGGATGTGCAGCTGGGGTGTTCCAGGAGCACTGATCCGCCGCAGCTATGGCATGGATCGCTCTGCCTGCAGGAAGGCGGAGACTGGTTCTTGTTCGCGCGGGATGAGGAGGGGGAGGTCTCAGCACCGCTGCTGCTTCAGGACCTGCGCATCGATGGTGAAGCGCCGGAATACGGATGGGAGAATCTGATCGTGGAGCGCGACTGGAAGACGCAGACCGGCAGCTTCCGCCGCAACCTTGCGCGCGATGCCGCCCAGGGCATCACATCGCTGCGCATGCGCAGGAGCGATGAAGCGTGGCAGGAGGTAGGAGAAGAGACGGTATATTTCCAGGGAAATGAAATCATTACCTTTCAGGCGGAGGATGCGGCCGGCAATGTGAGCGAGACGACGCTGACGTTTTGCAGCGTCGATGATCAGGCGCCTGAGCTGGACATCTCGTTTGCCCAGCCGCAGATCAGCGCCGTGCCGCAGCAGGCTGATATCGTTTTGCGCGATGCGCATCCCGATGAGAAAGCGGGATATGCGCTGCTGGAGAAAGACGGCGTCTCGCAGCGGATCGATCTGTGCTGGCAGGAATGCGCAGACGGCCTGATGGCCCGGCTGCATGTGGAAGGGGAAGGCAGCTATCGCTTGACGGTCATCGCGGCGGACCGTTCGGGAAATCAAAGCGAAGAGACGGTGTCGTTCATCATCGATGAGCATGCGCCCATCATCGATCATCAGCTTGCTCAGCAGCGCACATCCTGCGATGGACCGCTCCGTCTGAAGATCCGCGTAAAGGAGGAGAACTTTTGTGAGACGGGGGTCTCTTTGCTGGGCAGCTATGCAGGCGCTTCGCTGACCTGGGCAGAAGAAGACGGCTGGCATGCCGCCGAACTGACGCTGACGCAGGATGGCCGCTATGAAGGAAAGGTCATCGTCCGCGATATGGCCGGGAATGTCAAAGAGCATGCGCTTCCTTCGCTTGTCGTGGATACACAGAAGCCCGTGGTCCGCATCGAAGGCATTGATGAACGGCCGCGCGCTGAAGGCGTGATGAACGCGCAGGTGACGGTCATCGAGGACGATCCTGATCTGCAGAGCATCGACCTTCGCATCATTGGCAGCGACGGCCATGTGCAGACGGTGCGTCCGCAGATCATAAGCCAGGCAGACGGATTATGCCTGAAGGTCTCTGACCTGGACAGCCGGCTGCTTCAGGATGATCGCTATACGCTGCGTGTCTCAGTGATGGATCAGGCGGGAAACCAAAGCGAGCAGGAGGCCTTTTTCCGGATCAACCGCTTCGGTTCGTTGTTTGCGATGTCCAAAGGCGGCGAAGAAGAGCCGCTGGTCATCCAGGAGCGCAATGTCGATCAGATCGAACAGGTGCAGATCGTCCTGCGCATGAACGATGAGCTGAAGGTGCTGGAAGAGGGCAGAGACTATGCGCTCCATCATGCGCTGAACGCGTGGAATGAGTATGCGTATGTGCTCGATCCCGCGCTGTTTCAGCAGGATGGAAGCTACAGCGTCAGCGTGCTGTCTACGGATGCGGCCGGAAACCGCAACCGCTCTTCTGCGCAGCTGCCGATGCGGTTCACCGTGGACAGACAGCCGCCGCAGATCCGCTTGCTGGGCGCAGAGGACAGCGGCGGGGAAATGAAGCTGAAGCTGATGATCACCGACGCCTTCGATGTACGGGACATCCGCGTCACGATCGATGGAGATCAGGCGTCCTGGCATAAGCAGGGCGGCGTTTACTATGTCACGCTGCCGAAGATGACGCAGGGCACGCAGATCCATGTGGAGGCGGAAGATGTCAACGGGAACGCTGGACAGCTGGTGATCGATGGAGCGGACATCATGGAAGAGAAAGCGGGAAGCGGATGGGCACTGCCTGTGCTGGTGATCATGACCGCATTGACAGCGCTTGCATATGGGACGAAAAAAGCCAGGAAGCTGCTTTTGTTTCCGCATCGATTCTGATAAAATGGTGCTGTTAGAGAGGATGATGATGGATGTGGGCATACGAAAGTGTGTTTTATCAGATTTACCCCCTCGGATTCTGCGGAGCGCCATTTGAGAATGACGGCTGTCTCTGTCACAGGATCCGGAAAGTGGAGGATTGGATCCCGCAGCTGAACAGGCTGGGCGTGAATGCTGTCTATTTCTCACCGGTATTTGAAAGTGATACGCACGGCTATAATACACGCGACTATCAGAAGATCGACTACCGGCTGGGCACCAACGCGGACTTTGCAGAGCTGTGCCAGCGCCTTCACGCGCAGGGCATCCGGGTCGTGTTGGACGGGGTGTTCAACCATGCCGGCCGCGGCTTCTGGGCTTTTCAGGATGTGCTGGCACATCGCGAGGCTTCGCCTTACCGCGACTGGTTCTATCTCAATTTTCAAGGCGATTCTCCGTATCATGACGGGCTTTGGTACGAAGGCTGGGAAGGCAACTATGATCTGGTGAAGCTGAACCTGGATAATCCGCAGGTGAAGGACTATCTGTTTTCCTGCATCAGTGGCTGGGTCAGTGAGTTTGATATCGACGGGCTGCGGCTGGATGTGGCATATTGTCTGAAACCGGAGTTTATCCGGGAGCTGCGCGCCTTCTGCGACGGGCTGAAGCCGGACTTCTTCTTGGTCGGAGAACTGCTGCATGGGGATTACAACCGCTGGGTCGGCGAAGGGCTGCTGCACAGCGCCACCAACTATGAATGTTACAAGGGACTGCATTCCAGCTTCAACAGCATGAATCTCTTTGAGATCATGCATTCGCTGAAGCGCCAGTTCGGTCCTGAACCATGGACGCTGTATCGGGGAAAGCATCTGCTCAGCTTTGTGGATAACCACGACGTCTCCCGCATCGCGAGCGTGCTGCAGGAACCAAGGCATCTGCCGCTGATCTATGCGCTGATGTTCGCCATGCCGGGGATCCCCTGTATCTATTATGGAAGCGAATGGGGCGCAAAGGGAGAAAAGCGCGACGGTGATCCGGCATTGCGGGTCAGCTTCGACGCGCCGCAGTTCAACGCGCTCAGCGAGTGGATCAGCGTGCTGGCCAGGATCAAGCGGCAGTCAGCGGCACTGTGCTATGGCGATTTCCACGATGTGCTGATCACGAACCGCCAGTGTGTGTTCGCACGCAGAAGCGAAGAGGAATGCGTGTGGACGCTGATCAACGCGGACAGCGAACCGTATCTGTTCCGCACCGGAGCAGCGGGAAAGCAGGCATGCAGCCTGATCGATGATGCGCGCTTCACGATGGAGGAGGAAATGGTCCTTGCGCCTTACAGCGCAAAGCTGCTCAGGATCGAGGAGTGAATGAGGCAGGAGAGGGACTGCCAAGCGTTTTCCAAAGAAAAAGGCGGGAGAGATCCCGTCTTTTGTCCATTTAGGCGGCCGCTGAAGAACGATCGCAGCCTGTCTTATCGCATGGCCTCCTGAGCGATGGCATGGCCGATCTCGGTATATCGGTCCAGGTCGTCTTCGCTCGGCGTGTAGCACTGGGAGAGCACGGCGTCGCTGGCCAGGGCGAATCCGGCATCCTGCAGCCGTTCGTTGATGGTCTTTACGGTGTTGCCGAACCATCCGTAGGCGCCGAAGCCCAGCGCTTTCTTTCCCTTGATCTTGCATGACGCGAGCTTGTCGATGAATCCGGCGATCTCCGGGGACATCGCGTTGTTGTAGCAGCCGCTGCCGACCAGGACGACGCTGGCGTCCAGGATCTCCTTCATGATGATGCTGCTGTCGGTCACTGAATGCTGGTAGACCTTGACCTCCATCCCGGCCTCTCCCATTCCTTCGGCCAGCGCTTCGGCCATCTGGCGGGTGTGGCTCCATACGCTCTCATAGACGATGACGGCCTTGTCTGTGCTGCGGAAAGAGGCAAAGCCTTCGTATGCTTCCAGGAGCTGAGGGATGTAGCTTTTCCAGATGATGCCGTGTGCCGGCGCGATCATCTCGATTTCCAGGTTCATCTCCTGGATCTGCCGCAGCTTTGCACTGACCTGTGCGCCATAGGGCATGACGATGTTGGCATAATATTCTTTTGCTTTGTCCAGGCAGAAGCTGAGGTCATGGGCTTCATCGAACAGCTTGAAGCTGACGATGTGCTGACCGAAAGCGTCATTGGAAAAGACGATCTTTGCTTCCGCGTCATAAGTGAGCATGTTGTCCGGCCAGTGGATCAGCGGCATCTCGACGAATGTGAACTGATGCTTGCCGGTGCTCAGCGTATCTTTGGTCTTGACCCGATTATATTCCACTTCTTTGAAATACTGCTTCATCATGTTGTTCGCGCCGGCGTTGGATGCGTAGACCTTGGCCTGCGGATAGGCGCGCATGACGTGGAGGAAACCGCCGGAGTGATCCGGTTCCGCATGCTGCACGATGATGTTGTCGACGGGGCGATCGCCGATCACGCTGCGGATCCGCTCCAGCATCTCTTCGGCGAATTCTTCTTCGACCGTATCAAACAGCGTCACTTCATCGTCTACCACCAGATAGGCGTTGTATGTGGCGCCTTCCTGTATCGGATAAAGGCTTCCGTGAAAGTGACGGTTGTTGAAATCACGGACGCCGACCCAGTAAATATCTTCTTTGATCTGAATGCCTTTTTTCATCTGTTTCACCTCGCCAAACATTTTATTCTATCTGTGCCCAAATGTCCATTGATTTTATATTTGCGCAGCGGCTTGCCGGCATGATGAAAAAATGTCTGAATATGAAATCGTTTTCTTTGGATTACGCAGGAAATAGGAGTATAATAAAAACAGAGTTCTTGGACTTGAACAGGAGGTAGATCTGAAATGATTATTCAAAGCAAGAGAGTCTGGGTCTTGGGGCAGTGGCTTGAGGCGCAGGTGGAAGTGGAAGAAGGCAAGATCAAGGAGATCCTGCCGTATGGTTCCCGACCGGCAGACAAGGACTACGGCGACAAGCGTGTCGTTCCTGGATTCATCGACATCCATACCCATGGCGCTTATGGATTTGATACCAATGACGCAGAGGAAGAAGGACTGCGCAACTGGATGAAGAACATTCCGGAAGAAGGAGTGACCGGCATCCTTCCGACGACCATCACACAGAGCGAAGAGGTGCTGACCAAAGCGGTCGCCAATGTTGCTAAGGTCGTAGAAGAGGGATATGAGGGTGCAGAGATCCTCGGTATCCATTTTGAAGGACCTTATCTGGATCAGGTATATAAGGGCGCACAGCCGGAGCAGTATTGCGTCGCACCGGATGTGGAGCAGTTCAAGCGTTATCAGAAGGCGGCCAACGGCCTCATCAAGGTCGTGACGATGGCGCCGGAGCATGATGAAGGCTTCCAGCTGCTGCATTATCTGAACGACACCGGCGTCATCGCCAGCATCGGACATTCCGGCGCAACCTTCGAGGAGGCGCGCATGGCCATCGCCAACGGCGCCCGCAGCATGACGCACATCTTCAACGGCATGACGCCGTTCCATCACCGCAACCCGGGCCTGATCGGCGCAGCGATGCGTTTCCGTGACACGTACGGCGAAGTGATCTGCGATGGCAATCACTCCAATGTGAATTCATTGAACAATCTCTTCATGGCCAAGGGACGCGACTATACGATCATGATCACCGACGCGCTGATGGTCAAGGGACTTCCGGTCGGCACGAAGGTATTGTTCGGCGGTAATGAGATCGAGCTGTATGAGGACGGCAGCGCGCATCTGACGAGCACGAAGGGATTAGCTGGCTCCACGCTGAAGGTGAACATGGGACTGAAGGTCCTGGTGGAAAAAGCCATGGTGCCGTGGGATTATGCCATCAACTCCTGCACGCTGAATCCGGCGAGACTGCTGGGCATCGACAGCCGCAAGGGTGCGATCCGCGCCGGCAATGACGCAGATATCGTCGTGCTGAATGATGATTATTCCGTAGAGACGACATATGCGAGAGGCAAGGTCGTTTACGAAAAGCAATAATCAGGATCAGACGTATGAAAAGGTTCCGCGAGGAACCTTTTATCATGGGGGAGAGGATAGAGATGATGATCAGAAAGGCCGTGCCGCAGGATCTGGATGCGCTGATCGCGCTGATCGTCCGGCGCATGGCATGGATGGATGAGCAGGGCATCGAGCAATGGAACACCGGGGATTATCTCGGCATTTACCCGCCCGCATATTTTCTTTTGCGCATCACTTCCGGCGAGCTCTTCGTGGCCTGGGACGGGCAGCTGTGCGGGATGGCCGCTTTGCTTGAGCAGGATGAGCGATGGCAGGATGGGCTTCCGGCATATTATGTGCATCATCTGGCCGCGGATCCGCGCTGTCCCGGCACAGGGGCCGCCCTGCTTCGCTTCGCTGAAGAGAAGGCGCTGCAGAAGGGGCATGGGGTGGTGCGCCTGGATGCGCAGCGCGGCAATGAAGCGCTCAACGCGTGGTATGCGCGGCAGGGGTACCGTTATGTCGGGCTGATGCGCGAGGGAAGCTATGAAGGCATCCTGCGCGAGAAGAGGCTGATCAGAAATACGTCTTGCTGAAGACTGCCTTGGCGATGATGCGCACCGGCAGAGCGCGCACTTCATCCCGGGTGAAATAGCGGTTCTCCACTTCCGGGTTGGCGGCTTCCAGCACCATCAGGTCATCTTTCAGGATGACCTTTTTTACCGTGGCTTCTTCATCGCTGATCAATACGACGGCGATCTCTCCGCTTTGCACCTGGGAACAGGCGCGGACGAAGAGCAGGTCGCCGTCCCGGATGCCGGCATTGATCATGCTGTTGCCGCGCACTTTCAAAAAGAAGTCTCCGGAAGCGGCTTCTTGTTCGCTGACGGGTTCATAGCCCAGCAGCTGCTGATCGGCGAACATGTCATAGCCGGCCTTGATCGTGCCCAGCACCGGCTTTTCCAGAAAACGCGCTTCTTGTTCGAGGAGCGCATCGACATCGTGGCGGATCAGCGCGGAAAGGCGCTGTTTGGTCTCTGATTGGACCGTACGGATCTCGCCGCTGGCCCACCGGCATACGGTCGATCTGCTCACGTCAAGCTGCCGGGCGATGGCCTCATAGGAAAGCCCGCTGTTCTGCCGGTAGCGCTGGATGATCTGCTGCAGTGTCATGGTCCATCCTCCTGTCTTTCATTCATTATACGACAGACTCGCGATATGAGCAACATCATTGGTGGATTTGATCAAATGTTGCGTATTTGTTGCGTAAATGGTTGAAATCGTCAGAGAAAAGCCGTATCATGATGAGGAATGGAGGAGAGAGCGTGAGAGGATACAGACATGATGTGGGCATGATCGCGGTATGGGACAGGCGCGGGCATCTGACGCCCCTTTCGCTGATCTGGGATGATGGGACCCGGTATCGGATCGATGCGATCCTCGAGCGAAGGGAAGTCGTCCTCGAGCATGAAGGCAGTGCGGTGTGTTATCGCTGCCGCATCGCCGGGACGATGCGCCGCATCTTCTATGTGCGCGAGCGTTGGTTCGTGGAAAGCCGCCGCCGCTGAAAAGAGCGCATTGACGGATGATTTGATGGATAATATAATGAATGAGACCGGAAAAGGGGTGAGGATCGGATGGTGAGCGAAGAGATGAAGGCGTTCTGTCATCAGATGATGGACTACCGGCTGCCGCGCTGGAGCGAACTGCCGGGATTTGACATCTACATGGATCAGCTGATCACGCTGGTCCGTCAGTATCTGGCGCCGTTGTTTGATGAAGAGGATGCGATCATCACCAGTTCGATGATCAATAATTATGTCAAGGCCGGGTTGATCCCGAAGCCGGAAAAAAGCGTTATCATGCGCAGCATATCGCGTCGCTGATCGCGATCACGCTGCTGAAGCAGGTGCTCTCCATCTCTCAGATCGACGATGGCATCCGCTTTCAGCTGGAGGATCACAGCCCGCAGGAAGCGTATGATCGTTTCTGCGATGAACAGGAGAAGGCGCTGAAGATGATCGCCTCTCAGGTGCTTGAGCGGCAGATGGAGCAGGTGCAGCAATATCTGAGCGATTTTCATGCGGATCATCTGGCGGTGCGCCTGGTCACGCTGTCATTTGCCTCTGCGCTGTCAGCCAAAAAGATGATGGCGCTGCGAAAGGGTCTGCCGGAAACAGAAGAACAGTGACCTGGATGGCTGCCGCGCGCAGATGCCGCAGCAGCCTTTTATTTTGAGCGAGGGAGAGTGAGAACGTGAAAGAAGCCTTTCTGAACAGGATGCGCGCGTATCTTCAGGATGAATATGAAGACTGGCTGGCGTGTCTGCAGCAGCCGCGGTTCCGCGGGCTGAGGGTGAATACGGCGCGCTGTGATACAGAGACCTTTCTGCGGCTGGCGGATTGGCCATGTGAGCCCAGCCCCATCTGCCCGCAGTCATTTTATGTGACCCGCGAGCATCTCGGCCTGCATCCCCTGCATGCCGCAGGGGCATTTTATCTGCAGGAGCCAAGCGCGTCCAGCGCGGTGGAGGTGCTGGATGTGCAGCCGCATGACTGGGTGCTCGATCTGTGCGCGGCGCCCGGGGGAAAGAGCACGCAGATCGCCGCCAAGCTCGATCACACCGGCTTTCTCCTCAGCAATGAGATCGAAGCGAAGCGCGCGCAGACGCTGTTATCCAATATGGAGCGGCTGGGCTTTTCAGAATATGCCGTAAGCTGCGCCGCGCCGGCGCAGGTGTGCGGCGAGATGGCCGGCTGCTTCGACCGCGTGCTGGTCGATGCCCCATGCAGCGGAGAAGGCATGTTCCGCAAGCATGAGCAGGCGGTGGAAGGCTGGAGCGAGGAACACGTGCGCTTCTGCGCCGCCCGTCAGCGCGAGATCCTCGCCTGCGCGCATGAGGCGCTCAGGGAAGGCGGCATCCTCGTCTATTCCACATGCACATACGCGATGGAAGAGAATGAAGAGACGGTGAAGGCGTTTTTGGAGCGGTTTGACGACATGGAGCTGATCGACTGCGGCGTCAGCTTCGGCCGCCCGGGACTTCCGCTGGATGACTTTGACTCTTCCAAGGTGCGCCGGATCTTCCCCATGGACAGAGGAGAAGGCCACTTCATCGCCAAGCTGCGGCGAAAAGGCGATGCGCCGCGCCGTGCGCGCAAGGAAGAAAAGGACAAACAGCCGGATCCCTGCGTGCAGGCATTCCTGCAGGATCAGCTGAGCGATCCCCGCATGCATCTGCTCGTTCAGGGAGATACGGTGCTGGGCAGAAGACAGCCCTTTGTCCGCTTGGGCAAGATCCGCGTGCTGCGTCAGGGCATCCGTTTGGGCGATGTGGTGAAGAAGCGCTTTGAGCCGCATCATCATTTTTACATGGCCGCGGTGCATCAGCCGCTATTGCGGCATGTCCGCGAGCTGGACCTCGCGCAGAGCGAACAATTTTTGAAGGGTCATCCTCTGCCTGATCCTGCACGCGGATTCATCTGCCTGCGTTATCAGGGATTCCCGCTCGGGTTCGGCAAAGGGGATGGCAATTGGATCAAGAACCGCTACCCCAAAGGGCTGCGGCAGATGGGCAGGTGAGATCATGTTGGTCAGTGTTGAGCATCTGAGCAAGATGCAGAATGTCAGAGCGATCGTCGACGACGTCAGCTTCGCCATCGAGGAAAAGGACCGCATCGCGCTGGTGGGCGTCAACGGCACCGGAAAGAGCACGCTGCTGAGGGTCATCGCCGGCAAGGAGAAAGCGGACAGCGGCACGATCACGTATCGGCGGGAGCTGCGCATTTCCATGCTGGATCAGGATCCGGTATTCGACGCAAGCTCCACCGTGCTGGACGCTGTGCTCGCCGGTGCGGATGATGTCAGCGCATATGAGGCCCGTTCCATCCTGAACCGGCTGGGCATGCGCGATATGGAGGCAGAGATCGGCATCCTCTCCGGCGGGCAGAAAAAGCGGGTGGCACTGGCCAGGGCCTTGTTACGGCCCTGTGATCTGCTCATCCTGGATGAGCCGACCAACCATCTGGACGCACAGATGATCGAATGGCTGGAAAGGTATTTGCAGAAACGGACGTCGGCGCTGCTCATGGTGACGCATGACCGGTATTTCATGGAGCGCATCTGCACGAAGATGATGGAGCTGTCCCAGGCAAAGCTCTACACTTATCAGGCCAATTATTCGGCCTATCTGGAGGCGAAGGCAGAGCGTCTGCAGCTGGAGCAGAGCCGGGAGGCCAAGCGGCGCAGCTTGCTGCGCAAGGAGCTGGAATGGGTGCGCGCCGGCGTGCAGGCCCGTTCCACCAAGAGTCGCGCCCGCCTGGAGCGTTTTGAACAGCTGAGCGCGGTCCGCTCACCACAGCAGGAAGGCAGCATGGAGCTCAATCTGCGTTCTTCCAGGCTGGGAAGAAAGACGATCGAATGCGTTTCCCTGGGGAAGCGCTATGGCGATCATGTCCTCTTCGAGCACTTCAGCCTGCAGTTCAAGCGCAATGAGCGCATCGGCATCATCGGTGAAAATGGCTGCGGCAAGACGACGCTGCTGAAGATCATGGCGGGAGAATGCGCGCCGGACAGCGGCGAGGTCATCCGCGGAGAGACGGTGAAGATCGGCTTCTTCCATCAGGGGCATGATCAGATGGACGGCGCCATGCGTGTCATCGATTATATCCGCGAGGTGAGCGATCAGATCGAGACCGCACAGGGCACACGCACGGCTGCGCAGATGCTCGAGCAGTTTCTGTTCGATAAAAACCTGCAGTATAATACGATCGGCAGGCTGTCCGGCGGGGAAAAGCGCCGGCTGTACTTGCTGCGGGTGCTCATGAGTGCGCCAAACGTGCTGTTTCTCGATGAGCCCACCAACGATCTGGACATCACGACGCTGACGATCCTGGAGGATTATCTCGATCAGTTCCCGGGCATCATCGTCACCGTCTCCCATGACCGTTATTTTCTCGACCGCATCTGTGATTCGCTGCTCGTCTTCCGCGATCATGTGATCGAAAAGCACATCGGCGGATACAGCGCCAACATGGAACAGCTGTACAGCACGGCCTCAGCGCCGGAAAAAGAGCGTGAAAAGCCGAGGCCGTCTTCTGCGCCTAAGATGAGCACCCGGGAGAAGCAGGAGCTCGACCACATGGAAGCGGATATCGCCGCGCTGGAGGAACAGATCGCGCAGATCGATGCGCAGATGCAGGCGCATACCGATTTTCGCGAGATCGAGGCTCTGTCCGCGCAGCGCATGGATCTGGAGCAGCAGATGGAAGGAAAGATGGAACGCTGGATGGAGCTCAGCGAACGCAAGGCGCAGATCGACGCCTATTACCGAAAATAAAACAAGCAGAGAGAGCGAGCGCTTTCTCTGCTTGTTGCGTTTAGATCTGCCAGTCGATCGCTTCGACCTGATGCGCCTGCAGAAAGGCGTTGGTCTTGGAAAAGTGGCCGCAGCCGGCAAACCCGTAATTCACGGAATACGGGCTGGGGTGGGAGGTGGTCAGGATGAGATGCGCCGGGTTGCTCAGCAGAGCCTGCTTGGCCTTGGCGTTCCTTCCCCACAGCAGGAAGACGACCGGGGAGGGCAGGGCATCGAGCAGCCGGATGATCTGATCGGTCAGGATCTCCCATCCCTTGTTCGCGTGTGAATTAGGCTGACTCTCTCGCACCGTGAGCACGGTGTTGAGCATCAGCACGCCTTGTCTGGCCCACTTTTCCAGATTGCCATGATCAGGGATCTGAAAGCCGACGTCCCTATGCAGCTCCGCAAAGATGTTCTGCAGGGAGGGAGGAGGCGTCACGCCGCGCTGCACGGAGAAGCACAGCCCGTGTGCCTGTCCCTTGCCATGGTAAGGATCCTGTCCCAGGATGACGGCCTTCACCTGGTGATAAGGGGTGTATTTCAATGCGTTGAAGATGTCATACATGTCTGGATAGACACGCTGATGCGCATATTCATAGGCGAGGAATCTCCTGAGCTTCTGATAATAGTCTTTCTTGAATTCATCTGCGAGCAGCTGATCCCATTCATTGCCGATGTGTACCATGTTGTGTTCCTTCTTTCCTTGTCCGTTGTCTTTCTTTTCATTATACACGAAAATGCGCTGGAAAAACGAACAGGGTGGATATATCGTCAACGCAGAAGATCGCATTCCTGGATTTTCCGCTCTTCAATCAGCGTGGTTTTTATGCTACAATTCCTTTCGATAAGGGGTTGAAACAATGGAGAAAACAAGGGAATGGAAACAATACCTCATGGTGATCCTGGGCAGCGCGCTGTTTGCGGCGTCGGTCAATCTGCTGATCGTGCCGCTCAGCCTGTACAGTGCCGGCATCGTGGGCATCGCGCAGATCCTGCGTACGCTGCTCGTGCCGCTGATGCCGTTTGCGGCCGGCTTTGATGTGGCGGGCATCATCAATCTGCTGCTCAACATCCCGCTCTTCCTGCTGGCGTTCCGCTCGATCTCAAGGGGGTTCTTCGTGAAGACCGTCATCAGCATCATCGTACAGACGGCCGTGATGTCGCTGGTTCCGATCCCTTCGGAGCCGATCCTGGGCGATATGCTCGCTTCCTGCCTGATCGGCGGGATCCTCGGCGGACTGGGCGTCGGACTGACGCTGCGCAGCAGCGGAAGCTGCGGCGGAACGGACATCATCGGCTTCTTTTTGTCAAAGAAGAATTTTCCGATCACGGTGGGCCAGCTTTCCATCGGGGTCAATGTGGTGCTGTACAGCATCTGTGCGCTGATGTTCAATCTGGAGACCGCGATCTACTCGATCATCTACATGGTCGTCATGTACAGCGTGTGCGATCATACACATTATCAGAACATCAACATGACGGCAATGATCTTCACGAAGAACATCGATGTGCAGTTTGCCATCATGCATGAAATGGGCCGCGGGGTAACATATTGGAAGGGCGCTGGAGCTTATACTGATGCGGAGACGCTGATCTTGGTATGCGCCATCAACAAGTATGAAGAGGCCCAGCTGAAAAAGATCATCTATACGCTGGATGAACATGCCTTCGTCATCTTCAGCGAGGGGATGAGCATCAGCGGAAACTTTGAAAAAAGACTGTAAAAAAAGAAGCGGTGCGATGCCGCTTCTATTTACGTTTGAGAATCGATCAGTCCAGGTCAGCCAGAACTTCCTGCAGGTTTTCTTCGATGGTCTGCTGCAGCGTATCGAAGGAATTGTTGAATTTGTTCTGGTCCATCTCATTGAGGGAAAGGCGGATGATCTTTTCTACGCCGTTGTTGCCGACGACAGCCGGAACGCCGATATAGTAGCCTTCTCTGCCATATTCGCCATTCTGGTAGGTGGATACGGTGAGGATGGCTTTCTCGTCATTGAGCAGGCAGGAGACCAGCCGCTTCAGCGCCAGGCCGATGCCATAATAAGTCGCCTTCTTGCGGTCGATGATCTCATAGGCGGCATTGCGGACTTCCATATAGATGTTCTGCAAATCCTCCAGGGTGAGGTTGTCTTCCTCATCGATGTATTCGAGCAGGTTCTTGCAGCCCAGGTAGCAGTGGATCCACGGCACGAAGCTGGAATCGCCATGTTCGCCCAGGATGTAAGCGTGGACATTGCTCGGCGCCATGCCCAGACGCTTGGAGATATTGTAGCGCAAGCGTGCCGTATCCAGGATGGTCCCTGATCCGATGACGTGTTCCTTCGGCAGGCCGCTCGCCTTGTAAGCCACATAGGTCATGATGTCGACCGGGTTGCTTGCCACGACGAGGATGCCCTTAAAGCCGGAGTTCTTGACCTGCGTAGCGACGTCCTTGGTGATGCGGGCGTTGATGCCGACCAGTTCCAAGCGGGTCTGTCCGGGCTTCTGTGCGGCTCCGGCGGTGATCACGACGATGTCTGCGTCGCCGCATTCTTCATATTCGCCGGCCTTGATGGTCATCTTGGAATCGGCATAAGGCAGACCGTCGCTGAGATCCATCTGTTCGCCGACAGCCTTGTCTTTGTTCATGTCGATGAGTACCAGTTCGTTGATGCCCTTCTCAGAGAGCAGAGAATAAGCAAAGCTCATTCCGACGAAACCGGTACCGACCAAAACGATTTTTCTCTTTCTGATTCTTTCTTCCATAACTGATACCTCCATATATACTCATTATACCGCTAAAAGGATAAAAAGAAACATCAGAACGCGCAAAGATGCGCAAATTCTGATGTTTTTCGCTATGGATCCGGAATCTTGATCAAAGGGAAACCATGACTTCGATGGTGTTGCCGTCACGTTCGATTTCCATGTTCATCTGTTCGCCGGTGCTGTGCTCGTTCAGTGCCGCGCGGACTTCTTCCGTGCTGTTCACTTCGGTGCCGTCCACGGAGATGATGCGGTCTCCGGTCTGCAGGCCGGCTCTGTCTGCGCTGCCGCCCTGGACGATCTGCACGATATAGACGCCGGTGGAATCTACGCCGAGCTGAGCGGCCGTGTTGCGGTCGGTGACATCATACAGGCTGACGCCGAGGGTCGGACGAGAAGTGACTTCGCCGTTTGCGATGAGCTCGTCGATGATGTCGGTTGCGTTGGAGATCGGGATGGCAAATCCGAGACCTTCGACGTTGTCGCCGCTGGATTTCGCGTTGATGATGCCGACGAGGTCACCGTTGGCATCGAACAGTCCGCCGCCGGAGTTGCCCGGGTTGACTGCCGCGTCGGTCTGCATCAGCGTCATCATCTGTCCGTCGATGCTCACTTCACGATCAAGCGCAGAGATGATGCCGCTGGTCACGGTTCCGCCCAGCTCGCCCAGCGGGTTGCCGATGACGACGGCGAGGTCGCCGACTTCCAGCTTGGTGGAGTCGCCCAGCACTGCCGGGATTAGTCCGCTGGCATCGATCTTCAGCACGGCGAGGTCGCTCTGTTCATCTGAACCGATGAGCTCTGCGCTGTATTCATCACCGGAACGGGTGCGCACCAGGATCGATGTCGCGCCTTCGATGACATGGTGGTTGGTGACGATATAGCCGTCCTGCGTCAGGATGACGCCGCTGCCGGCGCCGCTGCTGACATACTGCTGGAACAAGCTGTTGCCGCTGGAAATGGATTCGGTCTGGATCTCGACCACGGAGTCTGCGCAAGACTCGACCACGGCCTTGATCGTTCCGGATGAATCAGATGTCGCGTTGACCGTGCCGGACGTATCCCGGTAGATCACGCTGGATGATCCCATGCCGGATACGATATAGGATCCGCCCAGTCCGCCCAGCAGGGAGACCGCCAGACAGATGACGACCAGCAGCGCAAGCCGCCCGGATGTCAGCTGGATGAGCTTGGGAGCCTTCTTTGCCTTTACGCTCTTGTTTCCCTGTGCCGGAGCGCTCTGTGCTTCGATGATCCGCTCCCCCTGAGCGGCATAGCTCTCTGTGCTGTCTGTGTGATCTGTCTCTTCGCTGACTTCGATGACAGGTTCTTCCTCTGCGGCCGCCTCTGTGCTTTCTGCTTCCTGCGTACCGATCATCTCGGCGTCATCTGCGGCTGCATTTTCTTCTGCAGGTGCTTCGTCAGCTTCATCCCCTGCCGTCTCTGCTGTCTCTGGTGCGCTCAGCGCTTCCGCTTCCTGCGCTTCGTGCTGATCCCCTTCTTGTTCTGTTTCAGAAACCAGTTCGGTATTTTGTGTTTCTTCTGTCATTTCCGGTTCGGTTTCATTGAATCTGTTCTTTTCATTCATGGAAATGCCTCCTTCTCTCATTCCTTTTTACATGCTGCAGTATATAAAAATAATGTGTCAGGAATTCACTTGAATTATGTGAAAATCCACGTTTTTTAATATACACGCAATCATTTTTCGTGTAAAGGCGAAAGGTGTGTGAAAAGGATGAATTGCGGGTGAAATTCATTTCACACAGCCTTCACAATGCGCCCTTTCTTTGCGTTTTGCATAAGAATTTCCGTATATGGAAATAAGCGGGAATGATCCTATGCACACTGTGGATCATGCGTGACCTGGCTGAACAGATCAGCTTGTGCGCATAGGAGGAACGTTTCATCTGCCTGCGTGATCGCGCTGATAAAGAAGCTGTTGCTTTAGATGCGCAGTTTTTCATATTCTGTATTTCTCCTCTGTTGAAAAGAAAACGTCTTACATACTATAATGGGAAATATAAGTCATAAGGAAAGGGTGATTGACTTGGATTTACTGAAGCTCTTAGGCATCGTGATCGTCATTGTCGGCTTCGTGATGAAGATGGATTCGATCCTGATCATCATGGCGGCGGCCATCGTCACGGCGCTCGTCAGCGGCATGGATCTGGTAACCTTTTTGGAAACGCTGGGATCCAGCTTTGTCTCAAACCGCAGCATGTGTACGTTCATCATCGTGTTCCTGGTCACCGGAACATTGGAGCGAAACGGGCTCAAACAGGCCGCGAGCCATCTGATGACCCGCTTCAAGAATGCGACGGCCGGCATGGTGATCGGCATCTATGGCGTGTTCCGTCTGTTCTTCGCTGCCTTCAACATCAGCTTCGGCGGCGCTGCCGGATTCATCCGTCCGATCGTCATGCCGATGGCCACTGCCGCTGTGGAACGGGATGGGCATCCGATCGACCCGGATCATCTCGAACAGCTCAAGGGCATGTCGGCCGGCATGGACAATGTCGCCTGGTTCTTCGGCCAGGTGCTGTTCGTGGGCACCAGCGGCATGCTGCTGGTACAGTCTACGCTGGCAGATCTGGGCTATGAAGTGGAATTGATCGACTTGACCATGGTGCAGATCCCGGTCGCGCTGTGCGCGGTGGGCATAGCCATCGTCTACTATTATCTGAAAGACCGCCAGCTGAGCAAAAAGCGGCAGAAGGCAGGTGAGGCATGATGCGCGATCCGATCGAATATTTCCTGAGCGCGGAGATCACGCTTTCGGACAAGCTGCTGGAGGTGCTGTATCTCATCATCGGCCTGATCTGCATTTATACGGCCATCGCCAATCTGCGGGATAAAGGAAATCAGAAGCGCTATGGCACATTTGTCTTCTGGTGCACGCTGGGCCTGATGTTCGTGCTCGGGCCGTGGATCCCGTCTTTATATACCGGCATCCTGATGTGCGTCATGGTCGCAGTGCCGATCCTGCATCGGGTCAGCCGCGGCACACAGCCTGATCCCAGCGAGGAAGAGGCAGAGAAGAATTACCGCAAGATCGGCATGAAGGTATTCATCCCGGCGCTGAGCATCGGCGTATTTGCGCTGGCAGCCGCATTGTTCACCTCGATCTCTCCGCTGGTCGGCATGGGGGTCGGCGTATTTGCGGCAGTGATCATCCTGATGATCTATTCGCGGGACAACAAGCCGAAGGTCTTCCTGCAAGACTGCCGGCGCATGATGGATATCGTCGGACCGCTGAGCATGCTGCCGACGCTGCTGGCCGCGCTGGGCTCGGTGTTTACGGCCGCGGGCGTAGGCGATGTCATCGCGCAGATGGTGTCCAACGTGATCCCCAGCGGAAATCTCGTGGTCGGCATCATCGTGTATGCCGTGGGCATGGCGATCTTCACGATGATCATGGGCAATGCCTTTGCGGCCATCACCGTCATGACCGTGGGCATCGGCGCGCCGTTCGTGCTCTCGCTGGGTGCTGATCCGGTCGTCGTCGGTTCGCTGGCGCTGACCTGCGGTTACTGCGGAACGCTGTGTACGCCGATGGCCGCCAACTTCAACATGGTGCCGGTCGCCGTCCTGGAGATGAAAGATAAGAACGGCGTCATCAAGAAACAAGTGCTCATCGGCATCATCATGCTCATCTTGCAGATCATCTATATGATCGTCATGTGTTAGGAGGAAGATCATGAGAAAGATACTGGTTACTGGATTCGACCCATTTGGGGGAGAATCGATCAATCCGGCGTATGAGGCAGTCAAGCTGCTTCCTGAGCAGATCCTGGATGCTCGTGTCATCCCGTTGGAGGTGCCCACGGTGTTTGACAGCGGGCCGAAGAAGGTGATCGAAGCAGTGAGCGAGCTGCAGCCGGATTTTGTGCTGTGCATCGGTCAGGCGGGCGGACGCTCGCAGATCACGCCGGAATTCGTCGGCATCAATTATGCGCAGGCCCGCATCCCGGATAATGAAGGGAACCAGCCGCTGAACGTGCCGCTGGTGCCGGGCGCGCCGGCTGCTTACTTCACGCAGCTGCCGGTCTATGCGATGGTGGAGAAGATCAAGGCGAAGGGGCTTCCTGCCGCTGTGTCTTACACGGCCGGCACCTATGTGTGCAACGCGATGATGTACAGCGTGCTGCATGCGCTGAACACGGCATTCCCGCATATCCGCGGCGGCTTCATGCATGTGCCTTATGCGACGGAGCAGACGGTGAATCAGCCTGCTGGAACGCCGGGGATGAACCTGCGGGATATCGCCGCCGGCATCGAGGCCGGCATCGAGGCGATCCTGGAGAATGAGCGCGACATCACGGCAGAGGGCGGAGAGACGCACTGATGTTTGAAGTGGAGTGCCTGACGCAGGCGGTAAGGGCCAGCAGCGTAACGATGTCTACGAGCGAAGAAACGCTGTTTGCGGATCTGCAGGCCCTGGGCAGACGCTATGCGAAGATCAAACCGTCCATCCAACATCTGCAGACACCGGTCCATACGCTGGTCGCTTCTTCAGATCAGAAGATCTTCATGGGCGATGTCACCACAGGGGAAAACCGCGCGCTGGATCAGTTTTATCTTGAATCGGGCCAGCTGGTCGTGAAGGTGCCTGTCTCTTATCGCCTGCAGGCGGCTCTGCCGGCCAAGGCCGCCAGGATCCGCAAGGCATTTTACCAGGACTGGCTTCCTGATCAGCCCTATGAATCCGGGGAATGGAAGGATGTGGAGGTCTATCATTACCGCCAGCGTTACTTCCGCAAGTCAGTTAAGATGGTGATGGAGCTGTGGTTTTGTCTGTCCCCGAAGTCATGATGACTATTTTAGGAAGAATTGTCGAAAAATGAAAGTGCTTTCCGAATTATGACAGAACGCTTTGTATCGCGATGAAACTGTGCTATAATAGCGGTAAAGAGAGAGTATGTCTGTCTGTCGGCAGATATGTATATTGGAGGGGTAACCAATGGCAGAAAAGAAAACGACCATGAGATCCTCGACGAAAGCCAAGGATCCTGCAGAGAAAAAAGAAGAGAAGAACGTAAAGGCGGAAGCGAAGAGCACCGCAGCGAAGAAGACCGTGAAGAAGGCGGAAAAGCCTGCGGAGAAACCTGCCGCAAAGCCGGAGGAAAAGCCTGTGGAGAAAGCGGCGGCGAAGCCTGCTGCGAAGACGGCGAAGAAAGCAGCGGAGAAGCCGGCAGCCAAGGCCCCGGCAAAGAAGACAGCTGCCAAGAAGACCGTGAAGAAAGCGGAAGCGAAGAAGCCTGCCGCAAAGGCGCAGACCAAGGCAGCAGAGGTGAAGAAGCCGGTCGAAAAGGCGGAAGCGAGCGCGGAGGCCAAGGCCGCAGAGGCAAAAGCAGCGGAAGCGAAGGCTGCAGAAGCGAAGAAGGCGGCGCAGGCGGAGAAGATGGCGCAGTATGAACGCTTCAGCCTGGATTCCTGCATCGCGATGATGCAGGCGATGGGCGTCTCTTATACGTATGACGACTATGCCAGAGAGCTGATGCATGAGTCAGATCCAGCCGTGATCGTGGAGAAGATCAAGACGGATTTCCGCCTCGAGGAAGATGCCTTCCATTATGAGGAGGACGGCTATGACCGCGATCTGACCGACGTGACGGTAAAGAAGGTCGCAGACACGATGGACTTCAAGGCGAGCGACTTCCCGAAGATGGCCGATGAGACTGCTCAGGCATGTGCATATGTGCTAAGCGATGATCTGGAGAAGGATGGAGAAGAATACCTGAGCGAGTTCCATCTGTGGGAGCATCTGCTCATGATCGCGCAGCATCGCGGCATCCGCAATGAGGAAGGCATGCATGAAGTGGTCAAGGCGGATCTGATGGCATTCATGAAGCATTTCATGACGCTGGCGCGCCGTGTCCTGCCGCAGTGGCAGTATGACGATGTCAAGTTCTATGAGAATTTTGCCTATGCGATCCTCTCACAGTTTGAAGATCTGTTCGCTGCTTACAACAATGAGCTGATGATGGATATCGCTGACCTGTATATCCTGCATGAGGATTATGGCCGCGGCGATGCGGACTACGGCTACATCATCCGCGACAATAAGATCAAGGATTACGTTTACTACCGGTTTGCACATGTCTATGAGGATATCGATCTGGATAAGGCAAAAGGCATCGCTTATGATGCGCTGCAGTATGTAGACGGACGTTACGATTACTATCAGCCGATCATCGACATCTTGAATCGCTGATCGGACAGCCTTTTTGAAGGATCAAGAAAAAAACGGAATGGACCACATTTTCGCGGCACATTCCGTTTCTTTTTTATTCAGCCAGCGCGTCGATGATCGCCTGGGTGTATTCCTCAGTGGTGGCGCTGCCGCCCAGATCAGGCGTCAGGTGTTCGTGATCCATGAGCACCTGGTTGACTGCATCTTTGATCTTTTGGGCACATGCCTGCTCATCCAGGTGATCGAGCATCATGCACGCGGACCAAAGCAGAGCGGTCGGATTGGCGATGTGCCTGCCTGCGATATCCGGCGCACTGCCGTGCACAGCTTCAAACATGGCATATTCGCTGCCTAGGTTGGCGCTGGGCATCAGTCCCAGCCCGCCGATCAGCCCGCTGGTCAGATCGGAGAGGATGTCGCCGTACAGGTTCGGCATGACCAGCACATCATATTGCTGGGGATGCTGCACCAGCTGCATGCACATGTTGTCCACGATCCTGTCGTCTGCCGTGATATCGGGATATTCGGCAGCGATCTCCTTGAAGACGGAGAGAAACAGCCCGTCGCTCATCTTCAGGATGTTGGCCTTATGCACACAGGTCACGCGTCGGCGGTGATTGGCCCGCGCATAGGCAAAGGCGTCGCGGATGATGCGCTCGCTGGCGCTGCGCGTGATGATCTTCGTCGCATGCACGGTGTTTTCATCGATCTGTTCTTCTACGCCGACATAGAGATCTTCGGTGTTCTCGCGGAAGGTGACGATGTCGACATCCTTGAATGGGGTGACGATGGCCGGGTTGCTGCGGGCAGGGCGCACATTGGCATACAGGTCATACTTTTTCCTGAGCATGACGTTGATGGAGCGGAATCCCGATCCCACCGGTGTGGTGATCGGCGATTTGAGCAGCACGCGGGTGCGCTCGAAGGAGGCGAATGCCTCTTCGCTGACCAGCTCCCCGCTTTGTTCATACAGGGGCAGGCCGACCTGGTAGATCTCATAGGAAAGCGGCGCTTTGGCAGCCTTCAGGATCTTGAGCACCGCATCGGTGATCTCCGGTCCGATGCCGTCTCCCTTAAATACGGTAACAGTCTTCATCTTTACGTTCCTCCATGTTCACATAGTCATGCAGTTCTCCGACATAACGGGTGGCCGGACGCATGATCCTTCCGTCATATAATTTGTTTTCGATGTTGTGGGCCAGCCAGCCGCAGATGCGGCTGCAGACAAACAGGGGCGTATACAGCTCCTGCGGGATGTTGAGCATCGTATAGGCAAAGCCGCTGTACAGATCGACATTGGCGCATGCGTCGATGCCTTTGACTTCCTTGATGATCTGGATCGCCATCTTCTCGAAACGGACATAAAACGTGTATTCCTTTTCCCGTCCCTTTTCCTTGGCCAGCCGTTCGCAGTAAGAACGGATGATCTCAGCGCGGGGATCGGAAAGGGTGTAGATGGCATGGCCGATGCCATAGATGAGCCCTGCATGGTCATAGAAGTCGCGGTTCAGCAGGCGCATCAGGATCTCGCGGAGCTGCTCGTCGCTGGGATCCAGACCGATCTCCTTCTGCATGTCCGCCATCATCTCCACGACGCGTTGGTTCGCACCGCCATGTCTTGGCCCCTTCAATGAGCCGACGGACGCGCTGATGGTGGAGAAGAAGTCAGATCCGGTAGAGGCGACGACCACGTTGGTGAAGGTGGAGTTGTTTCCTCCGCCGTGATCGGCGTGCAGCATGAGCAGCACATCGAGCGTATCTGCCTCTGCCGGCGTATAGCGGTGATCCTCTCTGAGCAGATAGAGGATGTTCTCCGCGATGGACAGCTCCTCTTGCGGATAGTGGATCGTCAGCGACTGCCGGTCATAGTGATGCTGCTTGACCTGAAACAGCGAAGTGATCAGCGCCGGCATGCGCGCCAGCAGTTCGATCCCCTGCCGCAGGGTATTCTGCGGGGAGGTGTCCTCCGGATCTTGATCATAGTCAAACAGCGCGAGCACCATCTGCTGCAGCCGGTTCATCAGATGCGAAGAATGGGTCGGGAGGATGTTGGCTTCCATGAAGCGGTGCGGCAGCTCGTATGCGCTGGTCAGCAGCTCGTGGAACCGCTTCAGCTGCTCTGCGCTGGGCAGCCAGCCGAACAGCAGCAGGAAGCAGGTTTCCTCAAAGCCCATATGTGCTTTATTTTCTACCAGTGAGCGGATCTCATAGCCGCGGTAGATCAGCTTTCCTTCGCACGGGGTCTTCACCCCGTCCTTATATTCATAGCCGACGACGTCCGCGATGCGGGTCAGGCCGATCCGCACGCCGGTGCCATCCTCGTTGCGCAGACCTTTTTTTACGTTGTACAGCCGGTATAGATCGTTGTCGATCTGGTTCTGCGTTACCGCCAGCTGAAAACAGGAATCGAAAGTTGACTCCATCTGATCACTCCTTTCAACATTATTTTCATAATTATATCACACATTTTCATTAAAAATGAAACATTTTCCATATTCTTTTACATTTTATGCTATAATACGATTGTTTGATTGAATAAAGAGGGGAGTTGGAATCATGCCGAGCATGACAGAAAAAATCATTCAGAACCATCTGCGGGAGGGCGTCATCATCCGCGGAGAGCCGATCGCGATCCGTATCGACCAGACGCTGACGCAGGATGCCACCGGGACCATGGCCTATCTGCAGCTGGAGGCGATGGGCGTGGATCAGGTGAAGACCGACCTGAGCGTGAGCTATGTCGACCACAATACGCTGCAGAGCGGATTTGAAAATGCGGACGATCACAAGTATCTGCAGACCGTTGCTGCCCGCCACGGCGTATTGTTTTCCCGGGCCGGCAACGGCATCTGCCACCAGGTGCACCTGGAGCGCTTTGCCAAGCCTGGCTGCACGCTGCTGGGATCCGATTCACACACGCCGACTGCCGGGGGCATCGGCGCGCTGGCCATCGGTGCGGGAGGGCTCGATGTGGCTTGTGCCATGGCCGGGCGTCCCTTCCATCTGCGCATGCCGAAGATCATCGGCGTAGAGCTGAAGAACGCATTGCGCCGCGGGGTAAGCTCCAAGGACATCATCCTGAAGGTGCTGCAGATGCTCAGCGTCAAGGGCGGCGTCGGCTGTGTGCTGGAATATTTCGGTGACGGCGTAAAGACGCTCAGCGTCCCGCAGCGGGCGACCATCACCAATATGGGCGCAGAGCTGGGTGCTACTTCCTCGCTGTTCCCCAGCGATGAGAACACGCTGGCCTTCCTGAAGCAGCAGGGACGGGAAGAAGACTTCAGCGAGCTGCAGCCGGATGAGGATGTGGTCTATGATTCCACCATCACCATCGACCTGGCGCAGCTTGAGCCGATGATCGCGCTGCCGCATTCCCCTGACCATGTCTGTGCGGTCAGCAAGGTCGCCGGCATGAAGATCGATCAGGTCTGCATCGGCAGCTGCACCAATTCCAGCTATCATGACCTGGTGTCTGTGGGCAATATCCTCAAGGGGAAGCATGTGCATCCAAATGTATCGCTGACGGTGTCGCCGGGTTCCCGCCAGATCTTCATGGAGCTGTCACGCAATGGGACATTGAGCGATCTGATCGCGGCCGGCGCGCGTATCCTCGAGTGCACTTGCGGACCGTGCATCGGCATGGGGCAGTCTCCGATCACCGACGCGGTGTCTTTGCGGACGTTCAACCGTAATTTCTATGGCAGAAGCGGCACGCTGAGCGCCAAGGTATGTCTGGTCTCACCGGAGACGGCAGCGCTGAGCGCCATCAACGGCGAGCTGAGCAGCCCGCTCGATCTGCCTTATGAGATCCCGCAGGAACCGGCGTTCATGCAGGCGGACATGTCCATGTTCATCGAGCCTGAGCGTGCGCATCCAGAAACGGTGGAAGTCGTGCGCGGGCCGAACATCCGCCCGCTGCCGATGAACACGGCATTGCCGGATACCATCGACAAAAAGGTGATGATCAAGGTCGAAGACAACATCACGACCGATCATATCGCGCCGGCCGGCGCCAAGGTACTGCCTTACCGCTCCAACATCGAGAAGATCTCTACGTTTGTCTTCATGAACAATAAGGCGGATTTCCACGACTGCTGCAAGGCGAACGGCGGGGGATTCATCATCGCCGGCGCAAACTATGGACAGGGCTCGAGCCGTGAGCATGCGGCATTGGCGCCGATGTATCTGGGCATCAAGGCGGTCATCGCCAAGAGCTTTGCCCGCATCCATAAGGCCAACCTCATCAATTTCGGCATCCTTCCGCTGACCTTCCTGGACGAGGCGGACTATGCGCGGATCGACGATATGGATGAGCTGCGCATGGAGCATGTGCGCGATCTGCGCGTCGATGGCACCCTGACGGTGGAAAACGTGACCAAGGGCATCCGCTTTGAGGTCGGCTATGATCTCAGCGAACTGGATATCGAGACGCTGCGCGCAGGGGGAACGCTCAACCTCATCCGTGCTCAGCAGTAAAGCAGCTTCGGCTGCTTTTCTTCTGACATGCTTTTGAAGCATGAGGTGACATGAATGACAGGTATTTTACAATTCTGTCTGCGTGTTCTACAATACAGTTGTCTGAAAAGAGAGTGAAAGCGTGACCAGAGATGAAGCAGAACGATGCTGCGGCATTCCCGAGCATATCTTGCGGGAATATGAGCAGCTTCGCCGGCCTTGCGGCGATGACCATTATGATGAGGCGGACATCGCAGCGATGAGCCTGCTCATGACGCTTCATGACATCGGCTTCTCTGCGGGAGAGGCACAGAGGTATATGCGGACGGATGGGCACGGACAGCGCATGGAGATGCTGGAGCGCCGCAGGGAACAGGTGCTGACTCAGATCCATCATGATGAGCGGCAGCTGGAACGGATCGACTGGCTGCGCCATCAGAACAGGACAGCACAGGAACAATGAAGGAGGAGACGACATGAGCATCAAGCAGACGGCAGGCAGAGACGGCCTGGGAGAGTTTGCGCCGAAGTTCGCGCAGCTCAATGACGACGTGTTATTTGGAGAAGTGTGGAGCAGAGAAGACAAGCTCTCTCTGCGGGATCGTTCCCTGGTGACCGTAGTGGCGCTGCTCTCACAGGGACTGGTGGATTCTTCTTTCCGCTACCACCTGATGAGCGCGAAGCAAAACGGCATCACCCGTCAGGAGATCGCAGAGATCATCACGCATGCGGCATTTTATGCCGGCTGGCCGAAGGCGTGGGCTGCCTTCAATATGGCCAAGGAGATCTGGACGGAAGATGAGGCGCAGATGCACGGCGGCATGTTCGGGCTGGGCAAGCCCAATGACGCATATGCGCAGTATTTCATCGGTCAGAGCTATCTGAACCCGGTGCTCAGCGGAGATCTGGCCATTGCTAATGTGACGTTTGAGCCGGGCTGCCGCAACAACTGGCATATCCATCACGCGGACAAAGGCGGCGGACAGGTGCTGCTCTGTGTCAGCGGACGCGGCTGGTATCAGGAATGGGGAAAGGAAGCCCGCGAGCTGCATGAAGGAGACGCAGTGATGATCCCGGCCGGGGTCAAGCACTGGCATGGCGCCGCGAAGGACAGCTGGTTCTCGCATCTGGCTTTCGAGGTGCCAGGTGAAAACACCTCCAACGAATGGCTGGAGGCTGTCGATGATGAGCAGTATGGAAAGCTGAAATAGCAGAAGAAAAGGGTGGATGGCAGCGTTGTCAGACAACGGCGTCATCCGCCCTTTTGTTTATTTTCATGAGAATGACCGAAAGATACTGTTGACCGGTAGTAACAACCGGGTAGTATGATCGACCTGAAAGGATGTGACGGTGATGAAAACAGATACAGCCTCAGATGCCATGCCTTGCCGCATCTGGATCAGCCGGGAACAAAAGACCTTCTATTTCAAGGAGAAAAAAGGCTTTGGAAAAAAGGGATTTGCCAGTGAGGCGCATATGTGGCATTTCGTCATGATGCTGGCCAGAAAAGGATATGCGGTCGGCTGAGCCTGCGCTCATCAGCGCCTTCTGGTGAGCAGGCAGAGCGATTCGGTGTCGTCGCTCATCGGGAACATGTCGAACAAGTACATGTCGCTGCACTGATATCCTTTGGCCATGATGTAGCGCAGATCGCGGATCTGGGTGAGCGGATTGCAGGAAATGTAGATGATCCGATCCGGGCCAAGCGCGGCGCAGGCATCGAGAAAGGCCGGCGTGCTGCCCTCGCGCGGCGGATCGAGGATGATGGCGTCATAATGAGCATGCCGCCTGCTTTCTTCCATGATGAAGCGGGTGGCGTCGGCACATAGGAAACGCGCGTTGTCCGCATGGTTGCGGCGGGCGTTTTCCCGGGCATCCTTCACGGCCTGGGCGTTGATCTCCACGCCGGTCAGCGTGCGGATGGAATCGGCGATGCATAAGCCGATCGTGCCGATGCCGCAGTAAGCGTCGAGCACGCGCATGCGCGGATCTGGCCGTAGCAGGTCGTATGCCTTCTGATACAGGCGCTCGCACTGGCGGTGGTTGATCTGGTAGAACGAGGAAGAGGAGATGGCGAAGGTCTTCCCCAGCAGCTCATCAGTGATGAAGCCTCTGCCATACAGGATCCGTTCTTCTTTGCCGAGCACGACGCTGGTCTGCCGGCGGTTGACGTTGAGCACGACGGTGCGGATGGCGGGGTGGCGGCGAATGAGCTCACTGATGAACGCCTTGCGGGAAGGAAAGACATCGCTGGTGCAGACCAGGGTGACGAGGATCTCGCGCACATCATGATCGGTGCGGATCAGCACATGGCGCAGGAAACCGCCCCTGCGCCTTTCGTCATAAGGCTCGATGCGGAAGCGGGCCATGAGCTCCAGGATCGATGCGGCGATGTCGTCGCAGGCTTCCGGGTGCATCAGACAGCGGCGGTAAGGCACGATGCGGTGGCTGAACTCCTCATAGAGCCCGGCGCACGGACGGCCTTTTTCATCGCGGCCGAAGCCGATGATCATCTTGTTGCGGTAATGGTCAGGATCCTCCATGCCGACGACATCATGGACCCGCAGCGGCAGTCTTGCCTTGTTTACTTCCCGCACGATCTGTTCTTTTTTCCACTGGAGCTGGCCTTGTGCGTCGAGGTGCATGAGCTGACAGCTTCCGCATCGCGCATAGAGCGGACATGGCGGTTCGATCCGGTGCGGATGCGCCTTGATCACGGTGTCGAGGCTCGCGCTCCAGCCATCGCGCAGCGGTTTGCCGATGCGCACACGCACTTGTTCCCCTGGCATCGCGTGCCGCACGAAGATGGTGTCCTTGCCATGGCGCATCACGCCCTGCCCGCGCTTGGCGCTCTGGATCGTGCCTTCGATGCGCATGCCTGTCTTCAGCATAGCAGCTTCCTCGCTTTCATGATGGCGGCGTGGGGATCATCCACGAGGATGGCGTTCATGCCGGCATAGAGGGCGGCGCGGATGTTGTCTTGGGCATCATCCAGGAACAGGCAGGCATCGGCGTCGAGCTGATAGCGGCTCAGCAGCAGGGAGAACATCTTCGGGTCTGGCTTGAGCAGACGCTCCTGATAAGAGAGGACGGCGCCGTCCAGCTCATCGAACAGCTGGTATCGCGCCTGCAGGGAGCGCGCGGAATCCTCGCTCAGGTTAGAGATGATGTAGATGCCATAGCCGCGCTTGCGGCAGTCTGCACGAAAGGCGTTCATCTCGCTGATGGGATGAAGGACCTGCGTCCAGTGATCCAGCATGTAACAAATGGCCTGCTGGTGCTGGGGATGCGCCTGGACATACGCCTGACGCAGATCATCCAGCGTACATGCGCCGCGGTCATATTCCTGCCATCTGGCGGAACGAAAAAGGAGGGAACACAGCTCTTCATGATGGCGCAGATCATGGAAGAAGCGTTGGGGCTGCCAGTGCATCAGCACGTTCCCGATATCAAATACTATATGTTTGATCATATTCTTCACCGCACTCATTATAACAAAAAGAGAGACAGGGAAACCGGACATGTGCGGAAAATGACGAAAATTATGATATAATGTTGGGGTTGAAGGAGGAGGAGACTGATGAACCGACGGCGTTCGCGAAGACGGCGCCGCAGCAGCAGGAGGAAAAACGGTCTGTGGATCGCGCTGGCCGCCGCAGCGGCCGCGTTGTTTTTGTCCGTGCAGCCGGGACAGCAGCTCGTCCGCTTCCTCACTGATCTGATCGATCCGCCAGAATGGATCATCGTGCTCGATGCCGGGCACGGCGGGTATGACCCGGGAAGCGTGGCAGAAGATGGCACCATGGAGAAGGACATCACGCTGCAGATCACGCTGAAGACCGGTGCGATCCTGGAGCGCGAGGACGGCGTGCGTGTGGTCTATACCCGAAACAGCGATGCACTCAGCTGGCCGCCGCAGGAAGCAGAGGACCTTGCCGCAAGGGTGCGCATCGCGCAGCAGGCCCGCGCGGACATGTTGATCTCGATCCATCTGAACGCCGCAGAGGATGCGTCTGCGTCTGGTTATGAGACGTATATCCGTGCCGACAGCGAGATGATGTTCGATATGGCGCAGCAGGTCCATGCGGAATTTGCTGAGCGCGGCTGGAGCCATGAGCGCGGGATCAAGAGCACGGTGAACGCCCCGCTCTATGTGGTCGATGCCAGTGGCATGGACGCCATGCTGGTGGAGGCGGGCTTCATCACCAATGCGGCTGAGCTTGCCCTCCTGCGCAGCGAGGACGGTCAGCAGATGCTGGCGGAATGCATCGCACAGGGGATCCTGTCGCAGCTGCAGGCGCAAAATACGGAAGAATGAGCGGGAGAAAGGCACCGTAAAATCAAGATCAGGTAAAAAAATTGTATAAAATCGCAATTTTTGAATGATATTTTTCGCAATATGCGATACAATTTATATTGCTGGGGACTCATTCGTTCAAAGGTAATCATCCGGAAAACGGGAATGGAGGAATACGATATGTATAATGATAACGACGAAATGTTTGAAGTCAGTGATTTTGATGATGATATTCATCGCCGGGAGGCACTGATCGAAGAAGCCAGAAGCATTCCGGTGTCTTCAGACTGGAATGAAGTGATGCATCAGGTAAGCGATCTGCGCAGACGCTGGAGACGTATCCAGTTCTGGGATTCTGCTTATGAAGAAACGCTGGCTCAGGAATTTGACAGCATCATCGATAAGTTTTACGCAAAGCGCCGCGAGCTGTATCAGAATTCACAGAACCTGAAGCAGGAGCTGATCAAGCGCGCCAAGGAGCTTTCGACATCAGAGGAATGGAACAAGACGACCGAAGAGATGAATGATCTTATGCTGCAGTGGAAAGCAGCGGGCACAGCAGGCAAGGAGACGGACGACGTGCTCTGGGAAGAGTTCAGAAATGCGCGGCAGACGTTCTTTGACCGCCGCAGGGATCACTGGAAGAATCTGCGCGAGAAGTTTGACAGCGCGCGCAAGATCAAGCAGGATCTGATCCAGCAGGCTGCCGCCCTGGAAGATTCCCAGGAATGGCAGAAGACGAGCGAGCGTTTCCGTTCGCTGATGGATCAGTGGAAAGCGGCAGGCAGTGCAGGCCGCGAGCATGAGGACCAGCTGTGGAGCCAGTTCAATGCGAGCCGCCAGAAGTTCTACGAAGCGCGCAACCGCCATTATGACGAACTGCATGAGGAACAGGCAAAGCATTATGCGGTGAAGAAGGAGCTTACCGCGCAGGCACGCGCCATCGCCGATGCGAAGGAATACACCCGTGAGAACACGGAGAAGATGAAGCAGCTGGGCGTGGACTGGAAGCAGGCCGGATCCTGCGGCAGAGAGAAGGAAGATCAGATCTGGAAGGAATTCCGTGCCGCGATGGACGACTATTTCAACAGCCTGAAGGAGTGGAACGAGGAGCGTCATCAGCAGTGGCGTCAGCGCATGAGCGATGCGCGCGGCCGCAAGCAGGAGCTCATCGCGAACCAGAAGCGCCAGATCCGCCGCATGCAGGATGAGATGGTCGGATTGCTCGGACAGCGCGCCATCGATGAGATGCAGGAGCAGATCGAAGAAAAGGAAGCGTTCATCGCTCAGCTGGAAGCTGAGCTCGAGGATATCGATAAGACGCTTGCGGAAGAAAACTAAAAGGACAAGGAGACCGTGCGGAGCGAACAGGCCGCGCGGTTTTTTTGCGGCCATGTGTGCCTGGCGCATATCTTGGCTTTGTGGAAAGCTGACAAATCAGGAGAAGTATAAAGTAAGCGTTTACATCATGCTTTTTTGCTGTTTATAATAAGAGAAGAAGGGCCAGCTGCATAAGAAAGGAGGAGAAAGATGCACAGGGCCGGACATAAGGAAAAAGGAGGAAAGCATGAATAAGCTATGGAAGTGCATTTTATCATTTCTGATGGCAGCATTGCTGCTGCCGGTCTCACCGCAGCCGATACAGGCTGAAACGGATACGTTCATCAACGATTTTGATATCGGTATGGGCATTGATCAAGTGACTTATATCGGCGAGTGGAATACGGATCAGAATTATCCGGATCTGTTCTATGGCGGCGATGATCATTGGATCGCGTTTGAGACAGATCATTTTGACGGCGCACTGGAGATCGTCTTTTATGGCACGGCGATCAAGCTGTATGGCAATTTGGAGCCGATGGGCGGCATCCAGCGCGTCCTCATCGATGGTCAGGAAATAGCTGAGGTGGATGCCTACGCGCCACAAAAACAGATGGGCGTCTGCTTGTTTGACAGCGCGGAGCATGTGAGCCTTGCGGCAGACAAGCATGTGCTGCGCTATGAGCCGACACAGACGAAAAATGAAGCGTCGAGCGGTTACAATATGCAGTTCGACTATGCGCGGGCAAGCGCGCCGCAGGATGGTGAGCTGCAATACGCACAGCTGCGTCAGGAGAGCATGAGCGTGGAAGCAGGGGAACAGCAGCAAGTTCAGCTGCAGCTGTTCCCGGCCAATGCCGACGCGCAGGTCCGCTGGGAAAGCAGCGATCCGCAGATCGCCGCGGTCGATGCAAACGGAATGGTCAGCGGACTGGCAGAAGGCGATTGCATGATCAGCGCTGCGCTGCCGCAGATCGATGCCGAGCTTTTCTGTTCGCTCAGCGTGGTTCCTGCCGCCGCCGACCTTGAAGAGACCATCGTCAACGACGATGAAGTGGGCACAGAGATGTTCCAGTTCAGCTTTGAAGGACCATGGGTGCATGAAGGCGGATTCCCGGATCGCTTCGTGGGCGGCGATGAGCATTGGATCACCAGCGCGCAGTTCGGGGATGCCTTGCCGGCATACAGCTTCCGTTTCTATGGCTCGAAAGTCGAGCTGTACGGACATAAGGTGCCAGCCGGCGCTATGGCTGATGTGCTGATCGATGGCGAACCGGTCGGGACGATCGATTATTACTTGCCTTCACGCGCTGAGCAGCAGCTTTTGTTTGCCAGTGCGGAGATGGAAGAAGGCGAGCATGTCATCACGGTCAGGCTGAATGGGCAAAGCAACCCATCCAGTACGCGCACCTTTGAGGCAGCTGTCGATTATGCGAAATTCTATCACACGGAGCGTGAGTTTTATCCGACCGCGATCCAGCTGGAGGACAGCGAGATCATGCTGGAGGAAGGCATGATATATCAGCCGTCCGCAAAGATCCTGCCTGCTTATGCGAGCGTCTTGCCGGAGATCATCTGGTCGAGCAGCGATCCGCAGGTCGCGTCGGCCGATCCGCAAAGCGGCGCGATCCGCGCGCTGCGTGCCGGCGAAGCGACGATCACCGCGCGTCTGGATGGCATGGATATCGAAGCGTCATTCAAAGTGGAGGTCCGCCCTTGCAAAGAACGCTTCGCGGCGATGGTAAAGGACAATAACCTGCATGCTTATGAGGATGAGTACCTGACTTATGTGGAACAGACTTATGAGGAAGGGACAAGCGGCATGCGCAGCTGGAGCGGCACGGCATGGCGCAACGATGTGGTCACCAGCCGGATCGATCTGTTGACGAAGGCAGAAAGCTATGAGGATGTCACGCTGAGCAGCAGCGACTTCATCAGTGATTCCGGCAGTGTCATCGCCAGTGAGCATATCGCGATGACCTTCATGCGATCCTCGCTGGCATACACCAATGAACGGCAGATCACGGACATCATCACTGATGAGCGGGTCATGGATCTGCAGGCACAGAAGCTCTACAGCGTATGGGTGGCGATCAATGTGCCTGAGCAGGCCCAGCCGGGAGAGTATCATGGCACATTGCGCATCAGCTGCGATGATACGGTGCTGGCCGAATTTGCGTATACGCTGCATGTCATCGATCTGGTGCAGCCAGACGCGCAGGAAGATGAGATGCAGCTGGAGCTGTGGATGTACCCTTACAGCTCGAACCGCTATTATTCCGGCAAGAGCACGGTTGAATACTTCGGCGACAGCGTAGAGGATCTGTATGCCGTGCATCTGGATCCGCAGTATCAGGACGGGCTGGAAAGCCAGCTGGAGCTGTATCGAAAAGCTGGCGGCGACGCCATCACGGTGACCGTGGTGGAAGACCCATGGAATTCGCAGACCCCGGATCCATATCCTTCCATGGTCAAGTGGATCCGCCACAATGATGGCACGTTCTCATTTGATTATACCGATCTGGATTACTGGATCTCACTGAACCTGGCGCAGGGCATCGATGGCCAGATCAAGAGCTTCTCGATGTCATGCTGGGGCAACCGCATCACGTATTATGATGAAGCGAGCGGTCAGGTCGTCAGTGAGGCGCCAGCGACCGGCAGCGCGCGCTGGGAAGAGCTGTGGCGCGCGTTCATGGAAGATTATGTGGCGCACATGGAGGAAAAAGGCTGGTTCGATATGACCTATATGGCCATGGATGAGCGTCCGCTCGCAGAGATCGAACCGGTGCTTGATCTGGTGGAATCAGTGACGAACAGCAAGGGCGAATCGATGAAGATGTCGCTGGCAGTCTATGACTATGATGCCGAAAGCATCTTCGATCGCATCGATGATCTTTCTCTGGCGTATCAGCTGGGCTCTTCCAAGGTCAAGGAGATCGCGGAACACCGGCAGGAGCTGGGACTGCTGACGACCATGTATACGTGCGGCGCGCAAAACTCTGCGTTGCTCAATGAGCCAGGAGAAGGCGCTTATTCGATCTATCATGCGGCCAAGTATGGCACCGACGGCTTCCTGCGCTGGGCGCTGGATGCTTTCAATGATGACCCGCTGGTCAGCAGCGCGCATCGCATCCTGGCAGCCGGCGACATCTATCTGATCTATCCGGATGAGAAAGACGATGCCGAGATGCAGGCACACTCTTCGGTCCGCTTTGAAAAGCTGATGGAAGGCGTACGGGACATGGCAAAGCTGAAGGTGCTGCGTGAGCAGTATCCGCAGCTGGAGGAAAAAGTCGCAGACCTGCTCGATTCGATCGGCATGAATACGATGCCGGCCGAAGTGAACCGCGTCCGTGCGGAGATCTTCCGTCTGTCAGAAGAAGCGCTCTATGGTGAGATCGAAGGGGGCATCCAGATCGAAGAAGGCGATCTGCGGATGGAACAGGGCGAAACACGTCAGCTGCATCTGCGCTACACGCCGGCTGAGCTGGAACAGAATGTCAGAACTGTGACGTATCTCAATGATATGGATCCGCAGATCACGTATTCTGGCAGCTGGATCGAAGAAAGCGGTTATGACGATCTGTTCTATGGCGGCGATGATCATTACTGCGCGCCGCAGGATGGCGAGGACGCGATGAATCATGGTTATTCGTTTACGTTCAGCGGGGACAGCTTTGCGATCATCGGTAACCGGGAACCGATGGCTGGTAAGTTCGATGTCTATATCGACGGCGAATATGCAGCCACTGTGGATCCATATGACAGTGCCAAGCTGCGGCATCAGGCTATTTACACGAGCCCGCTGCTGGAGAATACCGCCCATGAAGTGCAGGTCGTCGGCAATGGCGAAAAGCATGCGCAGGCGAGCGGATACAACATGCAGCTCGATGTGATCGAGACGTATGTGCATGCGCAGGTGCGATGGACCTCTTCTGATCCGCAGATCGTATCGGTCAGCGCGGCAGGCGAGATCAAGGCACTGCGCGCGGGCACGGCGATGATCAGCGTGTCTTATGGCGAATACACCGACAGCATCCAGGTCAGCGTTGCCACGTCAGTGTCGACAGACGATGAGGGACAAAAGGCGGATGATGCCGATACTGCGGCAGTGTCTGCATGGCCGTTGATCATGCTGCTTCTGTCTGGCAGCGCGATCGGCTTGCTCCTCATGTGGAAAAAACGCCGATCTTCATAAAAAAACAGGCTTCCGGTCTTTGCCGTGAAGCCTTTGATTCGTTATTCAGCATTCAGATGCAGCAGGTGCCGCAATCGTCTTCCCAGCATGTCTGCCATCAGGATCTTGATCATATCCGGAATGATGAATGGGACGACACACACGCCCAGGATAGCGGCGATGCTCAGGGGATCATGGGAGTTCATGCTCAGAAACAGGAACCACAGCGTGCCGAACATGTAGCAGATGAGCAGCGCGGCAATGGCGCAAAGCAGGAAACGAGGACGGCTTTTGCTCCACCAGCGCTCAGTGAGCCAAAGCAGCAGCGTGCTCAGCAGAAACCCGAGCAGGTAGCCGCCGGTCAGATCGAACATGACGCTGATGCCGCCGCGGAACCCCGAAAAGACCGGCAGGCCGATCGCACCGCAAAGCAGATAGCAGCAAACGCACAGTGTGGCGTTGCGGCCGCCTAACAGCCGGCCGAGCAGGAATACCGCAAATGTCTGCAAGGTGAAAGGTATCGGAAAGGGGATGGATATCCAGGAACAAACAGCGAGCAGGGCAGTGCAGCAGCCGCAGTAAGCGAGTTCGCGTATATGAGTATGCATGATCATCCTCCAATCAGTCGGTAGCATTATAACACAAGCAATTTGAAATTCAAAATAAAAAAGGCGGCCATCGGAATGGCAGCTCAACAGGTCGGACAGTGTATTCGGTATCCGTATGACGATACTTTATTGACTTTGTCAGCTTACTTCATTGAAAAGTGTCAAGTCACCAAAACGACGGCAAAGAAAAAGACGCTGTCATTTTTCCCGGGAAAAAGACAGCGTCAGCTATATCATGACAGATTACGATGCTTCAGCACTGTGTGAACGGCCATGGCGGCGATGACGCCGACGACGGCTTCCGCGATGGAGTTGACGCCGACCGTCGTCATCAGCAGCGCGACGATCGTATTGCCCAGTACGGCCTCATAGGGTTCTTTGAAGAAGATCCAGATGCCGCCCAGCACGCCGATGGTATTGATGAGCGCACCGCTCAGTCCGCTCAGGGTTGCGGCAGTACGGCCATTCTTGCTTTTGAGCCGCTCATAGATCGCGCCGGCCCCATAGCCCAGGGCGATGCGCGGGATGAAGGCGATCAGCAGGCTGGTCCAGTTTCCTTCCACGCCGCCCATGGAGAAGAAAGGCGTGAAGCAGAAGCTGGTGATCGTCGGCGAGAAGGTCGCGTTGTAAAATGAGCAGAAGCCCATGATGAACCCGAGCGCTGCGCCGTATTTCTTGCCCAGCGCCATTGCGCAGATGATGACCGGGATGTGCAGCATCGTCACGCTGAGCAGTCCGATCCGCAAAAAGCCAAGCGGGGTGAAGGACATGACGACTTCGATCGCAAGCAGCATCGAGAAGATGACCATGTTTGTCGTTTTTTTGTTTTTCATTGATGTTCTCCCTTTCTACTTCCGTTCCTGTGGGATACGGTGTATGCTCTGGCAGGAGGGAAGCCCGTATGCGGCTTCGGCATGTGTGATGGCCCGGACGATCGCCTGGCTCATGGCCTGTACGGCGAATGCGCCGACTGCATCGGGCATCGCGTTACACTCGCCGGTGGACATCACGAAGACGGTATCGCCGTCGCTCATCGTGTGCACCGGGAAGATGGTACGGGCATAGGCGTTGTGCGTGATCGATGCGATCTTGTTGCACTGGGCCTTGCTCAGCCGGGCATTGGTGATGACGCAGCCGATGGTCGTGTTGCCCTGCGGCAGATCGCGCACATCATCTGCCATCTGATCGAAGATCGTCAGCGGATCAGCGATGTTTCCCCTATCGTATACGCCGGCCAACGCTCTTCCGGTATCCGGGTCGTAGACGTTTCCGCAGGCGTTCACCGCCACGATGGCGACGACCTGCAGGCTGCTGGCCTGGATGCCGGCCATGCCTTGTCCGGATTTCATCGCGTATTCCGGCTTCAGCAGCTTTCCTACGCTGGCGCCTGTTCCTGCGCCGTAGTTCCCTTCCAGGAACAGTCCGCGCTCGCTGGCCTTGCAGGCTTCATAACCCATGGACGCATCTGGCCGCACGCTTCCATCGCCGACACAAAGGTCGAACAAGGATGCGCCGCAGACGATGGGCACATGCTGATCGGCAATAGCGAAGCCGCATCCGTTTTCTTCCAGCCAGCGCATGGCGCCGGCTGCGGCGTCCAGTCCGAAGGCGCTGCCCCCGGACAGCATGATGCCGTGGATCTTCTGCACCATGTTGCGGGGATCGAGCAGATCGGTCTCTCTTGTCGCAGGACCGCCGCCGCGCACATCCACGCCGGCGCAGGCGCCCTGCGGGCAGAGGATGACGGTGCAGCCGGTGCCATGCAGCGCGTCTGTCGCCTGGCCGACCTGTACGCCGTGTATTGCTGAGATGTCGATTGCGTTCATGCCGCATTCCTCCTGTCTGATGATATCCGATAAAAAAAGCCCGTAAAGGGCAGCACGAAAAAACATCAGAAAAGATAGATGGGCGGATCAGAATGGCGCAGGTACCGCTTTTTGACAATACGGTCCTGATTCTTCCGCTTTTTTTTCGTGCAGTTTCCCTTGGAATACCACCGTTCATTATACTATCACAAAATATCCGGCGAAAAAAGCGTTACTGCATGCGCAGCGCGTGTTTTTTTCAGTCATAAGGCTATCATTTTCGGGGCGGTTTCTTTATAATAGAGGCGCAAGGCGAAGGAGGTGGTCCTGATGCGGCAGATGAAGGCAGCCGTGTGGGATGGCGGAGCGCAGGTCCGGCTCGTACAGAAGGAAGTTCCTGTGATCGAGCATCCGCATGAAGCCATCGTCAAGGTGAGCATGGCGGCCATCTGTTCGAGCGATCTGCATATCCTGCATGGCGCCGTGCCAGAGGCGAAGCGCGGCGTGACGCTGGGGCATGAGATGGTCGGCACGATCGTGCAGTGCGGCAGCGCGGTCAAGCGCTTTGCGCCGGGCGAGCGGGTAAGCGTCAATGTCGAGACATCATGCGGCAGCTGTTTTTACTGCAGGAATGGTTTCGTCAACAACTGCAGCGATTCCCTGGGCGGATGGTCGCTGGGGCGCCGCATCGACGGCGGGCAGGCGGAATATGTCCGCGTCCCATACGCTGAGCAGGGGCTCAACCGCATCCCGGAAGACGTGAGCGATGAGGCGGCGCTGTTTACGGGAGACCTGCTGTCGACCGGGTATTGGGCGGCGCAGATCTCACAGATCGAAGCCGGCCAGCATGTCGCGGTGATCGGCGCAGGCCCCGCCGGGCTCTGCACGCTGATGTGCCTTCGGCTGCAGCCGGAGATAAAGCTGATCTTGATCGACATCGATCCAGAGCGGCTGGCGTTTGCGCGGCGGCTGGGACTTGCCGATGTCTTTCTCGATCCATCCCAGGACGATGCAGCCGCAAAGGTGCGCGCGCTCACCGAAGGCAGAGGCGCGGACCGGGTGCTGGAGATCGCCGGCGACGCGGATACTTTCCAACTGGCCTGGCAGATCGCCCGCCCGAATGCCATCGTCAGCGTCATCGCGATGTATGAGCAGGATCAGCTGCTCCCGCTTCCGCAGATGTATGGGAAGAATTTGACCTTCAAGACCGGCGGCGTGGACGGCGTCTGGTGCGATGAGATCCTGCGGCTGATCGCGCAGGGAAAGATCGATGCCGAGCCATTGATCACCCATCGCTTTTCCATCGATGAGATCGCCGAGGCTTACCGGCTGTTTGAACAGCGTGAGGACCACGTCATGAAAGTCGCAGTAACATTTTGATGCAAAAGAGTTAGATGAAACTAACTCAAGCGAGGTTTATCAGTTGATTCTGAAGACCGGATTTCTTATAATACTAACGGAGGTGCGTGTAAGAACATGAATATCGAACGTAAAGAATGGGAAGGATTTAACGGACGGATCTGGAAAGAAGAAGTCAATGTCCGTGATTTTATCCAGAATAACTACAAGCCGTATGACGGTGATGAGAGCTTCTTGGCAGGACCGACAGAAGCGACCGACAAGCTGTGGGGCGAGCTGCAGAAGCTGCAGAAGGAAGAGCGTGCCAAGGGCGGCGTCCTCGACATGGAGACAGAGGTCGTCTCTTCGCTGACGGCTTATGGACCGGGCTACATCAAGGAAGAGCTGAAGGATCTGGAAAAGGTGGTCGGCCTGCAGACCGATAAGCCGCTGAAGCGCGCGTTCATGCCATATGGCGGCATCAAGATGGCGGAAGAGGCCTGCACGACCTATGGCTATCAGCCCAGCGAAAAGCTGCATGAGATCTTTACCAAATATCACAAGACACATAATCAGGCGGTGTTTGATGCCTATACGCCGGAAATGCGTCTGGCGCGCCGCAACAAGATCGTGACCGGACTGCCGGATACTTACGGCCGCGGCCGCATCGTCGGCGATTACCGCCGCGTAGCGCTGTACGGCATCGATTACCTGATCGAAGAGAAAGAAAAAGATAAGGCAAACTGCGGATGCGGAGTGATGAGCGATGATGTCATCCGTCAGCGCGAAGAGCTCGCTGAGCAGATCAAGGCGCTCAAGGGCATGAAGGAAATGGCCGCCATCTACGGCTATGACATCAGCCAGCCGGCGAAGAATGCGCACGAGGCGTTCCAGTGGCTGTACTTCGCTTATCTGGCAGCGATCAAGACACAGAACGGCGCAGCGATGTCCGTGGGCCGTGTCTCGACGTTCCTTGACATCTACATCGAGCGCGACCTGGAAAACGGCGTGATCACGGAAAGCGAAGCGCAGGAGCTCGTCGATCACATGACGATGAAATTCCGTATGGTGAAGTTCGCGCGCATCCCTTCTTACAACCAGCTGTTCTCCGGTGACCCGGTATGGGCGACGCTGGATGTGGCCGGACTGGGCATGGACGGCCGTCATCAGGTGACGAAGACCTGCTTCCGTTTCCTGCATACGCTGGAAAACATGGGACCTTCTCCGGAACCGAACCTGACGGTGCTCTATTCTTCCCGTCTGCCGGAAGCGTTCAAGAAGTATGCGGCAAGGATCTCGATCGACACCAGCTCGGTGCAGTATGAGAACGACGATGTGATGCGTCCGGTATGGGGCGATGACTACTCTGTATGCTGCTGCGTATCTGCAACGCAGACCGGCAAGGAGATGCAGTTCTTCGGTGCCCGCGCCAACCTGGCAAAATGTCTGCTGTATGCTATCAACGGCGGCGTAGACGAAAAGACGAAGACGCAGGTGGGACCGGAATATCGTCCGATCACCAGCGAATACCTGGATTATGACGAAGTCATGCACCGTTACGATATCATGATGGAATGGCTGGCTGACCTGTATGTCAACATCCTGAACCTGATCCAGTACATGCACGATAAATATTATTATGAAGCGACGCAGATGGCGCTGATCGACACCGATGTGCGCCGGACGTTCGCGACCGGCATCGCCGGATTCTCTCATGTCGTGGATTCCCTGAGCGCCATCAAGTACGCCAAGGTCAAGACGATCCGCGATGAGGACGGATTGGTCGTAGACTATGAAGTAGAAGGCGACTTCCCGCGTTATGGAAACGATGACGACCGTGCGGATGACATCGCCGTATGGCTGCTCAAGACGTTCATGGGCAAGATCGCAAAGCGTCATACTTACCGTGATTCTGAGCCGACGACCTCTATCCTGACCATCACATCCAACGTCGTCTATGGCAAGGCGACCGGCGCGATGCCGGATGGCCGCAAGGCGGGAGAACCGCTGTCTCCGGGCGCCAACCCATCCTACGGCGCAGAGCAGAACGGTCTGCTCGCATCGCTGAACTCAGTTGCCAAGCTGCCGTATGAATATGCGCTGGATGGCATCTCCAACACGCAGACGATCAACCCGGGCGCGCTGGGCCATGATGAGGCAGAGCGTGTCGACAATCTGGTCCGCGCCATGGACGGCTATTTCGATCAGGGGGCGCATCATCTGAATGTCAACGTCTTCGGCGTGGAGAAGCTGAAGGACGCCATGGAGCATCCGGAAAAGGAAGAATATGCGAACTTTACGATCCGCGTATCCGGTTATGCCGTGAAGTTCATCGATCTGACGCGTGAGCAGCAGCTGGATGTCATCGCCAGAACGTGCCACGATCACCTGTAAGATCATCGAAAAGGTCTGTTTCCGCAGACCTTTTTTCAAGAGAGGAGAATGAAGATGGAATCAGTAAAAGGAGCTGTGCATTCCATAGAGACATTTGGTTCCGTGGATGGGCCGGGCATCCGGTATGTCGTCTTCCTGCAGGGCTGTCAGATGCGCTGCCAGTTCTGCCACAACGCCGATACCTGGCAGATCCGCGAAGGAGACACATCGGCCGCAGAGGTGCTGAACAAGGCGCTTCGCTATCGTTCCTACTGGCGCGGCGGGGGAGGCATCACCGTGAGCGGAGGCGAACCGCTGCTGCAGATCGACTTCCTCATCGAGCTGTTCGAGCTGGCAAAGAAGAAAGGGGTGCACACGGCCATCGATACGTGCGGACAGCCCTTTACGCGGGAGGAGCCGTTTTTTTCCAAGCTGCAGCGGCTCATGGACAGCACCGACCTGGTGCTGCTTGATCTCAAGCATATCGACAGCGTGCAGCATCGTGCGCTGACCGGCTGGGGAAATGAACAGATCCTGGATTTCGCCCGCTATCTCAGCGATATCGGAAAACCGGTCTGGATCCGCCATGTGCTGGTCCCTTCGCGCAATGACCAGGATGAGGCGCTGTCCAGGCTGGATGGATTCGTGAAGACACTGTCCAATGTGGAGCGCTTCGAGGTGCTGCCTTATCATACCCTGGGCGTATACAAGTGGAAGGAGCTGGGGCTCGACTATCCGCTGGAAGGCATCGATCCGCCGGGACAGGCACTGATCGATCACGCCAATGCCATGCTGCATACCGCTGATTATCAGCGGTTCCGGCAAAAAAAATAATTAGCGAAAGTTAACTTTTTGCGGAAAATGCTGGAAATCGGGGAAACAGTATGCTATACTATGCTCGGTTAGACAGTGATAACTTCTGATCAGAGTCAATGAGAAATTGTCAATTGGCATGATTCTCCTTATTGTGCATTGATGATCTGAAGAGCAGATCAGACCATTTAACCTTTACAACCGATAAGAAGATCCGACGTCCCGGATCTTTTTATTTGCGCTGGCCAAAGTATTAGCAACTGCTAACTTTTTGATCAAAAAACACTGGATAGATGAAGCGCGGTATGTTATAGTATAGGCAGTTAGACAAGGGTAACTGAACAGGTTTTTCACAGCCATAGCATGAGGTGCGCGATCCTCTCAACCTCAATAACGAGCGCACTGCAGCCCATTCCTTCCTGTTGCGATACACTTGGATAACGAAGCTTGCGAAACTTTACAACCAGATAAAAAGGTCCGCCGTCCGGACCTTTTTATCTGTGCCTCTCGACGCGTTCATCCTCTTATGATACACTAAGGGGAATCAGGAGGGATCGGATATGGGCAGACAGAGCGGAAAAGAAAATATAAAAAAGAGCTGTGCGGGCCTGCTGGCGCATGTCGATGCCGGCAAGACGACGCTGAGCGAAAGCATGCTGCTGAGCGCAGGGGTGATCAGGAAAGGCGGCCGTGTGGATCATGGCGACAGTTTTCTGGACTATGATGCGCAAGAGCGCAGCCGCGGCATCACCATCTTTTCCAAGCAGGCGATCCTGACGTGGAAGGGGACGGAATTTACGTTCATCGATACGCCGGGCCATGTCGATTTTTCCGCGGAAATGGAACGCACCCTTTCCGTATTGGACTATGCCGTGGTGCTCATCAGCGGGACGGATGGCGTACAGCCGCATACGGAGACCATATGGAAGCTGCTTGAGCTGTATCATATCCCGGCATTCATCTTTGTCAACAAGATGGATATCAGTCATCTTACGCAGGCGCAGCTGGAGGAGGAGCTTTGCCGGCGGCTGGATGAGCACTGTGTGAGCTTCATGCAGGATGGCGCCGCGCGCGATGAAGCAGCCGCGCTCTGCGATGATGCGGCGCTGAACGAGTATATGGAACATGGTTCGCTTGGCGATGAGACGCTGCGGCGGCTGGTGCGGGAAAGAAAGCTGTTCCCCTGCGTCTTCGGCTCTGCGCTGAAGATGGAACAAGTGGACCGCTTGCTGGATGTGATGGATCAGTGCACCGAGGCCAAGACATATCCAGAGGAATTCGGCGCCCGGGTGTATAAGGTGAGCCAGGATGAGCATGGCAGCCGCCTGACGCATCTGAAGGTGACCGGAGGCACCTTGAAGGTGCGCACGAAGCTGTATCAGGAGGAAAAGGCAGATCAGCTGCGGCGCTATTGCGGCGGGAAATACACCCTGGTCAACGAAGTGCACGCCGGCGAGGTGTGCGCGGTCAAGGGCATCCGCTCGCTGGTGCCCGGCGAGGGGCTGGGATATGAGCGGCAGCGTAAGCAGGGGGTGCTGACTTCATCGATGAGCTATCGCGTGGTCCTGCCCGAAGGCGGCGATGCAGCGGTGATGTGGAGACACCTGCAAGAGCTGGCCCAAGAGGATCCGCAGCTGCATGTCTCTTATCAGCCGCAGAATCAGGAGCTGCGCGTGCGGCTCATGGGCGAGATCCAGACCGAGGTGCTGAAGCAGATCATCGCGGAGCGCTATCATGTGCAGGTCGGATTTGAGGAAGGCAGCGTCGTGTATAAAGAGACGTTGCTGGAGCCGGTGGAAGGGATCGGGCATTATGAGCCGCTGCGGCATTACGCGGAGGTCCATGTGCTGCTGGAGCCGCTTCCCCCAGGCAGCGGCCTGCAGTTTGCCAGCGCATGCCGGGAGGATGATCTCGCGCTCAACTGGCAGCGCCTCATCCTTACGCATATGCAGGAACAAGAGCATCCCGGGGTGCTTACGGGATCGGCGATCACGGATCTGCGCATCACGCTGCTCAGCGGACGCGCGCATCTCAAGCATACCGAGGGCGGGGACTTCCGTCAGGCGACCTACCGCGCCATCCGCCACGGCCTGCGCAAGGGAAAGAGCATCCTGCTTGAGCCTTATGATGAGTTTCGGATGGAGCTTCCGCCTGAGATGATGAGCCGCGCGATCTATGACATCGAGCAGATGGGCGGCACCTTCGTCATCCAGCACAATGACGCGCAGCGCTGTGTGCTCAGCGGCAGCGCGCCGAGCGTCGGCCTGAATGCCTATGCTTCAAAGCTGGCGGCCTTCACCAGAGGAAGGGGACGTCTGCAGCGCGCCATGAAGGGCTATGCGCCATGCCATGACGCGGAAGAGGTCATCTCGCGCATCGGCTATGACTGTGAACGGGACCTCGAACATCCCTGCGGTTCAGTGTTCTGCGCGCATGGGGCAGGCTTTTATGTGCCTTGGGACGAAGTGGAGGAGCATATGCATCTGCCGCTGTCCTTCGTGCAGCCGCAAGAGCAGCGTCCGCAGGAGACGGTGAAGAAAACGCCTGTGCGCAGGGAAGGCAGCGAGGATGAGGAGCTCATGGCGATCTTTGCCCGGACATACGGTCCGCAGAAACGGCGAATCTCTGACCGGGAGAGCTATGCGCGGCATGAGCAGCAGCGGGAACAGATCCGGGTAGACCTGAAGCAGCTGCCTGCCTGCTTGCTCGTCGACGGCTACAATGTCATCCATGACTGGGAGGAGCTGCGCGCGCTGGCACAGGACAATCTGGATGCGGCCCGACACCGCCTGATCCAGATCCTGAGCAATTATCAGGGATACCGGCAGTGCACGCTGATCATCGTCTTTGACGCGTACAAGGTCAAGGATAATCAGGGCTCCATGCAGAAGCAGGACAATATTTATGTCGTTTACACGAAGACGGCGCAGACCGCGGACAGCTACATCGAGAGCGCCACGCATCGTCTGGCGAAGGAGTTCCGGGTCACGGTGGCCACCAGCGATGGAATGGAGCAGCTCATCGCCATCGGCCAGGGGGCCAGCCGCATGTCTGCCCGGCAGCTGAAGCTGGAGGTGGAGCATATGGCCGAAACTGTTTTCCGCGCTTATGCGCAGCGGCAGAAGAAGGGCGGAAGCAGGCCGCTGCAGCAGCTGCGCGAGCTGGCCGTGGAAGAAGAGGATCCTTTGTCAAAATGATGTAAAAAAACGTTTTGGGTCATCCAAACCAGGGGATAATTATGATATAATAGCCGAAGTAAAGAAAGAAGGTGTGATATATGGCTCCTGAGCCCGATGTGAACAGTTGCACGACAGCCAAGGACACAGAAAGACAGGAGGCATATATGCATTAGTCCTCCTGTAAGATGAAAAGGAGGATAAATGGATGCTTGAATTTTACAAGACGATTGATAATGTGACCAAGCGCATCGACAGTCCGGAGCATGGCTGCTGGATCAGCGCCGTTGCGCCCACCGACGAAGAAATCAGCTATCTGATCGATGAGATCGGCGTCATGCCGGAATTTGTCAAGTCTTCTCTGGATGAAGAGGAGAGCTCGCATATCGACTATGATGACGACGAGAACCAGACGCTGGTCATCGTCGACTACCCGAGCGCGGATGACAGCGATGACGACGCTTATGATGGCCGCACGCTGCAGTATACGACGCTGCCGCTGGGCGTGGTGATCATGAAGGGCTATGTCATCACGATCAGCCTGTATGAGAACCTGAATATCGAAGATATGGCGCATGGCGTGGTGCGCGGGGTGCGCACGGACATGAAGACGCGTTTCCTGTTGCTGCTCCTGCTGCGCATCTCTCAGCGTTTCCTGATCTATCTGCGGCAGATCGACCGTCTGTCATCGAAGACGGAACAGAAGCTGCATCAGTCCATGAAGAACGAAGAGCTCATCCAGATGCTCGGTCTGGAGAAATCGCTGGTCTACTTCTCGACCTCGCTGAAGACGGATGAGATCACGCTGAACAAGATCATGCGCGGCAAGCTCATCAAGCTGTATGAGGAAGATCAGGATCTGCTGGAGGATGTGCTCATCGAGATCCATCAGGCCATCGAGATGTGTAACATTTACTCCAACATCCTCTCTGGTACGATGGATGCGTTTGCTTCGGTCATCTCCAACAACCTGAACATCGTCATGAAGGTGCTGACCGTCATCACCATCGTGATGGCGATCCCCAACATCATCTTCGGGTTCTATGGCATGAATGTCAACGGTCTTCCGGGCGTGCAGTGGTGGTGGTTCCCGACGCTCGTCGCGATCGTCGCCATGGCCATCGCGACATGGATCTTCAAGAAAAAGGATATGTTTCACTGAGCGACAGTCTGCGGACTGTCTTTTTCTATCGGCAGTGCTGTGATAAAATGAGGGCAGGGAGGCGGTAATGTGCTTGTTCAGCAAACTTATCATTCTCCGCTTGGCGATATGCTTCTGCTCGGGGATGAACATGCCTTGCGCGGCGTATGGTTCAAGGGGCAGAAATACTTCATGGCCGGCATCGATGAACCGGCAGTATGTGCATCATGCGATGTGCTGCGGCAGACGGCGGCATGGCTGGATGCTTACTTTGCGGGAAAGCGGCCGGATCCTTCCGCGCTTTCGCTGGATCCGCATGGCACCCCCTTTCAGCGGCGCATATGGGCGATGCTGCTGCAGATCCCTTACGGGCAGATCACGACGTATGGCAGGCTGGCAGAGGAAGCGGCGCAGCGCATGAAGCGGGAGCGGATGTCCGCGCAGGCTGTCGGCAGCGCCGTCGGCCATAACCCGATCTCCATCATCATTCCCTGCCACCGGGTGCTGGGCACGGACGGCGGGCTCAGGGGCTATGCCGGAGGCATCGAGATCAAGGCGTCGCTTTTGGAACATGAAGGGGTGACATCATGGCACAGATGAAGAAAGAATGGCCTGATCATCGCCCGCGCTGCTGCTGGGCCGATCCGGACAATCCGCGGTATGTACGGTATCATGATGAAGAGTGGGGCGTTCCGGTGCATGACGATCACCGGCTGTTTGAGATGCTCATCCTGGAATCTTTTCAGGCGGGGCTGTCATGGGAATGTGTGCTCAATAAGCGGGAGGCATTCCGCCGCGCGTTCGACCATTTTGACATCGAACAGGTCTGCGCCTATGATGCAGAGAAGCAGGAACAGCTGATGCAGGATCCCGGCATCATCCGCAACCGCCGCAAGATCGCGGCAGCCGTGAACAATGCCCGGATCTTTCGGGATATCCAGGACAGCTATGGCAGCTTCGCCGATTACTTATGGGGATGGACAGCGGGAGAGGTCATCGTGGAAAGCGGGATATCCTCTTCTGCGCTTTCGGACGCCATCAGCGCCGATCTGAAGCAGCGCGGCATGAAGTTCGTCGGCACGACGATCATCTATGCGTACTTGCAGGCAGTCGGCATCATCGACGCGCATGAGGAAAGCTGTGCCTGGAACAGGAAGAACAAGGGAGAGTGATGAGGTGAGCAATCAGTCCGTCTTTTTCCATGTGCCGGATGCACTGCTCGTGCGCTTTACGCGGACGGACATGCTCCTGTGGTGTCAAGCAGCTTTGCCAGCGTGAGCCTGTGCGGTATGATCGATGTGGAAAGGCAGGGGATGTGCATGAAACAGAGGATCGCGATGCTGGAAGAGACATTATCGATATTGGCGCAGGAACAAGTGAAAGGCCTTGATGAGGCGAAGGTGTTTCTGCCGGATGATCTGGAACGGATGGAGCGGATGATCGGAAAACGCGCACATGAGCGGGCAGTCTGCCGCTATGACTGTGTGAACATGGATGCGTTCGCCCTGGCGAGAAGGCTGCGACAGGCATATCCGCAGGAACAGATCCTTGTCCTGAACCTGGCCAACCCGTTCGAGCCTGGCGGCGGCGTGCGGCGCGGTGCCCGCGCACAGGAGGAGGATCTGTGCCTGAACAGCTCGCTGCTGCTGTCGCTGGAGAGCAAAGCGGCGCACCGGTATTATGCGTATCATTGCGGACTGCGCTCTCCGTTTAGCTCTGATGCGATGATCCTTACGCCGAAAGTGCAGATCATCCGGGACGCGGATGGCAGCCTGCTGCAGGAAAGAGCGATGGTCTCGGTGCTCACCTGTGCCGCGCCGATGGCACAGTATGGTCTGGGCGATCTGACGCAGGCTGAATATGCGGAAATGGTCTCACAGCGGATCCATCTGATACTGCTGTGTGCGGCATACCATGGCTATGTCGTGCTGGTGCTGGGTGCATTCGGCTGCGGCGCGTTTGGCAATGACGCTCAGCTTATCGCGGCGCTGTTCGAACGGGAGATCCGTCTGTTTCAGGCTGGCGGCAGCGTGGATGATCATTTTGCGCAGATCAGCTTCGCCGTGCTCGATCACAGCCCGGATCAGTATAATTTCCGCGCGTTCAGCCGTTATTTTGCGCAAAGCGACAGAGAAGGAGGAAGAAGATGAACAAGGTCAGGATCACGATCTTAAAAACGACGCTGGATGAAGAGCTGGCGGGCGAATATGGCATAGAGGGGCTCGGCCCGTGCCCGTTGATGCGAAAGGGGCAGGTCTTTTATGCGGACTATGCCAAGCCGGAAGGGTTTTGTGATGAAGCGTGGAAAGCCATCTATCAGTATGTGTTCGCGCTGGCGCATGGCGCCCATCAGGGACTGTTTTATTACGGAGACTGGATCAGGAAGCCAGGCGTCGCCATCTGCAGCTGCAACGACGGCCTGCGTCCAGTCATCATGAAGCTGGAAGCGACCGATGAAGAAGCGCGGATCGAAAAAAATCATTGACATGGGATCGCATGCATGATATAAAAAATGCGTTCGTTTCAGAACATCAGTGCAGATGCACGTCTGGACCCGCTTTCTGATCGGAAAGCGCAAGGCTACACGGACGGCCGGGTCAAATGCCGAAAACCCGTCGAAGAGCCGGGGACCGTACCGCGGGTGCGGATTGGCAACGTTGTTGCCTTATTGATTGAGCAAAAAGGCTCAGGTTTTATGAGTTGGTTATTGGTGACCATGCGTTTATGCGCACATCAACTTGTGAACGGATCAATAAGAGTGATGAACAGGCTGCGGCACGGTGTCTGGCAGAACGCATCTCTTTCGTTTTCAAGGTATGGTGTGCAGACCATGCCTTTTTGTTTGGACGAAAGGGGAAAAGAGATGAAGAACAAGATGTGGAAGCTGCTGGGGGCAGCACTGCTGCTCATGCCGCTGGCGGCATGTGAGCAAAACGAGGCGCAGATCACGGCGCAGGGGGAACAGGCAGAGCTTGTCACGGCCTACCTCGATGCGGTGGATGAGCGTTACGCTTATGAGATCGCGGAAACGCTGGCCTATGATCCGGCTTATCTGTCCAACGAGCTGGGATTCCGCACCGCTGGCTCAGACGCCGAGCATGCGGCGGCACGGTATATCGCCGATGAGATGGAGGAGATCGGCCTTGAGGTGGAACAGGTGCCGGTCACGGTGGATCGCTGGCAGTTCAATGACGCGTCATTGCGGCTGGAGGGGACAGACATCGATATCATGCCGGCATCCTATGCGACGAACGGAACGGATGAAGACGGCATCACGGCCGAGCTCGTCGATGTCGGCAGCGGCGGCGCGGCAGACTATGCTGGCAAGGATGTGGAAGGCAAGATCGTTCTGGCCGGCGTGGATCAGTGGAACGAGGCCTGGATCGATCAGTATCTGCATGAGGCTGAGCTGCATGGGGCAGCGGCCATCATCACTTATGACACGGGCGGGTACGCCACATACTCGGATGAGATGATCAACATGCAGGATGTCTGCGCCGAGGATGTGATGCCCTGCGTCAGCATCAGCGCCGATCAGTACCGGCAGATCGCAGCAGCGCTGGAAGAGGGCAATGAGACGGCGACGCTCATCGTGGACAATGAGATGCAGGAGGAGCAAGGCACCAGCTACAATGTGGTCGGCCGGCTGAAGGGACGCAGCGATGAGCAGCAGATCATCGTCTCCGGTCATTACGATGTCTATTTCAACGGATTTCAGGATGACAGCTGTGCCATCGGTCTGGTCATGGCCATGGCAAAGGGCATGGCCGACGCCGGTTATCAGCCGGAGAACGATATCCTCTTCATCGCGCATGGCGCGGAGGAATGGGGCGCATCCGGCACACAGTTCGACTGGACGACCGGCGCCTGGGAGATGATCAACAACGCGCATCCGGAATGGGCCGGCAAGACGATCGCCATGATCAATTTTGAGCTGCCTGCCTTCTATGACGGCATGAGCCAGGGACAGATCAGCTGTGTGCCCGAGTTCTCCACGCTGACCAAGACGTTCGTGGAAACGTCCGGATTGCTCGCGGAGCCGGTCGATGCGATCTATCCTGAGGGCATCAGCGCGGAATCAGTCGATACCAATACGATGGAAGACGGCGTGTCTTACCGCGCATCCGGCGTGCCGTATTTCATCAATATCCCAGGCACGCAGGAAGGGGAAAAAGGCTGGATCCAGCAGCGATATCACACCGTGGCGGATGATCGGGATACTTACAGCGCTCAGGTCATGCAAACGAATCTGAACACCTTTGGCGCACTGGCCATCTATCTGGATCAGACGCCGGCGCTGGCGCTGGATCTGAACGCGACTTGCGATGATCTGCAGGAAGCATTGGACACCACGCTCGCCGGGGAAGACGCACAGCCTTATCTTGACGCATTAGATGCGCTGCGCAATGCCGCGCAGGCACATCAGGAAGAGATCGCCGCCATCAATGCGCAGTATCAGGACGCGCTGGATGAAAAGGCGGATCAGCAGACGCTGGATGAGATCCGCGAGCGCGGCAGGGCGCTGAACGCCAAGACGCTGGACGCTTTCCGCTTCGTGCAGGAACAGTTCATCGGCATCATCTCCACTTCGGATATCGTCATCAAGCATGTGGCATATCAGAACAATGTGGATGTGATCGAAGGGGTCATCGCCGCCTTGGAAGAGGGCGTATTGAGCAATGAGGAAGGCAGCGGCGCGCTGGATCTGGCCTGGATGATCAACGGCGGTGCAGAATATGGCTATTATAGCTTCAGCACGGAAACCAATGCGGCCTCCCTGGCGACATTGCAGGAAGAAAGCAATCCGGGCAATCTGTTCTGGGGCACAGACAAGGGCTCCGTATTGGCCCAGACTTATCCGGCGACCGTTTCTCTGCTGGAAAAGGCCGAAAGCGAAGACGGGGATTTCACTGAGGAGATCGCGGTCTATGCGAAGGAACAAGCACAGCAGGAACGATATCTTCAGGAGATGATCCGTCAGGAGACCGACGCTATGCAGGAACTGACCCAGATGCTGAGCGCATAGACGTGGTGTGATCATAATCATTAAACAGTCATCTGCCTCTTTCAGCGCTTCGCTGAGAGAGGCTTTTATGATGATCGGCGCACTTCGGCGGGAATGTGATAAAATAACGATGAACAAAGGAGGGATCATCATGTCAGTCAAGATCGCCGTCATGGTTCCGCATCCGCCGCTCATCATCCCTGAGGTCGGAAAGGGCGAGGAGAAGGCCATCTCATCGACGATCAGCGCATATCAGGAGGCCGCAAGGCAGGTGGCTGCCTGTCATCCGGATACGCTGGTCATCTTGTCTCCGCACGCGCTCATGTATGCGGACTACTTTCATCTTTCTCCGGGTGCTTCTGCTTCCGGGGATCTTCGGGAATTTGGGGCGCCGCAGGTCAGGATCAGCGCGGCGTATGATACGGCGTTTGTCCGCACCTTGTCGGCACTGGCCGAAGAGAACGGGATCCCGGCGGGGACGTTGGGAGAGCGATGGCGATGGCTGGATCATGGCACGATGATCCCGCTGTGGTTCTTGAACCAGCAGGACGTGACTTGCCCCATCGTGCGCATCGGTCTTTCTGGTCTGCCGCTTTCGATGCATTACCGGCTGGGCCAGTGCATCCAGAAAACAGCGCGGAAGCTGGGCAGGACGATCGCGGTCATCGCCAGCGGCGATCTGTCGCATCGGCTGAAGGCAGAGGGGCCTTATGGATTCCGCCCGGAAGGACCAGAATATGATCAGCGCATCATGGACGTCATGGGAAAAGCGGAATTCGGAGAACTGTTTTCCTTCAGCGAGCGTTTCTGTGCGCGAGCCGGAGAGTGCGGACATCGCGCCTTTGTCATCATGGCCGGCGCATTGGACGCCGTTAAGATCAGCGCACGTCAGCTGTCTTATGAAGGACCGTTCGGCGTAGGTTATGGCGTCTGCGTCTACCGGTGTGAAGGCGATGACCCTCAGCGGGATTTTCTGCGTCAGTACCAGAAGAAGCAGAGAACAGAGGCCGCAAGACGGAAAAGCCAGGAGGATGCATATGTGAAGCTGGCGCGGCGCAGCGTCGAGCATTATGTGCGTCATGGCACGCGCTGTACGTGTCCGCTCGATCTGCCTGAGGAAATGCGGCAGCGTGCCGGTGTCTTCGTTTCGCTGAAAAAGGAAGGACAGCTGCGCGGCTGCATCGGCACGACTTCCCCGCAGGAAGAAGATATTGCGCAGGAGATCATCGCCAATGCGGTCAGCGCCTGTTGTCGGGACCCGCGCTTCATGCCGGTGTGCGAGGAAGAGCTGGACATGCTGGAATACAGCGTGGATGTGCTCAAGGCGCCTGAACCGATCACTTCCATGCATGAGCTGGACGTGAAGCGCTATGGCGTGATCGTCAGCGACGGCTATCGCAGCGGGCTGTTATTGCCGGATCTGGATGGGGTGGATACGGTGCAGGAGCAGGTGCGCATCGCCAAAGAGAAGGCGGGCATCGCGGAAAAGGCAAAAGGGATCACGCTTGCGCGCTTCGAGGTGGTGAGACATCATTGAACCAGATCAGGACATGTCCGGTATGCATGCATCACTGCCGGCTTGCGCCGGGGCAGCTGGGCCGCTGCCGTGCAAGGAAAAATGAGCAAGGCAGGATCGTCAGCGTGAACTATGGAAAGGTGACGGCGCTGGCGCTGGACCCCATCGAGAAAAAGCCGCTGCGCCAGTTTTATCCCGGAAGCAAGATCCTGTCCGTAGGCAGCTTCGGCTGCAATCTGTCCTGCCCGTTCTGTCAGAATCATGAGATCTCGATGCACGGGGAACAGGTGGCCGATCATGTCGAGATGACGCCGCTGCAGCTGGCGGATCTGGCCGAAGAGATGCAGAAGCGAGGCAATATTGGTGTGGCATATACCTACAATGAGCCGTTGATCGGCCATGAGTTCGTCCGTGACTGCGCTGCCATCGTGCATGCGCGCGGCATGAAAAACGTCGTCGTCACCAACGGCAGCGTGCAGCTGGAGATATTGGAAGCGCTGCTTCCCGACATCGATGCGATGAACATCGACCTGAAGGGCTTTACGGCAGCGCATTATCAAAGGCTGGGCGGAGACTTGCCTACCGTGCAGGAGTTCATCGCACGTGCGGCCAGATCCACCCATGTGGAAGTGACCACACTGATCGTGCCTGGGGAAAATGATACAGAGGAGGAAATGGCGGCAGAGGCAGAGTGGCTCGCTTCCATCGATCCGCAGATCCCGCTTCATGTGACGCGCTTCTTCCCGCACTACCGCATGCAGGAGCGTGCCGCCACAGATATCGCGTTGATCTATCGTCTTCGGGAGGTCGCATCGGCCTATCTGCCGCATGTCTATGTGGGAAACTGCTGAGGATAAATGATAACAGAGACCGGAATGTTCGGATGGGACAGATGGTCTCTGTTTTGGCGTGCCATGACGCTCGCTGGCCGGCAGATCGACATCAGGGATCGATGAGGAGATCTACCTGGCAAATGTCCGCAGGATCGACGCTCATGTTGACAGCGCGTGCAGCAGCTGGTATCAACTGGGATGAAGGCAAAAGGCTTCTGCGCTGTTGAGACCCTGCGGATGGCATACGGAAGATCATCCTGGACGTATGCAAAATGAGCAAAGTGCCAGAGGAAGCATCGGGCCATTTGACGCCTGCTTTGTCTTTTGGCCGCCTCGCCAGCCAAAACGCGAAAGAGACAGAAAAAACAATCGAATCGTAATCATCGGAGGACTGATCACCGCAGTGATACGGCGGAGGGATGAACCGCCCAGTCAGATCAAGATGACAGGTGCGCCTGGATAGGGAAAGATATGCCAGACGTACCTTTTTTGTCATTTCAGGAGGATGTCAGATGAATACAAATGCATAGATCGTCTTATTGGCATACAGACTGAAAAACTTGATTGCGAGCGAAAAGGAAAATCATGGCGTACAGCAGAAGATCAGCCGCAGGATCCGCAAGCTGAAAGAACAGTGCGGACAAGCGAACGCACGCAGCGATCAGGCGAAGGACACGCCGCAATGATCAATGGAATCTAAGCGATCGCGCCGGTGAATGATGCAGGGGCGAGGCTGTTTTGCGAAATGGATGAAGAGATGAAAAAAGGTCAGCAGTGTGGAGCGCTGCTGATCTTTTTCAGCGGCAGCCATGTTCCTTCGTTGATGACAGGGATGAATGCCATAATGACCGTGTCTGCCCTGTTTCAGTATCAGTTTTGCTTATGCTTTTATTCAACTTTGGCATTATACTTTTCAGCAGATATCGAGTATGCTGTACATGGAAAGCAAAGAACAGATCGAGAAGATCAAGGAGGTAAACACGATGGAATACTTAACATTGAACACAGGTGCGAAAATGCCGCTGGAAGGATTCGGCGTCTTCCAGATCCCTGATGCGCAGCAGTGTGAACAGGTCGTCTACGATGCCATCAAGACCGGGTATCGTCTGCTGGATACCGCGGCGGCATACATGAACGAAGAAGCGCTGGGCAAAGGGGTGGCGAGAGCCATCGCGGATGGTCTGACCACCAGGGAAGAGCTGTTCATCACCACCAAGGTGTGGGTCCAGGATCAGAAGACAGAGGAGACGGCCTATGAAGCGGTCAAGGCATCTTTGGCCAGACTGAATCTGTCCTATGTGGATCTCGTCCTGCTGCATCAGCCGATGGGTGATTATTTCGCTGCATATCGCGGTATCGAAAAAGCTTATCGCGATGGGCTGACCAAGGCAGTCGGCGTAGCGAACTTCTATCCTGCGATCCTGGCCAACCTCTGTGAGAACGTGGAGATCATCCCGGCCGTCAATCAGGTGGAGCTGCACCCGTTCTTCGTGCAGGAGAGCGCTTTGGAGAACATGAAGGCATACGGCGTCGTCCCGCAGGCATGGGGACCGCTTGCGGAAGGCAAGTATGGCATCTTCACCGATCCGCAGCTGACCGCGATCGGCCAAAAGCATGGCAAGAGCGCCGCTCAGGTCGTGCTTCGCTGGAATGCGCAGCGCGGCGTGTCCATCATCCCGAAATCCGTGCATGTGGAACGGATGGAACAGAACATCGACATCTGGGACTTCCAGCTGAGCGATGAAGAGATGGCAGCGATCGCCAGCAAGGATCTGGGACACAGCGAGATCGTGAACCACGATGATCCGGCATTCGTCAAGATGCTCTGCGGGATGAAGATCCACGAGTAAGCATACCGAAAAACAGTGATGGGCCAGTTAAAGTGGTACCCGTAAGGAGGACAGCACCTTGACAGTGCTGACACCTTTCAGGT